>Ga0180009_10007769_pt1 | contig 10850 bp, 7 predicted proteins | sample OS_PC_MetaG_FD_123537 | JGI IMG/M metagenome (GOLD analysis project Ga0180009, IMG submission 123537) | Groundwater microbial communities from the Aspo Hard Rock Laboratory (HRL) deep subsurface site, Sweden - OS_PC_MetaG | ecosystem: Environmental > Aquatic > Deep subsurface > Groundwater... | reverse complement strand
GAGCCCGAGCCCGAGCCTGAGCCTGCTTTGCGGAGCGCCACAGAGCCGGTGTCCGCCCCAGATCCCATGGATTTGCCGGAGCTCTCCCTGTTCGAAACCGCCCAGCCGTCCGCAGATCTCGAGGCGACCGCCATGCCGGCGCCGGAGACTATTCCGGTCGCATCGCCGCGCCCCGACTCCCGGGAGTCGGGGCGCTTCGGTTCGGTGGACCTGACCGAGGCCATCGACTCCCTCGTGGCCGCCGAGCAGACCGCAGATCACGTGCCCATGTTGCTCGCCGAGGCGCGGACCTATCTCGAAACCGGGTTGGTGGACGAGGCGCGGAAACACCTCGAAAACGCGCTCGCCGAGGCCCCCGACGACACTGAAGCATCTGAGCTGCTGGCAAGCCTCTCCCCCGCAAATCTGCACGCACCCGAGTCGGAGTCGTCCGGGGAGCCCCCCCCCGCCGACGTGTCGACCACGCAGCGTTCCTTGATCGACGCGCGAGACACCGCGAACCTCGCGGCGCTCCTGGAACCCAACTGGCTCGAACCGAGTCTGGTCGTAGACCTGGACTAACGGCGATTCAGCCCGGGTGGGGTCGCAACCTGATCCCCATGCGCGGCGTGACACGTTTGTACCCGAAGTAGGGCTCGATGCCGGTCTCTTTGTCCTGGGCGGTCTGGATCAACGATGACAGGAGCCCCAGGTCATCGGCCACCATCACCCGGGTCTGCTCCGCTTCGAGGCGCAACCCCAGGATCATCCCATACAGCTCTGTCGCGAGCGCAACCCGCCCACTTTCGCTATAATCGCGCAGCTCCGCCACCCGACCCAACACCCGCTCCGCGAGATCACTCTTGCCCGCCGCGAGCAGCTCCAGTACTTCGAAGAGGCTTGACGCCCGGGGAATGGTCGGCCCCATCCGGGTGGAGAGCTCTTGAAAGACGGACATCGCGAGCCGGAGGGGCTTGGTGTAGCGTAAGGCCTCACTCAGATCATCGTCCCGGCCAGAGTCGTAGTGCTTCATGCGGAAAACGACCCGAACATTGTCCGCAAACAGGTGCGTGAGCACCCCGTCGATGATCCAGAGGGGCTCGGAGTGACCACATGAAAGAAGCCGCTTGGTGATGACCCAGGGCCCCCGCGCGGATCAGGCCTGCGCGCAAACGTGGCCGCGCAGCGCTCGCAGAAAAGCGAGCCATCGGGGTTGTCAAAGCCACAGTTACGGCAGTTCCTGGACCCCCGGCTGCGGCAGCTCCGCGGCCGGTAGCACAATGGTTACGCTGGTGCCCTCCCCCACCTCTGAGGCGGCTTCGATGGTCCCGCCGTGGCGCTCCACAATGGCGCGGGCGGTGCTCAACCCCAGCCCCACGTGGTGCTGCTTGCCGTGGGTCTCAAAGGGCTCGAACATGCGCTCCAGATAGTCCGGAGCCATGCCACACCCCGTGTCTTGAAGTTGGATCGCCACTCCCTCATCGTCCAACACGCGAATCCGAGCGGTAAGGGTCCCGCCGTCGGGCATCGCCTCAACCGCGTTTCGCACCACCGCGCCTAGGGCGCGATCCATCTGCCCGGCGTCCAACTCGAGGCTCACTTTGTTCTGTGCGCCGACAAAGATTTCCACGCCCTGCTCCTGCATGACCGGCGAAAGGCGCATGAGCACAGCCCGCATAAAATCTTCCGCGTCCAATCGGTTGGTTTTCAGGGGCTCTCCCGCCGACGCATACTCCTCGGCCGAGCTCAGCATGCTGAAGATGTCCTGGACGAAGGTCTCCACCTCCGCACCGATTCGTTTTACGTCGTCGGCCCCGAGCTCAAAGCTGCTCAGCATGGCCGCGCTGCCCTGCAGCACCTTGGCCGGGGTGGACAGCTCGGCAATGAGCCGCTTGGTGACCTCACCGATGGCCGCCAGCCCTTCGGTCTCCACGACATACCGGGTGAGCCGGGCCTGCTCGATGGCAAGCGCGGCCTGGTGACAGATGGCCTCGAAGAAACGTAAGTCCGCCTCTGAGAACTCCCGCGTCTTGAAGCGGCTGTCCACGTACATGACCCCCGTGGGGCCCTTTCGACCCAGGATCGGCACACACATGACGGTCTTGAGATCCAACGCCCGCACACTCTTGCCGAGGTTCGGCACGTCGCCATCCAGGGTATCCACCAAACAGATGGACTCCCCGGTCTCGAGCACCTTACGCGGAATGGAGTGGCTGAACTGGGTGAGCTGAACGATGGTCTGCCCGTCGCGATCCCGGGCCGCCACCACCCGGGCCTGCGGCTCCTCGTCCCGCAGCAGGAGAATGCCCCGGTCGGCGCCCGTCATCCCCACGATCATGTCCACCACCCGGTCGAGGTACTCACCGATGTCCTTGGACGAGTCGTAGGCATGCACCGTTTCGAGGAGCAGCGCCACATTTCGTGTGTCCCGCTCCCGGTCGCCCGTGAGCACCTGGTCCAACCGCTGCCGCGCTCGCTCGGCCTCCACGGGCCCGGGCTTCACCTGCATGGTGAGCCGCTGGGAGGGCATCCTTCGTTTCTGATCTCGATCTCGCTTCAAAGGCCTATCTCCACTGCACTCACAGTATCCCCAATTCCTCGCAGACTCAATGGACCCGCACGGCACGGGCGAACCGGACCTCCTCGAGGCGCCCCTCGAACCGCACCACACAGTACAGCTGCATATCCCCGATGAGGCGGATCAGCCGCACGAGTCGATCCGCGAGCACAGACGGCAGCCGCGCCGGAAGCGGAGTCGCAGGACGGCCGATGCGCGGTGTTTTTACGATCCTGGGGGTCAACATCGCCCGCCAGGGTGACATCTCGCCCGGCCCAGGTCAACGGCGGGCGTTCGTGGACTCAGCGCGCGGGCAGCGGGGCGCGGCGAGGCTGCGGTGGGCACGGGGTCGCCGGCAGACGCCAGCGGAGATCAAACGTGCCCGCCGCCAGGTAGCGTCGCCCCGGGCCGAGGATGCGCGCCGAACCGGTGCGCTCAATGGACGCGTCGTACACCACGAAGTCCGGCAGGTACCGGGGCACCAGGTGCTGCCGGAGCACACCCCGAGCCGTGGTGCCGGCGATGACCAACAGGTAACGGTCCGGCACGTCGGGGTTGGGATAGATGAGCATCACCCCCAGCTCCGGCCCGGTGAATCGGCACCGGCCGAGGGTCACGCTCCGCGACGTGACCCGGATGGGCAGCCGCTTGGCATAACGCGCGGTCTCCCGATTCACCGCCGGGCCGCCCACCAGCAGCAGGTTGTAGTGCCGTCGATCCGCGGCCGTAACCTGCGTGTCGGCCTTTACCGGATAGCGAACAGAGGCGCCACCGTTGCCATTGAGCCGTCCCGCGACGCGCTCGAGGGCCGCACGCTGACGCACACTCCGCGTACCGTAGACCACCATCACCGGCCCGTAATAGAGGTCCTCCACGGGGCCCTCCAGGCCGGGACGCTTTTGCAGACCCGTGCCCACGGGTAGCGCGCCACGGCTCCAGACGCCGCTCTTGCGGTGCAACGTGAGCGTCCCCCCCGCGGGTACCGTCAGACGCGTGGAGTCAATCCGCACCGGGAGCGTTTTGCGGCGGCCCACGGGGGCCTGGTCGAGGAGCATCGTCAGCTGATTCACGTTCTCGGTCTTTATCCGCAGGCCGGACGCGCGCACCCGGGCGTCCACCCGGCTCCAGGCGTTCGCCCACACCCGGGCGTCCAGCCGCACCCAATGGGCCCGGTTCCAGCGCAATCGGGTGGTGGCGTACTTCACCCGTGGCGGCCGCTCCGGCGTGCGCCAGGCCGCCGTGTCGGCGTAGACCTGACCGCGGTCCAGGTACTTCCGCCACACGGAGTGGCCAAACTCGAAGAGCTTCAGCTCCGCCCCATAGCGCCGCCGTTTGTAGGCCCGAACCAACCCCTTTGATTTGTACGGGCCATCCTTGCTTCCGTGCACGGCGATCAGCGGCAGATGACGCCCGTTCTCCACCCACTGCTGCGGCGAGTAGCGCTGGGCCTGGCGCTTCTCCCAGGGGAGCAGGGGACCCCGCCGGATGTCCCCGTGGATCCACCGCGACGGATAGCCCGCGAGGGAAACCAGGCCCGCAAAGCGATGCGGTGTGCGCAGTCCCACATCGAGCACACCCGTGCCGCCCATGGAGTGGCCCACGAGAATCACCCGCCGCGGATCCACCCGGTAGTCGCGACTCACCTCGGCGATGGCCCGCAGGACCGCCACCTCGCCCTCGTGGTGATAAAAGGAGTTGCCAAAAGCCTGGGGAGACAGCACCAGAGCGCGTGGGTGCAGCTTCGCCGGTGGCGGTCGCCGCGTGAACTTCCACCAGGGCAGCTTCGCCTCCTCCTCCTCGGTCATCCAGGTGCCGAGCATCTGGTGCAGCCCCTGGCGATGGCCGCAATTCATGCCGTGCAGCATGACGTACAACGGCCAGGCCTTTCGCCGCGCACGGCCCGCGGGCACATACAGGGAGTAGGGCTGCAGGGACCCGTCCAGCGAAGATCGGTAGGCCTTGACGATGCGGCCCCGCAACCGGGGGAAGGGGTCCTTTCCCTTGGCCAGAGCGGCGGCCCAGCGGGCCACCGTGCCCAGCCGTCGGGCTATGTAGACCGCGTCCGTGTCACCGTCCAACAGCAGCCGCTTCAGGTCTTGTACGTGGTACGCCACCGAGGCGAGACTGGCGGCGGCGGGCCGTGGCGAGCGCTTTTGCGCCGTGGCCAGCTCCTTGTCCGCCATGGTCAAACGTCGGCAGGCGCGATCTGCGCGCCAGAGCCGGTGCCAACTCGCCTTGGCGCCCGGAGGTCGCACCACCAGCCATCGCGCGGCCCGCCGCCCCAGCTTGAGCAGACCAGGCGTCAGCGCCAGACGCCAGCCCTGCTCCGCCACCTTGCGGAGTCCCAGCCGCGCCGCGCGCAAGGCCCCCAGGCGCTGTCCCCGCCGCCACGCGATGCCGTAGGCCAGGGCGAGTTGGCCGCCTGGAAGCAGCAGCACGCCTCCCGGCGCCGTCACCACCACCGCAAAGGTCAAGCGGGACGGCGTAAACCGACGGGCCAGCTCCACGCGGAGGGCCCGGCTGGCCTGGGCGGCGAGCTGCCGCGAGGAACCGGCACGGGGCGGGGTGAGGGCCGGCAGCCACAGGCGCAGCCCCCGTGCCGCAGCGCCGTGGCCCAGGGGGCGATGCTCCGGGCCCGTGAGCCGCGTTTGCACCCGCCACCGTCCCCGGGAGTGGGCCAGCTGCAGCACCAATCGATTTTGTCCCTTGACCAGGTCCAGCACCACGAGTCGCTGATCTAAGCGATAACTCTGGGAGGCCAGGGAAGCAAAAACCCGTCGCCCATTGAGCCACACGGCGAGGCCGTCATCGTGCCCCAGGTGCAGGTAGATCCGGGTGGGGTTCACCGCGCGCACGACCAGGCCGAGGAACGCGGCGCGGTACCGTTGGTACCCCTTGAGGCCCAAGCCCTGCCGCAGATCCATCAGCGGGCTGCTCCCGGTGAGGATCCGCCAGGCCTGGCTGCGGGACCGCCGCCGCTCCTGTACCGTCACCGCCCGGCCGGGGTGCAGGCCTGCCACGCCGCCCACCAGCCCCACCGGTGGCCGGGACAGGCGTGTTTCCGCAAAGCCCCGTCCCGGCAGCCGCAGCGGCCCAAGCACCAGCCACTGGCTCAGCACGCCGGTTCGGCCCACCACCACCTCCAACTCCGAGGCCGCCAGGACCCGGGCCTCAACTGCGGTCACGCCCACGACCACAGTCAGCGTACACACGGCCAACCTATGGACTATTCGATGTGGTCTCTTCAATCCCCAAAGCCTCCGGGACGCGTAGCCGAAGCATATCCCATCTACCAGGGTTGTCAGCGAAAACCCGCGTCACCGACTGCCGGGAACACACCCGGATGGTATCGCGGCTCGGACTGGGGTATAAATCGGCCAACATCGCACCCATCCATCGCGAAAAAACACGGAGGATCCTTACCATGGACATCAAAGACAAGGTTGTGGTTGTGACGGGCGGAGCCCAGGGCATCGGCTTTTCCATCGCGGAGCACTTCGCGGCGCTCGGCGCAAAGCTTGTGCTGGGGGACATCAAGCAGGATGTGCTCGACGAGGCCGTGGCCACGCTCAAAAAGGGCGGCACTGACGCCACGGGCATCGTGACTAACGTCGCGGACGAGGGCGACGCCGAGAAGCTCATGCAGGGCGCCGTGGACGCCTACGGGCGGCTCGACGTAGCCGTGCTCAACGCCGGCGTGCTGCGGGACGGCCTGCTGCTCAAAGTGGACAAGGAGACCAAGAAGGTCGTGCGCAAGATGAGCCTGGAGCAGTGGCAGCTGGTCATTGATGTGAACCTCACCGGCGTGTTCCTGACCGGCCGGGAGGCCGCCGCGCAGATGGTGAACTGCGGCAACGGAGGCGTGCTCATCCTCATGTCCTCCATCGCCGCTGACGGCAACTTCGGCCAGACCAACTACGCCGCTACCAAGGCCGGCGTGCGTGCGATGACCACCACCTGGTCCCGGGAGCTGGCCCGCTACGGCGTGCGCGCCATGTCCGTGGCCCCAGGCTTCATCGGCACGCCCATGGTCAAAAATGACATGAACAAAGAGGCCCTCGAGCGCCTGCTCAAGCTCGTGCCCCTGTCCCGCCTCGGTGAGCCCTCCGAAGTGGCGCAGATGTGCCAGTTCATCGTGGAGAACGACTTCGCCACCGGCGAGTGCTGGACCATCAACGGCGGCATGCGCCTGTAGCCCACCTCCGCCAGCGGCAATCCCGCGAATCTCCCCTTACGAATCCCGCGACGCGCGCTCCGCGTAGTCGGGGTAGAGCTCCACCACGCAGTCGGGGCAGAGGCTGTGACTGACCTCGGTGCCCGTCTGCTCCAGGAGGTACAGCTCCACCTGCTTCCAGTAGCCCTGATCGTCGCGCACTTTTTTGCAATGGCCGCAGATGGGCAGGATGCCTCGCAGGGTCCTGACCTCGGCCAGGGCGCGCTTAAGGTCGGTGATCAGCTTCTCCCGCTCGGCCTCGGCTCTTTTTTGATCCGTGATGTCCCGGAGGGCGGCCATGATGGACGGCTCGCCCTGGATCACGATCCGCGTTACGAGCTCCTCCACCCAACGCACCTGCCCATTTTTGCGGACGGCGCGATACTCCAGGCGCTGGGGAGCCGAACCGCCGGCGAGTCGCTGCTGATAGTGGCCAAAGGCGATCTCCTGGTCCTCGGGGTGCACGATCTTCGCGGCTTCGGTGAAGTCCATGCGCCGTAGCTCGGCAAAGGTGTAGCCGGTGATGCGCTCAAAGGTCTCGTTGGCAAAAACAATGCGTGGCGGGAGCCCCTGGCTGATGAAGAGCCCCTGCACCGCCTCTTCCACCAGGGCCCGGTACACATCGTCGCTGCCGAGCAGCGCCTCTTTGAGCTGACGCTGGCCGGGCAGCGGGTGCGGGTGGGAGCTGTGCTCCGCCTCCGCCGTCACAGGCAAGAGCTCCACGTTCTCGGCCGGCACCCACCCCAAGCTGCCGGTGTCCGTGCGACAACGGAACCAGCCGCTGTGCTCAGCAAGCGCTGTCAGCTCCTCCCCAACCTCCACCGTCAGTTCCGTGGCGTCGTAGTCCCGGACGAGCATGCCCCGATCGCCATCGCGCCGTAGATAGACATCCGGTACCCACCCGGACCGGCCCCCGGGGTGCATGCCCCAGACCCAACCGGGCCACCGGGTCTCCCGGTCCTCGAGCACAAGGGTCTCCCCCGCCGCCGCAATCAATGGGTCTGGGTGAGCGCTCTTGTACGCGCGATGAATCTTGCCTCGACGCTCTGACACCGGTACACCTGCTTCCCGGACAGTATCAGAGTTGGCCGTGAGTGCCTATGGAGTCGAAGGCAGCACGCATGGACCACCGCAAGGATTGATGGCTTCGCCGGTCCCGAAGAAGTGCCAGGCCATGTCAAAGACCTCGGGGGAGGCCGGGGCGTTGTAGTGGCCGCCGTCGTCGACTTCGGGGGACTGGTTGCCCGGCGGCGGGTCGCGATCCCCAACGTCCATGGTCAGGTACACCGATCCCTGATGCGGGGCAGCGACCTGCTCCAAGCCCCAGGGAACCCACACCGAGCCCTCCAGGGCGGGGAGCCCGACGTTGCGCGCGGCGAGATCTGAGCACGCGTTGGGCACCTGGGCGTCGTTCTTGGTGACCACATAGATGAACTCCTTCGGCCCGATCCCCGGGAGACCCTCGGGAGCGCGCCGCAGGTAGTCGGCGGACTCCGCCCAGTCCCAGACGTGCTGGGACAGCGCCATGAGAAACCCCTGATCGATGCGCGCCGGACAGGTGCCGTCCATGAACAGCTCAAACGTGTCGAAGTGAATGGAACGCTCAATCATGAACGAGAAGTTGTTCCCGCCCACCAGCAGGGCACCCTGCTCGATATCGGGGGACAGCGTCAAGAAGGTGCCCCCGAGGATGGACCCCTGGGAGCCCCCCACGAAATAGCGTCGGTCCGGGTCGATGAGCGGCGTGCCATCCGCGGTCATCTCCGGCGTCAGGCGGCAGGCGCCCATCATGGTGCGCGTAAGGGCGATCTGGTTCACCATGCCCTGCTGCACGTGCTCACCCATTTTATAAAACTGAGACACGTCCGCCAGCGAGCCGGCCAGGGCCGTCATGTCCGGCGCGCTCATGCCCGCCCAGTTAGTGGCGGCGAAGATGAAGCCCTCGTCCTCGGCCCGCCCGAGCATCACCTCGCTGGTGATGTGCTGCTCCTTTTGGCCAAACAGGCCGTGTCCCCAGATCACCAGGGGCCCCTGGGCGCCCACGTCCGCCAGGGAGTGCGGCAGGAGGGCGATGAACTCCACCTCCTGGTTGCCTTGATAGACAGGCACCTCACCCGCGTCCCGTACAAAGGCCGCCGGGCTCTCCGGGCTGTCGAGATACCAGGGCGTGGTGACGGTGCCGCGAACAAGGCGATAGGCGATGCCCTTGTACTCCTCCTCCACGCTGTCGATGGTGCAGCCGAGACCCTCGGTCCCGAGGCGGAGGAGGGCGTCGGCGCGGATGTTGAGCTGGTCCTCGTGGCTCCGCTCGAACGACGCCGTGTGCCACCACCAGGCGGCCTGAAGCTCCGTGTGGTCGATGGGCACCGCGGCCTCGGCAAAGGCCGTGAACAGCTCCTGGTAACTCTCCCGCCGGGCCTCGAGCAACGCTGAGTCAGAGGGTAGCCCGTCTCGCAACGCGCGGAAGGCCTCACTCGGCGCAAAGGGCGTCCCGTCCGCCGCCGGAAGGCTGCGAATGGCCACCGCGTAGCTGCGGTTGTTTTCCAGCCGGATGGCCGGCCGGATGTACAGCAGCGTCTCATGCGCGGGGGTGTCGCGCCAGTCCAGCTCCACCCAATGGGGCACGCGCTGGCCGGTCTCGAGATCCAGCAGCACCGTGGGAGAGTCCTGGGCGAGGGAGCGATCAATGGTGTCCAGGCAGGCTGCGTCCCTCAGGTCAGGCGGGCTCGGAAAGAGCGTCAGGATCTGGGAGCCCGGGCTGAAGCCGTCCAAGCGATTGAACGGCGCGAGGTTGAACGGCCGGCTGGAGCAACCGTCGGGGATCGCTTCCTGAGTGTAGGCGATCCGGAAGCCCGTGGGCAGCGTCGCGTCGGCCTCCAAATAGCGATCCGAAGGCCAGGGCAGCGCGCAGTATAGCGGATTGAGATCGTCGCAGCCGGCGCTCTCTTCCACGTGCACCACTTCGGGGGCACCGTCGTCATCGCCGCAGCTCGCCCAAAGCAGGACCGCCCCGATCAGCAGCAGAAGCGTGACCCTGCGCCAGCAGAAAACGTACGCATCTTTAGTCATGATTTTAAAAGCTTAGACGACAAACCGCACGGCACGCAAGTGAAAATGGCCCGACCACCACAAAGAAAGGATTGACAACGGGGAGCTCCTTCGATAATTAGTTAATTGGTCGCCCGGTTAAATCGGTCGGTCAAAACAAAACGAGGCACACAAAGTGAAACCGAGAGAACGCATCCTGGAGGCGGCGGACACGCTCTTCGGCGAGATCGGATTCGACGCCACGACCACCCGGGAGATCGCCGAGCAGTCGGGCGTGAACAAGGCGCTGATCCACTACCACTTCAAATCCAAAGAGGGGCTGCTGGCCAGCCTGCTGGATCAGTACTATGGCCAGCTCGCCGAAACCGTGGCGAAGGCCCTCGCCGGGGAGACCACCCTGCCCGAGCGCATGCACCGCCTGCTGGACACCTACGTGGACTTCCTGGCCACCCACCTGAACTTCGCCCGCATCGTGCAGCGCGAGGCCTCCGGAGGCCAACACATGGCGCGAATCCGGGGGCACATGGCGCCGCTGTTCACCCTGGGCACCCACCTCGTCGAGCAGATCTATCCGGCCGCTCGGCACGGTGACCTCGCCGCGGAGCAGCTGCTCACGAGCTTCTACGGCATGGTGATCAGCTATTTCACCTTCACCGATCTGCTCACGGATCTCTACGGCGCGGATCCCTTGTCGCCCGCGCTGCTCGCGCGGCGCAAGGCCCATCTGCGCCGGATGCTGGATCTCACCCTGGCCGCCCTCGCCGCCGAGAACGAGGAGTCCCCATGATCGCCCACGGAGTCGACGCCGCCCTCGAAGGCATCACCGCGGAGCCCGCGCCCGGCCCACACGCCGGGGAGACTTTTGATCCACACCGCGAGCGGCGTCGCATTCAAAGAATTCAGCGGCGGTACCAGACGGGCGCGGCCACCATCTCTGTGCAGCGAGCGCGCTTATATACCGAGCGTTGGCACCAGACCGCGGGGCTTCCCCGGTCCATCCGCGTCGCCGAGGCCATGCGCCACGTCTACGCCAAGATGACCCACCATGTGGAT
>Ga0180009_10007768_pt1 | contig 10850 bp, 9 predicted proteins | sample OS_PC_MetaG_FD_123537 | JGI IMG/M metagenome (GOLD analysis project Ga0180009, IMG submission 123537) | Groundwater microbial communities from the Aspo Hard Rock Laboratory (HRL) deep subsurface site, Sweden - OS_PC_MetaG | ecosystem: Environmental > Aquatic > Deep subsurface > Groundwater... | reverse complement strand
GTATTTATGACCAGACATTTGGATGACAGGGCTTTTTTTTGTATTTTCCGGGATGTCCACGTGGTCAGACATGACCAGAGCGAGGACGCCATCACTGGCAAGTACCCTCGCACATTCCTCCATTATTGGACGTATTGCGTCCCAATGTTCAGTGATGGACGGCATTTGGTAATTCACCTCTTTTCGGATCAAACGAGGAGGTGCAGCGATGATGCAGTGTACCGAGCCATCTGGTATCTCAGCCATTTCAATGACTGCCTTGTGATATCTCCAATGGCTCGTTGACTTCACTGCCACTCCGCCATATTGAGATTGAACATCAGCCATTTGAGACTTCATGAGGAACCGAGAAATACGATCCTCTGCCTTCGACGCGGACAATTTTTCCTTAATAATCTGGTCGGCCATGTTCTCTTGCTCTTCCGGTTCCTCCATCTTTGCCAGATGAAGACCGTGTGCCATGGAGAGTTCGCCTTTGTGGATTTGCCGTTGGACCGGCTCTGGTAATTCGAGGAGCTTTATATAGTTGGAGATGTTTGCTGAAGAGCCGTACCCCTTTACTTCCATTTCTTTTAATGTGAATTTGTATGTTGTCCGCATTCGCTTGATGTGAAGGGCCTTTTCGATGACGCCGAGCGTCTTTCGCTCCTCGTTTTTTACAAAAGCAAGATGTGCTGCCTCCCGAGGGCTAATGGTGCCCTGCTTGATTAAGCAGAGTATCTCCGGCGTATCCAACTCCTTAAGACACTTGAACCTTCGCACGCCGTCAATAATGACGGTCTTGTCCATCTTGTCTTGATAGACGAGCAAGGGTTCTTGAAGGCCATCTCTCTCAAGGGACTTCTTCAAGGCGTCCAGATCGCCGAAATCCCTGCGGAGAGGGTTGGCCGGCGGGTTTATAGATTTTGTTTCGATGCTTTTCAGCTCGAAGCCATTGCCATTGTTGCTTGCCTGGTCGGTTCCAGGCTGTACTAAATTGTTCATTTTAATCCTCCAGATTACGAGCGGTCTCTCATCGAATGAGGACTCGCTCGCGGTTAAGTGCGGAGGACAGATGCATGGCCCGGAAAGCCCGGAAGTGGTTATCTTAATGGTGGCGGGGATTGGGATGAGACCGGCATGGGTCACACTCCCAAACACTGACGCCCAGATCACCATCATGGCTGCAATGCAACCCAATGGTTTGTTAAAATGGCGGTTAATACCGCCGTTCATTGATCGAAGCGAAAGCATCGCCCCCACCAACAGTCCGATAATCCAGTTTACGAAATAAAAATTTTCCATGACCTGCCCTCCTAAATTAAAGTTTGGTTGCCACGCTTAGCAGTCTCTTTGTTTCACCTCCTTTTTGGCTGATGTAAGCCGACTGTTGGGTGGCGTTGCAATCTTATAGAGCAGCAAACGTGCCAAAATTTGGGATAGGGCAATAAAAGCTTATATGTTCTTAAAATGTTTAATAAAATGATTTATTAAAAGGAAGGTTGGCAACACTTAAGATTGTGATCATCACACTAATGATCACGTGATCATCACATTAACATCACATCACATTTTGGTTTTTTTGGAATTAAGATCAGGGTATCAAAGAGTCAGGTTATCCTCATGGGGGGGTGTGGTGATAATGGTCGATTTCTTGCAGTTTATTATTGGATAGAATTGCGGATTATTGATTTTTTATTTTAGAATACCACCGTGTCACTGTTTCCCTGGCCGCACCGACTTTGTCGGCGACTTCCTGATGGGTAAGGCCTTCGTTTTTTAGGCTCAGCAGGACATCTTCGCCAGGGTTTATTTTCCGGCCTCTTGTTTTTTGGGTCTTCTTTCCCTGGGGCATTGGTTTGCGTATGTGGTCTGAAAGCATGGAAACGTCTATCGGGCCGATGTCGTCCTCGGGTCGAGTTGCCAATAGCCGTTCTATCTCGTTCTTCAGCTCCCTGACGTTTCCGGGCCAGCCGTACTGATATATGCTTGCCATACACTCATCTGTGAAATAGGTTTTTCCCGATTCCTTGTCGTAGCTATCGCCATAAAAGTTTTGGATAAAATGGTCTATCAGAATGGGGATATCGTTTTTTCTCTGCTGCAAGGGGGGTATCTTGAATGGGAAGTTATTTATTCTATGATATAGGTCTGATCTAAATTCGTTCTTTTTGATCTTCTGATACAAATCCTGATTTGTTGCGGAAACAATCTGCACATTTACCTTTTTTAGATCACCGCCGATGGGTTGTATCTCTTTTGTTTCCAAAACTCGCAAGAACCGTGCTTGATTTTTCAATTCAAGCTCGCCAATCTCATCAAGGAATAGCGTACCACCATCAGCCTCTTCGAAATAACCTATATGTCTCTCCTTTGAATCAGTATAGGCACCCTTTTCAGACCCAAAAAATAAAAACTCAAATAAATTGATAGTAATGGAACCGCAGTTCACAGGAATAAAAGGCTTATCTGGACGGGTTTGATTATGATAAGCTCTTGCAAATAATTCTTTTCCAGTTCCACTTTCGCCAAGCAACAAAATGTCAAAGGTATGATTTGAATTTGTTCCCAAGCGTCCAATCTGCTTCTTCAATTCAAGAAATTCCTTATCTATCGAAAGGATGCTTTTGAATGCAGGGAACTGCTCATCAAAAATTTTCATCGCCTTTTTAGTGACTTTCGATAGACGCTCTTTGATCACTGGACGATTTTTTCGTGAAACAATGTAATCATAGATTTCTTTTAAATACTTTTGCTTCAGCATCCAGGCATCATTGTACGAAAAATTAGTCTCCTTATTCGATCTAATATATTGGTCAATGAAATCCATCGACATTTTGTCCAGTAGTTCCTGGATATAGCTCTTTTCATAATTTTCCCATAAGGTGTCGCACATTACCTCTTGCGGCGGGATTTTTTTGCCTGAAACACCTTCATCAATGATGTGATGGGGTGCCCCATCCGATGGTCTGGCGATCATGGATGACGGCCCTTGATCTATCGTTAAAAACATACCTTCATTTGGTAGTGTTCCCGAGACATCTCGATTGTGCCTCATATCTAAAATATTCAGAAAATCGAAATTTTTAACGATTTTCCTTTTCGATGCTGGCTGACGAATGTCATAAATTGGAACGGGAAGATTTTCACCGATGTAAAAATCTATTATCAGTTGATGTTCCCAGCAAAAGTTGTCGATGTTCTGTATCAGAGGGTCATTAATAACATATCGTGGAAATATTCGAATTTTCGATTCATTTTCGATCTGACAAAGCTGCTCCAAATATCTGCCATCATACCAGGAAATAGTAATAGCAGGTCCGACGGCAAAATCACCATTAGATATTGTCGAATATTGGTTCGGTTCATTTTCCAATAAGTCCGCATCTTGACTCACGCGAACAATATCATTTTCCAGGCCATATCTTTTTATTGCCGCCAAAGCCTCACAAGGACCATTATGTGGTTTTGTGTAGTATGGGAATGATCGATATTTAAATCTTGGCGGATCATCAAATAGACTTTGGATAGGATCTACGAATAAATGACTTTTCAGGGAATTCAGTGATTGAATATCAAATCTTTTCAAGATTGTTCTTTTGCATTCCGGATTGGCACAGGTAACACCAAAATATCCATCCTCTTGTCCATACAAGAAAATGCATCCATATAAAGCTACCGATATAGAGTAGTCTGACTCGGTCGTTCTGGCTCCACAATGACTACAATTGAAAAAATCCTCTTTTTTGTAATGGGTCTGGGCTTCCATTAGGATAATCCTCTGGATATGTGCTTTGGCTGCATGAACAAGTTTTTCTGTTCAGTGACTAAACAAGATTTTCTGTTCAATCGACTAAACAAGCTTTTTCGTTCAATCAAGTCATCGGCCTTTTTTAGTTCCTTATTGTTTTAAATTTGGAACCTTATCATCATTACCGCCGGTTTTTATGATCTTGCAAGAATGCATCCAATGCCTCGATGACCACCCCTGTGATCGAATTTCCTGTTTCCTTGGCATATGCCTCAGCCCTTTCAGCCAGACCGTGTGGAATCATGATGCTCAATTCTTGGATGGTGTCTGCACACTGGTCGCTTATGTTGTCATTATCCATGTAAAGGGTATCCCTATTTTATCTGTCCGGCGGTGCAAATGTCACACAATGAGGCATTCAATCCACTTCCATTGCTCTATCAATGATAACCATATAGAATTTATTGACATTTATCAATCATTCCTTTAGAATTTCATGCAACCATCCTTTTTGGAGCCCCCGCCATGAACAAACTGGAACTGATAGAGACGCTGAAAGCCGAAGCTGGCCTTACCAAAACTGAATCCACCATCATTGTTGAACTGTTTTTCGATGAGATCTCATCGGCCCTTGCAAGCTGTGACCGGGTGGAGATCCGGGGGCTGTGTTCCTTTTTCGTAAAAAAATATAAAGCTTATATAGGCCGGAATCCCAAAACCGGTGAAAAGGTCCAGATCAAACCGAAGAAATTGCCATTTTTCAAGTGTGGTAAGGAACTGAAAGAATTGGTGGATGGGTTGTAGAATTTTACAATCATCAAAATCATAATACGATTATGAAGTACCACTCTTTTTACCGTCAATATAATGACAGGCACGAAGATGGGATGGCTCATTTTCCTAACCTGGCCTTCATGATCTTCATGTACTTCATGGTGTGATAACAGGTGACGCATTTCCGCTTGGTCTTTCCAGTTAACCACGTAGAGGAATTTTGAATGTCTATCCCAAACAGCGATGAACTGCAGTTAATCGGGAAATATGTGGTTGGATTATTTCGCCTAAAATATTTCGTTGTCGCTGGCTATGTGGCATCAAATACATTCGAAAGCATAATAAATGTTTTCCTTAAATGGCAAAATAATTCAAACATTGATTATGACAATCATATGAGTTTGGATGAAAAAATAAAGGCAATAAATTTATCACTTTTAAACAATAGATACGAACTTAATATTAATTTTGGAAAACTAATTAATCTTAAAAAAACTCGAAATGATATTGTTCATGGATTTATCCGGGATATTAACCCAAAAGCGATAAGGGACATCGTTGAATTTATATGGGAAGTCGTTGCCAAAACAACCGAAAATAAAGCTGAAAGAAACATAGATCTAATAGATATTAAAACCGCCCAATATTGGGTAAGGGATTTTGAGACCGCTACTGATGAGAAAAATGTGCAACGTCAGTTGGAGGATCAAAAAATCGCTTTCAATGATTTTCAAGATTTGTATAAAATGCGTAATAAATTTCTCGAATTAATAACCTTTTTAGACGTTCGGAAACGACTTGGGAAATATCCAAATTTTACCATAGATGACATATCAGCCGTAAATACAACAAGTGCCTATGTTTGGTTAGCGATTGTTGATAGACGTGGCGAACCAAGAAGAAAAATCAACGGACCATCCATCTCGGTTTTAGCGACTCCACTGGATTTGAGGATTTATCTTGATTTTGGAGGACTCGCCTTTGAGCATAGGAAAAACTATTTTCAATTTCTGCAGATGAATGAGCTTGAATTTTATGGCATAAACACAACTGATCTTCACATCTTTGATATTGATTGGTATTCGTTTATTTCAAACAGGCGTTTGTACAAAGAGTACATCAAGACTCCAGATTTTAAAATCAAAGCGAATGTTTCTTATGACATGGTTGATAACATTAATACGGATGCACCATTGACCTGGAATAGAATGTTAATAGGATATATAATAGATAGGAGTTCAACTGAAGATGATAAGCTTACATTCAATATAATTTGGAATAAAATTTGCGAAATTATCAAACTTTATAAAGTATATCAGTCTTCTTCGGGAATAGAAATGCCTAAACAGAAAATAGCTTCTATAGCCAGGATTACAGAGTTACAAAATGTTTTTAATCGTTAATAACCTAAATATGTCTCATTCCTATAGGGGCGAAAGAGGCCGTATTGCCGTTCGCCTCTGGATGCTATTTCTATAGGACTGAATTCTTCATTATGATGACCATACACTAACAGGTCCTGGATACTATTTCTATTGACCTGGATTCTTCATTATGATGACCATTATTACTTTACAACTACAAAGTATTTTACTGCAATTTTAGGGCTTTGTTTCCTTGGGCAAAATTCCATCAAAGAAGTAAATTAGACCCGCCAGAATTGCTCTCAGCTTGTTTAAACAGCATTCCTGAAGCACCTTCCGGCTCCCGGACATTCGACTCTTGTATAATATTGATCAAGTTGTCGCTTTGGAGAACAATTTTCATGTTTCCAACGAAATAGCTTTAATTATTCTTTTAAACTCAAACAAAATATCTGAATAATTATTGGAAAGGTAACTGACTATTCGATCGTTATTTAGCAACTTTGTAAGGTACCCGCTTGCCAGCACAAGATTTAAAATATCTTTGCCGTAAGAATCCTTAACGATTCTGAAATCCTTTTCAACAACCGCTGCTTCCTTTTCCATTAGTGCCAATCCTTCAGCAGATACTCCTTCAATTTTTTTAGGCTTCTGTTGATCGACAAGCTGACCTTTTGATGTGGCTGCAAGAAGAGCTTGAGTGTATGGCACGGTGTAGTTGTTTGAAGAAATCATTAGTTCGGCGGCCTCTATTTGCCGAAATGCCGTCATTTTTCTCAACGTCCGAAATGCATTTGGGCTTATGAGTTTATCTTTGAGAAGCTCAACGACTTCCGGGCAGATTCCTTTTAATAAATTTCGCTTTTCACGAATCTTAACGACATTAACATTAAGAGTTTTTGCTATGCGTTCTTCAGATACACCTTTTTCAATCGCCTTTAAAATCATAAAATGCTCTTGGATTGCCGAAAGTCGATTAACCTTGTGGTTATATGTGAAGCCTTCATCATCCGTGGATATCAAACAGAACACTTCCTTCTGACCAATGTCCTTTAAAACTTCCAAACGAATATGGCCGTCAAGCAACATATAACCACCCGTTTTAACGTTCTGGGGGCAAACAATTAAATGCTCGACAACACCAACCTCCCGGATAGAGGCTGTAATTTGGTGATACTTTTTTGTTTTCTTGGTTTGGGGCTTAACCTTTTTTAGAGGCAGAATCTCATCGATAGGAATCATAACGCCTCGATTTTCAAAGCCTATTTTTACGGGTTGTTTCATATTGATTGCGTTTCTTTTGGAAATTCTATCTGGTCTGCGATATATTTTGGCATCAAATCCAATTTTTCTGCACGAAGTAAATTAATATAATTGTCGTCTTTAAGTGTTTCTCTTAAAGCCTGCACGATGAACATCAGACGAGCTTCGCAGAGTTTAGCTTTTTTAATGAGAATTTTTTGGCGTTCCACTTCTTTACGATAAGTCCTTACAAGGGAATTGGCCGACAGTTTCTTTTTGGTCTCAGTAGACAGATTTCCGCGTAATGTTTTACCTTTACTCCGTCTTGCCTCAATAATACGCCTGACCATAATCAAGGCTTGCCCTCTTAATTTTTTGCTTTCATACGCCTGATGTAAGGCTCTTTGTGCTCCCTCATCATCAACAGCGGAAATATCAACTGCGACACTAATGGGCATTTGTTCTTTTTCAACAGCCAACAGTAAGCGTTCTTCACCTCGGTCGAGCAAACGAAGTACCCCACGAACATATTCTTTATTCATGTCAATTTTATTTGCGATTTCGTTATAGCCATACCCCCTTTCCTTAAGATTTCCAATTTCCCTTACGTGTTCAACAGTCATCGGATGTCTGCGTGCTAAATTCTCAATCAGGCTCATAAGGAAGCAATCTTCTCTTGATACATTCACAACCACCGCAGGGATTTCGGTTTGTCCAAGAGCAAGAAACGCCTCCAATCGCCCTTGCCCACAAACTAAATCATAATTACCATCGCCATCTCCGCCTTTATTCGGACTGACTGTAATCGGTCTCTTTAGACCTATTTTCGAAATATTCGATACTATCTTTTGGAATTTTTTCTTGTTACGCTCTCTTGGATTGAGCACATTGATTTTTTCAATGGAAATCATCTTTACAGTGTTATTTTTTTCGCTCATGCCGCCAACCGTATTTTAACCTGCTTTGCCATTCCAAAAAAGAAATCAAGATTGTCAAAACGGAAAGTGTCAAGACTTGCATGATTATCTTCAGCCAAAAGAAGTTTATCAGTACGAATATCAATCAGAGGTAACAGGTAATAATCTAAAGCAGCATCGTTAGATACATTCATTCGTGAGACGATTGTAATATCAGGCTCAAGTCCCGTATCTAATCGTATAATCCATCGTAATGAGCCTGCCTGTGTCTGTTTACATCGGCTAAGGACGATAGATGTTGTAAAATCATTGTTTATAGTTAGCAGATCGGTTTTATCGTCCCGCTCGACATAACCGCCTAAGTCTTTTATTTGATTAATTGCGTCAGTAACGATGTGCGGATACATTTTCCGGATGTGTTTATTAATCTCTATATATTGATAATCTCGCTCTGGTGTATATCCCACCATTCGATACGCCCGAATCAATCCATTAAAACGCATTCTGTATGCAATGCTTGAAGGCATTCCTTCAGTCTCATCGATCAGGAATCCTGAAAGCATGCCATGTTTTCTATAAAGGTATTTTAGGCGATCAAGCATTTCATCATCAGTGAATCTGCGACTGCGTTCCAATATTATACCTTGGACTTTAAAAAAAGCCTGCGGATCAATTATTCCTTCAAATGCCCCGTCAGAACGAATCCACATCTTCGGTGAATTCTTCACCCGTTTCACCTTTAACTTAAAAGAAGAGCGGTTATATACGTTATTCCCAATGTATTTTTCATTCGTCAGTATTTGATTAATAGTACCATGAGTCCAACACCGGCCATGGTTGGTTTTAATCTCAAGCTTGTTAATGATATTGACGATTTCGGATTCTGTTTTTCCTTCATCGAGAAACAACTTATAAATAAGATTAACTGTTTCTATTTCCTGCTCGGGTCCTGGCACCAAAATCACACGGTCAGTTTGGAGGCTTTTGTATTCTCCATGTTTTAATAGCCCCTTCTGTTGGCCATTTTGATCTATAAGCATTCGCCTTAAGCCATAGCCTGCCGCTCCTCCCTGCCTGTATCCCTGTTCGATCAGTCTGCATTGCCCTTTAAAAACCTTCACAGAAAGTTCTCGGCTATATTCACCAGCCATCGCTCTTTTAACGCTTTTTACGATAGTCGAAATAGGGCTGCCGTCATTGTCGAACTGTTCAGCACAATACTGAACATTGATACCAGCCCGTTTACAAATATACTCATAATAGGCACTTTCATCCGCATCCTGAAATCGTCCCCACCTGCTTACATCATAAACCAGGATTACAGTGAAATCTGTATCGCCGCTTTCAACATCTTCAATAAGTTTTTTAAGGGCGTCCCGGCCAGCAATATTCAATCCGCTTTTACCGTCATCAGCATAAGTCCGCACGATAACCATCGAATGGGCGTCAGCATATTCACGTATTATGTCACGCTGATTTTCGGTTGAATATTTTTGATGTTCAGTCGACATGCGAACGTATTGAGCAGCCCTGATCGGAACTATTTTCAGGTCTTTCGTATCGGAATCATTTTTTTCATTAAAATTCATCATAACAGTAATCGAACCAAATTTTCTATTTTTCAATGATAGGCATTTTGACTGGTGAACCTAAGATTTGGAAACATTTTTGAAACAAACTAACTCGGGCCTGTGCCTCAAAAAAAATTGATTTTTCTATTATTGAAGGAAATACATCATAGGTGACACATTCACTGTATTGATTTGCACCAATATAAGATGGAGATTTAAGTATGGTTACTATTTTACTGGTATTCCAAAGATCACTTTTATTCGGCGATTCCACTTTCTGGGCATTGAGCAGATTGCAAATTTCAGTGCGATTGTAGTCATGGTTAACAAACAAATCGAAAATTAATCTAACAATTTCAATTTCTGATGGTTTCCCAGGCTTCAGTACATAACGTTTTCTGGAAAAATTAGTTTCATCAACAGGCTCTTTAACAGAGACACGCTTCATACCGTATGGCACATAATTTCTAATATAGTAGCCCTTGGAAAATAGCCGTAGGTTCTTCTCTTGAACTCTTCGGCTCCAGTATTTTCCGGCATTAACCTTTGGGGGGGTCAATATCCGACCGTTAAACCCTCTTCTTTCGAAAAGATCGATTGCGTAAATATTTCGTGCGATCTTCAATGAAACAAACTTGTCAAAAATGATGTTCCATGAGGGCTCTGCAGGTAAACCCCAACCAATAATTAGAGTTATGAGTTTACGGGGACGCTCTTTCCGCTGCTCTTTGAGTAAGGGCTCCGGATTAATCTGAATATTAGTATTGATAAAGCCCATGCATTCGGATGTTTCCTGAATTTTTCGGACAAGATCCATGGCCTGTATCTTATCAACCCCGGGTGCATAGATTATTGCATAGGAGTCGGGCATACATCCCCTCTCTAAAAATCAAACTTTTAAGTAAGTTCACAATCATCACGATAAGCCAAGACGAAATTGATCTAATAATGGAACTAATTCCCCCCAACAAAAGTTTGGCCGCAATGTACCACCAATACCGGCATCAAATCCATCAAGTGATCTCTTTGCAATTTGAGAAAATTATTGTTTATTTGAATAACCATTTGTAATTAAATCTATTTTTACAATTAACGCGTCCATCTTTGCAATTCCATCACCGGCAATGGGGGTGAGCCTGTAATAGCCCAATATTAAGTTGCTTTTTGATTTTAACGCATCCATCTTTGCAATTTCAGATTTTACAAAATCAGGCAAACTTCGGAGTTCTTTTCTTTTTTGATTCCGTTTTTG
>Ga0180009_10007766_pt1 | contig 10853 bp, 9 predicted proteins | sample OS_PC_MetaG_FD_123537 | JGI IMG/M metagenome (GOLD analysis project Ga0180009, IMG submission 123537) | Groundwater microbial communities from the Aspo Hard Rock Laboratory (HRL) deep subsurface site, Sweden - OS_PC_MetaG | ecosystem: Environmental > Aquatic > Deep subsurface > Groundwater... | reverse complement strand
GTTCCGCATGCTGGGATCTGTGCGGGGGGTGCCGGGTAACCGGCATTCCTACCGCGACTTGAAACTTGAATTATTGAATCGTGTTGTCAAGATTCAAGACGCGACCCCTATTTTCTTCAGACCCCTATGTTCTTCTCTGGACGATCAGGGAGTTGGGAATGAGCGGCTCAGAACTAGCGTAAATGCTCAGGATAGACCAATCTTCCGTCAGCCGTTCGGTTGGACGGGGCGAAAAACTTGTCAATGACATAAAACTAACTCTGCTCGAATCTTAATGCATTTATGCAAGACCGTTCATGTCCTCATGCATTAAAACCACAGCAGTGCAATACCAGATCATACGTCGGTTTAGTACTTACTGATCCAGACTCTTTCAGTTGTCCAACAACCTGGTTTTTTCTCAATGTTCATCCATCGTCCCGGAACCCATCTGCCGTAACGGTTATAGTGACCCGGATTCCAGACCCTTTTATAGGTCGGTGGAATCCACACCTTTCTTACTTCCCAATATCCTGAGGGTTTATGCCGGTATCGATTATCATAATGAGGGATTGGCGGGTGATGCTGATTAACCGTTGATTGCGTTGGTACTGAATACCGAAAATGATTTATTAAAGCAGATCCCAGAACCGCAGCACCCATACCTATTGCGACCCCTTCCCATCGATTACGTTGTACATTTCCAGCCCAGGCCGAAGATTTCATAAATGGGAGGCATAATATCAGCGTCGTCAAAATGATAAATAGATTCTTCTTTTTCATTTCAAAACTCCCTTCTTATATTTTTAAAAATGTAAGACAATCTTTCATTTTCAGCTCAAAAATGTTTTAGGGAACGCCTTGTTGAAAAATTCCCCCTCCGTTTTTACAGTCGCTGGGAACTCCGAAAAAGTTACACCGCTCAAGTTCTATTTCATCGGCCTTGAAAGGAAATGAAGATGATGTATAATACCGGTGCATACAGTTTTGGAGGAGAGGCATGGTACGAACGCAGATATACCTCACAGAGCGGCAACGTGATGAACTGGCTGCTATAGCCAAGACCGCGGGGAAGAAACAGAATGAGCTTATTCGAGAGGCCGTCGATCGCCTCATTGATCAAGCGGGTTTCAGTCGACGGGAGGCGGTATTGCGCGAGGCTGCCGGAATATGGAAGGGCCGTACGGATCTTCCCGACTTCGAGGCAACGCGGGCCGAATGGGATAGAAGCTAATCATGGCAGGGGCAATCCTTCTCGAAACAGATATTCTTGTTGATTTCTTCCGCGGCCACAGCAAAGCGGTAAGGGAGAGGTAGGGTGAAGATCAGCCGAAATCGTACTGTTTTTTGAGAAGGTTCCGGGTGGGTTCACTGATTTTCGAGGCCTGTATTTCATCCGGAGAGAACCAGCGGGCATCCAGTGCATCATCATTTGGTTCCGGTTCTCCATCTATGTAATCGGCATTCAAATCGATAATCACATAATGGAAGCGGATGGCTCCGGCTTCGTCCCGTTGAATGGATTCAAATGTATAGGCCGGATCACGCGCTTTAATGGTAACTCCGGTTTCTTCCAGTATCTCCCGTTCCGCAGCTTGTTGGAGGGTTTCACCAAGCTTTACGCTCCCGCCGGGAATGGCCCAGACGCCTTCTGCAGGGGGTTTTCCCCGCTGAACCAGGAGCACTTTATTATTGTTAAATACGATCGCACCAACAGCAACCCTTGGAGCATCAGGATAAACAGCGCGTGACGGTTTGCTTTCATCGGTCATTATTGATTGGTCCTCCTGTATAACCTACCTAATTTAAAGTATCTCATTAGAATGTTGTATATCAGGTAAGCTTTGAGCATTCAGCTTTCAGCCTACGGTATCGTGCATTCATCCGGAATCTTTGGTTGCTCCATGGTCATGGGCAGGATTAACCGGAAGGTTGCCCCTTTTCCGGCTTCACTTTTCAACCGGATATCACCCCCAAGAGACCGGGCCATGATGAGTGCGCCGGCAAGTCCCAAACCATGACCGTTCCGCTCCAGGGTCGCGCCCTGATTGGCCTGTACATACCGTTTGAAAATCAATTCATGATCTTCAGGATTTACGCCGGGGCCGTCATCAGACACATCAACGACAAGTTGGTTATTCTCCTGGAATACTCGTATATCGATTCGATTCTTCCGATGCCTCAGCGCATTTTTTATGAGGTTTCCGAAAATTTGGCGGAATTTGGTTTCATCTTGGAGCATTTCCGAACGCGCTGTTTGTGGCTCGATTATTAAAAACACACCGTGTGTTTCAAGATCCTGTATTTGCCCGTTACTTTTTTCAGAAGAAATTGTCCCGATCGTGAGTGTTTCCAGTTCTTCCATCAGTACGTCCCTGATCGCTTTTCCCAGATGGAACCGGCAGCACAGAAAACATCCGGCCTCGGATCTCCCTATTTCCAGAAGATCGTTTATCATTTCCCTTGTTTTTTTTGCATTTTTCAGTGCGCGCTGAAGTGTCCTTTCCTGTTTCGAGGATAAGGGACCGAACTTCTCCTGTTTTTCAAGGAGCGTTTTCAAAGCGGTTTCGATGACAGAGACCGGTCCCTTTAACTCATGGATGAGAAACTCGATCTGAATCTCTCGAAAGAAAGACTCTGAGGGAACTGTTTGTTTTGCTTTATCCGGCGTCATTAAAATTTCCTTTTTATAGTACTTTTCTTTGATCCCCTTCCGTCTTGGAGGGAACCGGGAATCGAATGACCATTTCAGTTCCCCCGGACTGAAGGCAGTCTTCTTCACTTCTGCAATACGCGCATTTCCCGATATCACCGGGACAGAGGTCGGTATCAAGAGGAATGAATCGGCACCGGGTCGAAACCATTCTTATGCTGAAATGATATCGTTCGGAAAATATCTTCATCCTGAGAAGATCAAACCCTTTTCCTCCGGCGTTGAAATCGTAGGGTTTCCTGGAAGCATACTGCATGGTGTCGTGGGTGACAAAGTTACTTTCAAAAATCAGCCTTTGATTGTCTTCTGTAATTCCGACCCCGAAATCCTTTACCCTCAGCTCAGCGCCATCAGGACGATCCTTCACCGCAATTTCGATTCGACCGTTGTCCGGTGTGTTTTCGACCGCGTTGCGAACCAGACCTTCCACGATCTTGGCCAGCACATCCCTTGGAATCATCACCGGCCGGGTTTCAGATAGTTGAATGATTAGATGACAACCCCTGTGTGAAAATTTGGGGCGGAGCTGTTCAATATGGTTTTTTACAAAGTCATGGAGTATGATTTCTTCAACCGGTGAATCCTTGGGTCCGAATATTTCTTCGATGCGCTGCTGAATTTTTTGGACGACCGCTGTGTTCCCGAATTCTTCCAGTGCCAGCAATTCCAATTCATCGGAACACGACTCCAGCAGTTTACTGATCATGTAATGGCTTCGATAGTTCTTTTCACGAAGTATGTCCTCAATTTCATATTCCATATCCAGAAGCCGCTGCAGACTCCGCTGCGCGCGCGCGATTATTTTTTGATGATCTTCACCCTCACCACTGGCGAGTCTTTTATTCAGCAGATCCAATGAAGCGGATAGTACCGCAACCGGCGTTTTCAACTCATGGGACAGATGGTTGATGACTTTGTCTTTAGCGCGGTTAAGGCTTTGAACTTCATCATAGGACCGGTTCAATTCGTCATTGATTCTTGCGTTTTCGATGGGAAGCGCTATTGCTCCGGCAATGGCGCTGAGCAATGTAACGTCCTCATCATCAAAATCCCCCTGTTTCTTATTAACAGCACAAAACACCCCGATTTTCCGATCCTGGGTTTGAATGGGAACGTCCAGCATGTTTCGTGTTTCATAACCGGTGAGTTCGTCCACATGTTTCAAGAACAAGGAATTCTTGGAATTGTCGTCTATGATCATGGGGCGGCCGGTTTTATACACCTGGCCTGCCACCCCTTTATCTGCTGGGAAGCGGATTTCCTTGAATTTTTTCCCTGCATCATGATCTTCAAAAGAAGCGACAGGAAAATAGAATTCCTGTTTCTCCTCATCCATAAGGATGACAGAGGCTCCGCAGACACCCAAGATGTCCTGCACTTCCACAATGATAAATTCCAGAAGTGCATCCAAACTCCGGTAGCTGGGAAGCGCCACCGCGATCCGATGAAGTGCGTCGTTGACGTTTGCGGTTTTCTTCTCCCGGGTAATATCCCTCAGAATCAGTACATGGCCGGTGGGTTCATCTTCTGTATCGTAAATAATGGCACCGTTGAGCAGTATGTCCAGTATTCGCCCGTCTTTGGTCAGCCGCTGGGTTTCGATGTCTCGAAGAATCCTGTGCTTGAATAATTGTTCTTCTCCCTGCTTTGTCTCCTTCTTGAGATGCTCTGGAATAAACGGAATGCGTTTGCCTTTGAGCTCTTTCAGGGTCCATCCAAAGACTTTTTCAAATGCCGGGTTCAGGTAGAAGACCGTTCCTTCCAAATTGAAAACGAATATGGGATAGGGGAGGAAGTCCAGCAATGCCCGATATCGTTGTTCCGCTCTGCGGCTGGCGTCGCCTTCGGTTAATGCCTGTTTTCTGGATAATATGAGCGCCTGATGGACGTCATGCTTTTCCGTGATGTCTCTGGCGACTCCCCGAAAACCGAGCTTGTTTCCATGATCATCGACAATAAGATTGGCCGATATCTCAACAATCCGTTTCTTTCCGTCCTTTCGGACAATCGCCCAGATAATATCCGTAAATCCCTCGCCGGTGCGGAAAACCTCGTTAAAACTCGCATATGCAGCCTGAGCGTTTATTTCATCCATGAAATCACGGAAGTTTCTGCTCTGGATTTCATCCCTCGTATATCCGAACAGACGGCAAAGGGCGTTGTTGAAGAATAAAAAATTTCCCTTCAGATCGGTTTCATAAAATCCGTCCGCGACATCTTCTATAAATACCCGGTACCGTTCTTCATGGATCTTGGCAGCTTCTTTTTCAGGTTGTTCGCCTGATTGAGATTCTACCGAGCACTGGATGTTAAGAGGTTTTTCAATTTGATCTGAATCTTTGGGGGTCATCTGAACCCGTCTCTCTGTTATCAGCGCAGATCTGCGTCCTATTCATCTTGTTTATTAGATTATACAATTTAGAGGATGGTACGCAAGAGAATTATATAATGTCAGGCACGGTGAAAAAAAGAACCCCGTGGAGTCTCTTTAGGGAAGAGAATGCCACGGGGCCTAATGTCGATTCAATCCGCCGGAGGCGGACAAGGGTTTGATTCCCCGTCTCTTGAGGCATTAAGATAACTTCCGATTGATACTCCGTAGCCTGCTGCGGGGTAGTTCATTAAAAGCTAGCGAAACTGTTTCGGCCTCTCGTCCACGACCCTGAGTGCCTTGCCTTCGCTTCGGGCAATAAATTTGGGTTCTACAAGATTCACTTCGATTCCTATTCCCATCATCCCGCGAATATGCCCCGCGATTTTAGCTTCCACTTCAAACCGCTTTTCATCGCCGGCATCGTAGACTTCTTTCTTTCCTTCAACCTGTACAACGAGCTGGTCCAGATATCCCTTTTTCCGTACCAGAAGCCGGTATTGGGGTTCCACCTCCTCAATTTCCAGCAGCAATGCTTCGATTTGAGAAGGAAAGACATTGACGCCACTGATAATCAGCATGTCATCGGTTCGGCCGAACACTTTGTCCATCTTAATTAATGTTCTGCCACAGGTACATTTTTCGCGACGCAGCCTTGTAATATCTTTTGTGCGATAGCGAATCATCGGCATGGCGCGGCGTTGTAAAGAAGTAAATATCAGTTCGCCGGTTTCCCCTAAAGGCAGGGGTTCCAAAGATTGCGGATCGACAATTTCGGGCAGAAAATGGTCTTCATTGACATGAAGCCCATCCTGAGCTTCGCAATCAAATGAAACACCCGGTCCGCAAAGCTCGGTTAGACCATAAGCTTCCATAGCTTTTATTCCCATTCTTTCTTCGATTTCAAGACGCATCTGGTGCGACCATGGTTCAGCTCCAAATATACCGATTCTGATGGGGAGAGATTTGATATCCACCTTCATTTCTTCTGCACGCTCTGCAATGGTAAGCGCGTATGACGGTGTGCTGCAGATTACGTTAGAACCGAAATCTTTCATGAGTGTGATCTGCCGTTCGGTTAAACCCGAACTTGTGGGAACCACCGTGCAGGCGAGGCGGGTTGCAGCTTGGTGGAAGCCCAGACCACCGGTAAACAAACCATGACCGTAAGCATTTTGAACAATATCGTCTGCGGTAACACCGGCTGCAACAAAATTGCGGACCATGCACTCTGTCCACTGCTCCAAATCCTCAGCCGTGTATGGGCCTGTAATCGGTTTTCCGGTGGTCCCGGATGATGCATGCACTCTTACCACCTGTTTTAACGGAACCGCGCAGAGACCGAACGGGTAGTTGTCTCTTAAATCATCTTTGACAGTGAAGGGGAGTTTAGCAACGTCTTCGAGACTTTTGATATCTCCAGCTTTGATCCCTGTTTCTTTAAGTTTCTTTTTATAAAACGGCACCTTCTTTGAAACCCAATCAACGGTTTCTTTCAGCTTTTCCAATTGGAATTTCTGGAGCTTATCCACCGGCATGCATTCATATTCTTTATTCCAGGCCATCTTTCTTCTCCTTATTGATAAGGGTCGTAATTTAATAATATAGGCAGATTCTCTTTTTCAGTTAATAAATTCAATCAGGCAAATTATATCTGGTTAAGCGAGATCTATCTTTTGGTGTCAGGTGTCAGGTGTCAGGTTACAGCAGCGAAAAAATAAAGATCTGAATCCTGAACACTGAAACCTGGGGTCCTAAACAAATTACAGCGCTTGTCCTGCTGCCGCAAACCCGAGTTCAAACGCCTTTTGATTGGATTCCAGGAACTCCTGCTTGGTTCGGGTTTTAATGGCGGTTCGAACATGATCAGCAGATACCGGAACAATCCCGGCCTGTATCAGCGCTCCCAAAAGCACCATATTCACCGCCAACACGTTACCGGCTTCTTTTGCCAGGGCCTGGGCGTCGAAGGCAACGAGACGGGATACCTTGGATCGGATCAAACCCTGCACGTTTTCTATATCCGGATACACCCCGCGTCCGATGGCTACTGTAAATGGGGGCAAGGGTGACAGGTTCGTGATCACGACCGTATTCCCATTGCATTTGCCCAGCGCTCTCAGCGTCTCGGACGGTTCAAATCCCAACAGCACGTCGGCTTCTCCGTTTGATATGATCGTGCTTTTGGCATCCCCAAACACGATGGCAGATTCCACAACGCCGCCGCGTTGGGCCATGCCGTGAATCTCGCTCATTTTCACTTCAACACCGGCCAAGAGGGCGGCTTCTCCCAACACACTGGAGGCCAGAAGATTTCCCTGACCCCCCACTGCTACAATCACCAACCGGATAGGTTTCATAAAATTAGATCCCTTCTCGATATTATCTTATCGGGTTATCCAAAAAGTCCAAGTTGAACACTATTTCACCGGCAGTGCATTTTTCTCCATTATGCCTGAAAGGCACGCATGTTTTTGTCTGGGCATCGTCGCCCAGGCAAAATTGTCAACGCATGTCTGTGTGGGTCTGCGGCTAAAAAATAATGAAACAATGGTCTATGCCCTTTTCTCTATGCTTCTTTAACCGGCAATATCGCATTTTCGGGACACACCTGAGCACACACCGCACAGCCCGTACACTGCACCGGATCGATCTTTACTTCTTCCCCATCTATGAAAAATGCCGGACAGGCCAGCTCGTTAATGCAGTCCTTATGGTTTTTGCACTTTCCACTCACATGAAATGCGCGTGACGGTTTCTTTTTAAATCCCTTTGCAAAAAGTGCACAGGCCTCCCGGGAAATCACCACCGATACCCCTTCAAAATCAAGGGCCTCTTTAATGGCTGAGATGCTTTTCTTAACCTTATACGGCTCGATTATTTCCACATGCTGAACCCCGCAGGCTTTTACCATCTGCTCGATGGATACCTTCCCGAAACCTCCAAACTGCAAAGCCGCCATGTCTACACCCGGATTGGGCTGATGCCCGGTCATGGCCGTAGTTCCATTGTCCAATATTACCAGGGTTAAATTGTGGTTGTTAAACACCGCATTGATAAGTCCCGGTATGCCTGCATGGAAGAAGGTGGAATCTCCGATAAAAGAGATCACCTTTTTGTCGGTCACCGCCGAAAACCCGCATCCCGACCCCACCGAAGATCCCATGCAGATCAGAAAATCCCCCATGGAAAGCGGAGGTAAAAATCCCAGGGTGTAGCAGCCGATATCGGTGGGACAGACCGTGTCCGTACCTTCGGCGGCTTTTTTTACCTCATAAAAGGTAGCCCTGTGCGAACACCCAGCACAGAGGTTTGGGGGTCTGGCCGGGATTTCCGGAATATCGGAGAGATCGACTGTTTCCGGGGGGGAATACGGAATATCGAAATAGTCTGCGATCACTTTTCGGACTGTGCCCGGGTCAAATTCGTACAGCCTGGAAAAGAGGTTTTCTGCTTTACCGCGAATGGAAAGGGTGAGTCCCGCTTCCTGCGCAAAAGCCTTGATGGTCTCTTCCATGTACGGTTCTCCCTCCTCCACGATCAATACTTTTTCCAGATCTTTCAGGAACGAGAGGATCTTTTCCCTGGGCATGGGATGAGAGAATCCAACACGAAACACTTTAATTTTATCTTTGATGTCCAAATCATTCAGCGCGTCTGACACATATCCGAAGCTGACCCCGTTTGTGACGATACCGAAGCTCCCGCTGCCGCTGATGCGGTTGTAGGGGGAATTATCCGACAAGGATTCTGCCTTCTTGATGTTTTCCAAAAGCTTCACATGGAGTTTTCTAGATACTGCGGGAACCGTCACATAGTTGAAGGGGTCCTTTACAAAGTCACCTTTAAGAACAGGTGGGGTGATATCCTTCAGCTCCACGATTCCGGTGGAGTGGTTAATCCGGGTCGTGGTGCGGAAGATGACCGGCTCCTTCAGTGCTTCGGAGATATTAAACGCCTCAATGATCATCTCTTTGGCTTCGGCCACCGAAGATGGTTCCAGGATGGGAAGCCCGGAAAGCTTCCCATAGTAGCGGTTGTCCTGTTCGTTCTGGCTTGAGAACATGTAGGGATCATCAGCACTGATAATGACAAGTCCTCCCTTAACGCCAACATAGGCAAGCGTCATCAGAGCATCGGCTGCCACATTCACCCCCACATGTTTCATGATGGCAAGGCTTCGAACTCCGGAATTGGCGGCGGCGGCCGCTACTTCAAGCGCCACCTTTTCGTTGGTTGAAAATTGAAAATAGAGATCGCTTTCCTGTGATACCTGAAAGAGGTTGTTTGAAATCTCCGATGACGGGGTTCCCGGATAGGTGCTCGCTATTCTCACTCCCGCCTCGATGGCCCCCCTGGCGATGGCTTCATTTCCCAAAAGCAATACCTGACTGCCCGTATCTTTGCTTAATAACTTGTGCATGGAAAAATCCTCTTATGGTTACTGTAATTTATAGTCATTATCCATAAAGCTTCCACAATTTTAAATATATACATAATGGAGAGTTGGAGTATCGGAGTACTGGAGTATTGGTAAGAATAAATATTTCATTATCGCTTGATTCCATCACTCCAACATTCCATTACTCCAGGTTTTTCATGGTACCATAATCGCCCGCTCGAGGATCTTGCGGTGGTGTACGGTTTCAAAAACTTCATTGATTTCGTCTAACGGATAGGTTTTTACAAACGGACTGAGTTGAACCTTACCGCTCAAAACGAGATCAAGGGTAGGTGGATAGTATTTCGGCAGACATCCCCAGTTTCCCTTTGCGGTCGCATGGAAAGCCATCAGATTCGACAGCCGGATGTCGACCGTGTCCATGGTAAAACCCACAACAGACAAGTGCGCCCCATAGGTAAGCAGGCCGAATGCGGTTTTCTGTCCGGCGGCAGTACCTGAAGTTTCAAATATTTTCCATTCTGTTCTACGACGGCCCTGCGATTTAACAAAACCGGAGACTTCCTTGCGGAGATCCTTGAACGGCATCTCCTTGGCATTAAACGTAACATCCACATAAGAGGATAGGGCATCTAATTTATTCTGATCAATATCGATGGCGATAACAGAGGCGCCGAAAGCCTTTGCGATTTGCGCTCCAAAGCCCCCAACCCCGCCAACTCCAATAAAAATGGCCGTATCCGCCCCAGTTAGTCCCGAGTCTTTTATTGCTTGATAGGGGGTTGTCAATGCGTCTGCGATTACGGAAAGCTCTGCCAGGCTCACTCCGGATTCTCCCTTTGGTTTGTTTTCTCCATCAACCGGCACATCACAAAGATTTTGAGCCGGCACGATGATGTGGCTGGCAAATCCGCCCTGGATATCATTTCCAGGCATCTTCTGAACCGAACAAATATTCCCCATATCTCTTTTGCAGACATCGCATGTCCCGCAAGGCATTACAGCCGGAATGATGACCGCCTTGCCGGCCCATTGTTCAGCACCGTTTCCTACCGATTCGACAACACCGCTGATTTCATGCCCGAGAACAAGCGGTAGCTCCGATCGAGTTCGAACACCGTCATAAAAGAATCCCAAGTCGGTATGGCAAACGCCGCATCCGGCCACCCGGAGCAGTACTTCACCTTCTCCGGGTTCAGGAATAGGCAGTTCCACCCGTTCCATTGGTTTATTGGCTTCTGTCATCTGCCAGGCTGTCATGGTCATGGCGTAAACTCCTTATAAATAATTGAAAATTTAATATTGAAAATTGAATATTTATGACAATGTTCTTTTTTCACTTTGGTTACAAATCTCAGATCATCAGTTACAAATCACAAATCGAAATT
>Ga0180009_10007765_pt1 | contig 10853 bp, 8 predicted proteins | sample OS_PC_MetaG_FD_123537 | JGI IMG/M metagenome (GOLD analysis project Ga0180009, IMG submission 123537) | Groundwater microbial communities from the Aspo Hard Rock Laboratory (HRL) deep subsurface site, Sweden - OS_PC_MetaG | ecosystem: Environmental > Aquatic > Deep subsurface > Groundwater... | reverse complement strand
TCATTTCGTGTTGACGCCTGTCGATCAGGGTGGCGCAAAGTTCTTCAGGGCTGAGGGCAAAACAAAACTCCAAGGATTTCTTGGAGTCACCGATCAGAGCGTCACTTTACTGAATAGCGGGGGGCTGCTCTTACAGATTTTGAATGATCTTGAAATCAGTGTAACTGTAAGAGTAAGAGCAAGATAGATGTTCCCTTAGAATCCTGCATGTCCCATTGCGATGAGGCGATACAGGGGCATGTGCAGGTTTTCTTGCTAATGAATGAGCTCATCTGAGAGGGGCTTACCAGTTCGTAAATGTTTGGATCAAATAAGCACTCGATTGTATGTCGTCTGAACGTTTCATGTATGGCTATCATTAGTCTGAAGCCCGACAATTGCCTTAGATGGCCGATTTCATTCCAGGATCATTCTCGATTCTCGCCATCCACGCTGAAGTGAGTCTCTCGAAATACTCCGCTACGTTTACGCCTGTTTCACTCCTTCTCAGCGCAATATAGGGTACAAGAGAGCTGTAGGCAGCTGTGACTGACACACATAGTGACTCAAATGCAATAGAATCGTCAAAGTAATCCTTCGAAATTCCTAAGGCTAGCTGATCGCAATATGAAACCAGGCTGAACACATGACTTCTCAACTCATCGTCACTAATCACTTCCGCAATCTGGGAAGTACTGAGTGGAGTGCCGTCAAGCTTGAGATACCCAAATTTCTTCTGAAGAGCCAGATTGGTGACAGAAAGCTCGCTTCTAAACTTTGCAATGTAGCTGAACGTGGCGTCCTTCATGTTCCATTCATGTTGACTCTGCATCTGATCCGTCATTACGCCAATCTGCTTCCCAAGCAACAAAATCTGACGTAGACCTACAAAGAGGCCACCCAATAGCACCACAGTTCCAAAGATAGAAATAGCTATTTCCATAATGATCAATACTTCGACCGCACTCAGGTTTTATGTGCCTTTATTGTAGTACCATAAAGATCCCATACGAGCCAGTTCAGGGTCTCCAGCGCATGAGAGCAGAATCTATCGTCCTTTGCCCAGATTGTACCTGCGTTCAAATACGCATTGTATGGACAACCACCACCGCAAAGTCCTAAGGCTGCACAATCTGTGCATTCATCCATTAATATGGGGGTTCTGCAATTCCACTCATCCAACACCTGCTTCCTGACGGAATAGTCTACTCCCGCATTCACGTTGCCATAAAAGAACTCTCTACTCGCTGTGAATCCTTGGCATATTCCAACCCCCCCGTCCGGTGCCGCCACAATCTGATTTGCTCCGGAGGCAGCACAATCAAAGCGATACAAATTACCCTCAACAAAGGACCTCGCCTTCCGCATAATACGATCCTCATAAATACCTTTTGAGCGGAAGAGATCAAATGCTTCAAGGAGGAATTGCGAGACTTCGACATTATAAGTTTCTGGTTGAGAGGAAGCCTTCCCGATCAACATGTTGAATCCAATAGAACGTACCTTAAGTTCCAGCATCTTTTCCAGAAGTGCATTCTTCCTCTTCAGTCCCATCGGTGTTATGGTAACAGATGCTGAAACGTTTATGTCCAGATTGTGACACAGATCGATTGCTTCCACAATACTCGCGTATGCGCTTCCTCCAGATTTGAGAGGTCGCGATTCGTCTGTAATTATCTCGTCTCCATCTATAGAAATCCCAACATTCACTCCTTCTGCCTTCAAGAACTGGGCAGTCTTAAGGTTGAGAAGGGTGCCATTAGTTACAAGCTGGAATCGAATATTGTCAGGCAATTCTCCTTTGCCAATCAACACAGAACAATAGTCGACCACATGTTGCAGGACAGGCATATTCATCAAGGGTTCGCCGCCATAGAAGATTATTTGCTTCTCTGAACTGAACTCTGCAAAAGAACCTGATTGAATTGATGAAACGAAATAGTCTAGTACATTAGCTGCAGTTGCCGGCGACATGTTACCATGTTTTGGACTAGAATGCTCGTTTCCCCGCATGAAACAGTACCTACATTGCATATTGCAGTCATCAGTCACCAGTAAATAGAGAACATGAGGGAAAGGAGCCGGAATACTCTCTCGCGCCCGATGCAACGCCGCAGCATCCTCGTCAATCCCCACCAAAGTCCTATTGTCTATTAGACAAGTGATGACCTCGGTGTGCTGCCGCCATACTGCATCTTCAGAAGACATGGGTGCCTTCAAGAATGGTGCAAGGTTTTGGAAGACTTGCCTATCCAGGTAGACCGGACGCAGTAGCAAAGAATTGAATGTCGCAATGACATCACCATGCTCTGTGAAGTGTGCAAATCTGGATAGCCTATAGCTCTTCATGGTCGACTATGTTCGCATTGTTCAGTACTGATACTGAGACTAGGCGGTCCAGAGCTTAGCCAATTTAACTAGTGACCGGCTAGAATGTTCAGTTAATGTGCACACACATCTTCTACCGACGCATTCACAAGCACAATCACAGATACAACTGCAAGCGCATACATCGTTCGCTGTATCAGTTCCATCTATTAGACTATTGAACTGGAGTTCTCCGTATATGCTTCTGTATGCTGATTGTGTTGGGCACAGCACCCCTGAACGAGCGCTCATCTTTCTATCTCGTAGATTTCCGAGCATTTAGGTTCCGTCTCTCCAGAGCGAAGCAAATGCAATAGTATTGTGACTGTGACTCTCAATTGACGTGCAAGAACATCTGTCGCCACCTCCACAGGAGCAAACGCAGTCGCAGGCGCACGCGCATGTTTGTCCAAAACCTTGATCTTGGGAGCCCACCGATAAATACCTCTCCCCGTAGATCGAACAAAAACTTTCCTGGTCTGGAAATAGCAGGATCATAGAATGCCTCCTTAAATACTATCTGTCATTATACTTCCAGTATCATGGCCTGTCAAGTAAAATAGCAGTCACCTGCATGCGCCGTTCGGCAATACCACTGGTCTATGCAATGTTGCGACCTGCACGCGTGTTAACTGAAGGAACGGGCTGATATTTCGAATATAAATATACATAACGAAATGGGGACTTGCCTGATTGTGAGAGATGCTTTAGATTGATATAAGAGTCAACTCAATACGGGTGTGGCTGATGATAAGGAGCCAGAAGAGTTCACTTGCTGGCGAGTGGTACTAGTTTTGAGGATGTTTTCTGCTTACCAAGGCGAGACGTGAGAGATCTGGGAATGAGAAGTCAATTACTTGAACCAGAATCAGAATTATCAGGGTCAGAGAGAGGAATCACTCTGTACCACGCCAAGTACTTCGCTTACGAATTAACGAAACGATGCTCTGCTGATAAGCTTGAGAAGCTTTCCCAATCGTTTTTTAATGCTACGATTGATCTAAATCCGCATCAAGTTGACGCAGCCCTTTTTGCATTCCGTTCTCCTTTAAGCAGGGGGGCAATACTCGCAGACGAGGTAGGACTCGGAAAAACAATCGAAGCGGGATTGATATTATGTCAGCTATGGGCTGAAAGAAGACGACGGATTCTCTGTATTCTACCCGCATCCTTGCGAAAGCAGTGGTACCAAGAACTTCTGGAGAAGTTCTTTATTGATTCCGTAATATTGGAAGCCAAGAGTTACAAAGATTTCCAAAAGATTGGAATCCTCAACCCCTTTGAACAAGACGACAAAGTCATCTTGTGTTCCTATCACTTTGCCCGAAGAATGGAAGACGAGGTTAGAAAAATCCCATGGGATTTAGTAGTAATTGACGAAGCCCATAGGTTGAGAAATGTCTATCGCAAAGATAATAAAATCGCTAAGTCTATTCGGGATGCAATTGGATCACGTCCCAAAGTCTTATTAACAGCAACGCCCTTACAGAACTCCTTGATGGAATTGTATGGTTTAATCTCTTTCATCGACCCGCATATTTTCGGTAACGATGATTCCTTTAGAACCCGCTTCACTCGAACGGCCTCCGATATGACAAATGACGACTATCTTGAACTCCGAGAAAGGATTCGGCCAATTTGTCAGAGGACACTTCGTAGGCAGGTTAATGAATACGTTAAGTACACAAATCGCGTGTCAATTACGCAGGATTTCACCCCGACTGATGACGAAGTACGTCTTTATGAATCTGTTTCAGAATACCTGAGACGACCAGAATCTTATGCCCTTCCTAAAGGGCAAAGAAATCTGATGACTCTCGTCCTTAGAAAAATTCTGGCATCTTCGTCTTTTGCAATTTCCGTAACTCTCGGTACAATTATTGATCGTTTGGAAGCCAAACGAGCTCAAATTACGATTGCCACTGGCGAGAACGACATTGATCCGGTCTTGGAGGATTTTGAAGCTTCCATTGAAATCCAGGACGAATGGTCCGATGATGAATCTCCTGAAGTTACAATTGGAGAAACAGGCGGCCTTAGTGAAGAAGAGCAACAAGCACTAATTCTTAAAGCCATACAATCAGAAATTATTGAATTGAAATCCTATAAAGAGCTGGCTGAGACTATAACCCAAAACGCTAAAGGTGAAGCTCTACTTATCGCTCTAAGAGCAGGTTTTCTCAAGGCGGAGAAATTGGGTGCACCAAGAAAAGCACTCATCTTTACTGAATCCCGTAGAACTCAGCAGTATCTGAAAGACCTACTTTCCGCTAATGGCTATTCTGGGGAAATAGTCACTTTTTGCGGGACTAATACTGACCCAGATTCTAGAACATTATATAGTGAGTGGATGAAAAAGCATGCCGGAACTGACAAAGTAACTGGTTCACGAACAGCCGATATTCGCTCGGCGATTGTTGAGGAATTTAAGGAACGTGCGTCGATAATGATTGCAACGGAATCAGGAGCAGAAGGGATAAACCTGCAGTTCTGCAATTTGGTAGTTAATTATGATCTACCCTGGAACCCTCAGAGGATAGAGCAGCGCATCGGCCGGTGTCATCGCTACGGTCAGTTGCATGATGTCGTTGTAATCAATTTTCTCAATCGAAGAAATGCTGCCGATCAACGGGTATTCGAACTACTTGCCGAGAAATTCCAGTTGTTTGACGGTGTTTTTGGTTCGTCAGACGAAGTGTTAGGAACGCTTGAATCAGGGGTAGACTTCGAAAAACGCATAAATGAAATCTATCAAACTTGTCGGACCCCTGAAGATATCAACTCGGCCTTTGACCAACTACAGTTGGAGCTTGATGAGCAGATTCAGGCCAAAATGTATGATGCTCGGTCAAAATTGCTGGAGCACTTTGATGAGGACGTGAATCGAAGGCTTAAAGACAATAGAGATAAGACCATTGAACAGGTCGGGAAGTTTGAGGAATGGCTCTGGAAATTGACCCAGTTTGAGCTTTCTGATTCTGCTGTATTCGACGATCAACACTTCTCTTTTGATTTGAAGCGTCATCCGGCCTACATAATCCCTTCGGAGATATCGACAGGTACCTATCAATTGGTCACTCATAAGAATGGCTCAGTCGAACACCACTACAGGCTTGGTCATCCATTGGCAGAAAAGCTAATTGCCGCCGCCAAAACTAGAACATTAGAGACAAGTGAAGTGCAGTTTCAGTATAGTAGGTATCCCGGTAAGATATCTCTGGTTGAGAATCTTGTTGGACAATCGGGCTATCTGCAATTATCGCTGATGACCATTACTGCCCTTGAAACTGAAGATCATCTTTTACTGACTGGCATATCAGACAGTGGTAACATTTTGGATGAAGAAACCTGTTTCAAAATGTTCGGAGTACATGGTGAAGTCACTGCATCAATTACCGTCCCTGCGGACGTATCTCAGTCATTAAGTAATAACCGTCGTGACATTGAAAAACGTGTCCTGGGTGAAACGATTGAGAGGAATCAAGACTACTTTGAATCTGAGATGGAAAAGCTTGAATCATGGGCAGATGATCTAAAAGATAATCTTGAGAAAGAACTCAAGGAACTTGATCGTGAAATAAAAGCAACAAAGAAAGAAGCTCGTCAAACGGCGGACTTGGATTCGAAAGTTGCTTTACACAAAGATGCCAAAGAGCTTGAGCGTAAACGCAGCGAAAAGAGGCGCAATCTATTTGAGGCGCAGGATGAAGTTGACAGCAAGAAGGATACTTTAATATCCAATATTGAGGCTCGCTTGGAGCAGACAATAGCAGTTCAGGAATTATTCGCTATTCGCTGGACTGTAAAATAGCAGAAGGTACATAAATGTCGATTAAGAAGAATAGATTGGAACTTAATTGGGTAGGGAAATATGATCAGGTAAGGCACGAACCCAGAGTTTTAGTTGAAGATAAATCAAATTCCTATGGCGACCCAAATTCAGAGAACATGTTGATATACGGCGATAATCTTTTAGCCTTAAAAGCACTTGAGCAAGATTTTGCCGGGAAAGTTAAATGCATCTATATTGATCCGCCGTATAATACCGGCAACGCCTTTGAACATTATGACGATGGCCTTGAGCATTCGCTTTGGCTCTCTATGATGAAAGAAAGACTTATTCTGATCTACAATCTCTTATCAAAAGATGGTTCTCTTTGGATTTCAATTGATGATGACGAGTGTCATTACTTGAAAATATTGTGCGATGAAATATTTGGCAGGCACAATTATATTACAAGTTGTCTATGGCAAAAAATACATAGCATTAAGAATGACGCAAAACACTTATCAGTAAATCATGATTATATCCTAGTTTATGCTAAGAATCCTGATTTAATCAAGTTCAATCTATTGGAGCGAACCGACAAGATGAATGCCCGCTATAAAAATCCTGACAACGATCCAAGGGGACCGTGGCAATCGGGAGATCTTGTTGCTAACGAGGAAAGAACAAATGGTTATTTTGATATTGTTGGTCCTACTGGGAAGACATTTAATGTTCCACAGGGTAAACATTGGGTCTACGCACAAGATACTCTCAATGAAATGATAAGAGATAATAGAGTATGGTTCGGAAAAAGCGGAGAGGCTTTTCCTCGAAAAAAACGCTTCTTATCAGAAGTGCAACAAGGCAGAAAAGCTGATACCTGGTGGGGAAGTGATGATGTTGGGCATAATCAAGAAGGAAAAAGAGAAGCGAAATCGCTAAACCGTGAAGATATATTTCCCACTCCAAAGCCGGAAAGATTGTTGCATAGAATTATCTCTGTAGCGTCTAGTCCTAACGACTATATTTTAGATTCCTTTGCTGGCTCTGGCACAACCGGTGCTGTTGCCCATAAGATGAATAGAAAATGGATAATGATTGAACTTGGAGATCATTGTCATTCACATATTATTCCCCGCATGAAGCAAATTGTTGATGGAACAGATAAATCTGGAATTACAGACTCTGTATCCTGGGAAAGTGGAGGTGGTTTCAAATATTTCAGATTAGCTGAATCCCTATTAGTCCAAGACAAGGAACTGTCAACTATTGGGCACCCCATTTATATTATAAATCCACGTTATGATGAGGATTTGCTGATTAAAAGTATATGCAAAATTGAAGGATTCAAATTCCGAAATAATGGTAGATTACATGGGATAAGTAGCGAAACCCGTTTTTTGCATGTTACTACGCTTCTGCTAAACCAAGTGTACCTTGATTCATTAGCGGAGGATGTTGGCCCTGATCAATCTTTGTTAATTTACTGCACGAGGCGAAGCAGGAAGTTAGTAATTCCTGATAATATAGAAATTAAGAAAATACCTAAAGACCTCTTGAATAAATGTGACTTTGAGGAGGACAAATAATGGCCTTTATAGATCAAATCGGTCGTTATATGAGCCTCCGAGACCCTCAATTGGAAGCTCTTGAAGTTCTTGCAGAAATAGGCAACGGCACAGATTATAAGTCTGCCCTGCTTTCAACAGTAGCTGCGAAGGCAAGCGAACATAGCCGAGACGTAACACCAATTGAATTTGATACGGCATTCCCCTCTTTCTGCTTTGCGTTGGCCACTGGTGTAGGAAAGACTCGCCTAATGGGTGCGTCGATGTATTATCTCTGGAAAGAGAAACAGTATCGCAATTTCTTTATCCTTGCTCCTAATATAACGATTTACGATAAGCTCAGAGCTGAACTAAATCCGTCGCACCCGAAGTACATGTTCGTCGGGTTGTCAGACTTTCCCGCTCCAAGCGTATACGATGGTGATAACTATTTAAGGTTCCGTCCCGAGCAGATTGTCCTGGGCAATCCGGCCAATGTCTTCATATTCAATATTAGCAAAATCTTCGCTGCCAGAACTGATACTGAATTTAGATTTCATAGATTCCATGAGGACTTAGGTAGTTCATTCTCTGCAATACTACAAGAAATGGATGATCTTGTTGTATTGATGGATGAAAGCCATAGGTATCGCGGCGACGCATCCTTGCAAGCAATCAACCATCTAAAACCAGTTCTCGGCCTCGAGTATACAGCCACTCCGAAGTACAAGAATAATGTGGTTTATTCTTTCACGCTTGCACAGGCAATTGGCAAATATATAAAATCCCCAACCGTTGTCACCAGAACAAATCTGACCACTTCAGATGCAGAAGAGATAGAGAAGATCAAACTACTGGACGGAATGACACGCCATGAAATAAAGAAATCTCGGCTAATTGAATATTGTGAGGTCAACAAATTACCACTTGTAAAACCGTTTATTCTGATTTCAACTAAAGATACGACACACGCCTCGCAAGTAAGAGCATTTATTGAATCTGACAACTTCTGCGAAGGCATTTATAAGGGAAAAGTGATTGAAATCCACTCCGGACAGCGGGGGGCTGAAAGCGATGAAAATGTGCAAAGACTTCTGGTCGTGGAACATCCATCGAGTAATGTGGAAATCGTTGTGCACGTAAACATGCTCAAAGAAGGATGGGACGTAAAGAATCTCTACACAATCATTCCATTGAGAGCTTCTATCAGTGAGATTTTAACAGAACAAACTATCGGTCGGGGCTTGAGGCTTCCGTTTGGGCAACTAACTGGAGAATCAGATTTAGATGCTCTTGAGATTATTTCTCATGACCAATATGCCAAGCTTATAGAGGAAGCCAAAGACAGCCCGCTATTCAAATTCAAAGAACTGAGTGAAGATGATCTAAGACCAGTAAAGACAATTCCCGTATCTCACAAGTTTGTTGACCTAAATAAAGTATTGGATCGATTGTCGAATAGACAGGAAATTATTTTCACTTCCGAGTTGACCAGTGAAGAGAAGCTCAATGAAGTAGTAAAAAACATTGTGGCAGAGGAAGTGTCAGCTCAAGAGAAGCTAATCAAGGCACAGGAAGAAAAGAAGACTCCAGCTGAAATAGCCCAATTAAGTCAAGAAACGCTATTCCCTACTCCGGAAAAGGAGGAGCCAAAACTCGATCCGGCTCAACTTGAAAGCGATTTGAAAAATAAACTCCGCGAATACGCAAAAGCAAATATTGACGTACCTCATATCATAATTGAAACTTTCTCTGAGCGCAAATTGGATGCTTTTGATGTTAAAGTAAATATCGGTCCGTTTGAACTTGTTGATCAAAGAATATTGAAACGAGAACTGGCATCGGGCAAAGAAGAACTTGGAGACAAGGTTGAGGTAGTTGAAGTCGATAATCCACGAGCGTTCTTGGCTGGTCGGCTTATTGACGCAGTTGAGGAAATAGATGTCCAAAATGATAAGGACGCTGTTTTGAATCTTGTTGACGGCTACTTGGCTCAAATTGGAAAGCCTGCCACAGAGCTTGGAAAGATTGTGCACCTATATAGGGACACAATCATTCGAGATTTAGGTTCTCAAATAGAATCACATATTCACGATGAAACCGAATTTAAGCACATTGTAAAATCAGGCTTTATCAAGTTTAGACAGTACTCCAAGACCGTATTAGCCAAGGATGGAATAATGCCTTTTGACGCTGATGTCCCGCGTTCGGATATCAAAAAGTACCTATTTACAGGTTATGACAAGTCGTTTTACCCTGAGGTGCCATTCGACTCGACTCCAGAGAAGGACTTTGCCTACGTTATTGACAAGGACACTTCTGTTGAGAAATGGATTCGACCACCGGACAGTAACGTGCCAATTATCTATCGCGGGAAGTATTACAATCCCGACTTCTTAGTTGAAACTGCTGACTGCAAATATATGATCGAAGTGAAAATGAGCAAGGAATTATTTCCGAGTATAGATAAAGATGTAAAGGATAAAGCGGTCGCGGCAATCCGTTGGTGCGAGATTGCCAGTGGAATAGAAGGCGCAAAACCGTGGTGGTATAAGCTGGTTCCTGATTCAGTCATAAACAAAACCAGAGACTTCAAGTTCATCATCGGGCAAGCTGTGAAGGTGTAAAGGTGTGTAGACAAGGGGTGATTGTTCAGGCTTGCAATGCGAATTCACAGCTAATTCGAGGGATCTGCTGGTCTTCCTGATGTCGTCTCTCTGTCAGAATCTTTCAGTGGGAAATCAGAAGAGTTTTCGTCTTCTTGCGTTTCTCTACAAATATAACGGAGCAATTAGCCTCTGATTCAGCTTGGATCCACAGATCTTCAGTGTATATTGAAAATGTACTCAACAGTCTGAACATTGCACCATTAGCATTCGAGAGTCCATGATTCTGTGTCTGCACGGGAGGATATGATGAAAAGGGTAATACTCGGTTCTTTCTTGATGGTCTTTGCATGCTGGTTCATACCGGCAGTCTCATTTGCTCAATCTCCGACGGTCGTTTCAGTGTCACCTACTCAGAATGCTTTGAATGTCCCCACTGATGCTATCATTACCGTGACATTTGACAGTGATAGAGATATTGTCAAGAGTTGTGGATGATTGTTTTGATAGTATCCTCAAGTTCTCCAGTTATGCAGCTTCCTTTATTTCTCCATCAACGAACTTAACACCTTCAATGACTTTGGT
>Ga0180009_10007764_pt1 | contig 10854 bp, 11 predicted proteins | sample OS_PC_MetaG_FD_123537 | JGI IMG/M metagenome (GOLD analysis project Ga0180009, IMG submission 123537) | Groundwater microbial communities from the Aspo Hard Rock Laboratory (HRL) deep subsurface site, Sweden - OS_PC_MetaG | ecosystem: Environmental > Aquatic > Deep subsurface > Groundwater... | reverse complement strand
TCTTCCAAAAGATCTTCTGCAATATCTGAACAGATAATATTTTCAGGTTTTGCTGCCTTGGAAAGAACTAAACCGCTGATCAAAGCCTCTCCCATATTCCCGCTTCCAATAAATCCTATCTTTTTCTCCTGCAGCATGGCTACCGCACTCCTCAATATAATTGATTAAAATAAAGGATTTATATTAATCCGTTAAAATTGGGATAGTCAAGATAAAAAAAAGGTCCTGCAGGACAACCATTCAGGCATCAGGGTCTTTAACCTTGTGAATTTTTCTTAAATGGAATAAAATCATTGTGTAGAAATTGATTATAAACCGCTGATCAATTGATGAAAAAAACTGTGCAGTTGATCAGCGCGGCCGTGTTTCAAAATTATAAAAAATTAAGAGGAGATGGTTTTGACTGAATTTAAGAGTGTAACAATCATTAAAAAAGCAAATATTTACTTTGATGGAAAGGTTACCAGCCGCTCGGTAGTTTTTCCGGATGGTTCCCGAAAGACGCTGGGCATAATGCTTCCAGGCGATTATGAATTCAACACGGATAAGAAAGAAATTATGGAAATTATTTCCGGAGATCTTGAGGTTTTTCTGCCCCAAGAAAAAGAATGGAAAACCATAAAAGATGGAGAATCTTTTGAAGTTCCGGCTAAATCCAAATTTGCATTAAAGATCAAAAGAGTGACAGATTACTGTTGTTCCTTTGTGGCTTAATGATTTTAAAGGACAGGTTGGAGTGTCTTTACTCAACCTATAATAAAAAGGAATATGTGGACCCTGATCCGTTAATATTCCTCTATGATTATTCTGATAAGAAAAATCGCGAGATTGCAGGGTTCATTGCCGCCTGTTTTGCCTATGGACGGGTTGAGATGATCATGAAAACCGTTGCCCATATCCTTGGAAAACTTGAACCCTCTCCTTTTGAATATCTTATGGGCCGGACAAAAAAAGATATGGCAAATGATTTTAAAGGATTTCGATACAGGTTTGCAAGTGAGGCCCATCTTACCAATCTTTTATGGGGGATCAGGGAAGTTTTAAACCGGTTTATATCCCTTGAAAATTGTTTTTATGCAGGGTGGACACCCTCAGATGAGACAGTTTTGCCGGGGCTTGCCTTTTTTTTTGATCAAATGGGCAGAGGCAGAGGGGTTGGGCATCTTTTTGCAGACCCCCAAAAGAAGAGTGCCTGCAAAAGAAGTCATCTGTTTTTAAGGTGGATGGTACGAAAAGATCGGGTTGACCCGGGTGGATGGGATGACATAAGCCCGTCCCAGTTGATCATCCCCTTGGATACACACATGTATAGAACAGGGTGTATGCTTGAGTTTACCAAAAGAAAAAATATGGATTTAAAAACAGCACTTGAAATTACCCAGGGGTTCAGAAAAATTTTAAGACAAGACCCGGTCAAGTATGATTTTTGTCTGACCCGGTTCGGCATTAGAAAGGGATTAAGTATGGATGAGTTAAGAACGGTTGTCTGCACCTGAAAACTATAATGGAAAAAAATGTGACTAAGAATGGGTATAAGATGCCGCCATTGATTACCGGAACATTGATTCAAAGATACAAACGGTTTCTTGCCGATGTCAAGCTTGAAACCGGTGAGACCATGACGGTTCACTGCCCGAATTCAGGTTCCATGAAAGGGTGTGCTGTTCCGGGATCACAAGTCTGGTTGTCCAAAAGTGATAATCTAAAAAGAAAATATCCCTATACCTGGGAGTTGATTAAAGGGCCGCAAACCTTGATCGGCATTAACACCCAGATCCCCAATAAACTGGTGAAACACGCCATTGAAAAAGGCTTGATAAAAGAGTTGTCCGGATATGAACATGTGAGAGCCGAGGTAAAAACAAGCAGCCATACAAGACTTGACCTGCTCCTGGAAAACGGGGCAAAAAAAAAGTGCTATGTGGAGATAAAAAACTGTACCCTGGTAGAAGAGGGAACAGCCATGTTTCCCGATGCCGTGACCATAAGGGGGCAAAAGCATCTTGATGAACTTGAAGCACTTGTATCTGCCGGTCACAGGGGGGTGATCTTTTTTTTGATCCAGCGAATGGATGCAACGGTATTCAAGCCGGCAGATCTGATCGATAGGGTCTATGGTGAGAAATTGAGAAAAGCCGTGAAAAACGGTGTGGAAGTGGTCGCAAGGGATACGCTTATCACAACAGAGGGGATCAGGATAGGAAAGAAAGTGCCCATTGACCTGGCTTGATGGTCTGCAAAGGCTGTCCAGAATGCCCGGTAAAAATGATTTCACTTTTATTGACATTCTACCACTCTGTAGTATTTTAGATTTAGATATTTGAATAACAGGTTAAATCCTGTGGAGATTTGATTAAGGAGACAATTTATGTGGGAGTATACAGATAAGGTTAAAGACCATTTTTTACACCCAAGGAATGTGGGTGAACTGGAAGGCGCCAACGCTATTGGAGAAACCGGTTCATTAAATTGCGGTGATGCATTAAAGCTGTTCTTAAAAGTCAATGAGAATGAAAGAATCGTTGATGCGACCTTTATGACATTCGGATGTGCCAGTGCCGTGGCATCTTCATCTGCTTTGACGGAAATTATCAAGGGGATGACCCTTACGGATGCTGCAAAAATAACCAATGATGATATTTCCGATTACCTTGGCGGATTGCCAAAAGAAAAAATGCATTGTTCTGTCATGGGACAGTCGGCTTTAAAAAAAGCCATTGCCAATTTTCGAGGTGTTCAGATTCTGGAAAAACCAGGGCAATTGGTTTGTGAGTGCTTTGATGTAACCGATCTTGAGATCATGGATGCGGTAAAGACAAACGGCCTTGACACTGCCGAGGATGTTACAAACTACCTGAAAGCCGGTGGAGGATGCGGTAAATGCCTGGACAGGATTGAAGAATTGGTCGAATCTGTTAAAGCTAAAGGATGATGTTATAAAAAATGAAAATTGTATATACGGATAACAATGCAACAACAAAAGTTGCTGATGAAGTTATTGAAGAAATGCTGCCCTATTTTGGTGAACTATATGGCAATCCATCTTCCATGCATACCTTTGGGGATGAGGTCGCAAAAAAAATAAAACAGGCAAGGCAGCGGGTGGCGGATTTGATCAATGCGGACACGGATGAGATTGTTTTTACCAGCTGTGGAACAGAAAGTGATAATGCGGCTGTTTATTCTGCCATTCATGCGTATCCTGAGAAAAAACATATCATTACCTCCAATGTAGAGCACCCTGCCATAAATAATCTTTATAAGCATCTAAAAAAGACTCAGGGGTATGCGGTTACATTTGTCCCGGTGGATAAAAAAGGCCTTCTTGATCTTGACCTGCTGTACAAAAGCATGTCTGATAAAACAGCCCTTGTTTCCTTAATGTGGGCAAACAATGAAACAGGCGTTTTATTTCCCATTGAAGAAATTGCAAAAAAAGCCAGTGAAAAAGGAATCCTCTTTCATACCGATGCGGTTCAGGCAACCGGCAAGGTCCCCATTGACGTCAAAAAGACAGGTGTGGATATGTTGTCCCTTTCCGGTCATAAAATTCATGCCCCCAAAGGGATCGGTGTGCTTTACGTGAAAAAGGGATTCAAGTTTTCACCCTTCTTGATCGGCGGGCACCAGGAAAAAGGGCGGCGCGGGGGAACGGAAAATACCGGTTCCATTATCGGGCTTGGAAAGGCCTGCGAGCTTGCCAAAGAAAATCTTGGCATCATGAATACCAAAGTCAGGGAACTTCGGGATTATCTTCAAACTCAGCTGCTTGAAAAAATTCCCGGGTCTTCGGTCAACGGCGACCTTGAGCAAAGGCTTCCCAACACCTTGTCCATCGGGTTTGATGCGGTGGAAGGAGAATCCATCCTTCTCTTGCTTGACCGGGAAGGGATCTGTGCTTCTTCAGGGTCTGCCTGTACATCGGGATCTCTTGATCCTTCCCATGTACTGATGGCCATGGAAGTGCCCTTTAAGTCGGCCCATGGGTCTATCCGGTTTTCCTTGTCCCATTACAATACAAAACAAGAGATGGATCATATCATTGCAACCCTTGTTCCTGTGATTCAAAAGCTCAGAGATATGTCACCCTTTTGGAAAGATGGTAAAGTGATATGATAACCCTGGTGGATAACCATCAAAGCCTTTCTGATGAAATCCGGTTAAGTTCCGGGATTAATTTTAATGCCTGCCTGCACTGCAAAACCTGTGCAAATGGCTGCCCGTTTTTAGCGGGGATGGACTATGCACCCAATGGGATCATTCGCCTTATCCAGCTGGGGATGGAGGAACAGGCATTGAAAAGTTCCACCATCTGGGTGTGTGTGGGATGCAACACCTGCAGCAGCGGTTGCCCCATGGCAATTGATATCCCGGCTGTAATGGATGCTTTACGTCATAAAGCCATTGAAATGGGTGTTGAAATCGCTGAACCGGATATTTTAAATTTCCATACCCAGGTATTGAACACAGTAAAAAAATATGGCCGGACCCATAAACTTGAGATCATGATGCGGTACAAGCTAAAGAAATTGGATCTTTTCAGTGATATGGGAGTGGGTCTTAAAATGTTGAAAAAACGAAAGCTGGATTTAACGCCTTCAAAAATTCAGGATAAAAAAGCCATTGAAAAAATCTTCAGACATTAATAAAATCAGTCGTTCATCTGATAGATTAAGGTTTTCATTTTTCCCTGGATGTTCTTTGAAAGCCAGCGGGCACGAAAATACAGCGTCTTTGTTAAAATTTTGTGACAAAGTAAATATTGAATTGACGGAACTTGAAGACTGGAATTGCTGCGGGTCCTCATCTGCCCACAGTGTTGACCGGAATGTAGCCAAATATCTTCCCATGAGAAATATTTCTCTTGTTCCTAAAGGCGTTCCGTTGCTGATCGCATGCCCAAGCTGTCTGCTTCGTATGAAATCCATGTATTTGAAAATAAAAAAAGATAAAAACCTTCGAGACGAATATGAAGAGATGTGGGGAAAGTCCTTTGATGATGAACTTGAAATCATCCATTTTTTTGAGATTTTTAATCGGATTTGCCTGGAAGACTTTATGGACAACCCCACAGAAAAATTAAAAAGACTGAAAGTTGCCCCTTATTACGGCTGTATGCTCTCCATGCCGCCGGATTTAAGATTTGAGAAAAGTTATTCCGGGATAATAGAACAGACGCTGTCAAGCCTTGGGGCTGATATTGTGCATTATGGATATGGAAATCGGTGCTGCGGGACATATCTATCGGTTGCAAAACCAAAGATTGCAGAGAATGTTGTGAATGAAATTGTTTTCAAGGCCAGGGAAGCCGGAGCAGAATGTATCGTCACCGCCTGTTCCATGTGCCACCTGAATCTTGAAATCCGGTGCACACTTGAAAATCCCATCCCGATTTTTCATTTTTCAGAGTTGCTGTCAATGGCGCTGAGTGTAGAAGATCAAAAAAAATGGTTCCCGCGCCATATCGTAGATCCTTTGCCCCTTTTAAAAAAAAGAGGCTTGATAACGTCCTGAAACCAATTTCCTGAACACCTGCTGCATTTCTAACTTGAATTTTAATAACTGCTTGAAAGGGCAGTTATTTTTTATTGATATTTAAATTGAGGGTCAAATATCTATTTGATCAGGATTTAAATGATTCCTTGCGTGCTCAGAATGCAGGTTTGCAGTAAGAAAAAGATCAAAAATATCCGGGTCGATGTGCTGATCTTTTGTCATAAACCTTAAAATTTTAATGGCTTGTGAAAGCGGCATGGCTTTTTTATAGGGTCTGTCTTTAGCTGTGAGCGCATCAAAAACATCTGCAATAGTCATGATCCGCGACTGCAAAGACAACTCATCTCCGGAAAGGCCTTTAGGGTAACCTGAACCATTTATTTTTTCATGGTGTGACGCTGCATATTCCGGAACATGGGCAAGATTTTTTGGAAACGGGAGCTGGCTGGTAATCTTATATGTCATTTGAGAATGATTTTCGATGATTTTTCGTTCTTTTTCAGTAAGGGTTCCTTTTCTGATACTCAGGTTGGCCATCTCATCTTGCGAAAGCAAAGGAAAGACCTGTGATTTGAATTGGAATGTTTTCTTTGCAATGGTTTGAAGCCTTGCAAGCATTTTATCTGACATAACGTCTCCTGTCTGGTTACAGGATGCTACAAACTCAAAATCATTTCTGATTTGTGAAATTGTTTTTGAGCATTCTTCATCAAGGCTCTTTAAGGTGATTTGATCCATAACACCCTTTTCCATAAGGTCAATTTTTTCCCTTAAACAGGCGGTTTTTATTTTTTCCTCAACATATGCAAAACGGGTTTCGATCAATTGCAATCGATCAAAAATAGACTCCAGTTTTGTGGATTTATCCATGATATGCTCCGGTATTGTGATTTTTCCCACATCATGCATCCACGCAGCAATACGAAGTTCTTCCATTTCATTTTCATTCAAAAAAACATCTTTAAATGGTTCCTGGTCGCAGGCATGGATTGCTTCTGCAATCATCATGGTCAACTCAACCACCCGGTTGATATGTCCGCCGGTATAAGGAGATTTCTCATCAACAGCCGCTGCGATACTTTCAATGATCGCATAGAAAAGATCCTTAAGCCCTTTGATCAGCTGAACATTGGTAAGGGCAACCGCTGCTTGAGAAGCCAATGAAGCAATAACGTTTTCGATTTGTGTGGGGAAATCGACAACCTGTTTCAAATCTTGATCCTGGGCGTTGATCAATTGAAGGACACCAATAACTGTATTTTCATGATTTTTCATCGGAATAACCAGCATGGATTTGGTTAAATACCCGGTCTTTTCATCATATTTCCGGGTGCCTGTAAAATCCGGATTTTTAAATTGCCCTATCCGGGTCACCTGGTATACATCTGAAATATTTACCGTTTCTTTGGTAAGAGCAACATAGGAAGATACATTCGCATAGTTGGGATGACCATCTATATACAGCGGAACATCTGGAAATTCGATAACATCACCACTGACGCCCCCCTTCCTGACATCTAACGCATCATTCTGCATAATTTCAAATTTAAGGCTCTTTTGATCTTCATTAACGATATAAAGGGTTCCTGCATCAGCATTGCAAAAGCTTTTTGCCTCTTCAACGATCATTTCGAACAGTTTATTAATATCTCTTTCAAGGGAAAGCGCTATGCCGATATCAGACAGTTTTTTAATATGCCTGATCTGATCCGTTACATTAAAAACCATCCAAGGTTCCTTGCCCGGTATAAAGATGGAAAAAAGTACTGAAAATTTTAAAGATTCCAGAAATTCTTTTGAAAATAGAATAGAAACTTTCTTTTTGTCAAGAGTAGAAAAAAGATTCGCAGTGTCAATGAGTTTTAAACAGATCAGTGCTCAGATATCTTTCCCCTGTATCACAAATGATAAACACAATGGTTTTGCCTTTGTTTTCAGGTCTTGCCGCAACCATCTTTGCTGCATGAAATGCTGCGCCCGATGAAATGCCGCAAAGAATACCTTCGGTAAGGGCAAGATCTTTTGCCCCTTGAAATGCTTCTTCATTTTCTACGGTAACAATTTCATCTAGGATATCCACGTTCAGATTTTTGGGGATAAAGCCTGCACCAATACCCTGAATTTTGTGGGGGCCCGGGGCGCCGCCTGAGATGACGGGTGAATCGGCGGGTTCCACTGCTATGGATTTTATATCAGGATTTTTTTGTTTCAGCACTTCGGATACCCCGGTAATCGTTCCGCCCGTGCCAACACCTGCTATAAAAATATCAATTTTACCCTCTGTATCTTTCCATATCTCCAAAGCCGTGGTTTTTCGATGAATTTCAGGGTTGGCAGGGTTGGAAAACTGGTCCGGCATAAAAGCATTGGGTGTTTCGGCCACGATTTTTTTTGCCTCTTCAATGGCGCCTTTCATGCCTTTGGCGCCTTGGGTCAGAACAAGGGTCGCCCCCAGATGTTTTAAGAGCTGCCGTCGTTCCATGCTCATGGTTTCGGGCATGGTAAGAATCAGTTTTAATCCTTTTACCCGGGCTACAAATGCCAGGGCAATGCCGGTATTGCCGCTGGTGGGTTCGACAATGGTGGATTGCAAATTGATTTTTCCTGTGTTCAGTGCATCCTCAATCATGGCAAGGCCGATCCTGTCTTTTACACTGGAGGCTGGATTAAAAAATTCAGGTTTGCCATATATGTCTGCCCCGGTTTCTCTGCTTGCAGATTGAAGATATACCAGCGGGGTATTTCCGCAGGTCTTTGTAATATCAGACTTGGTATTCATGATCGGGTTCCTCCTGGGTTTCCTGGTATTTGTAAATAAGGCGCGGAGATTCGATAAACACTTTTGTGTCTGAAGGAATGGAACGGGTCAGCCAGACATTTCCCCCCACAACAGACCGGGCGCCAATAATGGTTTTACCGCCCAGAATGGTGGCACCGGAATAAATGATGACATCATCTTCTATGGTGGGATGGCGTTTGGCCCCTCGAAGTTTTATCCCGGCGTTTGGCGGCAGTGACAACGCACCTATGGTCACATTCTGATAAATTCTGACATTGTTGCCGATAACACTGGTTTCCCCCACAACAATACCTGTTCCGTGATCAATGACAAACCGTTCCCCTATTTTTGCTCCCGGATGGATATCGATACCGGTCAGGTTATGGGCATGCTCTGTCATGATTCTCGGCAGTTGGGGAACATCAAGGTTCGACAGGATGTGGGCAATCCTGTAAACCGTGATAGCATATAAACCCGGATAGGAAAAAATGACTTCATCGTGACTTTTTGCAGCCGGATCACCATCATAGGCTCCTTTTACATCTTCAGCCAGGGTAAGGCGAAGGTTGGGAATTTCTTTGATCAATTTTAAGGCAAGACTATTGCCGCGGCTTTCACATTCAGAGCAGGTCAGTCCGTATCGAAGGCAGTCATGCCGCAGGACATGAATGATCTGTTCCGACAGAATGTCATACAATTGTGATATCCCCTGCCCCAGATTATAGATCATGTTTGCCCCGTCGATTTTTTCACTTGAAAAGTAGCCGGGAAAAAGAATTTCTCTGAATTTATCAATCATTTCTTTTACAGAGGTTGAAAAATGAATGGGTTCATCCCCGATATGGGCAAAGCACCTGTCATCTTCCATGGACGAAAGAATAGTGTTAATAACCTTTGGCAGTTCTTTTCGATGTTCGGAAGCCGTCTTGCTTCCAGTCTGACAGATATTATTTTTAAAAAAATCATCCATGGTAAAATTCCTTTTTTCTTATGCTTCAAAAAAACTTTTAAATACAGTGCAGATTCTGCATTCTTCCATTTTGTTTTCCCATGAATTATGGGCTTCACCACTGCACTTGGTTCCATTGATAAACCAGCACAGATCGCCGGATTGAAATTCCCATGCCGGACATTTTTTAAGTTTTTTTTCCGAACATTTTCGAATATCCCAGCATTTTTCAGTTAGTTTTCCATCAACCAGCATTGCCCGTGAAAGTAGAAAAAGCAGTTGCCGCTCAACATGATGGGGAATTTTGCGCCACCCTTGTTCATAACTGTGAATTGCTTTGATGGAAACCCCAAGAAGCTGTGCCAATGATTTTTGTGTTTTATTCAGCCTTGTTCTGATATCTTTGAATTGTATGCTTTCCATTTTATATTTTTTTTTGCTAAATAATTATTTATGGGTTTTATTTAATATTCAAACATATACCACAGAGTGGGGGTTGTCAATGGGGGAGCCACGCTTTTCCTGTAATAACTTGACGTGTAAATAATTTAATAAGGATTGCTTGACGTTGTAATTAATTGCATTACTTTATGTGTCAAATCATAAAAAATCATGAAAGGTGCTCTATGAAACTTGATAAATTAACGGTTAAATCCCAGGAACTTTTACAAACCGCCCATGACATGGCCCAAAAATATGGCAACCAGGCTATTGAGCCGGTCCATTTTTTAAAGGCCATGGTAGAGGATGACCAGGGAATCGTTCTATCCATATTAAAAAAAATTGGTGTTCCGGTAGACGTCCTGAAAAGAGATATTCAGGCTGGTATTGAAAAACTTGTAACCGTGTCTGGTTCTACTGATATTTACCTGTCGCAGGATGCAAAAAAAGTATTGGACCAGGCATTTTTTGAAGCCGAGAAAATGAAGGACCAATACGTAAGTCTTGAACACATTCTTCTGTGTCTTGCCACTATGAAAGGGGATGCATTTACTCTTTTGAAACAAAATGGCGTTACCCGGGAGGCCATTCTTACAGTACTCAAGGATATTCGGGGTAATCAGAGCGTGACAGACCAGAACCCTGAAGAAAAATACCAGGCCCTGGAAAAATTCGGCCGGGATTTAACAAAGCTTGCCCGGGATGGAAAGCTTGACCCGGTCATCGGCAGAGATGAAGAAATCAGGCGAATTGTACAGGTCCTGTCAAGACGCAGGAAAAATAATCCCGTACTGATCGGTGAGCCCGGGGTTGGAAAAACAGCCATTGTGGAGGGACTGGCCCAGAGAATTGTTGAAGGGGATGTGTCCGACACCTTGAAAAACAGGCGGGTGATCGCCCTTGATATGGGGGCATTGGTTGCCGGGGCCAAGTTTCGCGGTGAGTTTGAAGAACGGCTCAAGGCTGTATTAAAAGAGGTGGAAGCAGCAGAAGGCGAAGTGGTTCTTTTTATTGACGAGTTGCATACGGTTGTCGGAGCCGGCGCAGCAGAAGGATCCGTGGATGCTTCCAATATGTTGAAACCCGCCCTTGCCAGGGGAACCTTAAGATGCGTCGGTGCCACAACATTAAATGAATATCGAAAGTATATTGAAAAGGATGCTGCCCTTGAACGGCGGTTCCAGCCGGT
>Ga0180009_10007762_pt1 | contig 10855 bp, 9 predicted proteins | sample OS_PC_MetaG_FD_123537 | JGI IMG/M metagenome (GOLD analysis project Ga0180009, IMG submission 123537) | Groundwater microbial communities from the Aspo Hard Rock Laboratory (HRL) deep subsurface site, Sweden - OS_PC_MetaG | ecosystem: Environmental > Aquatic > Deep subsurface > Groundwater... | reverse complement strand
TTAAGTAAGCTCCAGTTATCATTAGGAGAGCAATGATAACCACAATAAGAACTGGAAAGAAAAAGCCCTTTTGTTTGTGTACTTCTTTTTGGAATGGTTCTTTATTTAATCCATTCAAGATCGGAACTTGTTCTGTGCTTTTTTCTTCCATAAATTAATGATACCCTTGCATTATTTGCTTTTCAAGAGGTACAATTAGTTTGTTAAATTAAGTATTTATTAATGTACAACAAATGAAAGTCGAAGAAGGAATGATTAAAATTGAATTGTCAGTTGACTGTTATTACTGCAATAACAGATTTAAGTTTGAATCGGCTGGGAAAGGCGAAGTTTTTTTAGTTAAATGCGATCTTTGCGGGAAACTTCAGCTTAACGTTTATTGTGAAAAGTGCGGGATTGGAGGATTTATCATTCCTGAGGGAGGCTCTTTTTCTATGGGTAAAGTGGATGATTTTTCCAAAAAACCGGTCTTTTGGACCTGTAACGATTGTCATAATCGGTGGCCGATTCCGGCGGGTTTGTTTGACCAAGCGCCTGTTTTGGCCAAAAGTATATTAAGCCCCGAAGAACAAGAAAGGGTTAAAAAAGAAATTCAAGAAAACGGTTTGCAAAAAAAACAAAAAGGACCGAAGTTTTGGGTCATTTTTTTAATAACACTGATAGCGGGTTTAATTGGCCAGCCAGTAAAGGAAATTGTTCCAGTATTATTTGTCATTTGGATTTTCAAATCATTTTTAAACAAGAAGGCCAGACGTTTAGCCTTTTTGGCAGTGTTTTTAGGTTTGTTAATTGGAGTGATTGCAAAAATGTCGATTTGGGAAAAATAGGCTTGGCTTCCAGGATCTCTCTTGGCCTGGTCCTTTCCCAAAAACCAATTGGCTACAAGTAATCCTTCGGCAAGCTCAGGATAAACAGTGCCCCGCCGAATCGGCGGGGTTTTGGTATAATTCATCTTGATGAAGAAGAATTCAACTCAGTTTGTTTGTAATCAATGTGGTTATGAGAGTGTGCAATGGTTTGGAAAGTGTCCGAACTGTGGTGAGTGGAACACCATGCAGGAGTTTAGAATTGCCAAAGGGAAAAAAGCTTCATTTGGCAACAAGATTGCCTCAATTGAATCTTCAAAACCCTTAAAACTTAAAGAAATAAATTCACAGGAAACAAACAGAATTTCTTCAGGCATGGAAGAGCTTGACCGGGTTTTGGGAGGAGGCTTTGTTAACGGCTCTGTAATTCTTTTGGCAGGAGAGCCTGGGGTAGGAAAATCAACCTTACTTTTAGAGCTCTCAAAACATCTTCCCAGTGTATTTTATATTTCAGGTGAGGAATCAGTGGGTCAGGTGAAGCTGAGGGCGGAAAGATTGGGAATAACCGGGGACGGCTTAACTCTTTTTTCCGAAACTAACGCCGACAACATCTTAGATAACCTTAATAATCAAAATTTTATTATTGTTGATTCAATACAAACTCTATGGTCAGAGGATTTTGAAGGCAGTCCCGGTTCTGTTTCGCAAGTTAGGGGTTGCTCACAAAAGTTGCTTGAATTTGCCAAAAAAACTCAAACAACAATGATCCTTGTGGGACATGTAACCAAAGAAGGGGCAATTGCCGGGCCAATGGTACTTTCCCACATGGTTGATGCCGTTTTCTTTTTGGAAGGAGAGCGTTTTGCCGACCTTAGACTGCTTAGGGGTATTAAAAACCGTTTTGGTCCAACTGATGAAACAGGAGTATTCAGAATGGGAGAAAAAGGGATGTTTGAGGTAAAAAACCCTTCTGAACTTTTTTTAGAGCAGGACGGGGTAGGAAGCAAAGAGCCGGGGAACATTACGGTTTGTACTATGGAGGGAACAAGACCAATGCTTCTTGAAATCCAGGCCTTGGTTACCCAAAGCGCCTTAGCAGTTCCCCGAAGAGTAGTTTCCGGGGTTGATTATAACCGTGTTTTGCTGCTTTCAGCAGTTTTACAAAAAACTTTAGGGTTGCCTTTATATAATCAGGACATTTTTGTTAAGGTAGCGGGAGGCTTCAAGGTAAATGAGCCTGCGATTGATTTGGGTATTTGTTTGGCAATTATCTCAAGCTTTAAAAATAAACCGATTCCTTCAAAAACCTGCGCTTTTGGCGAGGTTGGTTTACTTGGAGAGATAAGACGGGTTGGAGGAGAGGAAAAGAGAACCAAAGAGGCCAAAAAATTAGGATTTGATAATATTTTATCTCCTTCAACGGCTAAAACCCTCAAAGAAGCGGACAAAAAAATAAAAAGCTAATCTTCTTTAAGTTTTCCCCACCTTGTCAACAAGAATGTTTAGGTTATCCACATTTATCTTTTTAGTGATTTTTTATGTGGGAAACAAGGCTAGAATTAATGAAGTAATTACTATAGGTAATCTATTTTTTGAACTAAATTTTCCTATAGGCTTGACGACATAAAAAAGGTGTGTTATATTCTTCTTAATGAGCAGAAGACGACTGGGTAATCTCTTAAAAAGAAAGTTTTTTTTGAATTTAAAAACCTTAACCCCTTTTAGGGTAAAAAACAGAAATGAGTGGGCGGAGAAAGAAATAAGAGATTTTTCAAGGCTTGGAGGCAGCCTGATTGTGATGAGTATGGGGAGCTAATCCGTGTACATTTAAAAATTTCTTACCAGCTTCTTACCTGGTTGTTATTTGGATTTTATTGAGGAAGAATATCCTTAAAAAGAAAGAGCATTACTACCGATAAGACTTAGTTGAGGTAAAGCTTACGAATAGTAATGCCCTTAAAATTTTAGGATTAAACTAGGACAGGTGTTTAAATCCTAAATGCAAAATAACACTAGTTTAAGAAGTTGTCAATACCGTTTTTGTGTTATAACAAGGCTTAATTTTGAAGAACTTAGCCTTATTTAAACATGCGATTTTTTAGTTGGCTCCCGGAAGGAGGATGGCAGGTTGGGCAGGCGTGCCATCTTCCTTTTAGGAGCTAATTTTTTTGCCCACATGTCAATTCTTTTAAGCAAACAATTCTTGACAATGCCCCTTGACTATGGTTTAATAGGGAAGTTAACAAGGACTTCCTGTTATTTTTTCATTTAAGATAATATTAGTTTTCATGGATCCCCAAATTTTGGTTCCAAATTTTTGATAAGAAATTATTGATGGCTATCTTGGATTTTTAAGCTGTTCAAGAAGTTCTTTTATTATTATTTTATTAATTTATTATTTATCTATCTACATTTTTATGGACAAAAAAGACTCATCAGGCACTCCAGCTGATAAAGCTCCCGAGACAGTAATTACAATTGAAGAAATTATTGGTCAACCAGGGGAAAAAGTGGCTGAAACAGTAACCAAAGAAGAGGTTGTTGAAAAGCCGGCTTCCCCTAAACAACAGGGAGGAGTCAACGGTTTTTCCGGCTTTGTTGACGATAGATTCATTCCGGATGCCGGTTTACCGACTGAAGGAGTAGAAGGAATTTTGGATTTGGCTCCAAGTGGTCATGGATATCTTCGGCCGGAAAAAATGCCAAGCAATGGGGATATTTATATTTCATCTTCACAAATCCGCAGGTTTCAATTAAGACCCGGAGATATGATTGGCGGCCAAGCCAGAAGGCCAAAAGAAAACGAAAGATATTGGGGGCTTTTAAAAGTAGAGACAGTTAGCGGAGAGCCTGTTGACAAGGTAAATGAAAGGCCATGGTTTGACCAGCTTACCCCAATTTATCCTAATGAACAGATTGTGTTGGAAACTGAGTCCCAGATTGTTTCGACAAGACTGGTTGACTTGGTAAGCCCGATCGGTAAAGGCCAAAGAGGTTTAATTGTTTCACCTCCAAAAGCGGGTAAAACCTGGCTTATTAAAGATATTGCGGCAGCAGTGGCAAAAAATCATCCCAAGATGCACCTAATGGCTGTCCTGATCGGGGAAAGACCGGAAGAGGTGACAGATATTAATATTCACCTAAGAACCGTTACCGCCGGCATAGGAGAAGTTTTCTCCTCTAATTTTGATGAGGCTCCTGATGAACAAACTCATATTGCAGAGCTGGCCTTGGAAAGAGCAAAAAGGCTGGTAGAACAAGGCAGAGATGTTTTAATTGTCCTTGATTCAATAACAAGGTTAGCCAGGGCTTATAACTTAGCAATGCCAACCTCAGGAAGAACTTTAACCGGTGGTTTTGACCCGGCTGCTTTATTTCCGGCCAAGCACTTTCTGGGAGCGGCCAGAAATATCGAAAACGGCGGCAGCTTAACTATTATCGGTACCGCACTTGTTGATACCGGCTCCAGAATGGACGATCTTATTTACGAAGAGTTTAAAGGAACCGGCAATATGGAGCTTCATTTAGACAGAAGACTGGCCGAAAGAAGAGTTTTCCCGGCTTTTGACATCCAGCGTTCGGGAACAAGACAGGAAGAGCTTTTGTACGATAAAAAGATATTTGACAAGATAATGACCATGCGCCGGATGATTGATATCCTCGGTCCGGACGAAAGAACCGAAGTCATTGTCGAAAGACTTCGAAAAACAAAGACAAACGAAGATTTTCTGTCCGGCTTGTCAAAAGGATAAATTTTTTCAAAAAATTGTTTTGACAAGGGCTTCCCTTGTATGCTATCGTAATTGGGCTTAAAGAAAGTTAAGCCTTATGCATAATCTTCTTAAAGATTTTAAGAGTTTTCTTAAAGGCTGGTATCGTTTTCTTTTTTTGCGGATATATTTTTCGGTAAGGCATTTTGAGAAAAGCAAAAGCCTTTTTGCGGAGAAGCTTTACGAGGGCAGGGGGAAATTAACCCGGCCCTTTATTCATTCCGGTATGGGTGGAATCGCGATTTTGGGAATAATTCTTGCTCCGATAATTGCTAATTCAGTGCCGTCGTTTTCCGGTCAATCTTTTGCCCAAACCCCGGCTCTTTCCGCGGTTTTATCTTCCACCTCGGAATTTGAAGAAAATACTTCAACTCTGATTACTAACATAAGGTCAGAGGTTATAGATTACACGGTAAACTCGGGTGACACACTTTCCGGAATTGCCGAAAAATTTAATATTTCTGTTGATACCATGCTTTGGGCAAACAGTCTTGAACCCACCGCCAAACTAAAGCCTGGACAGATACTTAAAATTTCGCCGGTCACCGGCGTTATTCATAAGGTTAAAAAGGGAGATACTGTTTATTCTTTGGCAAAACACTACAATACCGATACTCAGGCAATTGTTGATTATCCTTTTAACACTTTCATAAACGATGAGAACTTTGAGATTGCGGTTGGCCAGACATTGGTCATTCCTGACGGCATCATGCCAAAAGCAAAACAAACTTCACCGGTTTACACAGCCCAGCAGACTCCAAACGCCGGAACCGTGGTTGCCTCAGGTGCTTTTGTTTGGCCGACTTCAGGAAAAATTTCCCAAGGGTTTAGGTGGTACCACCGGGCGATTGATATTGCCAATAAAATAGGAACTTCCATTTTGGCCGCCGACTCCGGGAAGGTGATTACCTCTGGTTGGCTTGATAATGTCGGTTATGGAAACAAGGTCGTGATTGATCACGGCAACGGCTTTATTACTCTTTATGCCCATTTATCAAAGATTTCCGTAAATCAAGGGCAAACAGTCAAAAGAGGAGATGTTATCGGGCTCATGGGTTCAACCGGAAGGAGCACTGGGTCCCATCTTCATTTTGAGGTTCGTGTTTCCGGCGCAACTCAAGACCCTTTGTCTTATCTAAAATAAATTGAGCCCACCAACTCTTTTGCTTCTTGACAGTGAATTCAATAAATTTTTACAATAGTACTGTTCGTATGTCTAACAAGAAAAAACAAAAACTACTGATATCCCCTAAAAGCCCAAACTATTTTATGCTGATTTTGTTAGTTGTGGTTTTATTGCAATCTTTTTTTCTGATTACGAATGCTTCCAAAAAAGAAGAGCAGCCAAAAGATAAACCTTCGGATTTAATCTCTATTCCCAAACTGGAGGAATCAACCGAGTCTTTGATTAAACTGTTTTTTTCGCCCTCAGGTATTTATTTGCGCAAGAACGATTCTGCAAACATAGACCTTGTTTTGACTCCTAAAAAGGCCTTGAAAATTGATGGTGCCGATATTGTTTTAAGCTATAACCCCGACCTAATCCAGGTTGTAGAAATATCAACCCCCAGGCTTTTTTCCCTGGTTACCCAGAAAAGGACAGATGAAAAAAGCGGCAGAATTTACTTAACCTTTTTAGAAGAGAAAGAGGGAGGTCTTTTAATCAGTAAGGAGTCAAAACTGCTTTCATTGAGGATAAAAGGAAAAGTTTCGGGAGAAGGGGAAATATCAATTCTTTCCGGGGACGGAAGCACAGTTTTAATCGGAAGCGGCAGCAGTAAAAAATTGGTCTTTGATAAAGGTAATATAAAAGTGGTAATTTATTAGAGTGAGGAAATTTAAATTTATTCTTTTTTCGGCAGCTTTTCTTTTATGTCTGTTTAAGGCAGATTCTGCTTTTGGGCAGACTTTTTCTTTAAGCCCGGTTGAGGCGACAAAATCTGCCGGTCTTTTGTTTCCGGTTGATTTAAATATCGACACTGCCGGCAAACCGGTTTCCGCGGCAGATGTTAAAATTTCTTTTGACCCTGAAATTATTGAGATTTCAGAAGTTGAGGAGGGAACCTTTTTTGGAGACATTACCTACAATATTTATTCCGGCACTTTGTATGTTGGTGGTTCGTTTTTAGAAGAAGGTGGCAAAACAGGTTCCGGAAAAATGGCAACCTTGACTTTAAGGGGAAAATCTTCCGGAGTTGGCCAACTTATCTTTGTTTGTACCATTCAAAATACCGATACAAATATCTTTGACACTTCAGCCGAAACAAAAGATATTGTTAACTGTGCTGCCATTAAAAACGGTAAATATACCATTCAGGGTTCTTCTACAGCGGTAGGAGGGTCCCCGGAATCCACTCCAAGCGCTACCACGCCGACCCTCGAACCTCCGGTTTCAGGTATCAGTCTTCCGACCTTTCTTTCTTTTGGTCTGGGGGTAGCTTTGATTGCAGCTGGTTTATCACTTTCCCTTGCTTTTAAGAGAAATGAATGATAATAATCCTCTAAATTCAGACAATTTTCCTCCAAAATTGGTGGTTGACGCTAAACCAGAGGATCCGATAGTTAGCAGCCCTGTAGTTAGCCCGGCAGTTGAAAATATACCTATGGCTCCTAAATTGGAAACAGTTGTTGAGGAAAATCCAAAAGAAAATCCTGCAACAGAGATGCCGCCGGTCAATCAGGAGCCAAGTCCGGCATCAGTTGCCAGTAACCCGGTTAACCTTAACCCGTCCCCTCAGCCTGATCAAGGAGCTTTCGTGGGAAGCGGTTTTAAAGCAGCCGGTTTTAGATCGGCCCTTAATGAAGAAGTTCTTCAGCAAAGCGATCCGGTTTCTCCGGCTCCCCAAGAAGTGACTCAAGTCTTTGGTAACCAAGAAACAAAAGGTAAAATTAAGGGGAAAAACATAAAAGCAAAGAATGTGGTAATTGCCGCAACCCTGGTAATTACATTGGGTTCTTTAGTGGCCGGATTCGGAAAGATAAGGACTTTTCTAACAAATGCCCAAGGAGGTTGTGAACCGGAAAATATTTCCGAGGCTAATCTTACCGCAAATTCAATTGAGATTGTTTTCCAGACCAGCAAGGCTTGCCAAATGGAAGTGGCCTACGGTACAAACAAAGATGCTTTGTTACTGCAGGTACCTGAATCAATGCCTTCCCTTAACCACCGAATCAGACTTGCTCCTCTTCTTGCCTCAACCACTTACTATTACCAGGTTGTTTCTGAAGGCAAAAAGTCGGGGAGTGTAAGAAGTTTTTTAACTAAAACTCCAACTCCGACAGCAGCACCCACGCTGGCTCCTACTCAACCTCCATTAGTAGTTCCAACCAGCATACCCGCCACCTCCTCCGACACCTATACTCTTAGTGATTTTCAATCCCATTTTGGTTCTGAAAACGCTGAGTTCGATATTGATAAAAACGGCACCGTCAATATGAGAGACTGGCTTCTTTACCAGAAGGACTCTGGAGAGGTTTCTCCTTAAGGCTAAAAAACAATTCGGCATTGACATAAACAAGCAAACATTTCTATTATTAATGTAATGCCTGATGATTTAACAAAAGGAGATGGTTCTGTTGGAGGCCCTCAACCAAATTCAGAACCGCCCATACCGCCTGCGCCAGAGGAACCGGTTTTACCGCCAATTCCCCAAGCAGTACCAGAAGTTCCTCCGGAACCTGTCAGTTTGCCTCCTTTGCCTGATATCGATAAAGTGGAGGATCTTCTTGTTATTAAGCCGGGAGAAGAGGAAATAGAAGAAGAAAATGTTCCTTCCGGTCCTAAAAAGCCTTCAAAAACAAAGACAATTTTAATGGTTGCTGCCTTTTTCTTGGTGGCTGCCGCTTCTGCTTCAGGTTATTATCTTTTTCAAAAAGGGGGATTGGGAATACAAAAAAAGGCAGTTGAAGGGGGAACTTATGATTGCAAGCTTTGGACTTGGGTAACTTTTCCTTCGGGTTGGTTTAATCCTCAAAACAAAGACAACAACACCATTTACAAAATTTCTTATGTAGACAGTTCGGGAGGTGGACCTAATTTAGCTTTTCGTCATATTTACTGGTGTGATTATTCAAAGATTGCTGCCAGCCATCCTAATGATATTGCCTGCAGGGATAATGACTCGGCAGCTTATATAAAAGTGAAGGATAGTAAGGAAATTTTTTCAGTTGGAGATAAAAGGCAATACACTCCTGGCCTGGAAAAGCTTATTGTTTCCAGCCACCAAGGAGGAAAGTGCCAAGTTATCCAGGTTGATATTGACAGCTGTAAAGACGGTAAAAACGGCTATGTTATTTATGCTAATGCTGAATGTCCGGAAACTCCACTGCCCTGTCCAACCAGTTTAAACGCTGTCTGTAATGCAAATGGAACGGCTACCTTTTCTTGGACCGCAGTGACGGATGCGGTTGCTTATACTCTTAGGGCAAATAAAGATCCATACGATGTTTGGCATCCTGTTCTTGCCCCTTCAGACGGTACTGACGATTTTGCTGCCGGCCCGACCACTTATCGACCTTTTACCAACCCATTGGTTCGTGGCGTTAACTGGCAATGGTCAATTCACCCTGTCAAGAAAGGAGAGGTTTATTCTCCTTGGCAACCAAACGTCTGTTACGCACCAATTCTTAATTGTCCGGGTCCCACTCCCACCCCATACATGACTGTCCGGTTCAAGAGCCCTTCAGGCCAGGATGTCAGCCATTTAGTGGGCAGAGCCTCTTGGGATTGTCCAAGAAACGCTGCTACCGCTCGTGACCTGAATACTGAAACGACCGCAGTGTATATTAGGGATCCTCTGCTGAGCCATACTTGTACGGGGGTACTAATTGGTCCAATGAGCTCAAATGAAGTATATAGAGGAGTCACTCCATCTCATTCTACAGATTTTGATACCTGGGATAGATGGTTTGGTTGGAGACATTGGTATACAGGTCATAGGGAGATGACAATTATTATTGCTTCTCCCACTCAAACACCTACCGAGATTCCCACGGCCACGGTAACTTCGGTTCCTCCGACAGCTGTTCCTACCGAGGTTCCCACGGCCACTCCCAATCCCACAGCTATCCCGACTACTGTTCTTTCTGTTTGCTCAGGTTTAATAATTGATAATGTAACTACCGGTGAGAAAAACGTATCTTCAATAAAACTTACCGACACTATTAAAATAACAATTAATTTCACCGAGACAACTCAGGTTGATGCCGTGGCAATAAGGCTCCTGGTATTAGGTCAAACGATTGCGACAATGGTTGATGAAAGAAACAGTACCGGGCAAGTTGAAGGGACATGGGGGACAAATAACTGGATATATACAGGAGTATTGGGCCAGGCAATAGGATCTGGTGAAGGGCAAGTAGATATTTATGTTTTCATCAAGACCAACGGAGTGTGGAAATAAATGAAGAAAAAGCTTTTAACAATCGGAATTATAATTGCCACCATAATTTTGGCGGTAGTGTCGGTTATGACGGCGCTAAAAATTAAGGAAATGGGAACCAGACCGGTTGCTCCATCGGTTCCCGAGTCAGAGCCGGAAGCGGCTGAAGTGGTTCCCGATATTACCCCCAGTGCAGTTTGCAGGAAAACTTTAACAGTAATTGTTCCACCGACCTCGACTCCAGCGCCGACCAGTACTCCTCAACCAACCTCAACGCCTACACCAGGGCCAACTTCAACGCCTGTTCCTGGGGCTACAAATACTCCTACTCCCGAACCAACCGCAACCCCGCCTCCGGGAGCAACAAACACGCCCACACCGCTTCCGACTTCTACGCCTGCTCCAGGAGCAACGAGTACTCCTGTGCCAACGGCGACTCCGGTTCAGATAGCCCAAGTGTCGCCAACCTCTGCTCCGGTTCAAACTTTCCAACAGACAGTTGAACCAACTGAGCCAACAGCTGTTCCTACGGAAGTGATAGCACTTCCAGAGGCAGGGATAAAGCTACCGGCCCTGGTAGGAATTCTCTTAAGCTTCCTTCTTATTTCCTTGGGCTTTGTTTTGATTTTCTAAGTTCAAATCTGTCATCAATGGCCTTAATTTGGTATAATTTATTTGCTTTTAGCTATTTTTTTTGGGCCGTTAGCTCAGTTGCGCCCAAAGGACGATTGTCCCCTGGACAAGGGTAGACCTGCCCGCCGGAGCCTGCGCTGATGAGGGCCTATAGGTAAGTGGCATACCGCCGTCTTCGCATGACGGAATCGCCAGTTCGATTCTGGCTAGGTCCACAATAAGCCCACTTAACGGGCTAAACATTTCAGGGGTAAGAGGTTCGCCA
>Ga0180009_10007761_pt1 | contig 10857 bp, 8 predicted proteins | sample OS_PC_MetaG_FD_123537 | JGI IMG/M metagenome (GOLD analysis project Ga0180009, IMG submission 123537) | Groundwater microbial communities from the Aspo Hard Rock Laboratory (HRL) deep subsurface site, Sweden - OS_PC_MetaG | ecosystem: Environmental > Aquatic > Deep subsurface > Groundwater... | reverse complement strand
TCGCTGGGTTTCGCCCGCAGCGCCGAGTTCACCGCGCGCATGATCGCCGAGGCCCGGACCAAGCCCGAGGCCCAGGCCGCCCTGAAGGCCTTCTTCGCCGGGGCCGCTCCGCCGTGGGTGGGAGACCGGGCGTGGACGCCGCATCGTGACGAGCCCGAGAAAGGACGCCCATGACCACCGGCCGCGCCGAGCCCGCCATCCGACCCCTCGGGAAGATCCTGATCGCCAACCGGGGCGAGATCGCCGTCCGCGTGATCCGGGCCTGCCGCGAACTGGGGATCGCCACGGTGGCGGTCTGCTCGGACGTCGACGAGACCGCCCTGCACGTGGAACTGGCCGACCAGCACGTCGTGCTGGGGCCGGCCGAGCCCGGCGCCTCGTACCTGCGCGCGGACGCGATCATCGCCGCCGCCCGGCAGACCGGTGCCCAGGCCATCCATCCCGGTTACGGTTTCCTGGCGGAGAACGCCGGCTTCGCCGCGGCCGTCGCCCGGGCCGGGCTGGTCTTCATCGGGCCCTCGGCCGCGGTGATCGAACGCATGGGCGAGAAGACGGCGGCCCGGGCCATCATGGAGAAGGCGGGCGTGCCGGTGGTGCCCGGCGCCCTGCTGCCCGCGGCGGACGCGGAGGGGAACTTCCCCGCCGGGGAGGTGATGGCGGCCGCGGAGCGCGTCGGGTTCCCCCTGCTGGTCAAGGCCGCCTTCGGGGGCGGCGGCAAGGGGATGCGTCTGGTGACGGAGCCGGGCCAGATGCTGGCCGCCTGCCAGGGCGCCGCCCGCGAGGCGGTCAAGGCCTTCGGCAACGGCGCCGTCTACCTGGAGCGCTTCCTGGAGCGGCCCAGGCACATCGAATTCCAGATCTTCGGGGATTCCCACGGCAACCAGATCCACCTCTTCGAGCGGGAGTGCAGCATCCAGCGGCGCCACCAGAAGATCATCGAGGAGTGCCCTTCCCCCGTGATGACCCCCGAACTGCGGGACCGGATGGGCCGGGCCGCGGTCGCCGCGGCCGCCGCGGTGGACTACGAGGGCGCCGGCACCGTCGAGTTCCTGCTGGGGGCCGACGGGTCCTTCTTCTTCCTGGAGATGAACACCCGGCTCCAGGTGGAGCATCCGGTGACCGAACTCGCCACGGGGCTGGACCTGGTCAAGGCCCAGATCAAGGTGGCGGAGGGGCATCCCCTGCCCTGGACCCAGGAGGAGGTGCGGCTGCAGGGGCACGCCATCGAGTGCCGGATCTATGCCGAGGATCCCGCCCGCAACTTCATGCCCTCTCTCGGGGACATCCGGCTGCTGCGGGAACCCGCCGGACCCGGGGTACGCATCGACACGGGCGTGCGGCAGGGCGACCGGGTCACCATGCACTACGACCCGATGATCGCCAAGCTCAGCCTGCACGGACCCGACCGGCAGGCCGCCATCGAGCGGGCCAGGGAAGCCCTGCGGCAGTATGCGGTCCTGGGTGTGGAGACCAACGTCGAGTACCTGCTCGCCATCCTGGCCGACGAGGAGTTCGTCTCGGGCGGTCTGCACACCGGATTCCTCGCGGAGCGCCTGCCCGACTGGAAACCGTCCGCCCTGGACGGCGATCTGGCCCTGGCCGTGGCGGCCGTGGCGGAACACACGCGCAACGGTGCCGATCACGGGCGCGGTTGCGGGCCGGCGGATCCCGGCCCCTGGGCCGCCCTGGGGGGATTCCGGATCCGGGGCCTGGAATGACCGCCGCAACGAGCCCGGGCGACGGGCAGGAGGGAAGAAGTCCGTGAAACTGTTCCGCAGGAACGATCAGGACGTCCAGGTCACCGTCCGCCCCCGGGACGGGGGCTGGATCGTGAGCCTGGAAGGCCAGGAGCTGCCGTGGCCGGTCCAGCGGGACAGCCAGGGCGGCTGGTACGTGGATACCCCGGCGGGGCGCCGCCGGTTCTGGGCCCATGCCCGGCAGGACGGCTGCCTGGTGTTCGGCGACGGGCGGTCCCACCGGTTCGAGTTGCCGGATCCCGAGCACGAACAGGAGGAGGGGAATGCCGGGGCGGGACCCCGCCTGGTGGTGGACATGCCGGGCAAGGTGGTCAAGGTGCTGGTGGCCGTGGGGGATGACGTCGCCGCGGGCCAACCCCTGGTGATCATGGAGTCCATGAAGATGGAGACGGAGCTGGCCGCCGCCATCGCCGGCACCGTCCGGGCGGTCCACGCCGAGGCGGGCCAGGTCGTGGGCCAGGGCGATCTCCTGCTGGAGATCGAACCCCGGGAGGAGGAATGAAGACCTCCCTGGCCAATCTGGTGGCCGGAACCAGGGAGCTTCAGTCCCTGCCCTCGACCACGGTGCGCCTGCTCGAATTCCTGGACGATGCGGCCGTGGGCGCCGACCAGATCCTGGACGTCATCGAAACCGATCCCGCCCTGACCACCAACCTCCTCAAGCTCTGCAACAGCGCCTACTACGGCCTGCGCCGCCAGGTGGGGACCGTACGGGAAGCCCTCGTCATGCTGGGCAACCGGACCGTGGTCAACCTCGCCTTCGCGGCCAGCATGGGGGACATCCTGTCGGGGCCGTTGACGGCCTACCAGCTGGACCGGGGCGACCTGTGGCGCCATGCTCTTTGTACGGCCCTGGGATCGGCCCAGGTGGCCGGCGGTCTGGCCCTCGGAATCCCCGAGGGGCGGGCCTTCACGGCGGGCCTGGTGCACGACATCGGGAAGCTGCTTCTGGACCGGCCGCTGCGCCAGGCCCTGTCCGAACCCCTGGCGGGGTGCGGTTTCGAGGAGATGACCGTCAGGGAACGGGCGGTCCTGGGGTTCGACCACGCCGAGGCCGGCGCAGCCCTGGCGGAGGCCTGGAACTTCCCGCCGTTCCTGGTGGACGTCATCCGTGACCACCACACCCTCCGTTCCCCGGCGAACGGGGGCGAGGATCTCGCTCCGGCGGTCGCGGCCGCCAACCTGGTCTCCTGCCGGGTGGGGTATGCCGGGGGCACCTCCCTGCTTTCGGAGGAGGAGTTCCGGACCCAGCTCGCCGCTGGGGGCTGGGATCCCGATTCCTTGCAGGATGTGGTGGGCACCATCAGGGAAAGGACCGAGCAACTGCTCCTCATCATGCGGGTGTAAGCGGACGCCCTGCCCGCCCCTGGTCCCACACAACGGCCGCGATTTTCAATCATATACAGAAACCGTGGAAAGATGTTCAAAATCCTCCCCTCCTCCCGGAGGGTTGGGGCGTGAGTTTTCCGGAAGGATTTCGAAAAAAAATGGTAATCCCCGCGGACGGGTCCCGGGCGGGTTTCGGCATGATTCGGGCGAATCTCCCGGCCCTCGGGATGAGGTGGTGATGTGGGGCCGAAATTTTGTTTTGAACCTGGTCTCGGGACCGTCTTATTGTGCCACCGTCCCACAAGGGGATGTGGTTGAAAACAGGGAAGAGCCCAATATATTGGGGTTTTGTCCTGACGGAATATCAAGTTCGACCGCGTTTTCCCAAAAATCCGCCGATGCGGACCCGCCCGGGGCCCGAGCCCGAGTCGGAGGCCGGTGGCGGTATCGGATGGGCTGTCACTTTTCTTCCGGGGTCGCCATGGACCGGAAGACTGAATATTGCCGATACAGAAGCAACGTTCAGATGGATCTGAACCAAGGAGCCAGGAATCATGACGGACAAGCTCAACAGGGAGAAATTGCAAGCCGCCGGCGACGGGGTGCTGTTCGGCGAGGCTGGAAGCCGCGCCGCGCACAAGACGGAAACGGTCCCCGGAACGCCCGCAGCGGCCGGTTCGTTGATCGATGAGGACCTGCTGGCCGAGGAGGTCGCCCCGACGCCCGGGAACGTTCCCGGGGGAACGGTAATCAACCCCGGCCGGCCCACGCCCCGGACCAAGGGCAAGGGCATGGTCGTTCCCCGCTGGTACACCACCCCCGGCGTCGATCCCTTCGACGCCATCGAATGGGAACTGCGCACCGCCAGCATCACGAACGACAAGGGCGAGGTGATCTTCAAGCAGGACAACTGCGAGATCCCCAGCCGCTGGTCGCCCATGGCCACCAACGTGGTCGTCTCCAAGTATTTCCGGGGGGGCATGGGGACCCCCGAGCGCGAGCATTCGGTGCGGCAGCTCATCAGCAGGGTGTCCGACACCATCAGCGACTGGGGTGTGAAGGACGGCTACTTCGCCGGCAGCAAGGACGCCGAGGCCTTCCGGGCCGAACTCAAGCACATGCTCGTCAATCAGCTGGCGTCCTTCAACTCCCCGGTCTGGTTCAACGTCGGGGTCGAGAAACGGCCCCAGTGCTCGGCCTGCTTCATCAACAGCGTCCAGGACAGCATGGCCTCCATCCTGGACCTGGCCAAGACCGAGGGATTGCTCTTCAAGTACGGCAGCGGCACCGGCTCGAACCTCTCGAGCCTGCGGTCCAGCCGGGAAAGCCTGTCGGCCGGCGGCCAGGCCAGCGGACCGGTCTCGTTCATGCGGGGGTTCGACGCCTTCGCCGGCGTCATCAAGAGCGGCGGCAAGACCCGCCGTGCGGCCAAGATGGTGATCCTGGACATCGAACACCCGGACGTCGCCGAATTCATCGACTGCAAGGTCAACGAGGAACGCAAGGCCTGGGCGTTAATCGATGCGGGCTATGACGGGTCGTTCGGCGGCGAGGCCTACAATTCCATCTTCTTCCAGAACAGCAACAACTCCGTCCGCGTCAGCAACGAATTCATGCGGGCGGTGGAGGAGGACGGGACCTGGACCACCCGTGCGGTGGTCGACGGGCGTCCCATGGACACCTACAAGGCCCGGGACCTGATGCGGAAGATCGCCGAGGGCACCCACGTCTGCGGCGACCCCGGGATGCAGTTCGACACCACCATCAACGACTGGCACACCTGCAAGACCACCGACCGCATCCATGCCAGCAACCCCTGCAGCGAGTACATGTTCCTGGACGACTCGGCCTGCAATCTGGCCTCGCTGAACCTCATGAAGTTCCTCACCCCCGAGGGCGAGTTCGATACGGCCTCCTTCCGTCACGCCGTCCGGGTGTTGACCCTGGCCATGGAGGTCATCGTCGGCAACAGCAGCTACCCGCGGCCCCAGATCGAGGTGAACAGCCACCGTTTCCGGCCCCTGGGGCTGGGCTACGCCAACCTGGGCGCGCTGCTCATGCGCCGGGGGCTGCCTTACGACAGCAACACCGGCCGGGACTACGCCGCGGCCATCACCGCGCTGCTCTGCGGGCAGGCCTACCTGACGAGCGCCGAGCTGGCCAGCCAGATGGGGGCCTTCGACGGCTTTGCGGAGAACCGCGAACCCATGCTCGAGGTGATCCGCAAGCACCGCGCCGCGCTGAACAACATCAACGCCAACCGCGTCCCCGAGAACATGCTGGAGGAGGCCGAGGTCGCCTGGCGGGAGGCCTACGCTCTCGGTCACGACTACGGTTTCCGCAACGCGCAGGTCACCGTGCTCGCCCCCACCGGAACCATCGGCTTCATGATGGATTGCGACACCACCGGGGTCGAACCCGACATCGCCCTGGTCAAGTACAAGAAGACGGTCGACGGCGGCCTGATGAAGATCGTCAACAACACGGTCCCCGACGCCCTCGAACGTCTCGGCTACGACGAGGACGAAGTCGCCGACATCATCGACTACATCGCCCGGGAGGAGACCATCGAGGGGGCTCCCCATCTCCGGGAGGACCATCTGCCGGTCTTCGACTGCGCCTTCCGGCCCGCCAACGGCGAGCGGTCCATCCACTACATGGGGCACCTGCGCATGATGGCCGCCGTCCAGCCCTTCCTGTCGGGAGCCATCAGCAAGACCGTCAACCTGCCCACCGAGGCCACGGTCGAGGAGATCACCCGGACCTACATGGAAGCCTGGAAGATGGGGCTGAAGGCCGTGGCCATCTACCGGGACGGCAGCAAGCGTCTGCAGCCGCTGAACACGGGCAAGAAGCACAAGGAGGAGGAGGAGCAGGAGGAATCCCTGCTCGCACCGCCCAAGCCCAAGCGGGTCCGCTTGCCCGACGAACGCCAGGCCATCACCCACAAGTTCTCCATCGGAGGCCACGAGGGCTATCTGACCGTCGGCATGTATCCCAACGGCAAGCCTGGGGAGATGTTCATCTCCATGGCGAAGGAAGGGTCGGTGGTCAGCGGGTTGATGGACAGCTTCGCCACGAGCGTCTCCATCATGCTGCAGTACGGGGTCCCGCTCAAGGTGCTGGTCAACAAGTTCAGCCACGCCCGGTTCGAACCCAGCGGGTTCACCCGGAACAAGGAGATCCCCATCGCCAAGTCCGTCATGGACTACATCTTCCGCTGGATGGACCTGAAGTTCGGCGACCATCTGGGCGACGCCGACGGGACCCAGCCCGACGGGGCGGAGGACGCCCACGACGTGAAGGCGGGCAAGAAGGAGGCGGCCGGCCTGAGGGCCGTGGCCGCGACCGCCGGCGGCGGGGCCAGCCGGATCACCATGGAGGAGAAGACGGTCTTCCAGCAGCAGTCCGACAGTCCGCCGTGCCCGGAGTGCGGGTCGGTGACGATCCGCAACGGGGCCTGTTACAAGTGCCACAACTGCGGCGCGACGACGGGTTGTTCATGATCCCTGCCCGGCGCTGAGTCGCCGCGGACCCGTTTCGACGGATCGACCATGAGGCAAGGGATTGCCAAGGAAACCCGGAGGGGAAAGGATTCCCCCCGGGTTTCTCCTTTGCAGGGGGAGGGGGCTCAGTCGAGCGCGGCCAGGATGGCCTCGCGGAGGCCGGGATCGTCGGGGGCCGTCTTGGGCGCGAACCGGGCCATCACCTTGCCGTCCTTGCCCACGAGGAACTTGGTGAAGTTCCAGGTGGGATCCTCCAGGCCGCCCGCGGTGAGAAGCCGGTAGACGGGATCCTTCTGTTCTCCCTTGACCTTGACCTTCTCGAACATGGGAAAGCTGACCTGGAACCTGGTCGTGCAGAAGGAGCGGATCTCCTCGGCAGTACCGGGCTCCTGACCCATGAAGTCGTTGCTGGGAAAACCCAGGATGACGAAGCCGCGGTCCTTCAGTTCGCGATAGAGCGCCTCCAGACCCTCGTACTGGGGAGTCAGACCGCACTTGCTGGCGGTGTTGACCACCAGGGCGACCTGGCCCCTGTAGGCGCCCAGGGGAGCGGGCTGGCCTTCGAGGGTCCGGGTTTCCAGGTCCCAGAGGCTTCCCTCGCCAGGAGTCGTGGGCGCCTGGGGATCGCCGGCCATGACGCTCCTGAAGAAGAAGAGCCCTCCGACGACGATCACGGTGATGAGACCGAGTGCGATGAAGATCAGGGGTTTCATGGTCATCCTCCAGGAAGCCGGGGTGGGGGCGATCCGGACAAGCTAAGACCGTTCCCCGAGCCCGCCACGGGGGTACGATCACTGCAGCCAGTGACCGAGGGCGACTCCCAGGAAGGTGGCGACCGCGTATCCCAGGGTGCCGCAGAGGATGGCCGGCAGCACCAGGGCGTCCCAGCGGCGGGCGACAGCCATCGCGGCCGCGGTCGTGGGCCCGCCCATGTTGGCGTTGGAGGCGATGACGATTTCCGCCAGGTCCAGGCGCAGGAGGCGTCCGGCGGTCAGCAGGAAGAGCAGGTGGATGGTGAGGATCAGGGCGGCGAAGACGAACAGGGACGTCCCGACCGAGAGGACCACCGCGACGTTCGCGCTGGCCCCGATCACCGCGAAGAACACCTGCATCAGGAAGGCCCCCAGGACGTGGGCGCCGTCGAGCCGGGCCAGCGGTCCGGGCAGGGCGGTGGCCAGCGCCACCGTCAAGGCGGTCACGACGAGGATCCCGCCACCCTCCCAGCCGGCCAGGGCCGCCAGGCCGAAACCCGCCCAGCAGAGGCCGGCGGCCAGGGCAAGGGCCAGGCCCGTGCGCCCGATCTCGGGGAAGGAAACCGCATCGTGCTGGGAGTGATGTGCGGCCCCGCCGGATGACTGGTGGTCGCGGCGGTCGAAGTGGCGGCGCAGGAAAGCCGAACCGGGCAGGGTGAACAGGACCAGGAAGTAGAGGGCCATGACCAGGTTGTCGGCGGCCACGCCCGCGGTCAGCAGGTCCCCGGAGCGCAGGCCCACCGCCTCGGCGGCGGCGGCGTAGTTCATCGATCCGCCGATGTAGGTGGCCGCGAAAACGCTGGCCAGCTTCCAGCCCTCCTCGCCCAGAGGGACGATCCGGAAGGCGACCACCGTTCCGATGAGGGTTCCCACGGCGCCCAGGACGAAGGCGATGAGGGTGGGGCCGGCCTCGCGCAGGATGCGCCTGAGATCGGCCCGCAGCAGGAGCAAGGGAATGGCCAGGGGAACCAGGCGGCCCCAGACGGTGTCGTAGGCGGGAACGTCCGCCGCGGCAATGATTCCCAGGTTGGAAAGGGCGAAGGTGGCTCCCATGGTCAGGATGACCCCCGAGAGCTTGCGCCCCCAGCGGGTCCTTTCGCCCAGCAGGCCGAAGGCGGCGGCGCCCAGCAGGATCGTCCAGACGGCCCAGGTGTTGTCGGGGCGGATCAAGGGGTTGTCCAAGGCGTTCCTCCTCCTGGCGTTCCGGGCACGATAGCAGACCGCCCGGACACTCGCCACGAAATCGCCGCTGGAAATCCGGCGGTCGATGGGAGATGATGGAAGGGCCTTTCGATGGAGCGATGATCATTTCCCCCCGAGGGAAAGCGAGGGAGCCATGTATCATTCCGCCTGCCGTTCGCGCCGGGTTCCGGCCGTCATTTCCGCTTGCTTGATGTTGCTGCTGTACGCGCCGGGCGCGGTCGCCCAGGCTTCCGGACCTCCCGACTGGAACCGCCAGGGCGACACTCTCGAGGGCGCCCTGGGATTGCATTACGGCAAGCTCGGCGGTCACGGCCTGGCCTTCCGTCTGCCCCTCCGGTGGTACCTCTACGCCCAGGTGGCCGGCGGGGTGTGGCACACCGGCGACCACAAGCAGCACAACCTGGGCTTCCAGTTCAACTATCTCCTGCGCCAGGATCAGCGCCTGCGCCTCTATCTGGCCGCGGGGGCGGCCTACTTCTACGACAAGGAGCTCAAGGGCGGGGGCGGCGACCCCGAATACTGGCAACTCGAGGACGACTGGAACCTCGGCGGAGGCGTCGGGATCGAGTACCTCAAGGGGAATCGCTGGTCCATCCAGGCCGAGGCGGACTTCGTCCACGACGGAGCCAACGACGAGACCAAGCTGGTGCCCCAGGTGGGTCTGTACTTCTACTGGTGATCCCCGGACCCGTTGGACGGTCCCCGCTCCGGCGCAGCCCGGGGCCGTATGATCCGTAGGATCGCAGCGCTCCGGGGGCGCTCCTCGACGAACCAGCCATCCGTGCCTACCTTGAACCGACTGCACGGCCATGGAGGAGGCGCCCCGCACCATGCTGGACCTGATCTCGAACGTCGCCTGGGAAACCTGGCTCATCACCGCGCGCATGGCGCCCTACCTGCTGCTGGGGTTCCTGGTGGCCGGCGGGCTTTCGGTGTTCATCTCCCCCGTCTGGCTGGAACGTCACCTGGGCGGCCGGGGGATGGGGCCGGTGTTCCGGGCGGCTCTGTTCGGCATTCCTCTGCCGCTGTGTTCGTGCGGGGTCATCCCGGTGGGGGCCTCGCTGCGCCAGCACGGCGCCTCGCGGGCGGCCACCACGTCCTTCCTGCTCTCCACACCCCAGACCGGCGTGGATTCCATCCTGGTCACCTGGACCATGCTGGGTCCCTTCTTCGCGGTGTTCCGCCCGTTCGCCGCCCTGTTCACGGGCCTGCTGGGAGGAGCCGCAGTCCAGCTGTTCGTCCCCGACGAGCACCGGCTGTCCGGCGCGTCCGACGGCAAGGCGCCGGCACAGCCCGTGGGGCTGGCCGGCCGGCTGGCTGCCGCCTTGCGGTACGGCCTGACCACCCTGCCCGCGGACATCGGCAGGGCCCTGCTCATCGGCCTGGTGATCGCCGGGATCCTGGGCGCGGTGATCCCCGCCGATTTCCTGGACGGGTATCTGGGCCGGGGAGCCCTCTCCATCCTGTTGATGATGATCGTGGGCATCCCCATCTACGTCTGCGCCACCGCCAGCGTCCCGGTGGCGGCGAGCTTCATCTTCCTGGGGGCCAGTCCCGGCGCTGCTCTCGCCTTCCTGATCGCCGGCCCGGCCACCAACGCCGCGACCCTGACCACCATCGCGCGCATCCTGGGCCGGCGGGCTGCGGTCATCTTCCTGCTGACCGTGGCCGTGAGCGCCTTCGGCGGCGGACTGCTCCTGGACTTCCTGTCCCCCCGCGCGGGCGACTGGCTGCCTTTCCTGTCCGGGACCGGACACCATCACGAACAGGTGGTCTGGTGGGAGCACCTGGCCGGCCTCGGGCTGGTCCTGGTGATGACGCAGAGCTGGTGGCGGACCCGGCGCCAGGCGGCCTGTTGCGACGGCGAATGCGGGCCGGGCGGAAAGATGGATGCCCCGCTGCAGGATCTGGAATTCACCGTCACGGGCATAAGCTGCAGCCATTGCAGCGGGAGCGTGAAAAGGGCCATGGAGGAGCTTCCGGGGGTGACCGCCTGCGGGGTGGACCTGGGCAGCGGCAGGGTCTGGGTCCGGGGTCAGGCGGTGGAACCGGCAGCCGTCGTCGCGGCGATCGAAGCCCTGGGATACGGGGCGGTCCCGCGGGCCTGAACCATACCAATTCCCCGGCTCATTCCTCGACGGGCATGTTGCCCTCGCCCAGGGGCAGGACCCTCACCCGCGATTCCCGACGCTGCGCGATGCGGGGCTTGAGGATGGAGGAACGGACGACCGTCTTGGCGCCGCCGAGCTGGATGGTCGTACCCGACCGGACCTCCTTCAGCATCACGACTTCCGGGCGGGCGTCCACGAG
>Ga0180009_10007760_pt1 | contig 10858 bp, 15 predicted proteins | sample OS_PC_MetaG_FD_123537 | JGI IMG/M metagenome (GOLD analysis project Ga0180009, IMG submission 123537) | Groundwater microbial communities from the Aspo Hard Rock Laboratory (HRL) deep subsurface site, Sweden - OS_PC_MetaG | ecosystem: Environmental > Aquatic > Deep subsurface > Groundwater... | reverse complement strand
GTATTTAAAGACGGAAAACTTAAATGGCACACTCAAAAGCTATGGAAAGCAAAACTATATCTATGGTGGATGAAAGTAAAATGTGCAACTATTATTCGGGAGACTGCATAATGGTTGCTAACGTTTCGCAGCTAAACGAAGTAAATTACTTTAAATAACAGAACAATGAAATTAGATGTAAATAACTTTGAAAACTACACAGCCGATGAATATCGTAATAATTTATTGCGTTTAGGTGCTGTTAGCCACAGTTCTTTAGTTGGTAAAACAGTATATTATTCGCAAAAATCATACGGTGAACATAAGGTTGTAAAATGGGATGAAAATAGAGCCGAGTTCTTACTTGATTTGGATGGTCAAAAGTTTTGGTCAAATCCATTCAGGATTCAGAATTGTGGCTAACTCATAAATATCGCTAATTATGAAAACAGAAACGCAGGCTTTTTTTGGCATAATTTCTGCAACACCAACACTATGAAACTCACGGCACTATTACTATTTATCTCTTTGGCCACTTATGCACAGGTGGACACTACGTTTCCACGCAACCAAGAAAAGCCTAACCTAAACGGCTACGAAGAAGGGAGTATTACATTTACCAAAAGCCTGTACGGGCTTAGTTTTGACCGGTATGTGGACAGGGAATTGCAGGCAAAGCTCAAGCGGTTTATGTTTTCTAACCGCCATATAGCCTACCGTGGCATCGGCACGTTCACACTGAAGCTTGTCCGTAAAAACGGGCAAATCTACGTGGTAGAACGCGAACGCCCATACGGGCTCATTCTGCTCGAATAACTACAAATCATACTTGAGCGTTCCGGTCAGGTTCAAATTGTCATAATCTCCGGGTTGGTACTTCGCCGCCGGGTTGTTTCTGCCCCTGAAGCTGCACTCGTAGGTGAGCAGGTAGATGTCCACTATGCTGTCCATCTTGTTGAACCCCTCTGAAATGATATCCATCTTGCCGGTGGCCTCGCTTTCTATTTTAGAAACAACAGTGTCAACACAGGCGATGAAGTCTAAGAATTTCAAGCCCAAATCGCGGTTAAGCGAGATATTAGAAGTGTCGCGCAGCTGCTCGTAGCAGGCATAGATGTTCACAGTTGCTTTTGCCGGCTCTTCATAGTCGATTTCCCAATCTACCAACACGGCAGGCTGCGCAAAGAGCTCAAAGTTGGCTTCGTCCTGGTCTTGCCCGGCATAGAGGTCGATATAGCCTACAGGCGCAAGGCCTTGATTTGTAAACAATGTTTGTGTTTCCGGTTTGGCAAACTCAGCTATTAGTTTTTGATAAAATGCTTTCATATTTTTAGGATATTGGTTATTTCACGTTGTAACAGGCGTTCTATACGCCTCATCAATATAGCCGATTCACCGACAAATTGGCGTTGCGGGATGCTTGTGTTCATTTTCCGGGTATGCGATTTTACCTTTGCGCTCCTGCCTTTGCGCTTACGTGTATGGCTGCGTACCGACACGCTCTTGTTTATCTCTCCACCTTCGTTGTGGATGCGTGCATAGGGCACATCAGTGCCTATGGTGACGGAGTTGCGGGTCTGCCTGATTTTCCTAATTGAACGTTTAAGCCTGCCGGACTTTACCAAGGTAGATCCTTTGGCCTTCTTTTTGGTACTGCCTGTCCTTTTGCGCGGTTTCCACTTTTCCCGGGTTCGGTCGAGCCAATTCTTTTGCCGGAAGCGTTCTTTTGAAAAATTGACCGCCTCGATGCCTGCAAGTTCCGGGAACTTCACGTACAACTTTTGAAGCCGGTTGAGTTTGACGATATAGTCGGGGCTTAACGGCATAATTAACTGTTTTCAGCGTTAAGCACTACGCGCAGCATGGCTTCTTTAAACCAGTTTTCCACGTCCTGAAGTGTGAGGCCCTGTCCGGCTTCTTTGGACAGGTTGATGCCGCCTTTGTTGAACGAGTCGATGTTAATGGTGACGTTCTTTACCTGCCCGGCTTGGCCTGCCACTTTGTTGACGTTTTCGCCGGTCGTTGTATCATTGGTCTTTTTATCATCTTTTTTGCCGTCTTTGGACTCTACGAGTTTTTTCTCATCGACCTTCAGCTTATCGGCTTTTTCGCGCGCCTCTACTTCGCCTGGCGTTACCAATTGATTGGCTTCCCGGAAGGCTTTTACTTTGTCGAGGGCTTTTTGTGCCAAGCCGGTCGGGTCGAACCTCGCTATGGTTTCGAGCACTTGCTGAATAGGCTTCAACAACGCATCGAGCAGTACAAGGCCAAGGCGTTTAAGCCCGGCGAGAATGCCGCCGTCTTTGAAGGCTTTTTTGATACTCTCCCAATGGTCGAATATAGACTTGAATGCACTGATGATTAACCCTACCGGACCCATGAAGAGCAAGAGGCCTGCGCCCCACTCATCAAACTTTTTGACGGCTACTACTATCAACGAGATAAGCCCGGCAATAGCAATGATGATGATGCTCACCGGGTTGGCGCTCATAGCCACGTTGACTACCCAAATGGCCGCTGCCAATGGACCAAGGATACTGATAAATGTGCCGATGAAGGATATAATGGTATCGAAATTGTTAAACAGGAACTCTAAAACCGGGTTAATTTTGTCTATAAAACCGGCAATTAATGGCAGTATCTTTTCGCCTATTTTTGAGAAAATGGCTTCAAGCCGGTTGCCCAATATTTCACGCATTTTAGATACATCACCATTAGCGTTGTCAAGCGCGGCCTTGAGGCTGAAATTCGTAGAATCAAAAGCGTTGAAAGTAGATATCATATCTTCTGCACCTGTCTTTACCTTTGCCAAAGCAGCGCGCAAGCCTTCCGGGCCGCCTATCTTATTGATGGCCTCGGTGATTTGCTTGTCGCTCATGTTTTTGAACTTTTCGCTAATCTCAACCAATAGCTTATCTGCATCCTTCATGTTACCGTTAACATCGAATACGTCTATTTTAAGTTCTTTTTTAATTTCATCGGCGCGCTGGCCAAGTCCGTCAAAAAAGGTTTTCGTTTGATTGGCAGCTATGTCTGCATTCTTGCTGATAGAGGTGAACATTGCGAATATCTTATTGCCGGTATCAATGCTTTGCCCGGCTGCACTTGTAGCCCCTGCAAACTCTGTTTGTACCTTTGCCAATTGGTCAAAGGTTGTAATACCTACTTGTACCGTTTTTGCATTCGACACCAAGAGCTTGTCAATATCATCAACGCCGAGGCCAAAGGCCTTCATGCTTTTGGTAGTGGAGTTCATTGCGTCGTTGATGTTGGCACCTGTGGCGAGGGAAAACCGGCCTACTTTCTTAAAGACTTCTATAGCATCGTCGCCATACAAGCCTGTGGCGCTCTGTAGGTCAAAAACGGCATTGGTAGAGTCCACGAGGTTTGTGCCTATTTCAAAGGAAGCATTGCGTATTTCGTTTCTAAATCCGTCTAACTCCGCCTTTGACTTGTCTAAATTCATGTTCCGGATGGGCAGAAAGGCGGCATCGAAGTTTTGGGCGGCATCGATGCTCTTATTTAAAATTGCAGCAATAGAAACTGTACCGACAATGGCTGCAAACGCCCCGCCAATGATAGAAGCAGTTTTGATGCCGCCTAAACCAAACCGGTCAAGCTTGCCCTGCATCCTGTCCGTGGCGCGGCCTAATTTGTCCTGCACTTGCTGCAACTTGCTGTTGAACAACTTATCGCTCAGCTGAAGTAGGAGCTCTAATTTTGATTTTGTTGCCATATATTAAAATATTTGTATATTTGTAGCCCAAGGGGTTTATAAAACTTACACTAATAGCGGTCACTGAAACAAGGTACACACCGCAAATAGAGCCGGCTCATCTGAGTTTACACGGGCTAAGTTTTATAAACCTCTCCTTATTTTATCTTCAATCCTTTTCTCAGTAAGGCATCATCTATTTTCATCGGGTACCAAGTGCTTATCACTCAGCTCTAACAGTAACTCTAATTTGTTCTTTTTAGACATATCGTTTTATTTAGTATCTTTGCATCTGCAAGTTGTTGTAAGAGCCCCTAACACTAGGTGTCAAAGCGCAGGAATAGCATACAGCGATGTTATCATTCAATTGAGGGCGTTTTACCAACTTTATTCCTAATTAGCAGACCTTTCCTAAGTGAAGCGTCTGCTTTTTTGGCTATATACCAAGACTTAATGGTGCTTTTATTATCATCTATTTCTACATCTGCCACCAACATAATATCGCTGTAATGTTTAATATATCTTGACTGAAATTTATTTTCAGTTCTGTCAGGATTATTATACCACACCTCATCCGGATTTTTCACTAATTCGTTAATATGCGGGAACAATTGATGCCGTAATTCGTTATCCCCTATATACTTTCCGGTGGTATGAATATCAAAGCTTTTTTTAGTCAAAATCATTTTTCTACCCAAGTAGTCCTCAAAGCCCATAAAGTTTTTATTCGGCACTGCTCTGAAAAGCTCTTTGACGTTATCCGGCGTGATGCTTCGGTCTATTTTAATTGGGTTTAAGCGGGATTTAAACTTGTCCCAAGGCTCAAGTCCATATTTATCGAACGTCATGGTATTTAGCTTTTCAGGAAGACCTTTTGTGTCGCTATAAAATTGTTTTTCGGTAAATACTTGCTTTAGGTCGCCTCTATTTATCTCAAATTGTGAATCGGCAAATCGTTTATCAGAAGATTTAATTAAGTGTAGCGCATCACTACCAGTGGTAACTTGACCCGGTTGAGGCGTGCGGTTGTATTGCAGCATCTCGCATCTACACCCGTACCCGTTAGGTGGCCAAATCTTGAGTGCTTCTTTGTCGTTAAGGTTGAAAATTTTACCATCTAAAACCTGGTGAGCAGGTCTCACCTGGTCATCGCCTATGGTTTGATATTGCACAAAGGCAGTAACAGATTCTTTTTCGGCCATAAATCGGTGAAAAGCAGCGCTGTTTTGTCCTACGGCTATAGATAAATTGTATTCCGTTTGCAGCCATTCGTTGTTAAAGCTGCTTACTTCTTGTTCTGCTAAAGCCTTAAAATCCGAAAAAGAACGTATTCCCTTTGCTTCTTTATCGATGAGCAATTCACTCATAGCGGCTAATCTCGCTTCTGTTTTTGAAGCAGAAAACTCAAAGAGATTATATTCCATTAGTTGAAGTGCCAGTGTATCGGGCGTGTCGTAGCCAACGGTGACGCCATAGCCTTCTCTCAACCCATTGAGGAGTTGCAACCCTTCTTCAACGATCATCCCACTCTCAGTGCCTAAAGTATCGCCGTTCTCCCAAAGTAATTGCATGAGGTCTGCTGACAGCGAATCTAATATTTTATTGTTGGCCATCGCAACCGGATTATGGACATGGCCACAGGAGGCGCGGTAATTGGGTTTACGCCAGCCTGCCGTTGCCGACATCAAAGGGCTTTTTTTTTTGCCCGTGATTTCGAGGCTGCTTGTTTGAGTAAAGAAAAACTACTGCGCGAAGAAATCACGATACTGCGGAAGGAAAACCGAATACTTAAAGCGCAAGTTGCGCAGAAAGATGTCGAATTGAAGTTAAAAAACAAAAGGATACTCGAACTCGAATCAAAAAAATGAGTGCACTCACTTTAGACCGCCAAAGCTTATTAGATATTGCCATCAAGGAGACCGGCAGCATAACTTCAATCTTTGACTTTGCAATTATTAATGGTGTTGGCATTACAGACGATATTGTACCGGGATCGGCCATAGAGATACCAACCATAGATTATGGCTTCAAAGGGGTTGTCGATTACTATAAAACAAATCGGATTTTCCCTGCCACCGACATCGATGAGGCAACGCTTCCGGCACGTGATGAAGGCATCGGCTTTTGGCAGATTGGGTTAACATTTAAAGTAAGCTAAGACATGGCACGCACAATAGAACAAATACAAGCAGACATCCTCGCCGCCAAGGCCGCAGAACCGGCATTGGCAGGCCTTACTTCCACGAGTAAAGTGTCCGTATGGCGGTTGTGGTCGTATATCACCGCTGTGTCCATTTGGGCTTTGGAGAAACTGTTCGACATCCATGTAGATGAAGTTGCGGAGCTGTTGGCCAAACTTCGCCCCGGTACGCCTAGATGGTACAGGTACAAAGCCTTGGCGTTTCAGTTCGGTTTCGACCTATTGCCAGATAGCGACTTGTTCGACAACGCCGGGGTAACCGATGAGCAGATCGAAGGGTCGAAAATCATCAAGTTTGCCGCCGTAACCGAGGCGGCGGATGAAAGCCGCGTCATCGTCAAAATCGCCACGGAAGAGGCCGGCAAGCTCGCTCCGATTGCCGCTGACAGGCAGGCGATTTTTGAGCAATACATTGCCGAAATCAAATACGCCGGCGTGGCCGTGACGGTCATCAACTTCCTTCCGGATATCCTTCAGCTCCGGATGCGCATCTTTCGCGATCCGTTGTTGCTCGATGAGAATGGCAACCATCGCCTAAACGGCGGCAAACCTGTAGAAATGGCGTTGCTTGAATTCATGAAGGAATTGCCTTTTAACGGCGAGCTTGTCATTCAAGACCTCGCCAATAAGCTTGAGGCAGTTGAAGGCGTGAAAATCGTACAGGTGGACGAAGTTAAAACGAAGTGGATAGACGCCGAGGTCGGCGGCTATGGCGATTTCGTGAACATTGATGTTCGGAAGATTCCGGTCTCCGGATATTTTGAAATAGAAAATTTTGACCTGATAAGCTATGTGGTATAAGTTAGACATTGAGAAGTTCACGGTGCTATTGCTGCCGACCTTCCTGCGAAGAGAAAGGACGATGGCATGGCTTCGAGCGTTGATCTTCCCGATCAGCCAACTATATAGCAACTGGGCGGCGTTCCGCGAGCGCAACTTGTACATCCTCACGCATAGTGGCCAAGTTGTCTATCTGCGCAAGGTGCTTAACGACAGTTTCGACCCCGCCCTTCGCCGCATACAGATCGTTGACGGTAACCGCTTTGGGCGGGTGTACATCTACACCTCCGGAGAGATGAAACCAGCGTTTCTTGGCGCAATGTACCTGCGCAATAGCATAGACTTCGCCGACACGGGCGTGGACTTCATCGTCCTAGTCCCGGCCGGCCTGCAGTTCAACAATTTTGACATGACCGCGCTCATCGACTTTTATAGACTCGCTTCAAAACGATACACAATTCAAACGATATGAACAGACTGAACATTCAACAAACAGGCGGTTTCCCGCTCGAAACCGACACCATAGACAAGCTGCAGGCCAACTTGCTGTTGATGCAAGCCTTCGGGTACGCCTTTGGCAATTTAGCTATCGTAGAAGGTGCCGTAATTAATGGAGGAACTGTGACAGACGGCGTGGTTTACATTAACGGCGAACTTTTGGAATTTCGCAGTGCGGCCCTCGGGCCCAACGTCATTATTGTGGAGGAAAAAGAGCAACGGATTTTTGAGGACGGGCAAGGCCGCGATGTCTTTATAACACGCTATGCCACTTTCGGCACAGCGGTGACAAGCTGGCCGTGGGCGAACTTCGTTCGGCCAAAGAACCTGAAGGACTTGAGCAAGATGCAGCGCATCGTGGGCGAGATCATCGATTGGTTTGGCAACCCGGCGGCAGTTCCGTCCGGTTGGGCAATTTGTGACGGCACCAACGGCACGCCCAACCTAAACGGTAAGGTAACCGTAGGCTACGACCCGGCGGACGCAGACTACAACGTTGTGGGCAACATTGGGGGAGCGAAGACAGTTGCGCTTACCGAAGAGCAGATGCCTGCACACACGCATGGCCATAGCCTGCAAGCAGCCGGGGCGCACACGCACGGCCTTACGCTGAGGCGCAGCGAGAGTGATAGCATCACACGTACGGGCATGGATCTCCAACCGCTCAACAGCGGCGGCACAGCCCCTACAACTGTGCAGACCACCGACAGCCAAGGCAGCCACACGCACACGCTCACAATAAACAACGCAGGCGGTGGCCAAGCGCATGAGAACAGGCAGCCCTATATGGTGATGCTGAAGCTGATGTGGATAGGATAATTATGAATAACTAATAACGTATAACAAATAATAACAGTCATGGCAAAAGTAAGTTTAGCATCAATCAAAAATTGGTTCAAAACCGGATTGAAACCTACCCAAGCGCAGTTTTGGGATGTTTGGGACAGCTTTCGGCACAAAGACGACTTGGTGCCGGCTGCCGAAGTGGAAGGGTTGGACGGGCTGTTGAACGACATGTCTGTGGCGGTGGACGCTGCCAACCGGACGAAGGTTATGGTGATGGAGCTGTCTGAAGCTGAGTTGGCCACGCCCGATGCCAATGGTGTGGCAGCCTATGTGAGCGCGCTTCCTGCGCCGTTCCTGATAGTGGACGGCAGTACCGTTCAAAAGTTCCGGATCATTGAGTCCGGAGACGTTTATACGATCGTGGGTAAAGGACGTGGCGTGTACGGCGCGGGCAACTTGCAGCTCGTTGCCACCGATTTATTGTACCAACGGGCTGTCATCAAGACTTCGCAGCTCATGAACGATGGTGACGGATTTTCGCCATTCCTTTCATTTTTTCCAAATAACGTCACCGAAGTAGTCGTGCGCGATGTCTTGGGCGTTGAAATCGGCAGAATGACGAACCAAGTCCTTCTGAAGGGCTTGGCATGGGACGACATTACCAAAACACTTTCGGCATCTGGCAACACAAACACGAACGCTACAGGGGCGATCGATGGGACAAACCGCATCTTTGCCGCCCCGGCGGCCTTTGAGGCCGGAAAATCTGAGGTCTTCCTCAACGGCATCCGGCAACGGTTGGGCTCAGGATTCGACTACATTGAGCTCGATACACAGACAATTCAATTCGAAACAGCACCAACGGCCAATCCGGACGCTTGGGTATTAATAAAATAATTTATGGCCATGGGAACAACTAAAATCGGGGCAGAACAATTGAGGGGAGTTGCGCGGCAATTTCCGCCATTTTTCAGCGAAATAACACCAAATTTCACTACGCCTAACACGCAAATAGAAGCAACGATAAAAGGGGAATTTTTCACGCCTGATATGACTGTTTTTGGCAACGGGTTTACCGTCAACAACTTCATTTTCATTGACACGAAAACCGTTAAGTTCTTCATTATGACAGCCGGTGTTGATGGCAATTATGGCATCACGTTGGACAACGGTAGCGGCACGCCGACGGTCAAAAACAACGTGTTCACGGTTTCCCAAGGCAATGTTATCGTCCCGACATTGGCAGATTGGACATTCGTGTCGGCGATGAACACTGCTGATCTAAACACTCCCGGAGAGGTGAAGATTACAGCGAATGGGCAATTGGCACGCGTTCGTTGGAATCAAGTTATCGACATGTCGCGCAAGTGGAGGGTTGTTTTTTCCGCAGAAGTAAGCCCTTTCAATGCCGAGATAACGGCATTGCCAATTCAAAATACGATCTATTTTTTGAACGAAGGCGACAACACAACATGGACTAATTTTCGGTTTAATAACGCAACCAGCGGCCGACATTATGTCGGGGATTCCATTTCCGCACTTGCAGTGCCATCTGTAAACATCACGTCTGCAATTTCCAACACAGGGATTTTGAGTCAAACAGCCGCTTTCTATACTCTCGAATGGGACTTGACGTCGCTTAAGTGGTACAACGAAAATAACGTCCTTCAAACTACGGTCAATGCAGCCTTACCTGTTGGAAATCTAAAATTTGAAGTGCGTACTTCTGGCTTTAACGTTGACAGCATCAAATACATTGAACTTCCATAAAATCTAAAAAATGAAACTGATAACAAAAACAGGAACTTATGTCAGTCCCAACCCAAAGCAAGGCACGTTTCGAGACGTGTTCGTAGAAGAGGTACAGACCCTTCGCCGAAAGAACGACCTCTTGTATGTCGTTGACTTCGAGATGTACTACAACCGCGGCAACGAGCGGGTGGTGTTGGCCACGATGCGCCGCCTTTTCAAAGGAACGAATGACGACCCCAACGGGACCAATCGCGTGAGCATGCTGCGCTATCCCAACTCGGCTTTTGACCCGGAATTTGTGGGTGACGAAAACACTACGATGGAGGAGTTCAACCTTGCGGCCACGGAGTTCATCGAGACACCGTTGTTGGCTTATTTAGCTGCCAATGCAGGCGTGATGCCCGCCGGAGCGGAGATCACCGACATCGGCTACCCGAGCTACGAAGATTTGAAGGACTTTTTTACAGGCGATGGCTTCGAGGAGGAGGACATTGTCCTTACAAACCCGATTGCCCAAAATTGGGTGTTGGCACAGGAGATGAACGGCGAGCCATTGAGTGTACAATTCCAATTCGAGTAAGATGACCACAAAGCAGCTTTACGACCAATTTTTGAAGTACTTCACGCCCGAGGAGCTTTTCAGCCCGGCGGCATACCGAAAGTACAAGCACTTAGGCGATTATTTCTTCCTTAGCCGCTTAGACAAGCGGCTGATAGAGACCTTGCTATGGATCAGGGAGAAAAAAGGTCAAAAAATGACCATAAACAATTGGCTATGGGGTGGCCACTTCGATGAGCGCGGCGTGCGAGATACGAGCACCGACATGGTTAAGGCACGTGCCAAAAAAAGCGATAGTTGGCTAAGCGCACATGTGTTGTCTATGGGCGCTGACTATGACATTGAAGGAGAAACGGCAGCCCAACACAGGCAATGGCTTAATAGCGTGGCCAACGAGCTTCCACACCCTATTCGGCTTGAGCGTAAGTTTTCGGGAAAACCAATTACGTGGGTACACCTCGATGTGTGCGACGATCCCCGAAGCCCTAAGGTATATCAATTTGATGTTTAAAACAAAAAAGCTATGAATGACGACAAAAAACCGACCTACAAAGAGGTCCACGGTACTACGAGAGTAGGCGACTTCCTG
>Ga0180009_10007759_pt1 | contig 10859 bp, 10 predicted proteins | sample OS_PC_MetaG_FD_123537 | JGI IMG/M metagenome (GOLD analysis project Ga0180009, IMG submission 123537) | Groundwater microbial communities from the Aspo Hard Rock Laboratory (HRL) deep subsurface site, Sweden - OS_PC_MetaG | ecosystem: Environmental > Aquatic > Deep subsurface > Groundwater... | reverse complement strand
TGCTGCGGCTCTTGCCCAACAAAGCCGGATGCGTCCGCTGCGGGCAGGCCACCTGCCTTGTCTTCGCCACCCTGGCGGTGCAGGGGGTGCTGGGCCCGGACGGCTGCCCCGAACTGGAGCCCGCCGCCCGCCAGGACCTGGAGCGATATCTGGGGGAATTTTCCCTGGATTGGTAGGCCGGCCCCGGGGGCTCAGTCGAACTTCAGATGGAAGCCGGAGTCCTTTTTCTTGCCGTCGCGGCCGATGTAAACGCTTTGCCTGTCTCCGTGGCGGGCCTTGCGCCACACCATCAGCTTGTAGCGGTCCTCATCTTCGTCCCATTTCACCAGCATCACCTTGTCGTCCGGGGATACATCCAGGATGTCCAGTTCCATGAAGGCCGCCGGGTTGATGGTCTTGCCCTGGAAGGCGTCCCGGCCCTGGTGCATGGTGTAGGAGACGCCTACGCAGCCCATGCCGATGAGCTTTCCCATGGCCCAGCCGTGGAAGTCCTGTTCCGCCCTGGCCGCGCCGGCGGGCAGGCAGAGGGCCGCCAGGAGTAGGGCGGCCAGCAAAAGCGCCGGTTTTCTATTCATTTTCACCGGATTCTTAAAAACGTACGGTGATGGTTCCGGGATCTTCTTTCACCGCGCGGCCGATGACCGAGCCACGCACGCCTCGCTGGGCCAGCAGGGCCAAGGCCTCGTCCACCCGCTCCGGGTCCAGGCCCATGAGCATGCCCCCAGAGGTCTGGGCGTCGGCCATCAGGTCCATGAGTATCTCCTGGGCCGGCCCTTGGGTGCGCACCATATGGGCGCAGAATTCCTTGTTGGCGTGGCTGCCCAAGGGCACCAGGCCCATGGCCGCCATGTCACTGGCCTCGGGGATGATGGGCACCGCCTCGGCCTGAAAGACTATGCCAACTCCCGAGGCCTGGGCCAACTCCAGGGCGTGGCCCAGCAGGCCGAAGCCGGTGATGTCGGTGGCTCCGCTCACCGCGCAGGCGGCCATCACCTCGGCGGCCGGGGCGTTGAGGGCGGTCATCACCGCCACCGCCTGCTCCACCGCCCGGGGCGAGGCCAGCCCGGCCTTGAGGGCGGTGGCGATGATCCCGGTGCCCAGGGGCTTGGTCAACACCAGCGCCTGGCCCGCCTTGAGGCCCGCGTTGGTCACCACCTTGTCCGGATGCACCACCCCGGTGACGCTGAGGCCGTATTTGAGCTCCGAGTCCTCCACCGAGTGCCCCCCGGCCAAGACCGCGCCCGCTTCATGCACCGCGTCCATGCCGCCGCGCAGAATCTCCCGGAAGGTTTCCACCGGCAGGTCCTTCACCGGGAAGCAGCAGATGTTCATGGCGGTCAGCGGCCGCCCGCCCATGGCGTAGACGTCGCTCAGGGCGTTGACGGCCGCTATGCGCCCGAACAGGTAGGGGTCGTTGACGATGGGGGTGAAGAAATCCAGGGTCTGGATCAGGGCGATCTCGCCGGTGAGACGGAACACCCCGGCGTCGTCGGCGGTGCCCAGGCCCACCAACAGATCGGGGTGGCTCTCCAGGGGCAAGCCCTCTAGTATTTTAGCCAGGTCGCCCGGACCTATCTTGGCCGCTCAACCGGCGGCGCGGGCCTTCTCGGCCAGCTTCACCTCGTCTGCCATGATTTCTCCCGGGCGTCGGCTGCGCCAGCCGCCGCCATGCTTCGTTGCCGGCATCGCTCCAGCCTCGGCGTATGGGCCGATACGCCTCCGGCTGTCGTTCGCCGGACGCCTCGCCTATCGGCGGCTGGCTGCGCCGGTCGTGGTAATCGCCCGGAACCCGCCTCCGCCGCTCGGCGCGTCCGCAAAATCATCCGCGCGGCGGCCCGTCGCGTAAAACCAGGGATGGTGGTTCAGCGGCGCAGGGTGGCCCGCAGGCGGTCGGGATGGAGCAGAAGCCCCAGGGCCTCCAGGGGCCCGGTGACCACCACGTCGGCCGCCAGGATGGCCTGGGGCGCGGCCCCCTCGGGGCCCAGCACCGCGATGCCCAAGGCCGCAGCCCCCAGCATGGCCGCGTCGTTGGCTCCATTGCCCAGGGCGGCCACCCGCCCGGCCCCCAGCCCCTCAACTATAGCCTTTTTTTGTTCGCCTTCACCGCCGGATTCGATGCGGGCCACCCGGACCAGGGGGCCGAAAAGCTTTTCCGCGGTGCCGAAGGTGTCGGCGGTGACCAGATGGCAGGTTAGCCCGGCGCCGAGCATCTCCACCGCCTGGGCCACGCCGGAAAGCAAAGCGCCGTCCAGGGCCAGGGTGCCGTTGAGGTCCAGCACCAGATGCTCCAACTCCAGGCGGCGCCAGCCCGGCACCTCCACGATGAGAGGCATGGGGCTATTCCTCTTCCAGGCCGGCCATGCACAGGGCCATGAAGGCCAGAGAGACCGGGGAGTGGGTGCGCTTTTTGCGGGTGACCAGATAGAACTTGCGCTTGAGTTCGATGCCTTCCAGGGCCACTTCGGTCACCTTGCCCGCTTCCAACTCCTCCACCATGGCCCGCCGGCTGAGGAAGCCCAGGCCCACCTGGGAGCGCACCGCGTTGAGCACGGCCATGGTGGAGCCCATCTGGGCCACGATGTTCATCTCCGAGGGGTCGATGCCCGCCTTTTTCAGGGCCTTGGCCAAAAACATGCGGGTGCCGCTGCCTGGCTCGCGGAAGACCACCGGCGCCTGCTTGAGCCCCGCCGGGTCCAGCTTGGGGCCATAGGGATGGCCCGGCCAGCCGGCCAGGGCCAGTTCGTCGTTCATCAGGGGGCTGTAGGCCAGGCGCTCTTCTTCCACCACCGCCCCCACCACTCCGGCCTCCAACTCGCCGGAGAGGACCGCATCGGCTATCTGGCGGGTGTCGCCGATGTGAAGGGTGATGCGCACCTCCGGGTGCAGCAAGCGGAAGTTGCCGATAACCGCCGGCAGCACGTATTGGCCGGGAATGGTGGAGCCGCCCACCACCAGATCGCCCCGCAGACGGCCCAGGAAGGCGTCCACCGAATGTTGGGCGTCTTCCACCCGGGCCAGGATGTCCCGGGCGTGGACATAGAGCAACTCGGCGGCCTTGGTGGGCAGTATCTCCCGGCCCAGGCGGTCGAAAAGCTGCACTCCCAGCTCTTCTTCCAAGCTCTTGATGTGCCCGCTCACCGTGGGCTGGCTCAGGTAGACTTCTTCGGCGGCGCGTGAAAAGCTACGCTTTTCGTATACCTTAGCGAAAACTTGCAGACGGCGGAGGTCCATGATGCCCACCCATGCTATTGAAAATACCTTGGATCAAGTATTGGTTTGGCCAAGGATAGCAGCCTGGCGGGCGGGGGTCAAGCAACTGGTTGGGCGGGCCGGGATAAAGGTGCAAAGATCCAAGGCTTCGCCATATGACACTGGGCGGCGTTTCAGGCGGGTTGGCTAAACGGCGAGGCAGAGACGGGCAAGGACCCTAGAAGCGGCCCCCACGGGAGCGGATAATGGACCAGACCAGCCACAGCCCGATGACCCCGCTGATCACGTAGCCCACTACGCCCAGGGCGGGCAGGCCGAAAAGCTTGGGCTCCACCCCGGTGGTGATGATCATGGAGCTGCCCACGATTAGGGCGGCCACGATGAGCCCCACCGTGACCCGGCTGGCTCCCTCCTGAAGGGCCCTGGTCAGGGGCACAAGGCCTTCGTGCTTGAGCTGCAGCGCCATCTCGCCCTTTTCCAACTGGCTCAACAAGGACTCCAGCCGGCGGGGCAGGTTTTGCAGCAGATGCAGGGTGTCGCTCAGGTTGGTCAAAAGGCGGCGGGCCATGGTGTCGGGCCGCCAGCGCTCCAGGTAAAGGCGCCAGACATAGGGCCGGGCCGCCTCTATGGGGCGGAACTTGGGGTCCAGGGAGCGGGCCACCCCCTCCATCTCCAACAGGGCCTTGTCGGCCAGGGCGTATTGCATGGGCACCCGCAGCCGGTGCTGGCGCATGATCTCCATCATCTCCAGAATCAGCTTGGCGGTGGCCATGGGTTCGCCCTGGGGGCCGGAAACCATCTCCAAAAGCGCGGCCACGTCCAGATCCAGGGAGGTGTCGCTCTGCCCCCGGGGCACCACCCCCATGTCGATCCAGGCCTTGACCACCGCCTTGGCGTCGCGTTGCAGGGTGGCCATGAGCAGGTCGCAGAGCAGGTAGCGGTCGTCGTCGCTCAGGCGGCCGACCAGACCCCAATCCAACACCGCCAGGCGGGGCCGGCCCTGGGGGTCGCGGGTGACCAGCAGGTTGCCCGGGTGGGGGTCGCCGTGGAAAAAGCCCCTGAGGAGCACCTGCTCCATCATCAGCCGCACCAACTCCTGGCTTAGTTGCCGGCCCTCGGCCGGGCTCAGGCCGGCCTGGTCCAGGGGGCGGCCTTTTACCAGGGTCATGGTCAAGACCTCGGGCTGGGTCAGGTCCAGGTGGGGCTCGGGAATAAACACCCGGCTGTCCGGGAAAAGCTGGTTCTGGGCGGTTCGCATGTGGCGCGCCTCCAGACTGAAGTCCAACTCCTGGCGCAGGGTGCGGTCCATCTCTCTTATCAGGTCCGGCAGAGCGTAGGAGGCCGCCGCTTCAATCTCCTTGTCCGCCAACCGGGCCAACACCGAAAGCAGCTCCATGTCCGCCTCGATGGTGCGCACGATGCCCGGCTTGCGCACCTTCACCGCCACCTCCCGGCCGTCGTCGGCCCGCACCGCCCGATGCACCTGGGCCAGGGAGGCGCTGGCCAGGCATTTTTCATCGAACTGGCTGAACACCTCGCCCAGGGGACGATCCAGGGAGCGCTCCACCTGGGTCTTGATGTCGGAGAAGGGCAGGGGGGTCACCTGGTCCCGCAGCTTGCTGAGTTCCAGGATGAATTCCTTGGGCAGCAGGTCCGGGCGCTGGGAGAGCAGCTGGCCCAGCTTGACGAAGGTGGGCCCCATCTGTTCGGCGACCATGCGCAGGCGGGCGTAGACGCTGTAGCGGCTGGCCAGCTGCTCGCCGCCGCTACGGGCCCCGGTGCCCCTGGAGAAGGGCAGGCCCAGGCGCTCCACCAAATCGGCGAAGCCATGGCGCACCAGCACCATGGCCAGCTCGGTGATCCGGCCCAGGTTGCGGATGGTCTCCAGCACGGTCTAGGAGTCCTGGGCCTGGCCGGCGGCCTTGATCTCGGCCAACTCCTTTTCCAACTGGGCCACCCGGGCGCTGAGGGCCTCCAACTCTTCCCGGGAGGCCAGGTCCAGGTTGGCCGCCGCCTCCCGGGCCGCCTGGTTCAGCGTGTCGCCCCATGCCTTGGCCTGGCGCTTGGACTCGGCCACCACCTCCTCGGCCACCTTCTCGGCCTCCGAGGCGCTAAGCTCTCCGCGCTCCACGGCCTGTTTCATGAAGTCCATGGCCTTTTCCTTGGTGAGCACCGCCGCCCCCAGGCCGGCCAGCATCAGGTTTTTCACGGTTTCGAGCATGTTAGGCTCCTTGGGCTTGGGCTCCGGCGCAACTGGGACGCTTGACGTCCCGATGCCGGTGCCGATATGGTTGAACATGGGAAGAATGGGCGGGGGCATCTGGCTTGCCCAACGTCGAGAGGCCGCCATATCTTCCTTATGCTTCATCCTAAATGTCCCATCTTGCGGTGTCAATTGACTGCGCCCGGCTGTGGAGGGAGCGGAGTCTGGTTGAGAGATCTTTCTCCTAAATGGGCCCAAAGGGCTTCGGTGGGCGTCAAGCTGGCCGCGGCCCTGGTCCTTGTGGCCTTGGCCTCGTCCCTGGTGATTTCCGGGGTGCTGCATTGGTTTGTCCAGCGCTCGGCGGAGCAATACACCAGGGAGCAATTGGGCGCCCGCCTCAAGCAGGTCCTGGAGCTGATGGAGCGCACCCAGCCCAATTACGCCAGCCCCGCCGATGCCCTGCGCCGTATCGGCGGCGACCAGATTCCCGTCTCCCATGGCGCTGCGGACTTGCTCATTTTCGGCCTGGACCCCCAGGGCAAATTGGCGGCTCCTCCCCTGGGCGACCAAAGCATACTTCCGCCTCCGGAGATTCTGCGCCACATGGCCAGCTCCGCCTGGGGAATGTTGAGCCTGACCGGCAAGGACGGCCGGCCCCTGGCCGTGGCCTATGACCGGGTGCCCAGCGGGGAACTCATCGTGGCGGTGGCGGTTCCCCGTTTGCCTTTGGCGGGCAGGGACGGCTACCACCTGTGGCCCGCGTCTTTGCTGACCGCGGTGCTGGTGGCCGCGTTCACCGCCCTGGCGGCGGTGCTGTGGATGCGCTGGTTTTTGGTCAAACCCCTGCGCCGGTTGACCAAGGATGCGGAAAAAGCCGCCCGGGAATTGGCGCCGCCGGCCGCCCTGGAGCGCCCCGACGAGTTGGGGAGGCTCTCCCTGGCCCTGGGCAGCCTAACCCGGTCCGCCCGGAACATGGTGCAAAAGGCCCGCGAGGAGCAGGCCCGCTTCCAGCGTCTTTTCAGCCAAACCAAGGACGGCGCCTTCATCATGGGGCCGGACGGCCTGGTCGCCGACGTCAACCAGGCGCTGGTCGGCATGTTCGGTTATGAGCGGCGGGAGCAGTTTTTGGGCATGGACACCCTAGCGGAGATGTTCGTGGACTCCGAGGAGGCCCAACTCTACCTGAACTCCTTACAGGCCCAGGGCTACGTGCAGGATTTTCCGGCCACAATGCACCGGGCCGACGGCTCCAACTTCGAAGTGCTCATCACCGCCACCTGGGCCGGCCAGGGCCGGGCCCGCTTCGGACTGATGCGCGACGTCACCCAACTGCGCAATGACCAAAGGGCCCTGCGCGAGAGCGAGGCCCGCTACCGCCGCCTGGTGGACAACGCCCCGGACATCATATATCGCTGGTCATTCGCCCAGGACCGTTTTGAATACGTCAGCTCGGCCGTCCAGGAGATTGCCGGCTACGGCCCCCAGCGCATCATGCGGGGAGAACCTCACCTGCTCAGGATCATCCACCCCAAGCACCGGGCCCGGGTGGTGGCCCACTGGCGCGGGGTCATGAAGGGCCGCGGGCCCACGGTCAGCGAGCAGGAGTTCATGATCCTGGACGCCCCGGGCCGCATTCGCTGGCTCAGGGAGAAATCCATCCTGGTGCGCGACGAGTTGGACAAGCCCCTGGCCCTGGAAGGCATCGCCACCGATATAACCGAGCGCAAGGCCCTGGAGCAGGAGTTGACGCGGGGGCAGCAGATGGTGGAGAGCACTCTGCAGGGGCTGCCCACCGCGGTGATGGTGTTGGACCAGGAGCACAAGGTGGTGCACTGGAACCCGGCCATGGAGCGTTTGTCGGGATTTAGCGCCCAGGAGATGGTGGGCACCAGCCGGCAATGGGAGCCCTTTTACCACACCCCACGCCCGGTGTTGGCCGACCTGGTGCTGGACGGGAACCCGGAAAAGCTCATCCAAGGCGACGCCGGCATGTCCCTGAAGAAATCCGCCTTGGTGGACGGCGGCCTGGAAGGGGAGGGATTTTTCCCCACCCTGGGGCCCAATGGACGCCATCTCTATTTTTTGGCCGCGCCCATCCGAGATCCAGAAGGAAAGATCGTGCGGGCGGTGGAGACATTGGTGGACCTGTCGGACAAGCGCCGCCTGGAGCAGGAGCTTCGCAGGCTGTCGGTCACCGACAGCCTCACCGGCCTGTACAACCAGCGATTCTTCTATGCCACCTTGTCCCGGGAGATGCAGACCTCGCGGCGTTACGGGCACCCCTTGTCCGTGCTGATGGCCGACATAGACTTTTTCAAGGCCTACAACGACCGCTTCGGCCACCTGGCCGGGGACAAGGCCCTGGTTAAGTTTTCCCAGACCCTGAATGGCTGCGTGCGGGGCATGGATTTGGCCTGCCGTTACGGCGGGGAGGAGTTCGCGGTGCTATTGCCCCACGCGGCCATGGCCGAGGCCTTGGCGGTGGCCGAGCGCCTGCGCGCCGAGGTCGACGGTTTGGATTTCGCGCCCGAAGAGGACAAGGGAGGGCAAGGGAAGGCCGGTGGTGCCGTTAGCCTCACGGTGAGCGTGGGGGTGGCCACCCTGGACCCCTCCGAGGAGGCCCAAGGGGTGGTGTTCCGGGCGGACAACGCCCTGTACGCGGCCAAGCAGGCCGGCCGCAACCTTGTGGCTGCGGACCTCAGGCGGGGCAGGATAAAAGTTTTGCACCGGGGGTCGGTGGTTCTCAAGCCCGATGTGTGAGTGGGCCCGGATGGTTAGCGAATAACCAGCTTGAGCTGTTTCTTGCCCGGGGCGCCGGTGATCAACAAGGTGACTTCCTTTTCCCCGGGGGCCAGGAAAGGATTGCCCTGGGCGTCCTTGATGGGGAACTTGAACAGGTACAGGCGGCTCCAAAGTCCCCAGAAGGGGTAGATGGCCTCGTTTATGGCGGTGCGCTTCTTGATGCGCCGCACGTCCATCGGCTCCACCCGCTGGCCCTTGGCGTTTATCAGATACACCTTCCAGTTTGCCCCCTGCTCGCCAAGGTCGTTCCATTTGTTTTCGGGCACGAACACGCTGGCCAAGACGGTGTTGTGTTGTTCATACTCCAGGCGCTGGTCGGCCAGTTCCTTGGCCTTTTGCTCCGGGGTATAGGCAAAGGCCTCGGCCCGGCGCTCCACCCAGGCGGTGCGCACCGCCCAGTTGGCCGGCACCACCTCGGTCAAGAGTTCGGTGGCCGGGCCGCGGTGTATGGAGCCCTTGACCATATACTTTTTAAGCACCTCGGCAAAGGCTACGTCGGCCGGCCGGGGCCGGGGGTCGAACTCGTGGTAGGCCTCCTTGACCGAGGAGCAGCCCACCGCCGCCATGAGAGTCAGGGCCAGGATCACCGCTGCCGTGCGCGCCGCTAGCATGGGCCTTTTCTCCTTCGCCGTATAAATCCGTCCCGGGCGGAACTGTTAGCTCTTGCCCAGGACCTGGTCGAAAATATAATCCACCTGCGACAGATGGGCCTGGGGGTCGAACAGGCCGTCCAATATCTCCTCGGCCCGTTCCCCCAGGGCCTGGCGAACCTCGGGGTCCTGTTCCAGGCGCTGGCGGAAGCTGCCGCCCTCGGCCCAGGTGGCCATGGCGTGCTGCTGCACCAGGCGGTAGGCGTCCTCGCGGCTCAGGCCGCTCTGGGCCAGGGCCAGCAGCACCTGCTGGGAGTGGATCAGCCCGCCGGTGAGGTTCAGGTTGCGCTGCATGTTCTCCGGGTACACCGTGAGGCGCTCGATCATGCCCGCCATGCGGTGCAGACTGTAGTGGGTCAGGATGTCCGCGTCCGGGCCGATGGTGCGTTCCACCGAGGAATGGCTGATGTCGCGCTCGTGCCAAAGGGCCATGTTTTCCAGGGCGGCCAGGGCATAGCCCCTAAGCAGGCGCACCTGGCCCGAGAGGTTCTCGCTGCCGATGGGGTTGCGCTTGTGGGGCATGGCGCTGGAGCCTTTCTGGCCCTTGGCGAAGGCCTCCTCGGCCTCCAGCACCTCGGTGCGCTGCAAGTGCCTTATCTCCACGGCTAGGCGCTCGATGCTCCCGCCGATGATGGCCAGGGTGCAGAAGTACTCGGCCAGGCCGTCGCGGGCCACCACCTGGGTGGAGGCCACTGCCGGGGCCAGCCCCAGCTCGGCCATGACCATGCTCTCCACCTCGGGGGTCACGTTGGCGTAGGTGCCCACCGCGCCGCTTATCTTGCCCCGGGCCGCCGCGTCGATGGCCCGCTCCAGGCGCTGGCGGTCACGGGCGAACTCGGCGTAAAAACCCACCAGCTTTAGCCCGAAGGTCACCGGCTCGGCGTGGATGCCGTGGGAGCGGCCCATCTGGATGGTGTACTTGTGCTCCAGGGCCCGGGTTTCCAGCGCGGCCAAGAGCCGGTCCAGGGCGGCCAGGATGAGCCGGCCCGATTCCTTGATGAGCAGAGCGTAGGCCGTGTCCAACACGTCGCTGGAGGTGAGCCCCAGATGCACGTAGCGGCTGGCCGGGCCCACGTGCTCGGCCACGTTGGTCAAAAAGGCGATGACGTCGTGGCGGGTCTCGGCCTCGATCTCCTCCACCCGCTCCACCTCGAAGGCGGCCTTGGCCTCGATTTCGGCCAGGTCCTCGCCGGGTATGCGGCCCAGCTTGTTCCAGGCCCGGCAAGCGGCCAACTCCACGTCCAGCCACTTGGCGTAGCGGTTCTCATCGCTCCATATGCGGCCCATTTCGGGCAGGGTGTAGCGCGCGATCATCTCGTGACTTTCTCTCCGTTGTCTTGGGCCCCCCTAGGTCCAAGTCCATCCTACGGCCATATGCCCTGTCAGTCAATGCAACCCCGCAGCTTGACCTGCCCCTGCCGGAGACTTAGCTTGGGAAGGTATATCCATCCCGGAGGACCACTTTGCCCCCATCAATTCCTTCCGCCGGCGATCTGGCCCTCTTGACCCTGGTTTGGGCCGCCTGGTGCGGGATGCACAGCCTGCTGCTGGAGCGCCGCCTACGGGCCTTCCTGGAGCGGCTTCTGCGCCTGAGCATTCCCCAATACCGCCTGGCCTACTCGGTTTTCTCCCTGGTGAGCATCTACCCGGTGCTCAAGTATTCCAGCTATCTGGGAGCGATTTTTCCCGTGTGGTGGCCCGGCGCCTGGCTGGGGTTGCAGCTTCTCGTCTGGGCGGTGGCCGTGGGCCTGCTCATGTGGGCTTCCTGGGGCTTTTCCAACGGCGGTTTCGACCTGGCGGGCATGAAGGCCGCCTTTGACAAGACTCCCGAGAACCACCGCCTCATTACCGGCGGGGCCTACGCCCATATGCGCCACCCCATGCACGTGGCTGCCTTTTTGGTGGTGTGGTGCCGGGCCCTGCACGGCTGGCCGGACCTGATCATCTCCCTGATCCTCACCGCTTACATAGCCCTGGGCACCTGGCACGAGGAG
>Ga0180009_10007758_pt1 | contig 10859 bp, 4 predicted proteins | sample OS_PC_MetaG_FD_123537 | JGI IMG/M metagenome (GOLD analysis project Ga0180009, IMG submission 123537) | Groundwater microbial communities from the Aspo Hard Rock Laboratory (HRL) deep subsurface site, Sweden - OS_PC_MetaG | ecosystem: Environmental > Aquatic > Deep subsurface > Groundwater... | reverse complement strand
CCCAGAGGTAAGATTCCTTGCTTTGGAGGAAACTAAGAAAGCCCTTAAAAACGTAATCGGTTACCGTCTCTATTACGACTTAAGGCGGGGTTGGAGGGTTATTTCACCAAACCTTGAACAGTGCGGTTTGCTCGCGATCGGTTATCCTTCCCTGCGCGAACTTTGTGGGGCAGAGGATAAGTGGAAAGGTTCTTATCCTGCATTGGTCCTATCTAAGCCTGAAATCCGGTTCGTTGTTTCTAAAACCCTATTGGACCTCATGCGGAGAGAGCTATGTATTAGGGTGGATTACCTGGATTCGCAGTTCCAAGAAAGGATCAGACAACAAAGCAGTCAAAGGTTGATTCTGCCTTGGGCCCTGGACGAAAATGAAAGACTGGTCTCAGCTCCGGTCCTCATGCCAAGGTCCAGTAGACCTGGTGACTATGAAGGGAATTATTTCTTATCCCCTCGTGGCTTATTCAGCCAGTATCTGCGCCGTCATTCAACTTTCCCAGATCATAAAGAACCTTTAAACTTTGAAGCTACCGGTCTAATAAATCTTCAATTGCTCAAGGTTTTAAAGGTCGCCGGCCTCGTGGAGGAAGTTCGTCCGCCTGAAAACAAGGATGAAGTTCCCGGGTACCAACTTCCAGGGAGCGCTATCCGCTGGGTTGCAGGAGATGGAACAAAGCCATTTCATGATATTCTGCGGGTCCCGACCGTATCCGAAAAAGGGGGAAAGACGAATCCTTTCTTTGTGGAGTTTTACAAGGGAATGGCCCTCGAAGCTCAAGGGGTTAAGGCCCACGAGCATACAGCTCAAGTTCCCTATGAGATCCGCATAGAAAGGGAAGGATCATTTAGAGAAGGACGATTACCGATCCTTTATTGTTCCCCCACCATGGAGCTTGGTATAGACATTTCTACCCTCAATGTGGTGAACATGAGGAACATACCCCCGACTCCAGCCAACTATTCCCAAAGAAGCGGCCGGGCTGGGAGGAGCGGGCAACCGGCTCTGGTCTTCTCCTATTGTTCAACTGGTAGCCCTCACGATCAATATTTCTTTAAACGGCCGGAACAAATGGTTGCGGGGGTAGTCACGCCTCCCCGGCTGGAGCTTGCGAATGAGGACCTTATTAAGGCCCATGTTCACGCGGTCTGGCTTGGCGCAACCGGTCAATCTCTTGGCATTTCTTTAAGAGATATCCTGGATCTCGACGGAGAAAATCCTTCCCTTGATCTGCTCCCGAGTGTTTTAAATTATTTCAAAAATACGCGGGCCACACAAGAAGGGCAAATCCGCTCCAGGCGCATCCTCTCAACCATTGAGCAAGAACTAAAATCGGCCAATTGGTACAGTGAAGATTGGGTGGAAGATGTCTTAAATAAGGTGACGCTGAGTTTTAACCAGGCTGGTGAAAGATGGCGGTCCCTCTATCGGGCCGCCAAGAATCAGAGGGAAACCCAGCACAAAATTATCAGCGACGCCAGCCGCAGCGCTGAGGACAAAAACCAGGCTAAAAGACTACGCCGGGAGGCAGAGGCTCAGCTGGAGCTGCTCCTTGAGTCCGCAAGGGTCATGGAGTCAGATTTTTACAGCTATCGGTATTTCGCCAACGAAGGGTTTTTACCGGGATACAACTTCCCCCGACTCCCCCTTTCGGCATTCATCCCGGGAAGAAGGGATCGGAAGGAATACTTCTTATCTCGGCCCCGTTTCCTGGCTATCTCTGAGTTTGGGCCGCGAAGTATCGTTTACCATGAAGGATCGCGGTATATCATCAATAAAGTTATCATGCCCGTCACCGAAGAGGGGGTGCTGACAACCTCGGCCAAACTTTGCCCCGATTGCGGTTATCTTCATCCTATCTCGAACGCCGGGGCGGGAGTTGATCTTTGTGAATACTGTAAAAATCATCTTGGCCCGGCGCTAAGCCAGCTATTCCGCCTTCAGAATGTTTCGACCAAACGGAGAGACCGGATTAATTGCGACGAAGAGGAACGGCTCAGGATGGGGTACGAGATCAAGACCGGCGTTCGATTCAGCATTCAAGGCGGTAAGCCTTCCTGCCAGGTCGCCACCCTTATTCACCCTGAAAAAGGAGAGATTGCGGCGCTAACCTATTGTCAATCCTCTACTCTGTGGCGTATCAACTTGGGATGGACAAGACGGAAGAATAGAAATCAGTATGGATTCGTATTGGACACTGAACGGGGTTACTGGGCACGAAATGAGGTCGTGGGAGATGAAGACGACCAGGATCCGATGAGCGCCAACGCAAGTAGGGTCATCCCCTTTGTAGAGGATCATCGCAATTGCCTGCTCTTTAGACCAGGTCAAAAGCTGGATGAAAACCAGATGGCCTCTTTGCAGTCAGCATTAAAACAGGCTATTCAGGCCAGTTTCCAGCTGGAAGATAATGAGCTGGCCGCCGAGCCTCTTCCCGGCATGGATAATCGACAAGTGATCCTCCTTTATGAGGCAGCTGAGGGAGGAGCCGGGGTTTTACGTCAGCTATTGGAGGACCCCAATGCGTTTGCCAGGGTTGCCGTTCAAGCCCTTGATTTATGCCATTTTGACCCAGCGACTGGAGGAGATCGGAAAAAGGCACCCCGGGCAAAGGATGATTGCGAAGCAGCATGTTATGATTGCCTGCTGAGTTACGGTAACCAAAGAGACCATTCTCTGCTCGACCGCAAAACGATCAACCAAATCCTCTTGGATTACGCCCGTGCCAGTGTTTCCGTATCCCCGGGAGGTCTCTCCCGGGCTGAGCATTTACAGAGATTGCTGAACTTGGCGGGTTCAGAGCTGGAAAAAAGATGGCTCCGTTATTTGGCTGATAAAAATCTGCACCTGCCTTCGAGATCCCAGGTTTTTATGGAAAAATGTAAAACCCGGCCCGATTTCATTTACGATGACCATCTGGTAGTGGTCTACGTGGACGGCCCACCCCACAAATATCCTGAGCGAAAAGAACGCGATATCCAACAGACGAGTTGCCTTGAGGATCTCGGATACACGGTGATCCGCTTTGAAGACGAGGAGGATTGGGACAAAAAAATTGCCCAATTTCCCCATGTCTTTGGCCTGAGCAAAGGTACTTAAAAATCAGCATTTGAAATTTTGGGCCGTTTTTGGCGTTTAAACCTGAATCTCTCAGGAGAAGAAATGGATTTTGTCGTTGGTTCTTTGGTCCGAACCCGAGGCCGGGAATGGGTCGTTTTGCCTGACTCCCAAAAGGATCTCCTTGTCCTCCGCCCTGTAGGGGGGACGGATGACGAAGTTACCGGGATCTATCTTCCGCTGGAGCAGGTTGAACCGGCCACCTTCTCCCTGCCCGATCCTACCCAGGTGGGCGACTTTCGTTCCTGTCGCCTTCTCAGGGATGCTGTCCGTTTGGGCTTTCGCTCAAGCGCGGGACCTTTTCGGTCCTTTGCCAAAATCGGAGTTGAACCAAGGCCCTACCAAATCCTTCCCCTCCTTATGGCGCTTAAACTCGACCCGGTGCGTATTCTGATTGCTGATGACGTGGGGATCGGTAAGACGATCGAGGCCGGTCTGGTGGCCAGGGAACTTCTGGACCGGGGTGAAGTAACGCGTCTGGCAGTGCTCTGCCCTCCGCATCTCGCCGGGCAATGGCAGGCTGAACTCCAAAATAAGTTTCACATCCAGGCTGAATTGGTACTTCCCAGCACAGTGAGCAAGTTAGAGCGTTTTTGTGGAGTTGGGCAGTCTCTGTTTGATCTTTACCCATACGTGATCGTCTCCATGGATTACATTAAATCCGACCGGCGAAGGGATGAATTTCTCAGGTCTTGTCCGGAGCTGGTCATTATCGATGAAGCCCACACCTGTGCTTATGCAGAGGAGCAGCGCGGCAGTCGCCATCAGCGGCATCGACTCGTCCAAAGCCTGGCTAAAGACCACGGTCGTCATCTTATCCTGGTTACCGCGACCCCCCATAGCGGAAAAGAGGAGGCCTTTCGGTCCCTATTGGCGTTCATTGATCCTTCTTTCGGCGATTTGCCCGAGGATCTAACCGGCCCCAAGAATGAGCATCATAGGAGAAGGCTTGCCGGCCATTTCGTTATGCGCCGCCGGGCGGATATTCGCCATTACATGAAAGCAGAGACCCCCTTCCCGGCCCGCGAGGACGCCGAGGAGACTTATGCCTTGGGGGAAGGATCAGATTACAAAAAGCTTTTTGACCGGGTCCTGAAGTATGCCCGGGAAACAGTTACTGATAAAGAGGGAGGACAACATCGGCAACGTGTCCGTTGGTGGTCGGCATTAGCCTTGCTACGATCCCTGGCGAGCAGTCCGGCTGCGGCAGCCGCCACCCTCCGGAATCGAGCGCGTGCGGCCGAGTCAGAAAGTACCGAAGAGGCGGATGAGATCGGCCGGCAAACTGTCCTGGACCTGAACATTGAGGATGACACTGAAGGGATGGACTTGATCCCGGGCAGCGACCCAGGGGAAAGCGATACGAAATCCAGCCAGAATCGCCGGCTTTTACTCGAAATGGCCAGGGAAGCGGATGCTCTCAAAGGGAAAAAGGATATTAAACTCCAGAAGGCCATTGGCTACGTAAAAAGTTTCCTTATTGACGGGTATCACCCGATCCTCTTTTGCCGCTTTATACCGACCGCCGAATACGTGGCTGAAGCACTTCGGGCTGCCCTGCCTGATGTCGAAGTGGCCGCAGTGACCGGGACCCTTCCACCTTCCGAACGTGAAGATAGGATAATCGAATTGGCTGAGAGCCCCAAGAAGAAGAGAGTCCTGGTTTGTACCGACTGCTTGAGCGAGGGCATCAACCTGCAGGAACATTTTGACGCCGTTATGCATTACGACTTGAGCTGGAATCCCACCCGCCACGAGCAAAGGGAGGGACGGGTTGACCGTTTTGGCCAGTCCCGGGATAAAGTTCGGGTTCTCACCTACTATGGGACGGATAATCAGATTGATGGAATTGTTCTCGATGTCCTCCTGCGCAAGCATAAAAAGATCCGCAGCTCTCTGGGCATATCGGTCCCGGTCCCAGGGGATACCAATATGGTCATCGAGGCAATTTTTGAGGGCCTTCTATTAAGAGAGCAAGCAGGAAGCCGGCAATTCTCTTTCGACTTTCTCCACCAGACGCGTGAGGACCTGCATGCCAAATGGGACGATGCCACAGCGCGTGAAAGACGATCGCGTACTGTTTTTGCCCAAGAATCCATCAAAGTAGATGAAGTGGCCAAAGAGGTCGAAGCCGTTCGGGGTGCAATCGGGTCCAGCACCGATGTTTCCAGGTTCGTAACCGAGGCTTTCCAGATCCATGGGGCGGTTGTAACCCCCCGTAAGGATAAAATCCATTTGGACCTATCTGAAATTCCCAGATCTTTGAAGGATGTAATTGCCGCCCCTGATCGTATCGATGTACGGTTTGAACCACAAGTCGAGAGCGGGGTTACCTATTTGAACCGGACCCATCCTATGGTCGAATCTCTGGCCGCTTATGTTATGAATACCTCCCTTGACCCTTTGGCTCAAGGGGTGGCCAGGCGCTGCGGCGTTATTCGGACAAGGCAGGTTGCAAAGCGAACGACTCTTCTTCTTATTCGTTTCCGGTATCATATTATCACCGTCAAAGAAGATCAGGAGACTCCCATGCTGGCCGAGGATTGCCAAATATTGGGTTTTTGCGGCGCTCCCGAAAACGCGGAATGGCTGGATGGGAATTTGACCGAAAGCCTTCTCCAAATAAAACCGGACGCGAATATAAATCCTGACCAGGCCGCCCAGTTTGTCAGCAAAGTCATCGAGGGATTTGAGTTCATCAAGCCCAAGTTGGAAGAGACGGCCCATAGACGGGATGAAGAGCTTCTTGAAGCCCATCGCCGGGTAAGGATAGCAGCTCGTCTCCACGGTTTACGTTACAAGATAGAGCCTCATGTACCGCCGGATGTTCTGGGAATCTACATATTTTTACCCTTGGTCTAAGGGGCGAGAGATGCGCCATAGAAATCTTGAAGTCTTCACAACCATCAAAACCGAAGGCGCCTTGCTGCCCGCAGAATTGCTTAAGCGCCTCGCCGATGGCGACCGGCAGCTTGAAGGGCTCACCCCGGAGTCTTATCACCTTTCCAAAAATGAAAAAATTAATGAAGTAGTTAATAGAGCTTGGAACCGATGTGTAGGCGCCTGGCAGGCTTTCTCCAAGGCAACGGAAGGGCTTTCATCATCAGATGCCGGTACCACCATCACCCGTGAACGCTGGCTCTTGGTTCTTTTCCAGGAGCTTGGTTATGGGAGGCTGCTGATTTCCAAAGCGCATGAAATCGGCGGAAAAAGCTATCCTATCTCCCATTCCTGGCACCATACCCCCATCCACCTGGTTAGCTTCCGCCAGGATTTGGACACCCGGACCCCGGGGATGGCGGGAGCGGCAAGAGTAAGCCCCCATAGCCTTGTGCAGGAGCTTCTCAACAGGTCAGAGAATCATCTTTGGGGCGTTGTCTCAAACGGACGGAGACTTCGGATCCTCCGGGATAACCTGAGCCTTACCCGCCAGGCATTCCTGGAGTTTGACCTCGAGGCCATGATGAACGGTGAAGTCTATTCAGACTTCATCCTCCTCTTCTTGCTCTTGCACCAGTCACGATTAGAGGCGGAAAAGCCGGAGGAGTGCTGGCTCGAGCTTTGGAGCAAGGAATCGCAGAAACGCGGTACCCGAGCCTTAGACCAGCTCAGAAATGGGGTTGAAGACGCAATCAAAACCCTTGGTCAGGGTTTCCTTGCCCATCCAGCCAATAAGGATCTTAGAGACAAGCTTCAAAAAGGGACGCTGACACCACAGCAACTTTATCAACAACTGCTCAGATTGGTATATCGTTTGATTTTTCTCTTCGTCGCCGAAGACCGCAGCCTCCTTCTCCTTCCGGATGCCCCTGCCGAAGCCAAGAAGAGGTACATGCAGTATTATTCTCTTTCCCGCGTGAGGAGACTTGCCGGCCGTTTGCGGGGCACACGACATGGAGACCTTTGGCAAGGGCTAAGAAAAACCTTTCATTGTTTAGCCGAAGGAGAATCAGCCTTGACGCTTGCTCCCCTGGGAAGCTTTCTTTTTTCCGAAGAAGCCTTGTCTTCTTTAAATCAATGCGAGCTGGCCAATGACGCTCTTCTTTTGGCCGTCCGCCACCTGAGTTATACGGCGGAAAGAAAATTTCTGCGGCCGGTGGATTATCGCAATCTCGGGACGGAGGAGCTGGGAAGTGTTTATGAGAGCCTTCTCGAGCTTCATCCCGAAGTTAATGTCAGCGCCTCTACCTTTGATTTAAAAGTTGCAGCCGGATCAGAACGAAAGACCACAGGGTCTTATTATACGCACACCTCCCTGATTAATTGCCTTCTCGATTCCGCTCTGGAGCCGGTGATTGCCCGGGCACTTAAAGAAGCAGATCCGGAAAAGGCCCTTCTTAACCTCAAGGTCGTAGACCCTGCGTGCGGCTCAGGCATTTTCTTATAGCGGCTGCCCATCGGATAGGCAAACACCTTGCGATCATTCGCACTGGCGAATCCGAACCGCCTCCGGAGAAGCGTCGGCAGGCCCTGCGCGATGTGGTTTCCCATTGTATCTATGGTGTTGACTTGAACCCGCTGGCTGTAGAGCTATGCAAGGTAGCCCTCTGGATAGAAACCCTGGATCCGGGCCGGCCGCTTGGGTTCTTAGATCATCGCATCAAATGCGGTAACTCCCTCATTGGGGCAACTCCGGAGCTATTAGCGAATGGGATACCGGATGATGCTTTTAAACCAATGGAAGGTGATAATTCTACCGTTGCCAGCTCAATCCGACGAAAGAACAGGGAGGAAAGAAGAGGGCAGCAAAGCCTTTTCATGATTGCCGAGGACAAATCGAACCTGAAAGAATTTGCCTCGGCTTTTTCCGCTTGGGCGGCCCTGCCGGAGGAAACAGCTCAGCAGGTCACCGAAAAAGCCAAAAAATTCGAATCTCTCCAGTCCGATTATGAGAATCGGCATCAACGCCAATTGGCCGACCTCTGGACTGCCGCCTTTTTCTGGCCGCTCGGAAAAGAGACTTATAACTCTGTGCCCACTCAGGATTTCTTCCGCCGATTCCGGGAGCGGTCCTATGAAATACCCCCCAAAATTTATGCTCAAATGGAAGATATCTCCTCTCAGCATCGATTTTTCCACTGGTATCTGGAATTTCCCGAAGTCTTTACTTCCCCCAATCCCTCCCCATCGATGGGAGAAACCCCCTCTTCTACTCCCTCCTCCCCGGCGGGGGAGGCCAACCTTTCTATTTCCTCCCCCTTGATGGGGGAGGGCGAGGGTGGGGGTGGTTTCGATGTTGTCCTTGGGAATCCCCCCTGGGAGCGAATAAAACTTCAGGAAAAGGAATTCTTTGCACAGAAAGACGCGGAGATTGCCAACGCCCCAAATGCCGCGGCCCGGAAGCGCCTGATTGCCCAACTCCAGGAAACAAATCCAAGCCTTTGGTCCCAATTCTTGGAGGCTAAACGGTCGGCAGAATGCGAAAGCCATTTTCTTAGGGCATCAGAAAGATATCCATTGAGCGCCGTGGGAGACATTAATACTTATCAGATCTTCGCTGGCCTTGCCCGGGAACTTGTTTCTTGGAAAGGCCGGGTGGGAATCGTCATTCCGAGTGGAATTGCCACCGACGATACAAATAAACAGTTCTTTGCAGACCTGACTGAAAAGCAGGCTTTAATAAGCCTTTACGATTTCGAGAACCGAGAAGGGATCTTTCCCGGGGTACATAGGTCTTACAAATTTTGCCTTCTTACCATGGGCGCAGAAAGCGCCGCGCCAAAAGGGGCAGACTTTGCCTTCTTTCTCACGAATACAGGACAATTACGGGAGGACGACCGACATTTCTCTCTTTCCGCCGAAGATATTGCCCTTCTTAACCCAAATACCCACACCTGCCCCATTTTCCGAAGCAAACGTGATGCTGAAATTACAAAGGAAATCTACCGCCGAGTTCCCGTTTTGATCGATGAAAGCAAAGGAGAGGCAGGAAATCCATGGGGAATTTCTTTCTTGAGGATGTTAGACATGGCCAACGACTCCCATCTTTTCAGGACGCGAGAGCAGTTGGAAGCTGAGGGGTGGAAGCTGGAAGGAAATTCTTTTTTGCGCAATGATGAGAAATGTCTGCCGCTGTATGAGGCAAAAATGACGAACCTTTTTGACCACCGACACGGTAGCATCGTCGGTTCTGAGGATGTGGCCGAATTGAGTGGGATCCCCGCAGAGGGTACGACGTTGGCTGAGCACCACGACGCAAATCACAGGGCGCTGCCGCGTTACTGGGTTCCTTCTTCTGCAGTAGCTGCGGCGTTGTTGAGGACGGACTGGAGGCGCGGCTTCTTCCTCAGCACCCGGGACGTGGCGCGAGCGACTGACATCAGAACAGCCATTCAAGCCATTATTCCTGCGGTAGGTGTCGGCCACAAGGCGCCACTGATTCTGCCGATGGAGTCTAAAAACGGAGAGACGAGTTTGTTCCTAGGAAATTTGAACTCTTTCGTTCTCGACTTCATGGTCCGACAAAAAATCGGAGGAGCAAGCTTGAGCTACTTTATCATCAAGCAGCTTCCCGTGTTGCCACCCACTACCTACACGCATTCATGCCCATTGTCCGGCAGTTCGCAAACGCTGAGGGGCTGGCTGCTGCCGCGGGTGCTGGAATTGACCTACACGGCATGGGACCTGGAGCCATTCGCGCAGGACTGCGGGTGGACCGGTCCGCCATTTCGCTGGGACCAGGAACGCCGCTTCCTGCTCCGCTGCGAGCTCGACGCCGCCTTTTTCCACCTCTACCTTCCTTCAGACCGCAGCGGGGACTGGATTCCGGCCCGAGTAGCAGAAGGGGCCGTCCGAGACGAGACACTAGAAGACCTGGCTCGCCTCAAGACACATTTCCCGACTCCTCGTCACGCAGTTGACTATATTATGGACACGTTCCCCATCGTGAAGCGCAAGGACGAGGAAAAGCACGGCGAATACCGCACCAAGCGCGTCATCCTCGAAATCTACGACGAAATGACCGAGGCAATGCGTACAGAGACGGCCTACAAGACCCGCCTCAACCCGCCGCCCGGCCCCCCAGCCGATGAGCATGGAAACCTCTTCCCGCTCGTCGAATGGAAACCCGGCCAGCCCAAACCAGGAAACTGGCCTTCGCACATTCATCCACCTTGGAGGCATGGAACTTGAGCAGAAGCCGTTGGGACTTATCTTTGATAAAGCAAATTCCTATTCTTTGGGTCGCTAATTATTTGGGAATTGGCGTCCGTGGCAAGAAAGCTATGTGCGTTGGCGGACACGATGCTCGCACTCCGAGCCTTTGTTTCCAACCTTCCAAGAATCTTTGGCACTGCTTCGGCTGCGGGAAAGGTGGGGACACAATTAAACTGGTTATGGAGGTTTGTGTGTGAATTCGAGGGACACCACATGAATTTGAGGGACACCATACATGATTGTTGACAGGTCGAAAAAATGAGAATACTCTTTGGCCCTGGAGGACATTTCGGTATCAGAAGCCAGGACCCAAAAACGGCCGGAGTCAATAATTGAGTATAGTGTCCCCCGATTATCGGGGAGGTTTTGGCCATGCCTTCAGAAAAGTTGTATGTTCGCTGAAAAACAAGGAATGCCCGGACTGCCTGCTGAAAGAGAAACGCATCTATTCTTACGTTTTTGTGAACTTCTCCTCCTGCCGACACCACCATTTTATATGGTCACGGCCGTCGGGAAATATGGAAGTAAGAGATATGGGGTGAGGGTGGAGAAAGGGGAAATCAGGATGGAGTAGATTTAAGGATAGAATAGT
>Ga0180009_10007757_pt1 | contig 10861 bp, 12 predicted proteins | sample OS_PC_MetaG_FD_123537 | JGI IMG/M metagenome (GOLD analysis project Ga0180009, IMG submission 123537) | Groundwater microbial communities from the Aspo Hard Rock Laboratory (HRL) deep subsurface site, Sweden - OS_PC_MetaG | ecosystem: Environmental > Aquatic > Deep subsurface > Groundwater... | reverse complement strand
GCCCCATACTTCTTGTTTAAAGTCTTAATCTTTTTTATAACAGTATTTGGGTCTGTTTGTTTCATTTTTTGTCTCCCTTACTTGTTTTTATTATGAATGTTTCTTATCTTTTTTCCTAGTATTTTCTATATCTTCTTGTTTTTTTAAAGAAGAAACATCCACAACACCACTTACATTATCCATACGAACTTATACATAAGTTTATGTGTTATGTGAAGGTGGGGATGAGGTATGTAAAGCATATTATCGCTGCGTTGACGACTTCAAAAGATCCCCAGAGGGAGGGGGTGGTTTTTTGCTGGTTTTTATTAGGCGAGCAATTTCATATCAACCCTCTATATGTTTCCAAAGAAAAATACTAAACTCAATGGTGATCTTACATGGAAAACAATGTATCTTAGTTTGTTTCATAATGTCCAGAAATGGTTAAAAGAGTATCATCAAAGATCTCATTGTGAAAGTTTTCATTCAAGTTTCAAGAGAAAAAATAAACCAGTCACAAAATTGAACCCTCTCTCGAGGCTCAATCAAGTGACAGCAAGGATAATTATTCACAATGTTAGAAGGCTCTCTTATTTTAATCAGTTGGCTAACACCAACTAACTAATTTGTGCGCAAAGCAAACTCTACCAAAAGGGTTTTATAGTTGTATGTATTAAAAATAATATGGTCCCTTTAGACGAGCTCTCAAAACAATATGACATTAAAGAAGCTTTATCCAGAACTCCAGAAGAAGAATTAAAGATTAGGAATAAAATGCCTTTGAAATATAGGAAAACCTACCTTCTTTTTGGAAGGTTAATTCGTATTCTTATATTTACCAATACCCTTGTAGTTTTGTATATTGTATTATTCAAAGAATACCATTTAATTACTTCCTTTTTTTACTTTCTTGCTTTACCTAATTTTGTTTTATCTGTAATCAAACAGAGAATGAGGAAATATGCCCGGAAACACTTTCTTTAATTAAATCCATTCTACGGTTTATTGAATAGAATCATTGGTTTTGGGTTGTTTTGGGGTGTCTTTTTAGACTTTTTTATAATCTTTGGGTATTTTTGTTCATTGATCGCTGATCGGGGATGTTCATTATAAAACTCACTGGAGAAATAGTACTCCTTACCTTTTTCTTGAATCTCTTGAAATTTCATTACAATCTCATTATCTATCTTTGATGCTTCATTTAACCATAAATTAGCTTTATTTTCTGCAAATTTGTCATATTCTCCTTGGGTTTTTATTTTTTCTAATTCTCCAAAGGTTATTAAAGCATAATGAGATCTGTTTTCATGTAAGACTAAATCTCTTGCTTTTTTAAATTGTCTAACCCTTTGTAATAAATGTTCATCAACAATAGTTTTTGATTTAAGGATTTCTAAAAGAATCATTCCATCAAAATTTACTCTTCCTCTCAAATGATGAATCTCACTAATCAAATCCTGACATGTATGTTCGTGGTATATCCTTCTTAATAAATATTCGATCGTTGAATCAATAAGGGAGTCTGCTGCTGAAAATGCTTCTTTAAACATCCCTTGCTTTGCTGGCTTTAAGACTAATTCATCCCAGTTTAAAGATAATATTAGCCCCTCTCTCTTTACTTTTACCATTTTAACTTTTAATAATCTTTGTTTATTTTTGTCATACTGTTGGCCCACTCTCACCAAAGATTTTGATGATAATCCCTACAAATATGCCTATCAATGCTAAGATTCCTATAACTGTGCTCATGACACTTAACCAAAGTATCTGTCCAACAAATTCTTTCATTATGGGAAGATGAGTTGATAAAGCTATTACTAATATGATTAAACACACAAATATTAATGCATCTTCAACAGGTCCTTTAACCCAATCCTGTAGTTCATTAATCATGTATAAATCTCCTCATTGCTACCTAATCATCGCTATAAAGATGGTAGCTAAGACTAATATCCATGTGGCCATTACTAATCTTTGATTTGTTTTAGTAGCTTCATAAAGCATTCGAAGGTCAAATAATACTTTCTCATTGCCTCCAAAATCTTCATAATTTACTTTAATCTCTTTTTTGTTTGCATTTTGAGCATCTTTTTTTGCTTTTTTTACCCACTTTTCAAACCCCATTTTTATTAATCTCCTCTACAAATCTTTTTGCGAGTGTTTTTGATTCTGGAATTAAATTTTCTTCTTTAATAATTTCTTTAGCAAGATTATACCATTTAACATAAACCTTTTTATCAACTAATCTATTTCTTTGTTCTTTCATCTTTATACTCTGGGGTGTTTTTTTCTGTTTTTATTCTTTTCTAAAGCTGGAATAGTAAACATTACATAATTATACTCATCAATACACTTTGCTAATGTTTGGTTCTTTTCTTTTTTAACATTCTTAAATTCTCGTTGCATTTTCTTTAGGAAGTTAAAATAATCATCAGAATCCCCTACCTTAAATTCATACGCCTTTCTAATATAACCATCCCACATAACAAAAACCTCTGGGATTGTTAAGTGCATTAGTTTAGAAGCCCCTGTATATTGTATCCCTTTTATCTTAGATAAAGTATCAAAAATATGCTTTATGTCTTTCTGATAATCATCAAAATTAATATTATTGATAGACAACCCCTTAAATTTGTTAAAATAAGGTTTTAAAGTTTTTACAACTTTTCTGAAATTATTTAAATCAAATTCTTTCATAACATACCTAAAAGTTGCAAAGTTCCAAGTTGAGAGGATAAACAAAAAGGCTTCTGTCTCAAAACCTTTTTCAATCATATTAAGAAACATGGGGTAATAACTACCTCTATTTTCTGATTTATCAAACTTTTCCAAATTCTGATTAAATTCTTCTTGAGTAATCATTTTTATTAAAAACTTCTTCTAAATAATCCCTCCTTACTCTTTTCTTTGATTGTTAGAGAGATCATTGGTTTTGGGGTGCTTGAAATTATTTGTTTCTTTGGATGAATAGTCTTTATTATTCCTTGATTCTTTAGCGGGGGGGGGTATTATGTTTCTTTTTAAGCAGATTCAGTAATAATGCTCCAATTACAAATACAACAATTGGGATAACCACATTTTCTAGAATCCAAAACCACCTGTTTTTTTGTTTTTGAGATAGTTCTATATTCTTCCCTTTTAAATTGACATCAATCGCAGTCCCCCCCCTCAAACATTACCATCTCGCCACTACATTTCACACCATTTCTTAAAGTAATATATTTCCATGACTCATTAGGACATCTACCTTCCATATCTGAATAGTCCAATAATACATTTTCTCCACCTTCAAGAGTTATAGAGAAGGGGAAATTGTTTTCTTTATAATCAAATGTATATCCTATTTTGTGGTTTATTTTCTTTTTCCCATAGATATTCAAATCTTTCTGTGGTAGAATGTATGTTTCTATTCGATAATTGACCTCATTCTCCTTATGAATGCGAGTACAAAACCTTAGTTCATTATTTTGTTTATTTAAAGTATATTTCCCTACACATTCGTCCATTACTAACCTTGTGACTTCGTAGAAGTCTAAATTTGATTGACTCAAATCATATATCTTCACATCTTCATATTTTTCTAGGGGAGAAAGTTTTATTACTTCAAGTAGTGTGTAATTATACAAATCTTTGTTAGTTATTATTGCTTTTAGTTCTATAACTTCGTTAATACTGCCATCATCATTAAGGATTAATTCTATACTAATTTCGCGTATTTCATGAGGTAAGATATATAATCCAGGAATATGGGATAAATTATGTTCTGGTAAAACTCTGATGGTCCCTTCTTCCATACCCATGCCACAAGAGATCGAAACTATCAAAGAGATTACTATAATCATCACCAACCATCCTCTTTTTAGGTATACCATAACTATCTTTTAAAATAAACACATATTTAAACCTTCTTTGTTTTGTTAAATTCCATGAAAAACAAGATAAGGTGGATATCAAATGGGAGTGTTTCTTTTTATACAATCAATAAAGTTGGTTTTAATGGAAGAACATACGATTCCATGTTAAGACCTGCGGGTGGGAATATTGATTATCCTCTTGTGGTTCCACATCTCCAAGAAAACAAAATTCCTCAAAATCATCTAGATTTAGTTGAAGTAGATGGAAGTTCAGATAAATATTGTGGGGATGTTCCAATCCACATTGGAAGTGAAGTATTACCTGTGTCTACTACAGTTATCCCTTTTAGGAGGGATATTAAAGATAAAGTTAAAACAGTCTTTGTTTGTTTAAAAGAAGGGTCTAATAACACAAACCTGTGCATAAATGTGGATTATGATGGAAAATCTCTTTCTGTATCTACAAATGAAAAATGTTGGGTTAATCTTTGGTATTATAATAAACCGGTCAATGAAATGGAATTTAAGATTAAACAAAAATAGTGTTCCTTAAAAGATTGTTCTTTCTTTATTTAGTGCCAAAATCTCCTTTTCAAAACCCCACTTTTTAGCTAACCAATCTGCATATAATTCCTCAGAACACAATGGTTTTAATATATTTTGGATATTTTTGAACTTAAACCAAAAGTATAGTTTAAGATACCATTTAGAAAACTTTCCTATATAAGCATGGGCTATTTCATGGATAACAAGTCCTTTAATTGCATCTTCACTAAAAATATCTGCTTTTCTAGTTAAATAAACTATTCTTCTATCATTTGTAAACACCTTCCCGAGAATTTCCCCATTAATTTTAGTGTAAGGGTTTAAAGACATATCAAAAAGATCTGTTATAGAATAAAGGAAATACGGGAATCTTTTCTTTATTTTAAGAGGAATTTTATCTAAAACTTCATTTACCGGAGCCATATATTGTTTTGAGAAACAAAGATTTGAAGGCCTATCCCATGCACCCCCCACACCCACTTTTAATCTTTTTCTCATTTTAAACTCTAACCTAACCCCTTGAAGAAAGACTTATACAAAAACAATGAAATTGCACAAAATAACCCAGTCGTAATAATTAAATCTACAACCACCAACCCCAAGAGAAACAAGAAATTTCCTGTGCTTTCGAAGACAGATTTAAGCATCCAAGATAAGATTGTGTTGGAATCAATTATTGGGAAGTTTACGAGTATGATAGTCACAATAAAGGATATCCAAAACCTTACTCCTTTGTAATCTAAGAAAAAACAAAGACCACACCATCCATTGTTGTGAGGATAAGGGGTTCTCCGACCACATTCCCTACATCTTCCCATAAGAACCTTTTGATTGTATATTATATAAGATTATGCTACATAGAGAATTTGTGCATAAAGTATTGATTTAAGGTTACTTTTTACACAGGATTTTCTTCTAATTCTAATCTACGAATTTGTTCTTTTAACCTATTTATCTTATCTAAGTTAAGAGCCATATCTTCTTCATTTACTTTCTCAGAATTGATATTTTTCAGAATATTTAAAGCTTTTTGGTGTTCTGTTTCATTTATGAGCTGCTTTTTATATTTCTCTAATTTCTTAATCCTATCATCTTGACAACGATTTTGACTCCCTACTATTCAAAGCAAATTTTAGTTTATTTATTATATATTCTCTTTGTAATTGGTTCAATTGCAAAAAATCAAAAACTATTTTATCCAGTTGTTTATGTCTTTCTAAATCTATTTCTTTGATGGTTTTTTTAGCTTGTTTACCATCTAACTCTTTTAACAATTTCTGACAATCTTTATCATTCAATTCAAGATAAATATCAAATTGTTTCAAGTCCGTTGCTTCTGCTTTTAGCATCCCTCCACCAAGATTTTTTCTTCCGGAGAATTCTCTTAATAACCATAATAAAGAAGAATTTAAAAGAACCCACAACCTTTTTTCAATTAAATCAATGTTTTGTTTATCATTTGAAAATATATACACTTCCACCCCACTAGCACTATATGCCCTTATTTTATTCATAGAACAATAATGTCTACCAACCCCCCTTGGTAAAATTAAATTTGGGGGGATTTTTTTAGTTGTATTTTTATCAAAAATTTTAATTTTTTTATTCTTTAAATTATTTTCTATGGTTTTATCAATCTTATATTTATCAATTAAATTATAATATGTTCTTTCTAGGGTATAGGGTGCTCCCTCCTTGCTAGTCATAATTGGTATTAAACCGTCTTTTTTAATTAATCTAGCATCTTCTTTAGATATTAAATAATCTTTTTTGAGATTCAATCCTTGCCCACAACTAATTTCTACTCCCGGAATATCTTTAATTTTTTTACCTTTGCTTTCCAAAATTCTTAAGATTTCTAAAAGTTCTTTATCTAAATATAATAAAAAACCCCATTTATAATCTGAAGAAAATAGATATTCTTGGCTAAAAACCTTTGAAGTTATATCTTCCCCTGATTGTTTATCTACACCTATTTTTGAAAAAGAATAGGGTATGTTATCAAAATTTTTATGATATTTTAGGAAAAATACTTTTTTCTTTTTATCTAAACCTAATTTGTTTCCAATAAAAAATGTAATAACTGTGTTAATATTTGCGGTATCAAAATGTTTATAATCACTATCAATAACTGCTTTAATAGTTGTATTATTTGAAATAAACTTTTGAAATTTCTTTCCATAATTCGTATCTAACCATGCATTTTGACTGATATAAGCAATAAATCCCTGATTTCTTATAAGCTGTAAACTCTTTACATAAAAGTAAATTAGAAGGTCGGAGCCCTTAGTTATTAAATTACTTTCGTAGATAAAATCATTTTTTATAAAATTTTGTAAATCTGCTTTCATATTTTCTGTGAATTCTGGGCTTCTAGCTTCTAAGTAAGGAGGATTAGCAATCACAACATCAAATCCTGGATTTTCTCTTTGGAAAACTTCTGCAAAGTAAAGTTTCCATAAAAAGAAAGGTTTGGCTTTATTTTTCTTGTATTGCTCAAGTTTTTGTATTGCAATTTCATTGCCTTGTTCTTTCAGAGTTTCTTCAATTAATTCCCATTCTATTTTATTGATATCTTCTTTTAGTTCTTTCTTTTTCTTTTTATTCTGCTCATTAAAAAATTGTTCTTGTAAGGATTTTAATTTAGTTAACTTCTTTTGAGATTCTTTGATTCTTTTTTCTGTAGCTTCATCTAAAGTTTGATTTCTTTCTATTGTTTTTGGACCAGAAATTAATTTTTTCTTTTTCCTTTCCAAAGCCTTAATCTCTTTTTCAAGTTTTTTAACATCTCCCTTAGACTTTCCTGTTATTATTTTACCTTTTTCTTTGTATAATCCCGCTATTTCATCACTAATTTGCTTTATTTCAAGAGAATTATCTTTTTTTACTTCCCCTAATAACTTTTCATCAAATAATTTAATTCCTTCAAATTCTTCTAATAAAGAATTTCCACACACAATCTTATGGTCTAAATTAGGTAATGGTTTTATATTTTTCATATCTAATTCATCAACAATTAGACTCAACCAAAACCTTAACTTTGTAATCTCAACAGCAGAAGGCTCAATATCTACACCATAAAGACAATTTTCTATAATTTCTCTTTTCAAATCATAATCTTTTCTGTTTTCTTTAAAATAAATAGAAAGTATGGAACGGGCCTTTACAATTTCGTTCATCATTCCAATAGGAAATGCTCCAGAACCTACAGCAGGATCAACAACTTTAATTTCTTTTAATAACTTATCAATTGCTTTATGATCTTCTCTTATTGACTTGGGTGTTGTAAATTTATCTTCTACATAGCTTTTTCCATACTTCTTTATTTGTTCCTGTTCCTTTATTATTACATCTAATGCAAAATCTCCCAATTGGATAAATTTTTCAAGGTCTTCTCTAGAAATAGAAGTGTTTGTTTCAAGGTAATTAATCAATGATTGCTGACACATATAATGAACAATCTCTCTAGGTGTGTAAAAAGCACCTTTTGATTTTCTATCTTTTACTGCTAATAGATTCTCAAATACTTTTCCAAGCATCTCTGGATCTACAGCAACTTCTTTTTCCAAAGGCTCATCTTCTTTAACTGTGAAATTAAATTCATCAAATGTTTTGAATATATCTTCAAATATCTTATTATCAAGCAATATGTCCGTTTCTCTCCAATTATAATCATTTATTGGCTCAAATAATCCCCCATTAAGGAAAGGTATTTTGCATTTGAAATGAGTATAATAATCATCATCCCTTTCTGTTGCCAATGCTTCATAAAATAAAGGTTCTAAAATATCATTATAGAAATTTTTGTAGGGGCTAATCTTGCCATCAAACAATGCTCTCATAAAATCTTTAGGTCCAGTCCCCCAAGGCTTAAATTTCCTATCTTCTCCTTTTTCTACACCTAACCAACCTTTTTTCTGTAAGAAATATAAGAAAACAATTTGTCCAAGTAATTTTTTTGTGAAATCTGTAGAATCAATCCCTTTCTCTTCAAATTCTTCTTTTACTAATTTATCTTTTTTTATTACTTTATCTAAAGATTCTTTTAAATCTAAGAAAAGTCTTTTGTATTTATCAAAGAACTCTTTTGTTACTTTTTCAATACCAAATGCCAATTCGATCTCTTCAAGAGAAGGGTTCTTTTCTTCATTAATAATCAAATCAACAAATTGCGAAGCACAGGTGTGATTCGGCTCATTCACACCAACTAAAAAAGAGTATCTTTTAGCAGGAGTTAGTTCTTTAGATATTTTTGTTTTTCCTTTTTCATCTTTTACAAGATTATACTCCATCTTTACAAAAGAGAAACGCCAGTCTTCATCATCACCGTAAAAGGCGACTAATGCGGCATCTTTTTCAGCATTAGAAAGATATTTTGCAATAAAATTCCTCTGCATTGTCCTTGCTCTATCGCGAGAGCTTGTCCTTTTCAACTTTACAGCAAGAACACCAATAACTTTCTTTGAATTATCTGTATAATTCCCTAAAGAAACATAAGATTCTATATAATCCTGATATTCACTCCAAACTGTCCAGGTTTTCCGGGTTATTGCAAAATTATTGAATAATTCCTTAACAAATTTAGCAAAACGATTAATATCAAAATCGCTACTGAATGTGTCCTCAAGTAACCGAATAGTGTTTTGCCTATCCATTTTTAATTAGATATTCCGAGAGTATAACTTCTTTTGGTCCTTCGATGTCGGCAGAATTTTTAGTAAATGTCCCTTGGAAAACATTAGGGGAGATTCCTGTTTTTATTTTAGCTAATATCTTAAGCGAGTTTATCTCGTTTCCAATCTTTTCAACTATTCTTTTTATTGTTGCTTTAGCAATTCCACCTTCTTTTAATAATCTTAAAACTTTATGCAAATATTCCTCATCTTCATCGGTAAATTCTTTGGCTTTGATTATTGCTTTAATTATCTTAATCAATTTTCCTTCTTGGCTTCTTCCGCCAGTTGATTTAGGCTCATCTACATCTTGGGTAAATACTGCATCAAATTCTTTTTTATTTAATTCAAGATGCTTGTAGAATTCGGCATCCAATTTCTCTCGCTTTAATTCTTTTTCAGATTCCAGAAGTTTTACTGCTTTAATAAAATCAATTTCATCAACAATGCCCCTATTAGTCATGAATATCTTTCTAAGCTTTCCTTTCCTGAAAAATGTTAAAACTGAATTTCCACTACCCAAATATGTTTTTGCTGTTCTTGCTTTTTTAGGCAGTTTCTTTATCTTTTCAAACAAATTAGGATTCTTGTCTCTTATTTTCCTTAAGAAAGTAAGATATCTTAGTTCATAATCGTCTTCTTCATCTTCTCCAGTAATAATCTTTTTGGATGTCAATTTAGTAAACAAGTCATGGGACTTTACTTCTTCATTGGTAAGAAGCCTTGCATCATTACCAAGCATTTCAATGAATGCTTTAATCTTTGATTCGGCTGCTTCTGTTAAGCTAATCTCTTTGTTTATAGGTCCTGCTGGGAAAAAATTATATGTGTAAATTGTGTTATATGGCGGATTTTTGCTTACTCTATTCACACGACCAACTCTTTGCAACATTCGGACAGGATTCCAAGGGAGGTCATAATTTATTACAACATTTGAACGGTGCAAACTTACTCCTTCAGACAATATATCTGTTGAAATTAATATTTTAACATCATCTTTCTGTTTGTGCTTAGGGTAATTCGCATCATAATTCTCGATGGTTCTCAATCTGTCTGCTTCAGAAGAATTGCTTGAAAAAGCCATGACCTTATTATCAAATTTAGGATTTAATTTTGCATAAAGATAGTCTACTGTTTCTTTTGATTCTGTAAAGACTAATAGTTTATGCTCCTTGAGTATCTTTTCTTTGGATAATCTTTTAATAAACTCGTCAAGTTTTGGATCTTCGTTTACATTTTTCCACATACCTTCAATTTTCTCAAGTAATTTGAAATCATGCTCTAAATCCTTTATGAAATGAGGCAGGAAGTCTTTTGAGGAATATTCAGAAGCCTTTTCGTTTTCAATTAATTCTTGTATTGATTCCCTATCATCGTCTTCCAAGAACTCAAAAATCTTATTAATGTACTTTTTGCTAACATACACTCTTCCTTTTTTGTATTCTTCAATAAATCGTTTATATGAATGAATAAACCGATTAACAGACATCTTAAACGCAAAGAAACTGCTTTCAAGCCTTTTAAGAAGCAATATTTTCATGAACTTTCCCATGTTTTTCTGGGAAATTTCTTCTGGCTGTGAAACTCCTTCTTTAAGGTAAAGCAATGGAGTATATCTTGCATATTTGAATTCTTTAATAATGAGCTCAAGAGTCTTATTAAAAATCTTATCCAGCTCTTCGTTAAAATGAAGCTCCCCGACCTAAAGGTCGAGGTATCAAAAATAAAGGCATAGCATTAAGCTATGCCTGATTCAAAAGTCCAGCCACCTTGGCTTTCGTCAATGTAGTGCTTGATAGTATCTGC
>Ga0180009_10007756_pt1 | contig 10862 bp, 9 predicted proteins | sample OS_PC_MetaG_FD_123537 | JGI IMG/M metagenome (GOLD analysis project Ga0180009, IMG submission 123537) | Groundwater microbial communities from the Aspo Hard Rock Laboratory (HRL) deep subsurface site, Sweden - OS_PC_MetaG | ecosystem: Environmental > Aquatic > Deep subsurface > Groundwater... | reverse complement strand
TCAGGTCTCTTGCCTGATCTCTTTGGTGTCATTCTCCTACTTTTCAGGTAGTTTTTTCCATGAGGCAACGAATCGTCGTTCAGGTAGATTATTAGATGAGGCAATACGTTGCCGCGGCAGCGCCGGTGTGTACGCTTCAATAACCCAGCTCGATTTGGGTTTGAACTCCCAGCTGGCGTCTATCCTGCGTTTTGGCGTCGATAAAAAACGGACAGTAATAGTTGCTGCTCTTGATTTTAATATGGTAAATGAAACGGTTGGCAATGCGCAGCCCGTGAACATTGGTGAACGTGATGTCGCGCACATTACCGGCCGCGATAAATATATTTTTGGACTTGTGCTCGACCTGGAGGTGGATATAATTGGCCAGGGGTATGTTTTTCAATTGAAAAGTAAATCTCTTCACTTTGCCCGGGGCCAGAAGGAACATCTCCAACTCTTTGTCGGCATGAGTCCAAAAGGCTTCGCCTTCGATGGGGTTGTAATTGTCATTGAGGAAAAACAGGGTGTATTTTTCAGCGATTTTCCTGTTGAAGGCGCGGGGATTGGTGTTGCTGGGCAAAGTGGCGTATTGGGTTTTTTCCGCCGGGAAGAATTTAATGGGAAAAGACAGTCCGGGATAGCGGGGAAACGCCGAATTGAACATACCGTTCATGAAAATTGGCGCCAGAAAAATCATGGCTGCGACCGCGGGCAGAAGGGAGAACTTAAATCGCCGCTCGCGGTAGCCGAGAAAGAAAAACAAGGGATAGATATTCAAAAAGTACCGGTTGCCCAAGGAACCGCCGCCGCCGAAATAATTGTCAGGCATCAGCAGAATGTAACAAAGTATGGCTGAAACGATCCCGGCCAGCACGAACCAGTCCTGCGGATGTTTTTTCTGAAAAAAGAAAAGTAACAGCAGGAAGAAAGCGGGGAAAAAATAGATCAGCATGCCGGTGAAGCGGCCAAAAAAATAATAAAACACATTGAGTAGGGTGATGTTTGGACTCAGGTAGAAGCGGCTCCAATACGTGTCGGTGCTCATTTTGTGGCCGCTGGCAAAGGAAAAATCCTCTCTTTCCAGTGGAAAATTGCCATAGAATGATTTTCTTTCCCCGCCCTGATAGTTGATTTCCCCGGTCTGGCTGTAATTAAAGGCAAAAAGGCCTGCCAAGAATACCACGCAGATCAGGCCCAGACGGATGAATTTTTTCCATTTTTTCTGATAGAGGAGCAGCAGGAAAAGGACGCCGATGTGCAACAGGTTGTTGGGTTTTGAAAAGATCGCCGCAGCGAAAAAGACACTGGCAATGCTTGACCAGGCAGGATTCTTGAATTCGTAAAAAAAGAAGAACAGGGCGGCAAAATTGACAAAGAAATTGAACAGGTCGGCGGTGATCCACCAGACATAGATAAAGGTGATGCTGCAAAACAGGTACATGATGGTGAAGACAAAACTCCGCTTAGGGGAATATTGCTGCCGCAGCAGTAGGAATCCCATGAGCAGCACAAAAAATATCATCAAGCCGTTGGCCAGGAGAATGCCGTGGGTACCGAAAATTCTAAAAAACGGGGCCAGCGCCAGCGGGTAAATAAATGACTTGGCATAATATAGCCGGTTGTTCCGGCCTTGCTTCAAGAAAAGCCCCATGGGGCCGACCCAAAAGTTTTCACGGATGCGGATGATGTCGGCCTGGGTGTATTCCAGGTCGTAATCGAAGGCCAGGCTCTGCATGATGGAAAAATAGGTCGATTCATCGGAAAAAAAACCGCCGTTCTTTGTTTTGGGCAGGTCGGTGCCGAAAGAAAAGCAGATTATGAACAACAGAAACATGGCAAAGAAAATCTTTATGGCTTTTGGCGTCATGGGCAGCCCCATTATAGCAAAATCCCTGGAAAAAGAAAACAGCGGATTTGTTCCCTGCGGTTGACCGTGTTGCTGAAATACTATATAATAAGATTTTCTGAAACGAATAACGGTTGCTGAATGCTGCGCCTTTTTCTTGTTTTTCAATAAGGTGGTCCGATGAAGCCAAATAAAAACCTTGGCAAACCTTTCCTGCTGTTGGCGGCTTTTTGTATGCTTTTCCCCCTTTATTCCCATGCGTATATCGATCCCGGCACAGGCAGCTATGTCTTCCAGATCATTATTGCGACTTTTGTGGCGCTTGCATTTGCTGTCAAGGTGTATTGGCACAAGATCAAGATATTCGTCGTCCGGCTTTTTGCCAAAAAGGAAAAATGAAGGTTGAAAGCACGGCCGTGTCCGGGTCTTTCCGCGATCCCAGCGGCTTTCTTTTTTGGCATGAAAATCAACTTTTCCGCCAGGTCAATGAAACCTATCGCGAGAATTACGATCAGCTGATCGCTTCACGCCTGTACGAAAAACTTGCCGGCTCCGGGCAACTTGTCGAGCATGAGGAATGCGACTTGAAACTGGCTTGTACCGCCGCCGCTTATAAAATCATTCGTCCCACCCTGGTGCCTTTCATCTCTTATCCCTACGAGTGGTGCTTTAGCCAGCTCAAGGACGCCGCCCTGTTAACCCTGGCCATCCAAAAAACGGCGCTGGAGTATGGCATGTCACTTAAGGACGCCAGTGCCTATAATGTGCAGTTCGTCGCCGGGCGACCGCTGTTGATCGATACCCTTTCTTTTGAAAAATATCCCGAGGAGCGTCCCTGGGTAGCTTATCGCCAGTTCTGCCAACATTTTCTGGCCCCCTTGGCGCTGATGGCCCACCGCGATATCCGCTTGAATCAATTGTCGCGGCTGTACTTGGACGGCATTCCCTTGGACCTGGCCGGCAGTCTAATGCCTGCCCGCACCAGAATCAAGTTCTCCCTGCTTTCCCATATCCACTTGCATGCCCGTTCGCAAAAACGTTATGCCGACAAACCACTGCGATCCAAACAGCGCCCCATGAGCCGTTTTGCCCTCCTGGCTTTGCTCAACAGTCTGGAAACCGCTGTGAAGAAGCTGCACTGGCATCCAAGCGGCAGCGAGTGGGCCGACTATTACGGCCATACGAATTATTCCGATCAGGCGCTTGAATTCAAAAAGAATCTCATAGCAGATTTCCTGCAGTTGCTCAACCCGCGCCATGTTTGGGACATCGGAGCCAACACCGGTGTTTTCAGCCGGTTGGCCTCCCAGCGCAACATCCCGACCGTGGCCCTGGATATTGATGCGGCGGCGGTGGAAAAAAACTATTTGCAATGCCGCCGCTCCGGAGACAGGTTTTTGCTGCCGCTGGTTGGAGACATCACCAATCCCAGTCCGGGCATTGGCTGGGAAAACGACGAGAGGATGTCGCTTTTGCAGCGTTGTCCCATCGACACTGTCCTGGCCCTGGCCCTGGTGCACCACTTGGCCATTGCCAATAACCTGCCGCTGGCCAAGATAGCCGATTTATTCAGCCGTTTTTGCCGGAACCTGATTATCGAGTTCATTCCAAAAAGTGATTCCCAGGTGCGGCTCCTGTTGGCTACCCGGGATGATATTTTCCCCGATTACCACGCCTGCGGATTCGAAAAAGAATTCCAGCTTTATTTCACTATTGAGCGCCGCGAAGCCATCGCCCAAACGGATCGCATCCTGTATGCCATGCGCAGCAGGGTCCATGCCGGCAAATGATCTGAGCGCTCCAGCCCAAAGCATTGCCATGACGAGCCGTTGACCGATGGCACTTGTGCTCGCCGCCTTGACGTAGAAGAAAACTAAAACAAAGGTTTCTTTGGCTCCTGGGCCGGATTTTTCTTTATCCCCGTAAACGCAGGCCGATCTGCCTGCGGAAAAACGTGATCATCCCATCGCGCCGACCCAGGCTCTGAACACGGCCGTTCTGCGCCAGGATTTTTTTTAACGATGCCAAAGGCCGCATGGGGTCGAACTCGCCCTCAAGCAATGATGCAAAAGCTCCGGCGCGCTTCTCTTCTCCGGGCAGTGGCAGTGGGTCAGAGCCGCGCAAAACGGCTTTGCCGCTTAACTCCATGATGCGGAAGATACGCGGTGCCGGCCAGAAGGCGGGACGGGCCGGGTTATCGGCCAGGAACATGGCCGGCTCCGAGACCGAAGGCGCGAATCTCTCCACAAGGCGGCCGCGCCGGCCCAGCCATTTGCCTGCTCCCCAGGGAATGATGGCCAGGGCTCCGGCTGCGGCCAGTTCGGCCGTCACTTCCGCCAGGGGGCGTCTGTCGGCGATGGCGGGGAAAACACCGGCGGTCAGGACTTCAAGGCGTTCGGCGGTGACGATCTGCCGGCCCGAGACGATCAGTACGAGGCGCTCGCCCAGGCGGTTGAGGGCCAGCGAGTACGGTTCATCTGTAGGGCTGAAAGTGAATCCGCCCGGTGCGGAGGCGCCCGGGACGGCCCAGCGGGAAAACATATCGCATCCCGTAGCTTCGGTCAGCAGGACCATTCTCTGCAGCTGGATATTTTCACAATGCCGTTCAGCGGCGCCTAAAGCCAGGTTATCGCAAAGCGCCTGCCAGAATCGTTCCTGGTCATAGCTTTCGTAAAAATGCAAGTGAATGTCGACGGCGATGCGGGCAAACATGTTATGCGGATGCGGACAGGAAGCGCTTGTGCCAAAGGGCGAGGTTAACCAGGCTCCACAACAGGTGGTCGTGGTTCCTACTGCCGGTGCGATGCTCGGCGATCAGGCGGTCGACCGTGGCCGCATTGAATCTTTCACGGATGAAAGACGATCCGGTCAATACATCTTCCATGTAAGCGAGCAGGTCTCCCCGCAGCCAGTGCTTGATTGGAAAGCTGAAGCCGTGTTTGGGGCGGTAGGCTATTCCCGGCGGCAGGAGGTCGGCCATGGTTTTTTTAAGGATGGCCTTGGTTGTCCAGCCGGCAAGCTTGAGCCGGGAAGGGATGCGGTTGGCGAACTCGACCAGTTCGTGGTCAATGAGCGGGGCGCGGATCTCCAGCGCGCAGGCCATGCTCATTTTGTCCACTTTCATCAGCGGGTTTTCCGGCATCATGAAGCTTAGCTCGCAAAGGATCTCCCGCTCCAGGTTATCCTGGTTGCCGGATGTTGGCGCGGCACGATCCGCCCAAGCCAGGGTGGTCGCCAGGATTTCCTCGCTCGAGCGACCGCGGAAGAGGTCCCGAGCTATTTCCGCGCTTAGGAAATACTGCCAACGCATGTGGCCGCCGGAGGGCAGGGCTGCACCCTGAAAAAAACGGCGCAGGCTGTTCAAAGCGCCTTTTTTTTGGGGCCGGTCAGGAAGGGAGGCTGCCAGGGCGCCTGCGGCCCGACGCAGCGGGGCAGGAAGTTTTTGCAGGTAGCGTTCGGCCCTGCTGGCTTTGAAACGGTCATAGCCTACGAATACTTCGTCGCCCCCTTCGCCGGAAAGGCAAACCGTGACGTGCTCGCGGGCTTTGCGGCAGATCAGGAAATAGGGAAGTACCGAAAATTCCGAGAACGGCTGGTCAAGGTGCCATACCGCTTTTTCTATGATTTCAGGGGTAATGGGATCGATCAGAAGCTCGTTGTGCACGGTGCCGAAGTGGTTGGCGACCTTTTTCGCGTAGGCGAACTCAGAAAATCCCGCTTCTTTGTAGCCCAGAGCGAATGTACGGATGGGTCCGGCACTGGCCCGGCGCATCATGGCCACGACCGTGCTTGAGTCGATACCGCCGGAAAGGAAAGCCCCCAGGGGAACGTCGCTCTCCAGCCGCAGGCGCACAGCCCGTTCAAGCTGGGCCCGCAACGCTTCGCTCCATTCCTTTTCCGGGCGTTCTTCGCTTTGTTGGCCAAGGCGCCAATATTGCCTGATGTTGGCGCTTCCGTTATCCCATTCCAACCAATGGCCGGCGGGTAGCGCCCTGATGCCGGCGAACGCTGTCATGGGTGCCGGAATGAACTCAAAGCCTAGGAAACAATCGAGGGCGGCTTCGTCGATCCTTCTGGGTACGTGGGGGTTCTTGAGCAGAGCTTTTATTTCAGAGGCGAAAACAAGCTGGTCGCCGGCCTGGCAATAATATAACGGCTTCTCTCCCAGCCGGTCGCGGGCGAGCAACAGGCGCTGCTGCCGGGCGTCCCAAAGGGCCATGGCGAACATACCGTTAAGGCGCCGCAGGCATTCAATGCCCTCTTCTTCGTAAGCGTGCAGGATCACTTCCGAGTCGGAACCGCTGCGAAAAACGTGCCCACGGCTTTCCAGCCAGCGCTTCACCTCGCGAAAATTGTAGATTTCTCCATTGTGCAGCAGCCAAAGGCTGCCGTCTTCATTGGTGATGGGCTGGCGTCCGTTTTCGGAAAGGTCGATGATCGACAGGCGGCGGTGCCCCAGAGAGATCCCCGGTGTGCAATGGTAGCCGCTCTGATCGGGTCCCCGGTGGGAGATCTCATCGGCCATGGCCTGCACCGCCTGCCGGTCCTCCCAGGTAAAACCGCATATGCCGCACATGGATTAGTTCTTCCCCGCATCGGGCGGCATTTGGCTGATCGCGGCCCAGGTGCGGCGCATGCCTTCAACTACGTCGAAGCGTGGTTCAAAGTCGAGCAGTTTTCGAGCTTTGGCTATTGAAAAAGCCGTATTGTTGGTGAAAAACTTCAAGGTTCGGCTGGAAACGAAAGGTTCGCGGTTGAATTTCCTGGCCAGCCATTCCGCTGTGGCGAACAGGGGGCGGGCTATGATCAAAGGAAGATGTATCCGGGGTTCGGGAAAGCCGGATGCCTGGGCCATGGCGCCCAGCAATTCGCGCAGGGATACCGGACGGGCGTCACCGATCACGAATACCTGGCCCACGGCTTCGGGGCGCGAGGCGCAAAGCCTGCAGGCGAGGTTGAAGTCCTCGACATGAATGCAATGGCGAAGGCTGTTGCCGCTGCCGATGTAGAAAAATGTTCTCTTGCGCAGCGAACGGAACAGTTTTTCCGTGCGCGGACAGCCCGGCCCGTATACCCATACCGGCCTGATCACGGTCAGCGGCAAACCGCTTTGGCTCGCATAATCGAGCACGGCTTGCTCTCCGGCTAGCTTGCTTTTTTCGTAGATCAGATCGGGATGGCAGGGGGTTGTTTCGTCGGCCGGTGGGGCGGTGATCGCTCCATAAACGCCCACGCTGCTTACGTGAACGAAGCGGGCGACTTTTGCCTCGTGGCACAAGCGGACCAGGTCGAGCGCTCCATCGCGGTTAATGCGCCAGTAAGCCTCTTCACTTAAGGTGACGGAAAGATGAGCGCTGGCCAGGTGGAAGACCACTGCGGCTCCGGCCACGATCTTTTTCATTGCTTCCCGGTCGCAGATGTCGGCCTGGAAGATCTTAAGTCCGGCTCCGGCATCCAGGGTATGCAGACGTTCCGTGTGAACATCCACGGCGTGCACGGTCATGCCCTGGGCCAATTGGTCTTCAACCAGGTGGCGGCCCAGAAAACCATTGGCCCCGGTGATGACGGCGATCATTTGACGGTCTCCACTACCACGGCATAGCCGCGGGTGAAGGTGATCAGGTAATCCAGGCGGGAAATGAGCCAGAAAACCGGATAGAGCAGGGCGTAAAGCTTGTAACTCTTTTTAACCGAGTTGAGCTGGCTCTTGCTCACGGGAGCGATTGTTCCCGCTTCGACCGGGGCCCGGCTTTTTTTGGCCAGCAATTTAACGTAAAGGAAATTGATCGCGAGTTCCAGCATCTCGGTAAAAAAACGAGCGTAGGAACCGCTGCGTATGAAGGTTAATCCGGCCGCTGTGGTGAGCCGGCGCAGGTCGGAGACGTCGAATCCCGTGCGGCGATGACCGTAGGCCTTGGCGTCCATGCCGATGGCCTTCTTGATGCGCACCGCGAGCTTTTTCTCGTTGCCGTTGGGAGTGGTGACGATCACCGTGCCGCCAGGGCGCGTGACGCGCGCCAACTCGCGGGTGATGGGCAGGGGGTCGTTTAGATGCTCGTGCACGTCTATGCAGACCGACAGATCGAATTCATCATTTGCAAAGGGCAAAGAAGCCGTTTCACCATCAAGCTTGAGCACCGGTTCACCCAGGAGCTCTTCCATGCCGGGAATGCCCTGGGCTTCAAAGTCGGCCCAGGTCCAAAGGCCGCCCATATGGCGTATTTTATAGTTGATGGCACCGTTGTTGTCGCCACAGGTAAGGAGCAGACACTTGCGGTTGGCGAGAACAGGGAAGAATCTGGCCAGAGCCGCAACCTTCATCTTTTTCTTCAAGGAGCGGTTGAACATCTTCAATTGCCATGGTGTTTCTTTGCTTGCGTTGGCTGAGATTTCCATCAGGACATTTTACGGGATATCGGCAGCAATTTCAATAGAGAAAAAGTAGCGAACATGCGGGCAACATCGATTTTTTGGCTTTGTGTTTTTTGAAGTCAGGCGGTTTGTCAAATTTAGATCAATCTCTGGAAATGGAAAGCAAGTCATTCACCCTTCGGGCCGTTTCCCGAAAACCCATGGTCAGGCGGCGGTAGTTTTCCAGGAACTCATCCAGGAAAGGGAATTGAGAGCGGTATTTTTCGGCCAGTTCAAAGACCAGCCATTGGTCCTGGTCGGGGGCGCGTCCGGTGATGTTTCTTTTTAAAGCGTTGAACTCTTTGAAAGGAGAGGCGCCGGCGGCGGAGTTTTTCCATTTCCGGTCACTGGCCCGGATCCGTTTCAGCTCTTTTTCGGTCAGGTCAACCTGAAAAAGGGTCCGGCGTAGGTCTTCTTCGTTCAGCCGGGAAATTTTTTCCAATTGGCCGAGCAGTTTTACGGTTTTTTCTTTAACCTGCAGCGCCTGGTCGTATTCGTCCTGCAAGGTTATGCCGATCTCCAGGGTCATGCCCTGGATGAAATGACCGACCAGGGTTTGAAATTCATCAATGTCCCGATCCAGGGCCGGAAGCTGAAGCATTTCCCGCATAAAAGCCAGGCGCTGGTCAGTGCCAACACCGTCGGGCAAGTGCTTTTTTATCTTTTCAAAGGCCTGGTCGCTCAGATAATCACCTCCCGGCCCGTTGCTGCGGAGGCCGGGTTCCGTTTTGATCAGGATCCTGGCTAATGCTTCCTCGGTCATGGCTTGCCTGATTTTCTCTTCGTCGCAGCAGGTAATTCCGGTCGGCAGGATCTCCTGGGCGAAGGAAAAGGATAAGCCAACTCCGTTTAGGCACAGAAAAAAAAGAACCATAATTTTTTGTCGCACCTTGAATTCATTTTAAGCGAATCGGTTCCTGATTTCAATACGGGTCCATTTTTCCCCGTTGACTTTTTGGACTTTTTCATTTATAGTTTTTTTTTAAGGAGTTGTAATGAACATCAAACACCAAAAAACAAAATTGATTTTAGATCTGTTCGAAGAGATCAGCGCCATACCGCGCTGTTCCAAGAATGAAGAGAAAATCGGTGCTTTCCTTTTGCAATGGGCGGAAAAAAACAGTTTGCAATCCAAAAAAGACAAGGTCGGCAATGTACTGATCAAGGTGCCCGCTAGCACGGGTTACGAGGGATCCGGAACCGTGGTGATTCAGGGCCACATGGACATGGTTTGCGAAAAAACCGCCGATTCTCCCCATGATTTCACCAAGGACCCCATCCGTTTTGTCTATGACGGCGAATGGCTGAAAGCCGATCGTACCACCTTGGGCTCCGATAACGGCATCGCCCTGGCCATGGCCATGGTGCTGGCGTTGGATAAGGAAGCCGTCCATCCTCCCCTGGAGTTGCTTTTCACCGTGGATGAGGAAACCGGTTTGACCGGGGCCAATGCGCTGCAGGCTGATTTTATCGAAGGCAAGATCCTGCTCAATATCGATTCCGAGGACGAGGGCGTGTTCACCGTCGGTTGCGCCGGCGGCCGCGATACCCACATCAGTTTGGCGTTACAGTACGAAGATGCCCCTCCTGGTTTTATCATGGCCCGCTTGAAAACCGGCGGCATGAGCGGCGGTCATTCCGGGATCAACATCAATGATGAACGGGCCAACGCCATAAAAATTTTGATCAGGACCCTCATGCGGATCAAGGCGGAGTTCGACCTGCGCCTGGCCGATATCTCTGGCGGCACTGCCCACAATGCCATTCCCCGCGATGCCTGGGCCGATATTTTTATCCCCCGTGACAACTTTAAAGCAATTGAAAAAACCGCGGCCGACCTGGAAGATGTTTTCAAGCATGAATTCAAGAAAATCGACTCCGATCTGAAGATCTCAGTGGAACTGCAGCCCGAAACAATGGGCAAGCGTCCGCTGAATGCAGCCGACAGCGCCAGGATTTTTGACCTGATCATCGCCCTGCCGCACGGTGTGGCCGCCATGTCAACGGAAATGAAGGGGTTGGTGGAAACCTCCAACAACCTGGCCAGCGCCAAGATCGCCAACAGCAAGATCGATATCATCACCAGCCAGCGCAGTTCGGTTATGTCGCGGTTGGACGCTCTGACCTGGAGGATCGAAGCCATTGCGCGCCTCGCCGGCGCCCAGGCTGTCAGCGGCTCCGGCTACCCGTCCTGGCAGCCTAACCTGCAATCGCCGCTGCTGGCCCGCTGCAAAGACGTATACCGCAAGCTGTTTGGCCGGGAGCCCCACGTGGAAGTCATTCACGCCGGCCTGGAATGCGGCATCATCGGTGACAAAAAGGCCGGCATGGATATGATTTCCTTCGGCCCGACGCTGAAAAACCCCCACGCGCCCGAGGAAAAAATTCACGTGGAATCCATCGGCAAGATCTGGGATTTCCTGGTGGAGCTGTTGAAAAGTTTGAAATAATTTTATTTCCGTTGAATTGACCGGCGCAGCGTTTTTTATTAAAATACGTCCATGGTGCGTCCTGAAGATATCGAGCAAGTAACTGTGGAAGCAGAAGCGAGTGAGAGATCATGCTACACAAAGCCAGCGGGTGAAAGTCCCGTCCGGGTAAGCGCCGATGCGCCCGGTAGCAG
>Ga0180009_10007755_pt1 | contig 10863 bp, 9 predicted proteins | sample OS_PC_MetaG_FD_123537 | JGI IMG/M metagenome (GOLD analysis project Ga0180009, IMG submission 123537) | Groundwater microbial communities from the Aspo Hard Rock Laboratory (HRL) deep subsurface site, Sweden - OS_PC_MetaG | ecosystem: Environmental > Aquatic > Deep subsurface > Groundwater... | reverse complement strand
TTGATTTTAACTTTAATATTTCTTTTTATAATGAGTTTAATATTTCAGCAAAATATTGGTTTCTCCATATCTAATCTTATTTCAAGCCTAATACGTCCATTTGGAGGGGGAAGAACAGGTTCAACCGTAGCTGAAAATGCTCTTCCGTACACCCTTGATATAATAAATCAGATTGGAAACGTTCTATTCTGGTTATTTTTTGCTGGAGCTCTTATAATTGGTATTGATTTTTCAAAAGGAATCGGAAAAAAGAAAAACAAGATTCTATTTTCATTTTTATGGATTTTAATGATATGTGGAATATTATTTCATAGGTATTCAACAGCTTCCCTATTTAATGGAATTTCTTTTATAAGTCAATTATTTTATATTGGAAGTATCATTATTTTTTATGTTGGATTTATATGGATATATTTTAAAGATAAAGTTGAAACAAAAAGTGAAAATGTTATTATATTGCTCTTTGTGTTTTTCATGTCCCTTGCAGGAATAAGTGCGGTAAGATTGATATTTATACTTACTCCTGCAATCTGTTTTACATCTTCTTATGCAATAATAAAAATCTATGAATATGCAAGAAACAGCAAAGAAGAAATTGTTAGAATGGTTTCTTATATTGCTTTAATAGGAATAATAATTGTTCTAGTGTTTACTTCAATGGCTTATATTAAAACAATTGAAGCCCAATCCATCCACATTGGATCTTCTGCTAATACACAATGGCAATATGCTATGAGCTGGGTGAGAGAAAATACCTCTCCTGGGGAGATATTTGTTCACTGGTGGGATTATGGTTATTGGGTTCAATATATGGGTGAAAGACCAACAGTTACAGATGGGGGACATGGAAATGGATATTGGGACCACCTCATAGGGAGATATTTGCTTACTACTCCAAATCCCCAAAGTGCATTAAGTTTTATGAAAACTCAAAATGTTTCTTACTTATTGATAGATCCTTCTGAAATAGGAAAATATCCTGCATATAGCAGTATAGGAAGTGATGGAGAAGGAAAAGACAGGTACTCTTTTATCCCCATACTTGTTTCTAATCCAGACCAACTCCAGGAAACAAAAAACGGAACTATAAGAATCTATAATGGAGGATTCGGATTGGATGAAGATATATTATACAAAAAAGATAATGGAACAGATATTTTCCTTCCAATGCAAGGCACAGGCATAGGGGGGATAATTCTTCAAGAAGAAAATAATAAACTTCAACAACCTCTTGCAGCATATATATACAATGGAAACCAGGTAAATATCCCCATTAGATATATATATCATGATGGGCAGCTTTATGATTTCGGGAGTGGAACTGAATCTATAATATATATAATCCCACAAATAAAACAGGTGAATACAGGAATTCAATTGGATGAAATGGGGGCCCTAATCTACCTTTCCCCAATGGTTGCAAATTCCCTTGTAGCACAATTGTATTTAATGAATGATCCTTCAAACATATATGAAGGAATCAAACTAGCTCATTCCGAACCGGACCCTTTAGAAACCTCTCTTGAGATGTATTCTAACAAAAACATAAATGAATTCTTTTATTTTAATGGTCTTAGAGGTCCTCTTAAAATATGGAAAGTTGAACCTTCTGAAAATATAATTGTTAGAGAAGAATTCTCTATGACTTCTGGGGAATATGCTGGATTGGACAATCTAACTTTTGTAAAATGAAATCTAAAGAAAAAAAGCTTAAAATAGCATTATTTTATCCTTGGATAAAAAGTAGAGGAGGGGCTGAAAAGACTCTTCTTGAAATTATAAAAATAAAAGAAATTGATTTTGATTTGTATACTTGGGTTTATGATGAAAAAAATTCTTTTGAAGAATTTAAGAAAATAGATATTAATGTTATTGGTCCAAAAATTTTAAAAAAAATTTCAAGAATGAAACTTTTAAGAGGATTATTCCTCCCATTTAGTTTTTTTTCAAAGATACCTCTTAAGGAATATGATTATTTTTTTATTTACACTTCTGGAGCTGGAGAATTCATAACCTTTAGAAATTATAAAAAAGGCAAAACTATAGGTTATATCAATACCCCCTTACGTTATGCCTGTCCTGAAATTGTAAAGTGGAATATGAAAAATATATACAAAAACATTTTTTCAAAAGCTGCTTATTTCTTTTCTGTAAAAATCTATAGATTTTTTGAAAAAATTGCTTGGAAAAGAATAGATTCCCCAATATTTATTTCAAAAGAAGGACTTAACAGAGCAGAGAAACAAGGACTTCTAAAGAACAAGGAAAGCAAAATTGTTTTCCCTCCAGTGGATACAAGTAAATTTACTAATCTTTCTTCCCAAAATAAAGACTTCTTTTTATATGTCTCTAGATTTAATCCCCAGAAAAGACAGAACTTATTGGTGAAAGCTTGGGAAAATTTTTCTAAAAAATTTCCTAATGAAAAATTAATTCTTTCTGGGGGATTGGAAAATAAAAAGTATTTTGAATATATAAAAAAGCTTGTAAAAAATACAAAAACTATTGAAATAAAAGAAGAAATTGATAATAAAAGGATTTTGGAATTATATTCAAAATCTAAGGCAGTAATATTTATCCCATTATTGGAGGATTTTGGAATTGTCCCTTTTGAAGCTTTGGCTGCGGGAAAACCCCTCCTTGCTGTAAATGAGGGAGGATATGTAGATTTAATAAAAGATTTTCCCCAATATTATTCAATTAAAGAAGATGAAAATGAGGACATTTTTATTAAGAATATAGAAAATACTTTAAAAGAATTTATGAAATCTAAAAGAAAATCAAAAAAAATTAAAATAAATGAAATAAACCCACAAATCTTTAAAAAGAATCTTGCAGAAATATTTAAATGAAAGAAGAATTAGTTTCTATTACAATTCCTACTTATAATTCTGAAAAAACCCTAGAAATAACCCTTAACTCCGTAAAAGAACAAACTTACCAGAATATAGAAATAATAATTATTGATGGTTATAGTAAAGATAAAACTCTTAATGTAGCCAAAAAGTATGGTGCAAAGGTTATACTGTGTAAAGGAAAACTTCTTGAAGCCAGAATAAAAGGTGCAAAGGCAAGCAAAGGAAAGTATATCTTACTTCTTGATTCAGATCAAATTTTAGAAAAAACTGTAATTGAAAGATCAGTTAAAAAAATGAAAAAGTACGATAGCTTATGGTTTTTTGAAAGAGCATACAATAGAAAAAAATGGTTGCCCTCCTTATATGATGCAGATAGACTCCTAGTCCAAACCTATTGGGATCCTAATGAAGATATAGTCTTACCAAGATTTTTTAGAAAAGATCTTCTTCTTAAGGCCCTAAATAAAATACCCAAAAAATACATCAATATTTGTGCTGCACAAGACCACATAATTACTTGGTATGAATTTAAAAAATTAACAAAGAGCAATGGGAGTGTTGAAAATGCAGTTCAACATATTGAACCTTCAAATTTAATATCTCTTTTCAAAAAACAATGGAGGTGGGGAAAGACCACAAGAGATTTTTACGAAACTGGAATTTATAGAGAATTAATAACAAAAAAAGATAGCTTTAGAAAATTTAGAAAGGAGCATTTAAATTGGAGCATCAAGAGCATTATTTTAAGGGTTCTTAGGGGAATTCCATATAAATTGGGGTATTTCTTTGGAAAATAATTTTAAAAAATGAAAAAACCAAAAGTAGCCATAATAATATCCACCTATAATCAAGAAAAACTTCTTGAAAAATGTCTTGCAAGTATAAAAAATAAAACGGATTATAAAAATTACAAAATTTATGTTGTGGATGATTCTGGAAAAGGAGAAATAGGCAAAAAGATAAAAAGAAAATTTAGAAAGGTTGAAGTTGTAATTAATAAAAAGAATATAGGATTTTCTAAATCTAATAATATTGGAATAAAAAGGGCTGCCAAAGAATACAATCCAGATTATTTCCTTCTTTTAAATGATGATACTGAAATGATTGAAAAAAATTGGTTAAAAAATATGGTAGAAGTAGGAGAAAAAGATAAAAAAATCGGGGTTTTGGGGTGTCAAATTATATATTCCAATGGAGAATTGCAAAATATTGGAGGATATATAAGAGAGTGGAAAATAGATTTGGAGTTAGATAAAAATAAAAAAGAAGTCTTTGAAGTGGACCATGTAATGGGGGCATTTATAATAATCAAAAAAGACACAATCAAAGAAGTAGGAGTATTAGATGAAATATATAGCCCTTATCTTTTGGAAGATACAGATTATTGTTTGAGGGCCAAAAAAAGAGGATGGAAAATAGTGAGTGTGCCTTATGTTAAAATAATTCATAAAAAGGGTAAAAGTATTGATTCTTTAGAGGATAGGAAAAGATTGGAGGTTAGATTTAGAAATGATATAATATTTTCACAAAAACATCTAAAAGAATATAATAAGTTTTTTAGAATTTTTATATATCTTCCATTAGTTGCAATGTTTAGGAAAAAGAAAGATACAGATAATTTGAGATTCAATAGAATGTGTTTAAGAGAAAGGCCTTTAAGAAATCTAAAATTATGGTTTAAAGCTATCTTCAAGGGGAATAAAACATATTAAAATGATACCCAAAATTCTAAACAAAATTAGAGGAAATAGATTGGGGTATGGTATTGGAAGGAAAATACTTTCAACGCCCTTCATAGTTAATAATCCAATTTATAATGCTCTTTATGATAAAAAAATAAGAAATTCAATAAACAAATTAGATCAAGAATATCCGTGGGGGGTAGATATTGGAATAACAAATCTATGCAATGCTGAGTGTATAATGTGTCCTCATTCAAAATTGAAGAAAATGGGAACTATGAATATGAAGTTATATAAAAAAATAATAGATAACTGTGAAAAACTTGGAATAAAAATTGTTACTCTTTCTTTTTTTGGGGAACCCCTTTTAGATAAAAACTTAATAGAAAAAATAGAATATGCAAAGAACAAAAGTATGTTTGTAGCATTTTACTCAAATGCTTCTTTATTGAACAAGGAGTGGGTAAAAAAATTGATTGATTCAGGATTAGATGGCATAACAATAAGTTTTGATGGATATTCTAAAGCAACTTATGAAAAAATAAGAAAAAAACTGAATTTTGATGTAGTTAAATCAAACATATTGAATCTCATAGAAACAAAAAAGAAAATACAAAAAAATAATCCTAAAATAAGCTTAGTCCTTGTAGAATTAGAAGAAAATAAAAAAGAAATTAAAAAATTTTATGAGGAATGGAAAAACAAAGTGGATAACATAAACATAATAAACATGAGAAATTGGGCAAACAATATAAAGAAAAAAGGAACAAAAGAAAGTTTCCACTTTAAAAATAATTTGAAAAGGAGACCATGTGCCCTAATTTGGCAAAAAATGGTTGTAGATTGGAACGGGGATGTTGTTTTGTGTTGTGATGATTGGAACCACACCACAGTTTTAGGAAACCTGAAAAAACAAAGTATAGAATCTATATGGAAAGGGGAAAAAATGGAAAAAATAAGAGAAGCTCATAGAAAAGGAGAATTTTGGAAGGTGCATTTATGTTCTGGCTGTAATAAAAAATCCATTTGGTGGATGGTTAATCCTTAGAGTAACTTATTTAAATTGTAACACTCTTTCTTGCATATGAAAATTTGTTTTATTGGGGCTAACCCCAAATTTAATGGAGGAATAAGCCTATATCAAAAAAATTTGATAGAATATTTAAAGAAAAGTAAAAAAGATATAGCAATATCTTGGATTTATTTAAGTAGAAAAAATGAAAAATACTCTAAAAAGAGGATAAACTACATTGGATTAAAAATTCCAAAAATTATTTTTTTAGAAGATATACTTTTTAATATGAAAATATTAAAAATTCTAAAGAACAATAATTTTGATGTAATAAATTCTCATGCTATTTGGGGCAAATGGATGAAAAATTATACTAAAAAAGATAATCAAAAAGTTATTCATACTTATCATGGTGTAACTTATTACTTCTTAAAAAATAGTTTGAAAAGATTTGGGCTCTTAAAAAAAATAATTTTTTCTCCTCTTCTTGTATTTGGATACATTATGGAAAACTCACCTATGAAAAAGGCGGATGAGATAATTTGTGTATCCGAAAAGGTAAAAAGACACCTTTCAGAGTTATATAATCCCAAAAGAGAGATGAATGTTTTAAGAACGGGAGTTAATCTAAAAAATTTTAAAATACAAAACAAAAACAAAGTGAGAAAAAATCTTAAATTGGATACTAACAAAACTTATGGGTTATATGTGGGAAGAGGAGGATACTGGACAAAAGGGTTGGACAGAACAATAAAAATCTCAGAAGAAATATGCAAATTAGATAAGAATTATAGATTAATTGTGATCGGAGCAGATTACAACAAAGTAAAACACCTTTTAGACAAAAAATTTATTATATTTTTAGAAACAGTTCCTAGAGAAAAAATAAAATTATACTATTCTGCTTCAGATATTTTTTTCTGTCTTTCTAGATATGAAGGTGGAGCCCCCACACTCGTTGTCTCAGAAGCAATGGCTTCAGGATGCTTGCTTGTGTGTTCAAAAGATTCAGAACAAGAAATTATAAAAAATAATGAAAATGGATTAATTATTAAAAATTTTGATGAAAAAGAAGCCAAAGGGATTAATCTTTTGTTAAATAGCAAAATAAAAAAAGAAGAAATAATTAAAAATTCTCTTAGAACAATAAAAGAATTGTCTTTTGAGTTATGGGGAGAAAAGTACTATAAGATATTAAAATGAAAAAGATAAAAGAATGTGAAATTTGTGGCAACAAAGAATTTTTGTTTCTTTTTGAACAAAATGATAAAAATCTCAATCTTCCTCAGAAATTTTCTCTAAACAAATGTTTAAATTGTGGGCTAATTTTTCTTAATCCTCAACCTTCTTATAAAAACCTTGAGAAACATTATGATCCTAAAAAATACTATTCCCTTCAAAAGATTATAGATAAAAATGGATCAAAAAAAGTAAGGATTAAATTATTTTTATACAATCTCTATTTTAATCCAAAAAAGAATGATTTTTTCTTAAAAATGGTATTTTCTCCCTTAAAATTTTTTATCAGAGGTACAAAAATAGAAGAGGGAAAAAAGTTATTGGATGTTGGATGTGGCTCTGGTCAATTTTTATATGAAATGAAAGGATTTGGAATGAATGTATGGGGAGTTGAACCAGGAAATTTTAATGAAATAGATTCTAAAAAGTATGAGTTAAATATAAAAAAAGGTGATTTAAGGAATGCCAAATATTGCAGTAAAAATTTTAATATAATCACTATGAATCATGTTCTAGAACATATAAATAATCCAAAAGAAACAATAAAAGAAATCCATAGAATCTTAAAAAAAGATGGAACTTTTATAGTAGCAGTACCAAATAGTAATTCTTTAGCATATCATTTATTTGGAAAAAATTGGCATCAATTAGATGTGCCTAGACACCTTTTTGACTTCTCCAATAAAAACCTTAAAAAACTCCTTGAAGATAGTGGATTTAAAATTAAAAAAACAAGATACAACTCAAGATCAGGCCAATTTGTAGTTTCATTGTATTTTCTTCTTGAAATAAAAAAAAGAAGGGGGATAGTTAACAAAATTTTAAATTTGATTTTCCTTCCACTTGTTTGGATATTTAATTTTTTAAGGACAGGAGACCAAATAGAATTTTGGTGTGAGAAAAAATGAAAAACAATACAATTCAAGATATGAAAAATAACTCTGAAAGAGGGCAAGCAGCTTTAGCACTTTTGGATAATCACTCCAAGAGAATTCTTGAACTTGGAACTGGGGGGGGAGAGCTTATGCTTGAAATTAAAGAAAAAGGATACAACATAATCGGATTGGATATTTATCCTAGAGCAAATCTTCTAAAACAAGGTTTAGATGTTAGAAAACATAATCTAAATGAAGGCTTGCCTTTTAAAAAGAATTCATTTGATGCAATAATTGGATTGGAAGTCCTTGAACACTTATATAATCCTTATGAAATGATGAAAGAAATAAAAAGAGTCCTAAAACCAAATGGATATTCTATAATATCTATGCCAAATACTTCAAGTTTGTTTAGTAGAATTGGGCAATTATATGAAAAAAGACCGGACAATCTTGATATTTATTGGCACCATTACCAACCTAGCATAAATTCTATAAGAAACCTAATCTCTAAAGAGCTTGAAATAGAAAAAGAAATCTTTATATCTTCTTTTCGAAGATTAAGAATATTAAACCCCTTTTTAAGGATACTGAAAAAGTTGGATAGAAATATATTTTGTGGAGATTTTATGGTTAAAGCTAGAAAAAAATAAAATGAAAAAAGAATATGATTATTTGATTATAGGCTGTGGATTTTCTGGAATTGTTATGGCGGAAAGACTTACATCTGAAGGTAAAAAGGTTCTCATTATTGATAAAAGATCTCATGTTGGGGGGAATTGTTATGATTATAATGAGGAGGGAATAATAATCCAAAAATACGGACCACATATTTTCCATACAAATAACAAAGAGGTTTTTGAGTATCTAAAAAATTTTACAAAATTTAATAAATATAAACATCGTGTTTTAGCATATTATAACAAAGAATATTTTCCAATCCCCATCAATCTAAACACAATAAACAAATTTTTCAAAATTAATTTAAAAAATGAACTAGAATTAAAAGATTTTATTAAAAATAAAATTAAAAGAAAAGGAAAAATAAAAAATTCTGAAGATGTGGTGATATCTAAAGTGGGGAGAGAATTATATGAAGCATTCATTAAAGCATATACAAAAAAACAATGGGATAAATATCCCTTTGAACTAGATAAGTCAGTCTTAGAACGTATTCCAGTGAGATACAACAAAAATAACTATTTTTTTGAAGACTTATTTCAGGGTATTCCAGAAAAGGGATTCACTAAAATGTTTGAAAAAATGCTTAAGAATAAAAAGATAACCTTAAAATTAAATACTCCTTTCAAAAAAAGCTTAAAAAAATGTGCCCATAAATTAATTTGGACAGGCAAAATAGATGAATATTTCAACTATAAATTTGGTAAACTGGAATATAGAAGTGTAAATTTTATTTTTGAAAAATTTAAATTACACAATTTTCTTCCAAATGCTGTAGTAAACTTTCCTGAAAAAAAATTCAAATTCTTAAGAATAACTGAGTTTAAACAATTCTACAAAATAAAATCCAAAAATACAATAATTTGTAGAGAATTCTTTACCTGGAAGGGGGATCCAATTTATCCTCTTCAGAATAAAATAAACATAAATCTCTTAAAAAAATATGTAAGCGAATCAAAAAAAGAAAAAGATACTTATTTTCTTGGGAGATTGGGAAGATACAAATATATCAATATGGATCAGTGTGTGGAAGAAGCATTGCAATTATTTAAAATAATCAATGCTAAAGATAAAATTTAACTATTTTTTAAAAATTCTAAGAAATTTCAATGGAAAAAAACTGAATAGATAATAAAAAACAAGGTTTTTTTCTAAATCATATTTTTTGGCATATTCTTTTATTCTTTTTCTTACTTCTTTCATTTGATTATCTTGGAATTTTGCGAAAATTATTATTTTAGAATTTAACTTGCTAGCATTCAATTTTAAAGGAATTACCTTATCGGGGTTCATTTTAGAATAATCATCGCTTCCATATCTTACTCTTTGCTGGTAAAATTCTTTTGCTTTCTTAAAAAAATATTCTGGGTTTTTTTTGGTGAATGTGAATGATCCTTGATTTAGTCTGTATTTTACTAAAAATTCATTCAAATTAGATATTTTTCTATTTGAAGAAAGTACTCTTAAAAGAAAGTCATAATCATCTGAAATGATAAATTTTTCTCTGTAAAAAAATTCCCCCGTATTCCTATACATTACAGAAGGGTGAATTATGCAATTAAAATCTCTTAATTTCTTCCCAATTCTAATAGGATTATCCTGTTTTAAAAAAACCCCCAACCGAGTATCCTGTTCATCTATTACAATCGCAGATCCCCCGATTAAATATATATCCGGATGTTTATCTAAATATTTGACTTGTTTTTCTAATCTATCTTTAAGAGACACATCATCTGAGTCCATTACTGCTATATATTTCCCTTTTGCTATCTTTAACCCCTTATTTCTTGTATTTACACATCCTAAATTTTGTTTGTTTCTGAGAAAAACTATTCGTTTATCTTTTTTCTTATACTTTCTTATAATACTTAAAGAATGGTCTGTTGATTGGTCATCTATAATAATGAGTTCAAAATCTTCTAAACTTTGATTCAAAAGAGAATTTATTGCTTCATCTAAAAACTTTTCTGCATTATAAACAGGCATTATTATGGATACCTTGGGGTTTTTGTTGATCATTTTTTAGACTCTACAATCTCTTTCAATCTTTTTTTAATTCTATCTGTTCTACTAAATTCATAGGCCTTTCCATTAGGATATGGCTTTTGTTGTAAATATTCTTTGTAGAGATTGTCATTTGTATCAACTTCAATTATATGTTCAATAAATTTTTCCATATTATCAAAATCATGATAATTAATGAAACTTTTGGTATTAAAATCTCTTTTTATTTCTTTGTGACCAAAATAAATAGGAATGCTATTCACAAAAAAAGGTTGGGTTATTTTTTCGGTTACCCATCCCGGTTTAGAAAAATTCTCGAAGGCTATTGTGAATTTATATGATTTTAAAAAATCTAATTTTTCTAGAACCCAATTCATAGAAAGTCTTGACTTTTTAGAATCGGGATGAACCCCCATAGGGAGCATATTATTCATACATCTGCCTGGAGAATCAATTTTCTTATATTTGCTCAATTTCTTAAAAAAATCGTTTCTAAAAGGCACATCTTGTGA
>Ga0180009_10007754_pt1 | contig 10867 bp, 5 predicted proteins | sample OS_PC_MetaG_FD_123537 | JGI IMG/M metagenome (GOLD analysis project Ga0180009, IMG submission 123537) | Groundwater microbial communities from the Aspo Hard Rock Laboratory (HRL) deep subsurface site, Sweden - OS_PC_MetaG | ecosystem: Environmental > Aquatic > Deep subsurface > Groundwater... | reverse complement strand
GCGAGAAATCACCTCATCAAAACCAATCAGACGCCTGCCGCATACGCGCAGAAATATCGTCAAGGGATTGGTCAATATGCGCGGTGAGCTGCAAATCTGTATCTCACTCGGCGGACTCATGGATCTGGAAAAAGGCGAATTGCCGCGGCGCTTCGGCAGTGTCGGCATTGCCGACCGCATGATCCTGATCAGTAATGGAGAACATGAATTCGTATTTCCGGTTACCGAAGTCCATGGCCTGCATCGTCACCACCCCAGCGAATTGCAGGCGGTGCCCGCCACAGTCAGCAAGTCCAAGGCAACCTACACCCGTGGTGTATTGCACTGGAATGACCAACATGTCGCCTGTCTCGAGGCCGAGCTGCTGTTCCATACCCTGAGCAGGAGCCTGTCATGAGCAATGAATTCTCCATGCTGGATCTGTTCCGCGACGAGGTCGAAACCCAGGCCAGTCGCCTCAGTGAACAGCTGTTGAAACTGGAAGCGAATCCCGGCGATCCCAGCGCGCTGGAGGCGCTGATGCGTGCCGCGCATTCCATCAAAGGCGCCGGCCGCATGGTCGCCGTTGAAGCCTGCGTGCAGGTCGCACATGTCATCGAAGATATATTCGTCGCCGCGCAGGAAGGACGGAGCTTCCTCGGTGCCGAGTTGGTGGACATACTCCTGCAGTCGGTGGACATGCTCAAACGCATTGCCGCCGAGGCCGATCAAGCTGATTGGGCCACAATCCACGCCAAAGAACTTGCCACGCTGATTCAATCACTCAATACCACTGCCGGTGCCGCAATACCGGCAGCGGCCGCCGCGAAACCCATAAAGAGCTCAGCAGCACCCGCAATCCGTGAGGCCGATCCGGCCATGTTGGATCTGTTCCGGGTCGAAGTCGAAAGCCAAACCCGATCACTCGCGGAAGGATTGTTAGAACTCGAGCAAAATCCGACCAGCGCCAAATGCCTCGAAGCCATGATGCGCGCCGCGCACTCACTGAAAGGTGCCGCGCGCATGGTGGACGTCAAGCCTGGCGTGCGCATTGCACATGCCATGGAAGACGGACTGGTCGCCGCACAAAAAGGCAAACTGGTCCTGGGGGCGCCGCATATCGACCTGCTGTTGAAAGGTGTCGACATGCTCACGCGTATTGGTGCCGCGCAAAACATCACCGACTGGGCCACGCAACACGCAACCGACATCGACAGCCTGGAAGCCGCGCTGGTCACGTTACCCAGTGGCGTATCACCAGCCGCCTCGGCTCCGCTACCTGTTGCTGATCAACCCGCACCGGAACCGGTCACCGTAACCACCGACAGGCGCATTGCGAAACAAGCCCATGACAGCGCTATCCGCGTCTCTGCCGAGAGTTTGAATCGACTGATGGGCCTGGCCGGCGAGGTGCAGGTTGAGGCACGCTGGCTGCGCCCCTATGCGGATGCACTGGTGCATTTCAAACACCGGCATACCGAGCTCATCAGCCTGTTGGACAAATTGCGCGATGCTCTGGAGATGACGCACGTCGACGAATATGCGCGCAATCTGCTCGGCGATGCTCAGCACAAGGCAGCCGTCTGCCGGCAGCTGATTGTCGAACGCCTCAACGATCTGGATGAATTCGATCGTCGCAGCCACAATCTGGCGAACCGTCTAAATCGTGAAGTGATCGCCAGCCGCATGCGGCCCTTCGCCGATGGCGTACATGGCTTCCAGCGCATGGTGCGCGATATGGCTCGCACCCTGAACAAAAAGATCCAAATAGATATCCGTGGTCTGACCACCCAGGTCGACCGTGACATCCTGGAAAAGATCGAGGCACCACTCAATCATCTTATTCGCAATGCCATCGACCATGGCATTGAGACAACCGAGGAGCGCGCCGCCGCCGGCAAGCCGGATATGGCGACTATCCGCCTTGAGGCCATGCACAGCGCCGGCATGTTATCGATCGTTGTCGAAGACGATGGCCGCGGTATGGATACCGCTCAGTTGCGCGAGAAAATCGTCAAGAAAAAACTGGTCTCTCAGGATATGGCCGCCGAGCTCAGCGAGTCGGAACTGATGGATTTCCTGTTCCTACCCGGCTTCTCCACCCGCGAGCAGGTGACTGAAATATCCGGACGCGGCGTCGGCCTGGATGTGGTGCATAGCGTGGTTCAGGAAATGCACGGCATCGTCCATGCCGCTGCGCAGCCCGGCAAGGGCATGCGTTTTCATCTGCAGTTACCGCTGACACTATCGGTGATGCGCTCATTGCTGGTTGAAATCGCCGGTGAACCCTATGCCTTCCCGCTCGCACAGATTCATCGCACGCTGAAACTTCCGCGGCATGCCATCGAGGTGATGGAAGGTCGCCAGTATTTCACCCTCGGTAACCAACATATCGGACTGGTTGGCGCCAATCAGGTACTCAATCTGGAAGGTGAACCACCCGCGGGGGACGAAGTTTGCATCGTCGTACTGGGTGAACGTCTGAGCCGCTACGGATTAGTGGTCGACCGCTTCCTCGGCGAACGCGGTCTGGTGGTACAAACACTCGATACCCGCCTCGGCAAGGTCAAAGATATCAGCTCCGCCGCGATCCTGGAGAACGGTGATCCCTGTTTGATCATCGATGTCGACGATCTGCTGCGTTCGGTCGACATCCTGATCGCCGGCGGCCGTCTGGACAAAATCCGCCGCGACAGCGAAAGCCAGAAAAAGAAGGCTACCAAACGCATTCTGGTGGTGGACGACTCCATCACTGTACGTGAGGTGGAACGCAATATGCTGGTCAATCGCGGCTATTACGTCGAGGTTGCAGTGGATGGCATGGACGGATGGAACGCCGTGCGCACGGGTGAATACGATCTCGTGATCAGCGATGTCGATATGCCGCGCATGAACGGCTTTGAGTTTGTCAGTCTGATAAAGAAAGACCCGCAGCTGAAAGCGCTGCCGGTGATGATTGTTTCCTATAAAGATCGTGATGAAGATCGCCAGCGCGGACTGGAAGTCGGCGCCGATTACTACCTGACCAAGGGCAGCTTTCATGATGAAACACTGCTAGATGCTGTCGCCGACCTGATCGGCCAAGCCTAAGTCAACTGCTACGGAATAGGATATGCGTGTCGCTGTCGTAAATGATTCGAAACTTGCTGCGGAATCCCTGCGCCGTGTGATTGCCGATAGCGGTCGTCATCAGGTTGCCTGGGTCGCCGAAGACGGCGCCGATGCGGTACACCGTTGTGCTGACGATGTGCCCGATCTCATTCTTATGGATCTGATCATGCCGGTGATGGACGGCGTCGCGGCCACTCGTCAGATCATGGCCAAAACTCCCTGCGCCATTGTTGTGGTCACCGCCAGCGTGTCCGGGAATGCCGGCAAGGTATTTGAGGCCATGGGCGCCGGGGCACTGGATGCCATCAATACACCCATCCTTGGCATGAACGGAACCAGCGGCGGGCATGAAGCACTATTGCACAAGATCGATATGGTCGGCCGCCTGATCGAAGCGCCAAAACGGATATCCGCACCCCATGCCCCAGTTCATCACAATCCCTGCGCCGTGCCCGGCCGTTGTCCGCCACTGATCGCTATCGGCGCCTCGACCGGCGGACCCGCCGCCCTGAAAACCATCCTTGAGCCACTGCCCTCCAATCTGGCCGCCGCTATTATCATCGTCCAGCATGTCGACGAGGAATTCGCCCGCAGCTTTGCCGAATGGCTGAATGAACAGACCGCCCTGAAGGTCCGGCTGGCGCAACCCGGCGACCGCCCCCAGCCGGGCCAGGTATTGATCGCCGGCCGAGAGGATCATCTGATCCTCACACGCGAGAGTACCCTGGATTACACAGCCAAGCCCGAGGATTACCCTTACCGCCCGTCTGTAAACGTATTTTTCGAAACCGTGGCGCGACATTGGGGTGGCCAGGCCGTTGGTGTCCTGCTCACCGGCATGGGTAAGGACGGCGGTAATGGGCTGCTGGCCCTGCGCCAGGCCGGCTGCCACACCATTGCCCAGGATCAGGCCAGCAGCGCTATTTACGGAATGCCCAAGGCCGCTGCGGAAATAGGCGCGGCGGTCGATATATTGGAATTGAAGGCCATTGGCCCCGCACTACTGAAATCTCTGCGGAGGCCGATAACCGCATAATTATGTGGATTCTGACCCATGGATGACAAAAGCAAAGCTATCGTGAATGACCCGTCCGTGCTGATACGCCGGGCCGTGGTGCTGCTGGTCGACGACCAGGCCATGGTCGCCGAGGCGATCCGGCGCATGCTGGTCGACGAGGCGGATATCGAGTTCCATTACTGCTACGATCCTCGCGAAGCCATCCAGACGGCCATCAGTCTCCACGCAACCATTATTCTGCAGGACCTGGTCATGCCGGAAATCGACGGCATGATGCTGGTGCGTTTCTACCGCGCCAACCCGGCCAGCCGCGACATCCCGGTCATTGTGCTATCGAGTAAAGACGACCCGTCTATCAAGAGCGAGGCCTTTACCAATGGCGCCAACGATTATCTGGTCAAACTACCGGATCAAGTGGAATTGATCGCACGCATCCGTGCTCACTCTCGCAGCTACATGGCACAGGCAGAGCGCGATGCCGCCTATCAGGCACTGCGCGATCTGCAGCGTCAGCTGGAAAACAGCAATGCGCAGCTTGAGGAAAGTAACCGCGAATTGCATCGCCTGTCCTCGCTGGACGGTCTGACGGGTATCGCCAACCGTCGCCAGTTCGACAAGATGCAGGATCAGGAATGGCAGCGCGCCTTGCGCAACTGCACTGAATTGTCGTTGATCATGATCGACATCGATTACTTCAAACTCTTCAACGATACTTATGGCCACCAGGCCGGCGACGATTGACTGAAAACGGTCGCACTCACCCTGGATCGCATTGTGCATCGCCCGTCCGATGTGGTGGCGCGCTATGGTGGCGAGGAATTTGCGTTGGTCCTGCCTGAGACCGATACCCAGGGCGCCCAACGCGTTGCTGAAAAAATGCGCGACACCGTGACTCGCCTGAACATACGTCACGAAGCCTCCAAAGTGAGCGACAAAATCTCACTGAGCATCGGCGTGGCCACTATGAATCCTCGCGGCAGCGAAAGCCCCGACATGCTGCTGGCCGCGGCCGATGACGCCCTGTATCGCGCCAAACACGCCGGCCGTAACCGCATTGAGATCGCCAAGCCGGATGCCGTACTGAGCAATATCGTGAGTCAATTCCGCAGCTAAATCGTCTCCCGCCCCAACCAGCACTCGCCAAAACCCGGCACAATCCCTATCATTACGGCTCCACCCGCGGCCTGCCCTGCAGATCCGGCCGACACATGTTGATTGCGGGAGCAAACCATGACTTTTGTCGTTGTTGAGAACTGTATTAAATGCAAATACACGGACTGCGTTGAAGTCTGTCCAGTGGATTGCTTTCACGAAGGACCGAATTTCCTGGTCATCGACCCGGAAGAATGCATCGACTGCACATTGTGCGAACCCGAATGTCCGGCCGAGGCCATCTTCGCCGAGGATGACATCCCCGAAGGACAGGAAGAGTTCCTGGCCATCAATGCCGAACTGTCGGCATCCTGGCCCGTGATCACCCAGAAGAAGGATGCCCCGGATGACGCTGATGAATGGCTGGGCAAGCCTGGGAAGATCGATTATCTGGAGCGCTAAGAGCCAGGTCGTCGCTTACCGCACCAATGGCCAGGATAGGCATGGCACGGCCTGGCTGCTCATGATCCAGGCATGAGCATTCGTCTTTTCCCGTACCACGAAGATCTGCTGGCAACGGCTGCCGCACGGACGCTGCAGCAAGCCGCCGCCCAGCTCCCCGATCTTTCTTCCGTTGTCATCCTGGTCGCCGATACCCTCGCATCCAACAGCCTGCGCACGACGCTGTGTGCGCAAGCGCAGCAGGCCGGTCATGCCGCCCTGTTGGGACTGCGCATCACTACACTGCGTGACTGGATCGAATCCTCCGGCGCAGACGACCAGCCACCTTTGAACGAACCCGCACGCCATCTGTTGCTGGTCGAGGCGTTGCGTCAACACAGTGGGCTATTCGGTGAAGATGATCCCTGGCGAGTCGCCGACAGCCTGTTGGGATTATTCGATGAGCTCAGCCTGCATCGCGCGCAGCTACCCGCATCCGAGGCAGCTCTGGCGGAACGACTCGCGCAAGACTACCGCATCAGTGGTCCAACACCGGCAGCGCTCACCCGTGAGGCACATATCGTGCACCGACTCTGGCAGGCCTGGCAGGAACAGACCACGGCCCTGCAGCGTCCAGACCCGTGGATACATTATCTGAATAAACTGCAGCAGCAGATCACACCGGCTGCCGACGAACCCTATTTCATTCTGATCGGACTGCAGGCACAGAGTCAGGCGGAACATGAGTGGGTTGCTGCGCGCCTGCGAACAGGTCGCACTGAATGGCTGCTGCATGGCAATACTTCGGCACAAGCCACTCTGGCCGACCGTGCCTTGATCGATATCCTCCCGCTTTGCTCAGATTGCGAGGAACAGGCTTCCGATAATCCGCGCAGCAAGGTTTTAGATAATGTCTATCCACAGGCTGACCTGAATCTGCGTCAACGTGCCGCGCAATTGGCTCAACAGTTTCCACGCAGCCCTCTGCACGACAGCATCGCCACACTGGCGGCTGACTCCGCGGAACAAGAGGCGCGCGCTATCGATATCCAGGTGCGCCGCTGGTTATTGGAAGGTAAACAGCGCATCGGCATTGTCACGGAAGATCGTCGCCTGGCGCGGCGCGTGCGCGCACTCCTGGAACGTGCCGGTATTGTGCTGGCCGACAGCGGCGGCTGGGCTCTATCCACGACCAGTGCGGCAGCCTGCGTCGAACGATGGCTGCAATGCATCGAAGAGGATTTTGCGCATCAACCCTTGTTGGATCTGCTCAAATCGCCGTTCCTCTGTGCAGATGAAGAACGCGGCACCCATCTCACCACGGTGTATCGTCTGGAACACGACATCATCCAGCACGAGAACATCGCGCGCGGACTGGAACGCTACCGGCGCCAGATCGAGTTTCGACGCCATCGCGCCAACTGGCCTGCCGCCACCTTCGAACCCCTGCACGCCCTGCTCGATCGTATCGAAAAGGCCGCGCGTCCGTTACTCAAACTGCATAGTGGCACGGCCTCCGCGCGGCTATTCCTCGCGCAGTTGCGTGTCAGTCTGAGCACGCTCGGCATCTGGCCGCTGCTGGATGCCGATGCCGCCGGCCAGCGCGTGCTGGCCCTGTGGGAAGAACTCGATGCCGCAGCACAACGCGCGCCCTTGACCCTGAGTTGGCAAGAGTTCCGTATCTGGCTCGGCCGCGCGCTGGAAGCCAAGACCTTCCGCCCCAGCCTTGCCAGCGGTCCGGTGCAATTGCTCACGCTGGAGCAGAGTCAGCTGGTGAGTTTCGACGCGCTAGTATTAGGCGCCTGCGATCACGAACATCTCCCTGGCAAGGATCGCGCAACGGCTTTCTTCAACACCGGCGTGCGCCGAGAACTTGGTCTACCCACCTGGGAACAGAAACTCGCGCAGCGCCTGTATCAATTCCGCCGCGTACTTGATAGCGCACCACAACTCTTACTGACACGCCGTCGCGAGGATCAGGGCGAACCGGTACTTGCCAGTCCCTGGTTGGAAGCACTGGAGACACTGCATCAACTCGCCTGGGCAACAACGCTTGAAGATACAACTATCAAGACATTGATGCTGGATGATCGCTGTGCCGTGGTTGCAGCGCAGCCGGCGCCATTACCCAGTCCACCTCTGCGGCCAAAACCATCACTGCCTGTCGCCCTGTTGCCCGAGACAATCAGTGCCAGCAGTCATCAACATCTGATCGACTGCCCGTATCGTTATTTCGCCAGCGATGGATTGAGTCTAGCGCCGCGTGAAGAAGTCCGCGAACAGTTGCAGAAAGCCGATTACGGCGAACGTGTTCACCGTTGCCTGGAGGCCTTTCATGGTGAGGTGGAACATCTACCCGGACCCTTTACCCAGCCGTTTAATGCCGACACCCGTGCCAATGCCATCATACTGTTGGAACACATTACCACTGCCGTGTTCGCGCGAGATTTGGAAGACAACTTCCAGCATCGCGGCTGGCTGAAACGCTGGTGGCAGCTTATTCCAAGCTATGTCGATTGGCAGATACAACGCGCCGCCGACTGGCAGGTACAGCAAGTTGAAGCGCGGGTCGAACAAGCCTTCGGTAGCGTGGCGAAGCTTAAAGGCCGCTTGGATCGCATCGACGCCGACGGCCGCGCAGTTGCAATTCTCGATTACAAAACCGGAGGCATTCCCGCGCAAGCGGACATCGACGCCGGCGAGGCGGTGCAACTGCCCTTTTATGCTTTGCTGAGCGGCGAAGCGGCCGTGCAGGTGGACTATCTCAAACTCGATGGTGATCGGGTGCAGACCAAAGGCGGATTGTCGGGTGATGAATTATTTGAACTGCGCGATGCCGTCGGCACACGTCTGGCTGAGTTGCAAACCGCCGTTGCCGAGGGACAACCGTTGCCCGCCTGGGGCGACCCCGACACCTGTCGATATTGTCCGATGGATGGTCTGTGCCGGCGGGCGGCGTGGGAAGAATGAAAGGGTCTAGGGTCTAGGGTCTAGGGTCTAGGGTCTAGGGTCTAGCGCCTAGCGCCTAAAAAATAGAAAGGCGGCCAGAAGGCCGCCTTTGGGTCCCTAACAGGCCGTCCCTGCCCGTCTCAACATCCGTTTGAGTTGTGCCTCCCTGGGTGCAATCCCTGCTTCCACTCCCTAGCTCAGGAAGCGGTATTTTTTCCTATTATTTCCATAAGTTAAACCCACCCCCTGCGTCAAATCCGCGGCGCGCGCACGGTCGCAGATTGGTCCGTGCGGCATGTCTTGTGGGCTATCTGATTAATAATCAGAACCTTGGAATTCATGGGTCATCAATCAGAGTTCTCATGCGCGCTATCATGCCCTTAACGACTACGGGATTATCAGAAAATACTTACAGATAAACACCCACGCCGAGCAGGCCGCATACTCCAACAACGGTTTCAACACGGCATGCCGTTCCGTTTGCCGCTGCCACGTCATGCCCTTATGCTGTGCGCGCCATGCGTGATCCCCTCTTAGCCACCGCACCCGACCAACACGCCAGCGTGCACGCCTCGGCGGGTACCGGGAAAACCTGGCTACTGGTCACGCGCCTGCTGCGCTTGTTATTGGATGGCGCGGCGCCCGCGAGCATTCTCGCCGTAACGTTCACCCGCAAGGCCGCCGCCGAAATGCTGGAGCGTTTGAACGAGCGCCTCGCGGAGCTGGCCACGGCCGACGATGCCCAGGTCGATGTCGCGCTTAGCGCGATGGGTATCACCGCCACGGATGCATTACGTAAACGTGCACGTACTCTCTATGAAACGCTGCTGTTCGAACCACGCCCGATACGCGCCACCACCTTTCACGCCTTTTGCCAGGAGATCCTGCAACGCTTCCCCGTCGAGGCCGAGGTACCACCCGGCTTCGAGCTGCAGGAAAGCGAGGCTGAACTGACCGAGGCGGCCTGGGACGCGCTCTATGCCGAGGCGACACTGACCCCCGACGGTCAGCAGGCCCGCGCGCTGGAACAGTTGTTCGATGCCTGCGGCGGCCTGTCCAACACACGCCAGGCACTGAACAGCTTTCTCAGCCACCGTATCGATTGGTGGGCCTATATTCAGGATCAGCCGGCAGCACTGGGTTTCGCTCAACATCGCGCACAGGAATTGTTCGACTGCGATCCGGATGCCGATCTCATCGCCGGCTTCTTCACCACAACCCGGTGTGCCGAACTCAGTGAGTTTGCCGCCTTGCTCGGCAAGCACGACACTAAAACCAACCGTGAGCATCAACAGCTACTGTTGCAAGCGTTGGCGTTGACCGAAGCTCAAGCGGGCGATAGTCAACAGCAACGATTGGAATCGGTCACTCAAGTGCTGCTCACCGCCAACGGTGAACCACGCAAACGCAGCACCAGCAAAGCCCTGGAAAAGAGCCTTGGCAGCAGTGGCAGTGAACGTTTCCTGGAACTGCACAACCGGCTCTGCAACGCCCTGCTGGAGACGCGCGATCAGCAGGCACGCCTGGCCAGCTTCGCCCTCACCTGTGCCTGGTATCAGGCCGGGCAGCGTCTTCTCGAACATTACCAGCGTATCAAGCGCGAACAACGGGTCTTGGATTTCGGCGATCTGGAATGGAACGCCTATCGCCTGCTCAACGGCAGTGGTCAGGCGCATTGGGTGCAATACAAACTGGATGCGCGCATCGATCATTTTCTGATCGACGAATTTCAGGACACCAACCCGACCCAGTGGCGTTTACTGCTGCCGCTGTTGCAGGAGCTTGCCGCCGGCATCACCGAGCGCAAGCGCAGCGTGTTCCTGGTCGGCGATGCCAAACAATCCATCTACCGCTTCCGTCGCGCCGACGCGCGGCTGCTGGAAGCGGCGAGTGACTGGCTGGAGGAACATCTACAGGCAGGGCGCTTCAGTCTGGAAGCCTCACGCTGCTCCGCACCGGCGATTATCGATTGCGTCAACCGTGCCTTTGCCGACGGCCCGCTGGCCGCCGCACTGCCAGAGTTTCCGCCGCATAGCACGCATCTGACGAATCTCTGGGGACAGGTGGAACTGCTGCCACCGTTCACACTGCCGGAGAGCGTGGAAACAATACGCACAGGTCTACGCAATCCATTGCAGGAACCCCGTCCGACCCCAGCCGATGATCTTCATCTCAGCGAGGCACGTAGTATCGCGGCACGCATCCGCAGGCTGATCGATGCACCGACGCTGATCGGTCCCGCCGAACAGGCACGGCCGTTACGCTATAGCGACATTC
>Ga0180009_10007753_pt1 | contig 10868 bp, 10 predicted proteins | sample OS_PC_MetaG_FD_123537 | JGI IMG/M metagenome (GOLD analysis project Ga0180009, IMG submission 123537) | Groundwater microbial communities from the Aspo Hard Rock Laboratory (HRL) deep subsurface site, Sweden - OS_PC_MetaG | ecosystem: Environmental > Aquatic > Deep subsurface > Groundwater... | reverse complement strand
GCTCCCGATCCAGGCCGACTACGTGGGCACCACCGTGGAGACCCAGAAGACCCGGGACTCCGTGGCGGTGTTGCTCAAGGAGTCGGACGAGGGACGGGAAGAGGTTCTGCTCTACACAAAAAACACCTAGGCCACCCAGAGGGGTGATCGAAGGAGAACCATGGCGTTCGCGCACAAGAGCCTGCTCGGCATCGCGCAGCTCTCCACCGAGGACATCATTACCATTTTGAACGTCTCGGAGACTTTCCACGAGATCTCCTTGCGGCGCATCAAGAAGGTGCCCACCTTGCGCGGCAAGACGGTGGTGAACCTGTTCATGGAGCCCAGCACCCGCACGCGGGCGTCGTTCGAAATCGCCGAGAAGCGCCTCTCGGCGGACGGGCTGAACCTCTCGCCTTCAACCTCCAGCGTAAAAAAGGGCGAGACCCTGCTGGACACCGCGCGCAACCTCCAGGCCATGCACCCCGATATCCTGGTTATCCGCCACCGCGCCGCGGGGTCACCGCACTTTTTGGACAAGCACATCGACGCGGCGGTGATCAACGCCGGGGACGGCGCCCACGAGCACCCGACCCAGGCTTTGCTCGACGCCTTCACCATCCGGCGCCAGGGCAAGTCCTTCGCGCGGCTGGAGGTCGCCATCATCGGCGACATCGCCCACAGCCGGGTGGCCCGATCCAACATTTTGTGTCTTACGCGCCTGGGGGCCAAGGTGCGGGTGTGTGGCCCCCGGACCATGCTGCAGCCCGGGCTCGAGAAGCTCGGCGCCACGCTCTACGATCGGCTCGACGACGCCCTGGAGGGCGTGGACGTAGCCATGGCCCTGCGGGTGCAGCTCGAGCGGTTTGGCGGCGACGCGCTGCTGGCCTCCACGCGGGAGTACGCCCGACAGTTTGGGCTCAACCGCCAGCGGCTCGAGCGGATCAAACCCGACGGGCTGGTGATGCACCCTGGCCCCATCAACCGCGGCGTGGAGATGGAACCGGACGTGGCGGACGGCGATCGCTCGGTGATCCTCGAGCAGGTCACCAGCGGGGTGGCGGTGCGGATGGCGCTTTTGTACTTGATGGCCGGGGGATCCCCGGACTCTGTGACGAAGGAGTCTTAGATCATGGGATCACGGCTTCTAATACGTGGAGCACGCATTCTGGATCCGGCCGGTGGCGTGGACGAGGTGGGAGATCTGCTCCTGGTGGACGGCAAGGTCGAGGCGCTGGGCGCGGTGGGGAACATCGCCGAGGACACCCCCGAGCTCGATGCCAAGGGGCTTGTGGCCACGCCGGGGTTGGTGGATCTACACGTGCACCTCCGGGAGCCCGGCGAGGAGTACAAGGAGGACATCCGCTCGGGCTCCGCGGCGGCCGTGGCCGGCGGGTTCACCACGGTGTGCTGCATGCCCAATACGCAGCCGCCCAACGACTGCCGGGCCGTGACGGACCTGATTCTCAACCGGGCGGCGGAGGCGGGCCTGGCGCGGGTGCGCCCGGTGGCCGCCATCAGCATGGGCTTGGCCGGCAAGGCGCTCACAGAGATGGCCGAGCTTCGCGACTCCGGGGCGGTGGCGGTGAGCGACGATGGCCATCCCGTGGAGAATGCCGGGTTCATGCGGCGTGCCCTGGAGTACGCCTCCACCTTTGGTCTGGTGGTGGTGAACCATTGCGAGGATCTTTCCCTGTCGGGCCGAGGCGCCATGAATGAGGGAGAGTCCTCCACCTGGACGGGGCTGCGCGCCCAACCCGCGGCGGCCGAGGAGGTGATGTTGGCCCGGGATCTGGTGCTGTGTCGACAGACCGGCGCGCGGTATCACGCGGCGCACGTCTCGGCGGCGGGTTCGGTGGAGCTGGTGCGGCGCGCCAAGGCCGACGGGCTGCCTGTGACCGCGGAGGTAACGGTGCACCACCTGCTGCTCACCGACAGGGCGTGCCTCGACTTTGACACCCACACCAAGTGCAATCCCCCCCTGCGCACCGAGGCCGACCGCCTGGCCTGCATCGCCGGCGTGGCGGACGGCACCTTGGATGCCATCGTCACCGACCATGCCCCGCACACCGACAACGACAAAGCGGTAGAATTCGAGGACGCGCCCTTTGGCGTCATAGGCCTGGAGACGGCCCTTCCGGCCCTGTTGGGCCTCGTGGAGCAGGGCGCGTTGTCCCTCTCGACGGTCATCGAGCGGCTCACCGCCGGCCCGGCGGCCTGCTTCGGGCTGGATGCCGGTCGGCTTGTCCCCGGCGCCCCGGCGGACGTGACCCTCATCGATCCGGCGCTGCGTTTCACCATCCGGCCGGAGCACTTCCTGTCCCGGTCGGGCAACACGCCCTTCGCGGGTTGGGACGTGTGTGGCCGGGCTGTGGCCACCATCGTGGCCGGGCGACTGGTCTACCGCTGGCCGGATGGCCTCGTGCCTGGCTGAGCCCCGCGCCCATGAATCCGACCCCTGACGAAACTCCACCGCCCGCTGCCACGCTGGGCGTTGAATCACGTCTGCCCTGCACCGTGGCGGCGGAGGTTACGGCCCTGATGGAGCGAATCTCCGCGGACTATGCCGAGGGCGAGTCCGCACGCCTCGCCGCCGAAGCCCGGGAGTCCTTCGGGCTGGCCACGGGCCGTGTTCACGAAGGGGACCGCTCCTTTGACGAACGCATGGCCCTGTTCATGGAGTGGTTCCTCCTGGATCGCCCGCTCGGGTCAGGGGGTGAGACTCCGGCGCACGCATGGGCCGTCGATCACGCGGCAGCGCTGGATCCCCGGTCCCGGGCGCTTTTGCTGGGACTGTGCACGAGCCACCGCTCGCTGTTTTGCCGGGTGGGGACGGATGACGCCCGGCGCCTGTTGGCCGATGATCTGCTCTACGGCATCCGCTGGGCGGTGACGGCGCCCGATGGGTTGCCCGGCGTGGAGGTCGGCGATGTGTATGAGGGCCGACTCCTGGGTCATGCCGGGGAGGTGCACTTTACGGCGGCTTTTTGTTATCATCCCAGGGAGGCGGCGCAGCGGATTCGACGGCACATGGAACGCGTGCGCGATCGTGGGAAGGCGCCGGGGCCGTCTCTTCTCGATGAGTTGATGAGCATGCGACTGGCCTACGATCGCGCTGAAGGAGCCCCGGTGAACGCCATCTACCGCCTCGGGCGGTGACAGGACAAAGGTCGCTGAACCTATGACATCTCCGCCGCCCGAAGACCTCATCGAGGACCTCGACTTCCTGAGGCAGTTGCTGCGGGATCTCACCCACGAGATCGCCGCTCCCCTCACGCCGCTTTTTGGGCACCTGGATCTGCTCGAGCTCCGGACCGACGACAAGCTCTCGCCCATGCAGATGCGATGCATGAGGGCCATGCGGCGGTCCCTCCGGCGGCTCTCGGCCATCAACGATCGCATGCTGGAGATGGCCCGGGTAGAGCGGGGACACATCCCCTGCGAGCCCCTGCCGCTCATTCCCCAGCAGGCCGTGGCCGAGGTGGTGCGACGCAAGTCCACTTCGGCGGAGTCCCATGGCGTGGCCCTCGAGCAGCGCTCTTCGGTCACTGGCGATCGCAAGATCCTGGCGGACTGGAACCTGCTTGTCATCGCTCTGGGCCATCTCGTGGAGAATGCCCTTCGCTACGCCCCTGACGGCAGCACGGTCGCCCTCGCGTTGGATGCGACGGAGGAGGGCTGCGCCATCCGCGTTGTGGACGATGGGTCGGCGGTACCCGCCACGGAGCTGGACAAGATCCTCCGCCCCTTTTATCGGGTCACCGACGCCGAGGGCTACACCGAAACTGCCGGGTTGGGGCTCACCATTGTGGACCTCATTGCCCGTCGCCACGGGGGGAGCCTCGGCCTCAGTCTCACCCACCCCCAGGAGGAGACACAGCCTGGCCTCACGGCCACCCTGGTGATTCCCTGGTGTGACTGATGTCTGTGCGGGTCGCCTTCGCCACCCTCGGTTGCCGGGTCAATCGGGCCGACACGTCGTTGATCCGTGACCGCCTGCCGGCCGAGGTGCAGGTGGTGGAATTTGGTCAGTGGGCCGACGTGTATGTCATCAACACCTGCACGGTCACGGCCACGGCGGATCGCCAGTCCCGACAGCTCGTGAGCCGGGCGCATCGGGCCAACCCCTCCGCGGCCGTCATCGTCACCGGCTGCCTGGCGGATCAGCGACCCGAGGAGGTGCGCTCCCTAGACGGCGTGGTTTACGTGGCGGCCAATGCCTCCAAGCCAGTGCTCGCGGCAGAGGTGGCTCGCCGGGTGGGGCTGGCGGCCCGGGACGAGCCGCTGCCGCGCCATCATCCCGAGAAGGTGACCCGCCCGCCGTTGAAGATCCAGGACGGTTGTGACGGCGTATGTGCGTACTGTGCCGTTGCCGCGGCCCGAGGGCGGCCCACGAGCATGGACGCGGATCGGGTCCTGGCGCGGCTGCATGGGCTGGGCGAGCAGGGTTGCGCAGAGGTGATCCTCGTCGGCATCGATCTCGGCGCCTGGGGCCGGGACCTGGACCCTCCGCAACGGCTCGTGGCGCTGGTGGAACGAATTCTCCGGGAGCGACCGGTGGAGCGGGTGCGGCTCAGCTCCATCGAGATCGCCCACCTGGAGGATGACCTGTTGCGGGTCATGGCCGAGACGCCCCGGATCTGCCGCCAGCTTCACCTGCCCCTGCAAAGTGGAGCCGACCCGGTGCTCGAGCGCATGCGGAGACCGTACAGTGCGGCCACGTACGTCGAGCGGGTGCAAAAAGCCCAGGCCCTGGTGGAGGGAGTCGTGATCGGCACCGATGTCATCGCCGGTTTCCCCGGGGAGCGCGACGAGGACCACCGGCGCACCGTGGCACTGCTCGAAGAGTTGGGCTTGGCCTACCTGCACGTGTTCCCGTTCTCGGCCCGGCCCGGCACTCCGGCCGTTTCCCTGCCCGACCCGGTGCCCGATGTCGTTGTGCGCACGCGGGCCCGGGAGCTGCGAGAGCTTGCAGACAAGCTCTGGCGGCGTTGTCGGCAGAGCATGCAGGGGTGGGAGACCACTGCGGTGGTCGCGAACCGACGGGGTGGCGAAGGGGTTGCAGGATATTCGGATCAGGCCGTTGGGTTGCGGATGGATTGCGACGCGTCCTTTGTGGGACGGCTGGTGCACGTGAAACTGGGTGCGCTCACCGAAGACGGCATGGAGGCTGCGGTGATGGATCGACTGGTGGACGAACGTGAATTGCAGTAGGCTTTGACCATGGCCGATGTAGAGTTGCAACAGCGGGTGGCGGAGTTGGAGGCGCGGCTCGGGTACACGTTCGGGAGCCGCGGTCAGGTGGAGACGGCGCTCACGCACAAGTCCTTTGCCAATGAGCACTCGCCGCAGCTTCCCCACAACGAGCGCATGGAGTTTCTGGGAGACGCCGTGGTGTCCCTGGTGGTCGGGCATTTGCTCATGGCGGGGCATCCGGAGTGGACCGAAGGGGAGCTTTCCAAGGCGCGAGCGGCCCTGGTGAGCGCCAGCGGCCTCGCCGACCTGGCGCAACGTCTCGGGTTGGGACAGGCCCTGCGGCTCGGTCGCGGAGAGGAGCACACGGGCGGGCGCACCAAACCCTCCATCCTGGCCGATAGCTTTGAGGCCCTGACCGCGGCCATCTATCTCGACGGTGGCTACGACGCGGTCTTTGATGTGCTGCGCCGACTCTTTGAGCCGCGGCTGGACGACTCCCTGCGAGGCATTCAGGAGCGGGATCCGAAGACGCATCTGCAGGAGCGGATTCAGGCGGTGTACAAACGCGCGCCCTGCTACGATCTCGTGGGCACACACGGCCCGGAGCACGACCTCCGTTTCACCGTGGAGCTCGTGGTTGAGGACACCCCGATTTGCATGGGTGTGGGGCGCACCAAAAAGGAAGCCGAGCAACGGGCCGCCGCCACGGTGCTGGAGCGGATCTCCGCCGGAGAGCGCCTCGAAGATCTGCTCGGAGACAACGACCGTCATTAACGCCGGAAAAAAGGCTATTTGGTGGAATTTTCCTTGACGGCTGGGCCCCGATGCACTAGATTTTTTTATTCAGACCGGAAAAAAATAGGGCGTCGGTCGTCTCTGCCTCGTGGAAACGATAATTCCGCCGCCCGACTTTCATAACGACCCCCGTGCTTCGGTACGGGGGTCTTTCTATTTGGGGAGCCTGGCGCTGGGGCGAGCCCGACTGTGCGCTCCGGCGCTCTGCGTCTGTTGGGCACAGCGATAGAAGGGCTCACAAGAGGTGCGGGCCAGACATTTATGGATCTGCATCAGCTCCGGTTGGGCCCGACGCGACAGCCGCATCAGGCACCAGCGGCGAACATAGCCCGAGTGCAGGGCGATGCGGGCCTGCAGCCGCGCGGCCTCCAGATCAGCCGTGTTGCCGCCGTATCCGCGGGCCAGGGCGACGTTGCGCTCGATGGCGCAGTCTTCCATGCGGTCGCAGATGGTCTCCATGGCCCGCTTGCTCACCACCTCGGCAGGGTCTGTGCTCGTTTTGGAAGCCGGCTGTCTGCGATGGGCTGGCTGGGTGCCGGGACCAAGGGCCTCGTTGGGGCAGCCCGCGCTGGCGCCGCCAAGGAGCAATAGCGTGAGCAGGGGCAGCAACAGGTTCGGGCGACGCATGTGGTTCCTCCGTGGACACTCACAGTAGGCCGAGGCCGCCGCAAGGGTCAAGCGCATCGCGCCTACTGGGTTCAGTTCACCAGACCGGGTGTGTAAATTTCGATGACACGCGTGGGGTGGCCCGCGGCATCCACGCCTCCCAGAAGGCCCATGGTGCCGGTGGACATGGGGAAGGCCTGGTGCCCTGTACGCGGCACCACCAGGTCCGCGGAGGCGACCCAGGAGGGGTCTCCTCCGGCCACGTTGAAGATCTCGGCGTCGCCGATGGGAAGGCCGTCAGCGCCCGTGCCGCCGGCCACCACCAGCTCGTCGCCCAGGCGCAAGGCGGTATGGCCGGTTCGCGCGGTGTCCAGTAGCCCCGGCAGCGGCGTGAAGGAGCCGTCGTCGGGATCGTAGATCACCCCGTCGGCGAGCACCGTGCCATCCGCGGTCACGCCCCCGATGATCAAAATTCGGCGATCGGCGAGGGTCACGGCCGTGTGCCCGCTGATCATGGGCCCGGGGTCTGTGGCGACCGCGGCCTCCACAAAGCCCCAGTTGATGGTGTCCACGTCGGGCTGGTTCGGGGTGACCGTGACGGTTTCGGCCACGGGATCCCCGGCGCCACCGCCGCCGTAGATGAGCACGATGAGGTCCGGCGCTGAGGCGGTGCTGGTGGAGGTCCTGGTGCGCGTGGCCGTGTGGCCCTGTCGACAGCCGGCCAGGGCGCGTTGCTCGGCGCTCACCTTCCATTCATAGGTGTTGGTGTTGTAGGCGGCCACCAGGTGCAGGGCATCGCAGGCGGCGCCGGCCGGGCCGCGACCGCCCACCACCAGGAAGCTGTTGAGCACCCGGTGGTCGTAGCCATCCAGAAACGAGGGGTAGGGGCCCAGGACCACCGCCAATGCGCCGGCCCGGGCCACCGCGGGCAGGCCGTAGTTCACGTCCGGCAGGTAGTCAAAACCCGAAGACCCGGGCTGCATGAGGTCCAGGCGACCTGAGAGCGTGCCGGCCTCGTCGACTCCGCCGTACAGCAGGAAATATCCGGCGTCGATGTTCATGGCCACCATGTCGGCGCGCGGGTCGGGCAGCTCCGTGAGCCCGAACGTGTTGTGGAAATAGGCGTCGTAGTAGAAGGGCTCGGTGGGCACGGTGGCATCGGCGGTGAGGCCGCCGAACCAGAGCGTGGCGTTCAGGTTGTCGTCGGCCGTGTCATCCCAGTCTTCAACGGCGTAGTTGGCCATGGCCATGGCCGTGGCGGCCACGGGGGCGTCCACGGGCGCGCGACCAAAGGTGCCCACCCGGGAGACAAAGAGGGTCAGGGTCTCTGCGGTGGGGTAGGCGTTGATCAGGGGGCTCTGGCCCCGGCAGATCACCGCTCCACCGCCGGAGAGTCCCTCGATGATCACGGGGGACGAGCCCCCGGTCTTGAGCTCCAGCTCCAACTCGAAGCTGTCCCCGGCCCCGGACAGGGCCTGGGTTTCGGTCTGGTCGCCGAAGGTCAGGCGAACCTCGGTGACTCCGCTGAAGGTGTCCTGGCCTTCGGGGGTCACGAGGGTAAACGGAATGACTTCGTAGTTGCCCTTGCAGCCGGCCTGCAGCGCTCCCAAGAGCAGGAGACTCAGGATCAGGTTGAACATCGGGTTTTTCACAGTGGCACGCTCCAAAAAGTGCTAAAGGGCCCGGGCCAGGTGCGCGCGAAGGCGCAACCCCGGATCGGTCGGCTATGTTACTGGGAGGTCGAGTCCTGGGCAATGCCTTTCCCCGGGTAGACCCGGGGTCCCGGTGTGGGGACAGCTTGACGCTTCGGTCTTTGGGGGGCATTTTTGACCCCCGGAGCGACGTATCATCTCTACCACGGAAAACAACATGCGACAGTTCCAGTCACTGCTTCCCAGGCCACGACTCTCCCGGCTGCTCACCTTGGGACTTTGGCTCGGGTTGGGCCTTGGCTCCACGCGCGCCGCGCGGGCGGAACCCGCCGTGGTTGTGCCGGCCTCCCTCAAGGACACCCTCGCGGCCGAGCAGCGGGGAGAGCTGCCTGCCGCGCTGGCGGGCTATGACAAGCTCATCAAACAGCCGCAGTCTCTGCACGTGCGGATCTACCTGCACGGGCTGGTCCGCGCCCTGGCGGCGCGCATTCCGGTGATCCAGCTGCCGGGTTTGCTCCAGCGGTTGCCCATGGGATCTGCCGTGCGTTCGTGGCTGGTGCTGCGGCAGGCAGAGGTCAGCATCGGGGCTGGGAAGGAGCAGGCCGCACGCATGCTTTTGAGCGCGTCGAAGGGATTGGATCCCGACCGGAAGCGTCGCCTCCTGGCCGCGGCCGGACATCCCCGGTCCATCGGCGCGCTGGTGCCGCTGACCGGGCGACTCTGGGGCCTGGGTCAGAATTTGCTCCGGGGCATGATCCTCGCGGCGGGCCTGTCGGCACAGTCCCGGGGGCACTTCACCACAATCGTAGCCCGGGACTCGGCGCGTGATCCCGCGCGATCCGCCGCCGCCCTGGCGCGGTTGGGGGTGGTGGCTGTGGTGGGCGTGCCCCTGTCGAGCAATGCGCGCCGGGCAGCGCCCGTGTGCCAAAAGGAGGGGCTGCCGCTGCTGTTGGGCGCCGATGGCAAGGGCTTGCCCCAGCTGGGGACATTCATCTTCCGGGGGGTGCACTCTCCAGTGCAGCGGGCCCGGGCCCTGGCGCGGTACCTCGCCGCGACCCGGAAAGTGATCCGGGTGGCTGTCTTGCACCCGGGCAACGGCTACGGTCGCCGGGTGGCCAAAGCCTTTGCCGACGAGGCCGGCAAGTCCTCCCTCGTGGTGGTCGCCACGGTGGTCTACAATCGAAAGAACCCGACGCTCTACAAACGCTTCAAGTCCCTTGCGACCCGGGGGACCCAGGCGGTTTTTGTGGCCGACAGCGCTACACACCTCGAGCTCGTGGCGCCCCAGCTCGGTCTGGCGGGTCTGCAGGCGGTGCCGTTGCGCCAGCTCGGCCGGGGCAAGAACAGAGGCAGGGGTAAGGTGCTCCTGCTCTCGACGGCCGAGGGACTTCGCGCGCGGCTCGTCAAGAACGTGGGCCACTCGGTGGCCGGGGCCGTGCTGGCGCCGGGCTTTTACGCCGACGCCCTGGACCCGAAGCTGGGCTCCTTTATCACGGCCTTTCAGCAGGTGTTCGGGCAGCCTCCAGATCGGTACGCCGCCCTGGGTTACCTGGCTGTGCAGCGCATTCGGAGCCTGCTGGTGCGCCGGGCCCAGGGACGGGTTTCCCTGCGACAGGCGCTGTCCGCGTCGATGGGACCGCACAAAAAGCCCCTGTTCGACAAAAACGGCGAGCGGGCGGATCCGCCGCGCCTGTATCGCGTCCACAGCAGCGGCATCCGGTTGCTGACGCCCCGAGTCAAACCATGACCGCGCACGCTGAGGATCTCATGGAATCTGCCCGGGAGCGGCTGATTGTCGCCCTGGACGTGCCAGAAGCGGCCATGGCCCTGTCTCTGGCCGAGGCGCTGGCGCCCACGGTGGGCTACTTCAAAGTGGGGCTGGAGCTCTTCGGCTCGGCCGGTCCCGACTTTGTGCGCGAAATGGTTGCGCGTGGGGCGCGGGTGTTCCTGGACCTGAAGCTGCACGATATCCCCGCCACGGTGGGGCGGTCGGTGGAGGTGCTCAGCAGGCTCGGCGTGTCCCTGCTCACTGTGCACGCCGCCGGGGGACCCGAGATGCTGCGCCAGGCCGCCCGGGCGGCCGCCGCCGCGGATCGGCCCCCGGGTGTATTGGCGGTCACCGCCCTGACCAGCCTGGACGACGAGGACCTGCGCGCCGTGGGGATCTCCCTGTCTCCCGCAGAGCTGGTTCTGCACCGCGCCCGGCTGGCGTTCGAGTGCGGGGTGGCCGGGGTGGTGGCCTCGGTGCACGAGGCCGCGGCCGTGCGCGCGGTGGTGACGCCGGACTTCCACATCGTCACACCGGGCATTCGCGCCGCCGGCACAGCCCTGGGCGATCAAAAGCGCGTGGGCACCCCGGCCGGGGCCATCGCCGCGGGGGCCTCCCATCTGGTGGTGGGCCGGCCCATTCGCGACGCTCCGGACCCGGTGCAAGCGGCGCGGGACCTGGTGGCCGAGATGGCCGCGGCCCTCGGCGGCCTATCATGAGCCCGGCCCGGGCCGGGAGGCGGGTCTATGGCACCCACGCGGTTGAGGAGGTCCTGCGTGCGCATGCCCAGGAGGTGCAGGCGGTCTTTGTGGCCGAAGGCCGAAAACGGGACGCCGCCCTCGACGAGGCCCTTTCCCGAGCGTCCGTGCAGG
>Ga0180009_10007752_pt1 | contig 10869 bp, 7 predicted proteins | sample OS_PC_MetaG_FD_123537 | JGI IMG/M metagenome (GOLD analysis project Ga0180009, IMG submission 123537) | Groundwater microbial communities from the Aspo Hard Rock Laboratory (HRL) deep subsurface site, Sweden - OS_PC_MetaG | ecosystem: Environmental > Aquatic > Deep subsurface > Groundwater... | reverse complement strand
TCTCCCGCATGTGCCTGGGGCTGTGGCTCATGATCAACAGCTTGTGGGCCGCGTGAAAGCCCATGAGGCCCCGCACCGAGGGGTCCCGGTCCAGGAGGTCCCTCCAGCGCCGGAGGGTGAAAACCCGCTCGATGAAGTTCTCCCGAATCCCCATGCCGGAAAGTCTCCCCTCGTCCTCCACGGGCAGCCGGGGAAAGCGGTCCATGAATGCTGCGGCGAAAAGGCCCCGGCCCCGGCGCACGGACATTCCTGCTTCCGTGTACACGGGCACCCGCTCCATGCCCGAGGAGGGGCTCCTGCTCTTGAAGATGAACCCGCACAGGTCCTGTTCCGCGAGGCCGTCCAGGCGGGCCCGGGCCCAGGAGAGCATCCGGTCCGTCAGGTCCCGCCCGGTGGTCCGGGTCACCAGGCGGGGGGATTCCGGGTTCCCCGTGAGGTGCATGGCCTCCCGGGGGACCCCCAGGCCGCACTCCGCCTCCGGGCAGACAGGCACGAACTCGAACCAGGCCGAGAGGGTTTTGGTGATGAACGGGTCGCGTTTGTGTCCGCCGTCGTAGCGGACCTTTTCCCCCAGGAGACAGGCCGAAACCCCGATGCGCACGCGGTCTTCCATGGAATGCCCCCTTCCCTATGCCGGAAAAGGGCCGTGCAGTCTGCCCCTTCCAGCCGAAACGTTCTTGGAACTCCACCGAAAAAAAGCCCTGCTTGACAGTCCCGGCCCAAAGGTGTTTGTGAGGGTCAGGAACAAAATAATCCATCACTTTCAAGACCGGCCCCTGGCCGGAGACCAGGATCGAGATGAAAGAGTGCACCCCCCCACTGCCCCCTTCTCCGGACGAAGACGTGCCCTTCACCCTGGTGGAGGAAACCTCCGGCCTGGAAAGCCTGGCCCGGGAACTCGAAGGCTGTTCCAGGGTGGCCGTGGACCTGGAGGCGGACAGTATGTACCACTACCAGGAAAAGGTATGCCTGGTCCAGATTTCCGCCCGGGGCAAAAACTGGATGGCCGACCCCCTGGCCGTGGGACACCTGTCTTCCCTGGCCCCCATGTTCGCGGACCCCAAGGTGCGCAAGGTCCTCCACGGATCGGACTACGACATCCGCAGCCTCCACCGGGACTTCGGCATCGAGGTGAAGAACCTCTTCGACACCCAGTTGGCAGCCTGTTTCCTGGGGTACAAGGAGACCGGCCTGGCGAGCCTTTTGGCCAGCCGGTTCGACGTGCACCTGGAAAAGAAATACCAGAAGAGCAACTGGTCCCGGAGGCCCCTGCCCGCCGAGATGCTGGCCTACGCGGCCCGGGACACGGCCTATCTCCTGGAACTGGCCTCCGGACTCCGCAAGGAGCTGAAGAAGCTCGGCCGCCTGGAATGGGTCGAGGAGGAATCCCAGATCCTGACCCATGTCCGGGTCCACGAGGACAACGATTCCCCCCTGTACCTGAGATTCAAGGGGGCCGGGCGCCTGGACCCCAGAACCCTGGCGGTCCTGGAGGAGGTCTTGAAGTTCCGGAACGAGGAGGCCCGGCGTCTGGACCGCCCGCCCTTCAAGGTCATGGGCAACCAGTCCCTTTTGAATATCGCGGAACAAAAGCCCAAGACCATGAAGGAGCTGGAGGCCCTGAGCCACGTGACATCCAAGCAGGCCCACCTCTTCGGCCGGCGGATCCTCCCCAACGTTCACCAGGCCCTGGCCCTTTCCACGAGTGATCTCCCCGTGTATCCACACGTCCCCCGGGTCCGGATGGATCACCGGGTATCCCTTCGGGTCCAGGCCCTGAAGGATTGGCGCACGGAAAAGTCCGCCGAGCTTTCCCTGGACCCGGGGGTGATGCTGTCCAACACCCAGATCCGGGCCCTGGCCTTGACCAACCCCAGGGACCTGCGGGCTATGGGGGAGGTGGAGGAAATTCGGCGCTGGCAGGTGAAGGCCCTGGGCGAGGAAATACTCACCACCCTGGCCGAGGCCCCCAAGAAGCCGAAGAAGTCGAGCCAGGACAGTGACCCTGCGTCCTAGCCCCCCGGGAAACCTGCCTGGCCCGGAAACGAAAAAAGCCCCCCAAACGGGGGGCTTTCGTTTTTTGCAGCCTGTCCGCCGGTCAGGGCGAGACGAACCGGGCGGGGTTTATATCGTAATGGGGGTTGGCCAGGAAATCCTGGTGGATGTTCACGACGCGGGAGGCCAGACCGCTGGCCAGGTCCGGGCTGGTGGTGGCCTGGAAGCTCACGGTGGACAGGGTCCCGTTGTTCACGACCGCAGTCCCGAAATGGTCATACAGGTCCGGCTCGGCCAGATCCGCCCGGAGATCCCGGGAAGGCTCGGCATCCTCCTCCTGCTCCGCCGCAGGCCCCCGGGTCTCGTCCCGGAAGGCGGCCAGTTCGTCCGCCGTGGGGTCTGCATCGTCCCCGGAACAGGGGCAAGGTTTCTTGAAGAACAGGCTCCGGGGCAGGAGATGGGGCGTGCACACCATGTTGGAAAGCCCGGCGTCGTTGATCTCCACAAGGTTCAGGACCAGTGTCTGGGACCGGAACTGATCCGCCTGGACCTGGCTGATGAGGCTGCGTTCCACCTGGCAGGGCACCACGGCGGACCGGGTGGCCGGCTCGGGGCTCGGGACGAGATCCACGGCAAAGGCCAGGAGTTCACCCGCCGCAGCCAAGCCAGGGGCCAGGACAAGAAGGAGAAGAAGAGCTGGAACCAAGGACCGTCTCATGGGGGGGGCCTCCCTTTGCAAATGAACCTATTGGAGATTTCTCCTTTCACAATATAGCCCTTCATGCCAAGGATGGCAAGGAAAAGACGAGTGAAACCCTTCACTCACGCGGGAATTTTCCCCGCCAGATACTGCGCGCGGTGGGTCTCGCAGGAAAAGCCCACCCGTGACCGAAGGACAACAGACGTGCAGCCGCCGGATGGGCACCGGGGAACCCGGAGTCCGAGCCAACTTTCCTGGAACAGGAACGAAAAAGGCCCCCGGGGAGATGGATCCCCGGGGGCCTGGAACCTATTGGGCAACTATTCGTTCCTAATACTGAATGCCCATTTCCTCCAGGAGCTTGTAGTCGATGGCGCCGGTCTGCTGGAGCCCGTGCCGCCGCTGGTAGCGCTTGATTCCCCAGAAGGACCGGGGGCCGAAAAGGCCGTCGATGCCCAGCTTGTAGTCACCCTCGCTCTGGAGCACGGTCTGGACCTTGCGGATAAGGTCCCGGGTAACCACCAGCCGCTCGGTGGGGCCCTGAGCCACGGGGGCGGGTTCCGGGGAGACCGCAGAGGCCGCGGCAACCGGGGCCACGGCAGGCGCCGCCGGAGTCATGGCCGCCACCGGGGCAGGAGCCGCCACTGGAGCGGGAGCCGCCATCGGGGCAGGAGCAGGCTCGGGAGCCGGAGCCCTCACAGGAGCGGGAGCCACCACCGGAACAGGAGCCTGGGCATAGGTGGGCGCCCTCCTCGCGGGCTTTTCCCCGCGGAACTCGGCCAGGTAAGCCTGCATCTCCTCCAGGAGTTCCCGGGGGTACATGTCATCAGCCAGCTTGTCCCAAAGGGGCACGGCCTTGTCGTGGATGGCCTTCAACTGGGCATCGGACACATCCACATTCTTGATGCCGTACTGGATCATGGCGTTGAAGGCGTCCTCGTTGTCCTTGCGCACCAGCATGGTAAAACGCCTCATGAGGTCGTCCCGGAGGCCGAAGAACTTGGTGCGGTACTCCTCAGGAAGGTCCATCCAGGTGCCGTTGGTGATGACGATCACCGAAGGGGAGTAGCGGATCTTGATGGGGGTGATATACTTCACCGAGGTGTAGAGCTGGGCACCCACCACGAACAAGGATGGGCCTATGGACGTGTCGGCCACGCCCTGGCGGATGGAGGAGGCCACCTCGGGCACGTTCACAGGGATGGGATCCGCGCCCAGTTGCCTCAAGAGCTCCTCTTCCAACCGACCGTACCAGGTGAGGAACTTGACCTTCTTGAAGTTGGCCAGTTCGTTCATGGGGAGGGAATTGGAAAAGATGATGTCGAAGTCCTGGTCCACCCAGGCGAGAAGGAAGTAGCCATTCTCCCGCATGATGCCGTCGAAGGTCTGCTTCATCTTGCTCTTGATGTAGTCGACCTCGTCGTAGTTCTGGAACATGAACGGCAGTTCCACCACGGCCATCTCCGGGCACACGAGAACGGCGCCCTGTCCGCTCATGCCCGCTCCCTGGAGCTGGCCGATATGCATCTTGCGGATGTAGTCCTCCTCATCCCCCATGACGCCGCCCCAGTAGTTCTTGATGGCCAGGTTGCCATCCGTGGCTTCCCTCACCGCGGGCAGCACCGTCTCGTTGATGTGCCTGGCCCAGCCAACGCCCTTGGGCGCCAGGGTTCCGAACTTCCAGCGGTACTGGGCCACCTTGGCCTGGGCTTCGCCCTGCAACCCCAAGAGAAAAAAGGCCCCAAGGACGAATAAGGCAAGAAGGACAACGGGTTTTCTTCGTTGCATAGCCACCTCCGGTTTGAGCGCCTCGGGCGCATCGACAAAAAACAACAGGGAAATGTTCGGTGGGCGAGTAAACAGGAACCGTAATTTTTTGCTTTTACACTCATTAATCCATTCGCGTCAAGAGCGGCGGGCGGAAAAGGGGCCAGGCGCCCCCTGGCCCCAGCCGGGCCTTTCCTCCCCCGGAGCCCGGGGCCGTCTTGACACCGGTTTCAGCCGGGATTACCAAAAGAAAAGAAACCATTCCCCTTTTCCCTGGAGGCCCCCATGCAGAACGTCCGGACGCCCCGGCTGCCGGTCAGCCGGTTCTGGCGAACCCTGGTGAACCCCGGCCCCCGCTCCATCCGGGGCCAGCGGCTGTTCCTGGAATCCATGGCCCGACTTTTGGGGAAAACCCCCAAAAAGGCCCAATGCCGCAGGTGCCGCCTGGGGGGGGTAACGGCTGAGGAGATCACGGGCTGGGCCCACGAGGACGGCCGGACCCTCCTCTACCTCCATGGCGGGGCCTACATGATGGGCTCCATCAGAACCCACCGGCCCCTGGCCTCCATCGTTTCCCGTCTGGCCCGAGCCCGGGGGGTCATCATCGGCTACCGCCTGGCCCCGGAGCATCCCCATCCCGCCGCCCTGGAGGACGCCCTTGCCGCCTACCGGGCCCTCCTGGACCAGGGGACCGATCCGGCCCGCATGGCCGTAGCCGGGGACTCGGCCGGGGGCGGGCTCACCCTGGCCCTTCTCCTGGCCCTCCGGGACGCCGGAGATCCCCTGCCGGCGGCGGCCTACTGCATGAGCCCCTGGACCGACCTCACCCAATGGAAAAAGTCCGTGGAGTTCGAGAGGACCGGGCAGCCCTGCCGCACGGACCTGTACCTGCGCTACGTCGCCCGGCTCTACGCCGCCGGGGCCGACACCGCCCATCCCTATGTGAGCCCCGCCCTGGGGGACTACACGGGCCTGCCGCCGCTCCTCATCCAGGCCGCCCGGGAGGAGGCCCTCCGGGACGACGCGGCCCGGGTGGCCCAAAAGGCCCGGGAGGCCGGGGTTCCCGTAACCCTGAACCTCTACGCCGGCAGCACCCACGTCCTCCCGGCCCTAGGCGGGATCAACGACCAGGGCCGTGGGCTCCTCCGGGAGGCGGCCGGGTTCCTGAAGACCCACATGGAAAAGGGAAATCCCGCCCCGGAGGGGTCCGGGGAGTGAACCGCTCCGCCTCCAGACGGAGAAAAAGGGTTCATCCCCCCTTCGGCCGGAATGACGAGTTTGGTAAATTTTGGACTTGTTGCATCTCCGTCAAAATTTAGGGCTTTTCGGGATGGAGTTGAGGCTGGGCCGGATCACTCGCGGGGGGGAATCCGGGAGGCGAAGCGCTCGGCAAAGGCCGCGATGGTGAGGCTGGGGTTCACCCCCACGTTGGCCGGGACCGCCGAGCCGTCCACCACGTAGAGCCCCGGGTGGCCGAAGACCTGATGATCCGTATCGATGACCCCGTTCTCCGGGCCCGTGCCCATGGGGCAGCCCGAGAGGATGTGGGCGGTCACCGAAAGATTGCCCATGCTCTCGAAAAGGGAGCTGTAGGGTATACCGCCAGATACCTCGGCAAAGGCCCGGGCCGCAGCGTTGGCCACGGGCAAATGGGCCGGGGCCTCGCGGCCGACCAGCTTCCGGGACACCATGCGTTGCCTGAAAGGCGGCAACGGGCTGCGTTCCCAGGCAAAGGAAAGGCCGTTGTCCCCGTGCTGCATCACCGTGAGGAGGGTGAACCGCTCCCGGAATCTCTTCGCCCGCCACGCCAGGGTGGATTCCAGCGGGTGCCCGGCCAGAAGGGCCAGGGCCCGGAGCCTCCGTTTCCACGGCCGGGGCTCGTCGGCCATGGGGAAAAGCTGCCAGCGCAAAAACGACTGGCCGGGCGCGAACCGGTTCTGGGTCACGTGGGTGCGGGAATCCGGGTAAAAGTCCGAGGTGATGGCCGTGCCCTTGGTGATGTCCTCGTCCGGGTCCCTGGAAAGGATGCCCACCAGGGACTCGCTGTTGGTGCGCACGGTCCGCCCCAGGACCCCCGAAACCCCGGGCAGGGTGCGGTCCGAGTCCCGGGCCTGGAACAGGAACTCCAGGCTCCCCACCACCCCGCCGGCCAGGATCACGTTCCGGGCGCGGATGGAGGGATATTTCCGGTTGGCGGCCAGGGCGTGGACCGAATCCACCCGGTATCCGCCCCCGGCCAGGGGCTCGATGCGCGTGGCCCGGCAAAGGGGCTGGATGCGGGCCCCCATACGCCGGGCCAGGTGGAGATAATTCTTGTCCAGGCTGTTCTTGGCCCCGTGGGCGCAGCCCGTGAGGCAGTCCCCGCAAAGCTTGCACCCGGTGCGGGACGGGCCTTCCCCATGGAAGAAGGGGTCAGGGACCGTTTTGCCCGCCTCGCCGAAAAAGATGCCGTTTTTGGTGGGGCCGAAGCTGCGGCCCGCGCCCATGCGGAGGGCGGCGAGTTTCAGATAGGCGTCCTGAAGGCCGAAAGCCGGATTCTCCGTCACCCCCAGCATGCGGGAGGCCTCTTCGTAGTGAGGGGCCAACTCGGCCTCCCAGTCCAGGCCCGGGCCCGCCAGGGAGAGGTCCCGGTAAAAGGCGGGGCCAGGTTTCAGGAGCACCGCAGCGTACACCACGCTCCCCCCGCCCACGGCCACGCCCGAGACCAGGCAGACATGGCGGAACAGGCGCTGGCGGAAAAAGCCGCCCCACCCCAGGGCAGGTTCCCAGATATAGGAGGCCAGTTTCCGGTCCGCCCTCTCCACGTCCTGGTGGCCGATTTCCCGCCCCTGCTCCAGGACCGTGACCGAATAGCCTTTTTCCGCCAGCCGCAGGGCGCATACGCTGCCCCCGAAGCCGCTGCCGATGATGAGATAATCCGTTTCCATTTTTGTTTCCATTTCCGCTTTCGCCTTGCCCCGTCGCGGCGTTGCGGCACAATACACGATTGACCCCATTTGCGTCACGGGGTATTTCCCCGTATAATTCCCCAGGAAAGCAGCGGTCGGGAACCGGCCCTGTCCGGGTCCCGGAAAAATCCTTGAACCACGATTCAAGACGGGAGATCAACATGAGGAACAAACGGCTTCTGGCAATGGCGGCAGCGATGCTGGCACTGGCGCTGGTCTTCGGATGCAGCCCGGAGGCCCGTCAGGGCAGGACCACCAAGGGAGCGGGCATTGGCGCGATCACCGGCGCCGCGGCCGGCGCCCTCATCGGCTCCACCCAGGGAGAAATGGGCAAGGGCGCCGCCATCGGCGGCATCCTGGGCGCGGGCATCGGCGCGGGCGTAGGCAACTACCTGGACAAACAGGAAAAGGAACTCCAGCAGATCACCGAAGCCCAGGTGGAGCGGGAGGAAGACCGCCTGGTGGTGACCATGCAGAACTCCATCCTGTTCGACACGGACTCGGCCGCCATCAACCCCGGGGGCATAGGGTCCCTGAACCAGCTGGCGGACGTCCTGAAGCGCTATCCCCAGTCGGACATCCTGGTGAAGGGGTACACGGACAGCACCGGGCCCGAGAAATACAACCAGGAGCTCTCCGAACGCCGGGCCCAGGCGGTGAAGAACTACTTCATCGCCCAGGGAGTGGCTCCCGGGCGCATCACGTCCCTGGGATTCGGCGAAAGCCTGCCCGTGGCCTCCAACGAAACCGCCGCCGGCCGCCAGGCCAACCGCCGGGTTGAATTGGAAATCCGCCCTTACCAGCAATAGGCGCGGCCCATGCCGGACCCGGCATTCTTCCGGGTCGGCATGGGAAAAGAATGATTCACCGTGGTTACGATAATCTCGTTTTTCCGCCGGGGACGCGTAACGTCCCGGTTTTTTGGCAGGCCGAATTACGAATCCCTGCTAGCATATCCCCTATATTTTAGCTGGGTTGCAAAATGAGGTGGATCATGGCATAGGTAAGTTCCGTACTGGATTTCGACCTCATTCCCTGCGCACCCTTTTACGAGGTGAGTTTCATGGCGACCAAGAAAGAGGAGCAAAACCCCGCAGTTTCCCGAAGCGAACCCCAGCCCCCCCCCCAGCCCCAGTTGGACCACATCGCCAAGGCCGTGGAATCCTCGAGCGAGGCCATCGGCATCTGCGACATCCAGGGACGCCATTTCTACCAGAACCCGGCCTTCACCCGGCTTTTCGGATACGACACCAGGGAGGTCTGGGATCTGGACATTCCCGAAACCTTCTACGCCGACCCCCAAAAGGGCCGGGATATGTTCAAGATCATCATGGCCGGGAGCGCCTACACCGGCGAGATGCGGATGCGGAACAAGCAGGGCCGTGAGTTCCCCGTGCTCCTGCGGGCCGACGCCATCTACAACGCCCAAGGCGAAATCGTGGGGCTCCTCGGCATGCACACGGACCTTTCCAGCCAAAAGGAAACCAACGCCTTGCTCGCCCGGCGGGAAGAGGAACTTGAGGGAAAGAGCCGGGAGCTGGAGGAAGTCAACAAGGCCCTGAAAACCTTGATCGAGCAGCACCGCCAGGCCTTCAAGGACTTCGAGCAGCGCATCCTGGCCAATGTGGAGGACCTGGTCCTGCCCTACGTGCGCCAGATCAAGGAATCTCCCCTGGACATGGACCAGAGGGTCTTCATCAACGTGGTGGAATCCAACCTCACCGAGCTGGTGGCCCCCCTTCATGCGCCGGGTGGGGAGCATGCACTCCAACCTGTCCCCCCGGGAGATCGAGGTGGCCAACCTGGTGCGCATGGGAGCCACCTCCAAGGAGATCTCCTCCATCCTGTCGGTGTCCAAGCGGGCCGTGGAGTTCCACCGGGACAGCCTCCGCAGGAAGCTGGGCCTGAAGAAGAGCAAAAGAAACCTCAGGGCCTACCTGGTCTCCCTGGAGTAGGCACCTCCGGACGGGTCGCCGTTGCCAAACAAAAAAAGCCCCCTGCCTCGCCAAGTTCCGGCGAGGCAGGGGGCTTTTTTGCTTTTGGACAAGAGCCAGGGGGAAGGCCGTTTTGTAAAGAGCCTCAACCGGCTTCCCCTTTTAAAAGAGGGGGGGGCTTTTGTCCGGGGGCTCTCATTCCCCCAGTACCAGGGTGGCGTCCACAGCCACGGGGCGGCCACGATGGATAATGAGGGGGTTCACATCAACCTGACGGATTTGGGGGAACCAGGCAGTTAGGTTCCCCAGGGCTGTCAGGACCCGGGCCAGGGCCGGGCGGTCCACGGCCGGGGCGCCCCGGAACCCGTCCAGGAGCTTCTGGTTTTTCAGGCGTCCCACAAGGTCCAGGGCCGCGTCCGGCGTCAGGGGCGCCAGACCGAAAACCGCGTCGGACAGGACCTCGGCGAACACCCCCCCCAGGCCCACCATGACCGTGGGCCCGAACTGGGGGTCGGTCGTAAGCCCGGCGATGAGTTCCAGCCCCGCCTCCACCTGGGCCTGGACCAGGACCCGTCCCCCGCCCCCGGGCCCCATGGCCCCGGAAAGCCTTTCATACCCGTCCCGGGCGGCCCCGGGGCTGCCCACCCCCAGGATGACCAAGCCCTTTTCCGTCTTGTGGACCTCTCCGGGAACCAGCCCCTTGAGCACCACGGGAAACCCCAGTTCCCCGGCCAGCCGGACGGCCTCGTCCGCCGACAGGGCAACAGCCTCGGGAACCACCTCCATGCCGCAGGCGGCCAGAATCTTCTTGGAATCGTACTCGTCCAGGACCCGGGCCGGACCGTCCAGCATGGAGAAATCCCCTTCCGGCAACGGCCCGGCTTCCCCCGGGTCCAGAGGCGCGAACACCCGGCCCCTGGACCGGGAGAAAACCGCGTCCATGCACTCCACAGCCCGGTGCAGCTCCCGGAACACGGGCATGCCCTCCTCCTGGCAGCGGAGATGGAACTCCCGGGCCGCCGGGGCCTCGCCGATGAGCCAGACAAACACGGGTTTGCCCGCTTCCCGGGCCACCCGGGCAAGGTCCCGGGCGTTCAGGAGCAGGGACATGCCCCCCATGTAGGCGTGGAGAAACACCGCGTCCACCCCCGGGTCCGCGCAAACAGCCTTCAGGATGGCGTCATACACCGGCACGGCCCCGTTTTTTTCCACGGCCGGCCACAGGTCCACGGGATTGTTCACGGGCATCCAGTCCGGGAACACCCGGGCAATGGCCTCCCGGGTCTCGGGCAGGAGGTCCGCGCAGGCCAAGCCCCGGTCCTCCAGGAAATCCGAGGAGATGATCCCGGCTCCACCGCTGTAGGTGAGCACGGCCACCCGCCCCGGGCCCCGGACCTCGGGCACCATGGCCAGCGCCCGGGCGAGGTCCATCATCTGCTTGAAGTCCGTGGCCTCGGTCACCCCGGCCTGGGCCATGGCCCCCCGGACCACGGCCCCGTTGCCTGCCATGGAGGCCGTGTGGCTC
>Ga0180009_10007751_pt1 | contig 10870 bp, 8 predicted proteins | sample OS_PC_MetaG_FD_123537 | JGI IMG/M metagenome (GOLD analysis project Ga0180009, IMG submission 123537) | Groundwater microbial communities from the Aspo Hard Rock Laboratory (HRL) deep subsurface site, Sweden - OS_PC_MetaG | ecosystem: Environmental > Aquatic > Deep subsurface > Groundwater... | reverse complement strand
GAAGAAGCCGAAAAAAAGGGGACAGCCGCTGTTGTCTATGAAGGTGACATGATAGATTATGCCATGGCCAAAACCGCGAGGGAAATGCTCGAATTCGCAAGATCCATAGGGATAGAGGTATGACCCTTGAGAATATTTTTGTAAACATGGCAATGATTGATATCACCGTAAATTTTACTTCTTGAGGATGTGTTATGGACAGAGATGATATATTTGAGTCAATTGCAAGGCTTTTTAAAGAGAAGGGCTTTTATAATACCTCCATCAAAGATATCTCAGAAAAAGTCGGATTAAGAGGAGGATCCCTCTATTATCATATTAAGAGTAAAGAGGATGCGTTATTTAAGATATGTGAAGATGCTATTAATACACACTTGAATAGCATGGAAAGAATTGCAAAAACTGATGATGATCCAAAAACAAAATTAAGAAATATAGTAGAAACACACATTGATTATTTCACCAACAATCTCTATAAGACGTCAGTCTTCTTAATAGAGACAAAAGCTCTTGGTGATAAATATCAAAAGCTGTACACTAAAAAGCGAGACAGATTTGAATCGCACATAAGGAATGTTTTACGAGAGGGCATGAAAAAGGGAGTATTTCGAAAAGGTGACATAAAGTTTATGTCTTTTGCTATTTTAGGGATGCTGAACTGGATGGTCATTTGGTATGATCCAGAAGGAAAATGGGGAGCGAATAAGCTGAAAAGAGAATTTTCTGAAATGATTTTGTCTGGAATAGAGAATTAAGAACAGATATGGAGCCCGGGGTGATAGTAATATTCGAAGCAGGAAACCGTTTCATCCTGAAGGGTCTACCCAAACATGTCAAATGGCACTGAAAGATTATATCCGATTGATATAATTAAGATAATTTCCGTTCAAAAATATTTTTAAATAAGAACTAAGAACTTGACAAGGTGATCTTATCGTGTCATATTGTATCTAACGTTCGATACAAACTTTTATGATACAGAGAGAGGAGGGTTAGAAAGTGATAACGGTTGGCATAGACATAGGTGGTAAGGATGTGAAAGTCGTATTGTTGAATGATGGCAAGGTCATTGCGAGGACAAAGGCAGTTGGTGGATTTGAACAGGGCAAGGTAGCTGAAGATCTTCTTGAAAAAGCAGCAAAAACCGCTGATGTATCAAGGGAGGAGATCGAACGTGTTGGTGTTACCGGCAGTGGCAAAAAATATGGCCCTCCTCATGATGTTGACATAACCGAAATAGGCGCGGCCGTGAAGGGGGCGGCTTTTTTGATCCCTTCGGCCAGGACGGTAATCGATTCTGGGGCAGAGGACTCTCGTGGAATAAAAGTTGAAAATGGCGCGGCAAAGGATTTTGCCACTAACGATAAGTGTGCTGCCGGTGCAGGCGCATTTTGTGAGTCAATGGCACGAGCCCTTGAGCTAACTTTAGAAGAGTTTGGAAAGATCTCGCTTACCTCAGGTAAACCAGTTCCTATAAACGCGCAATGCGCCGTATTCGCTGAATCTGAGGTCGTGTCTCTCATTAACTCTAAGACACCCAAAGAGGATATAGCAAAAGCCGTCAACGATGCTTTGGCAGAGAGGGTTGTCGCTATGGTCAAGAGGGTCGGCGTGGAGAAGGATGTAGTTGTTGTGGGCGGGCTTGCAAGAAATGTCGGCTATCTTGACGCGTTGAAGCGTGGTTTCAAAACTGACGTATTGGTTCCGGAATATCCTGAATATGTTGGGGCGTTAGGTGCTGCTTTAGCAGCAACAGGGCAGTAGAAAGGAGGCGTGTGAACGATGACAGTAAAGGCGTCAGTAACGGCTGAAACTCAAGAAGAGAAGAAAGAACTCTGGCGATGGGAAGAGGCAAGGTGGACCAATCCGAACATAGACTGGAGAAAAGGAGACATTATCAGTGCAGGTATTGATGTGGGCTCTGTTAGCACCCAGTGCGTGATCATGGTGGATGGGGAACTCTATGCTTATGGTAACCTAAGGAGTGGCTCAGGGAGTGAGGATAGTGCCTGGAGGGGTGCAAATAGGGCGTTGGAAGGCACAGAAATGACAGTGGACGATTGGGATTATTGTGTGGGCACCGGTTACGGAAGGGTGCTTATACCCATGTCCAGGCGGGCAATAACGGAGATCGCCTGCCACGGCCGAGGCGCAAACTGGATGTATGGCTCAAGCATCAGGACGATACTTGATATGGGGGGCCAGGACTGCAAGGTCATTCGCATTGATGAAAAAGGAAAGATACTGAATTTTGCCATGAATGATAAATGTGCTGCAGGTGCGGGTCGGGGAATGGAAGTCTTTGCCGATTTCGTAGGTATTGGGATAACCGACGTGGGAAACCGCTCGTTTGATATTGATGAAGAGCCCAAGCCGGTCTCCAGCACGTGTGTGATATTTGCCAAGTCAGAGGCTTCAGGACTCTTAAGAGAAGGCTGGGATGTGAATATGGTCCTGGCCGCATACTCTTCTGCAACGGCACATCGTGTAGTGGAGTTAATGGAGCTTGTTGGTTTAGAGCAACAACTCGCAATTACCGGTGGAATCGCGAAAAATAGAGGAGTGTCTGAAAGGATAGAGAAAGAGATCGGGATGAAGTTTAGCGCCAAAAGCTGGCATAATCCTGAGTATGTGAAGCAAAACGTTCCTTTTGACACTCAAATCGCTGGTGCTGCGGGTGCTGCAGTTTTTGCCAAGGCCTTAGCAGAGAAGGAAAAGGGTAAATAGGTTATGTCAGCAAACTGGGGATATCAGGATGGTTCAGGCGACTATGAAGCGATTGCTCATTCATGGTAATCCAAAAATGATGATGCAAATAAGATTGAAGATTGATGGCCAGGATTTAGAGGTAGAGGCGGATCTGACGATCCTGGAAGCGGCCCGAAGGGTAGGAATATATATCCCTGCCCTTTGTTCCCATCCTGACCTGCCCGCGTTTGATTCTGGGAGCGGATCTCAAGTGGTTTACCAGGGATCACTTCGAACTGAGGGATCTGAGGAGGCTTATCAGGGCTGCCGAATGTGCTTGGTGGAGATAGAAGGGGTTGACATCAAGACCGCCTGTAATGCCTTGGTTCAGGAGGGTATGATTGTTCACACCAACAGCTTGGAAATAAACGAACGTCGGCAGGAAAACCTGAAAAAAATCTTGTCCAGACATCCCCATACATGCTTGGTCTGCCCACAGAAGGAGGGATGCGGTCTAAAAAGCTGCATAAGCAATGTGCCCGAGAATGAGCGTTGCTGCCCAAAATTTAACGTTTGTGAGCTTAGAAAGGTCGCTGAGTACGTTGGGATGAGGTTTGATATTCCACCCTATGTGCCGCAAGGCCTTCCCGTTTTGGATGATGAGCCTTTATTCAAACGTGACTACAATCTGTGTATTTGCTGCACCCGCTGTGTCAGGGCTTGCAATGAGATGAGAGGCGTTGGTGCCCTGACGTTTACAACGGTTGAAGGGAGTTTGATTGTTGGCGCTACCGAACCCACACTTAAAGACTCAGGGTGTAGATTCTGCGGCGCTTGTGTCGAGGTTTGTCCCACAGGCGCACTGACGGACAAGGGAATAATTTGGGCAGAGCGGGAAAAAGAGCTTGTTCCCTGTAAGAACGCGTGTCCGGTAGGGATGGATATCCCTGCATATGTCCGGTTGATTGCTGAAGGGGATTTTGCTGGCGCAGGGGCGGTGGTACATGAAAGGGCGCCCTTTCCGGCCACTTTGGGACGCGTTTGTTTCCACCCCTGTGAGGATAAATGCAGGCGGGCGAAGCTGGACGAAGCCATTGCTGTCAAGGAACTGAAGCGCTGTGCCGCGGCCTATGATGAGGGTCTGTGGAAAAAAAAAGATAAGGTCGCGGATAAAACAGACAAGAAGGTGGCTATTGTTGGTTCAGGTGCTGCGGGGATGAGTTGCGGATATTGCTTGGCAAGACAAGGTCATACAGTTTTCATTTTCGAGGCATTGGCCGATCCTGGTGGCATGCTGCGGTATGGTATACCCGAGTACCGGCTGCCGAGAGAAATACTCGAGAGAGAAATTGAAGACATACGGCAAGCAGAAGTGGAGATTAAAACGAATTCGAGGATAGAATCACTTGATGAAATCTCTGCACAGGGTTTCGACGCCATTTTCTTGGCTTTAGGCTTGCAGGAAGGCGTAAAACTCGGAATCGTGGGAGAATATTTTCGAGAAGTGGTAGATGGAATTTCGTTTCTGAGAGATGCGAATTCAGAAAAGAATATAGATCTTGGAGCCAGGGTGGCAGTGATTGGTGGTGGCAATGTGGCCATAGAGGCTTCAAGAACCGCTCTTCGCCTTGGCGCGAAAGAAGTAAACATCCTCTACCGTCGCAGTGACGCTGAGATGCCAGCCTATTTGGAAGAGGTTAAGCAGGCTATGAATGAAGGCGTTAAGATCGATTTTCTTGTAACACCCAAAAAAATATCCAAGAGTAATGGAAAACTTGATGTGGAATGTTTACGTATGAAGCTTGGTGAGACTGATTATAGCGGAAGAAGACGTCCAATTCCAATTGAAGACAGCGAATTCAACATGAGATTTGACAATGTCATAGTTGCAGTTGGTCAGAAATCAAAGGTCCCGGAAGGATTTAATTTGTTGCTTGGCACTGCTGGCTATCTAGAGATCGATCCAGGGACATTGTCTACTTCGAGAAAAGGTGTTTTCGCCGGTGGAGATATTGTGAGAGGGGCGTCTACTGTCGTCGAAGCCATCGCTATGGGGAAGAAGGCGGCTACGGCCATAGATCAATTTCTGGGGGGCCAAGGAATCATTGAACGCAGATTAATAGAAAGAGAGAGATCAAATAGGCAACTGGGAAAAGAGAACGGTTTTACCGACCTGAGGAGAGTTCCGGTTCGGACGCAGAATGCAAAGGGGATAATCGGAAATTTTCAAGAAGTAACAGGGGGATATACCAGGGAGCAGGCGATGGATGAGGCGAAGCGTTGCTTAAGATGTGATCTTCGGTTGCAGATTTCGCCTCCTGTTATGCCACCAGAGAGTTGGACTGAGTTCGACGCCAAGAACATTGAAAATGTTCCGAAAACAGAGGGCGTCTTTCAGTTATTTGATGCCGATAAGACGTTGATTTGCATCAAAGGCGCAATGAACTTGTTTCAGGAGATGAACGATAAACTTCGAAGTGTTGAAAAGGCCAGATATTTTAGCTGGGAAGAGGACCCGATGTATGCAAAAAGGGAAAGTGAGTTGCTTCAACAATATATGCAGCAACATGGGGGCGTTCCAGAGGGAAATGCTGAGTTCGATGATGACCTTTATTAATCCGGAAATTAGATAAAGAGGAGATGAATTCAAAATGGGAGTAATTGAAAAATTCCAAGATATCTATGAAAACAGGCACGAATACGTGCGGGATTGGAAATCAAGAAATCCGAAAGGTAAGGTGCTGGGATGTTTTTGCACTTATGTCCCAGAGGAGATTCCCTATGCTGCCGGGGTCTTGCCTGTCCGCCTTGTAGGGAGCCATGAAATAGAGGATGAAACCGGACCATATCTTTTTGGGATGTTCTGCCCATTTTGTCGTGATGTTTTGGCCCAGGGACTTGAGGGGAAATATGGATATCTCGACGGGATTTGTGACGGTAATGCATGTATGCATCTTCTTCAGTCATTTGAGGCCTGGGGTCTCAATGTGGAGCCCAAGCCCAGAGTTCTCCGAGTAGATACCCCTTCCTCCACTCAAAATCCGCACTGCAGAAAATATTTGAGGAACGAGTTAGGGTGTTTCAAGGAAGACGTCGAAGAATGGGCTGGTAACGAGATCACCGAGGAATCGCTGGACCGTGCCATCGCGGTATATAATGAGAATCGTCGTTTAATGAGGGATATTTATGAACTACGGAAGGCAGACAATCCTCCTATTACCGGTTTGGAATCTATGTATATGGTGGTATCCAGTCAGCTCATGGATAAAGATGAGCATAATAAAATTCTAAGAGATGCCTTGGAGGAGCTCAAGGATCGTCATCTGGATCGGGAAGTGGGAACAAGGTTAATGATTGTCGGCAGTGAGAACGATGATGTGGAATTTATGAGTATGATCGAGCAGAAGATGGTGCTCCCGGCAACGGTGATCATAGATGACCATTGCACAGGCTCAAGGTATTTCTGGAACGAGGTCATCCCGGAGCAGGATCGCCTCCAGGCGATAGCTACGAGATACATAGCCCGTACTCCGTGTCCCGCAAAGGATTTTCCTGAATACCGCCGCTTCAACAATATTTTAAAACTGGCCAGGGAGTGGAATGTGGAAGGAGTAATCGTGATACAGCAGAAATTTTGTGATCCTCATGAGATAGACGTACCTCCCTTGAGACAGTTCTTGGAAAATCATGACTTGCCGACTTACTTGCTTGAACTCGATGTAACGGTTCCTGTGGGACAGTTCTCCACAAGAATTGAGGCCTTCATCGAGTCACTCATGGAAGATCTTATCTATTAAGACAACACCAGGAGGGAAACATGACGCAGACGAAGAAATATTCCACAAAGAGTTTTGATTGCTGGGACAGGGCCAAAGAATTGAGAATCGATATTTATCGCAAGCTGGCACAAAAAGCATCGGGGGAGAAGGACTGGCTGGTGGCCAGTGGGGGTACGGAAGGCTTGATCGGTCTTCCTGCTGGTTTGGGAGACGATTATGTTCCGTTTGGTGGTGAACCTTACGGAGCTGCCACCAGCGCCCTTGGGAGATCAGAGGAGATGATGCGTCATTGTGAGACCAAGGGATATGCAAGAGATCTTTGTGGTTACTGCCGCAATTACCTTGGCTCCATCTTCGGTGATAAGTTCTCTTTTGGGGGTAAATATCCCCACCCTGATTTTTATTTCCAACTACACTTCTGTGATACTCATGGTAAATGGTATCAACCGGCAGCGGCATACACAAACAAACCATACTTTGTTATCGATTTGGGGGCGTCTTACCGATGGCCGAAGTGGCATGAGAGCGACAAGAGAAAGGAAAATAAATTTAACTATCTGGTCACACAGATGCACGATGCGATTGAATGGATGCAGAAGGTTACGGGAAGAGAGTACGATGACGAGAAATTGGCGGCAGCGGTCTACAATGAGGTTATGTCCACTTCTAAATGGGCAGAGTGCTGTGAACTCAATAAGAATGTTCCTGCTCCAATGGATGAGAAAACCATGTATGCCTTTTACATCATCCATGTCCTCCGAAGGCACACCAAGGAAGCAGTGGAATTCTTCAACAGCCTCTACGACGAACTCAAAGATCGAATAGCCATGGGTATCGCCGGAGTGGGACATGAGCGATTCAGAATGGTGCATAACAGTCAGCCACCATGGTACGCACTGCACATCTTCAGATACCTTGAGAAGTTCGGGGTCGTCTGTCTGGGAAGCCAGTACGATTTCATGCTATCCGGGGGATGGGAATACTATTATGATGAAAATGATGTTCCTCATGTCCGAGCGGCAGTCCCGCCTGATGATCTGAAGGAAAAGATCAAGACCAGAGATGGTGCGGTGCGGGTTTTGGCTTCCTGGCTTCTTGACTATGGCTTGCAGATAAGAAGCTTCCGTTTCCCCATGATAGAAAGGCGTAACATAGATGTCTCGATCGCTCGAGACTGGAATTGCAACGCTGCCATGATGCATCTTAACCGCGGCTGCGAAGGTTGGGCCGTGGGCCAATTGGAAGTGAGGAAGGCACTTGTTGAAGCCGGCTTTCCTGTCCTCACCTACGAAGGAAATGTAGCGGATCCGCGGGAGTTCGATGAAGCCAGAACATTTGCCCGTATTAACGCCTTCATGGAGAGTCAGGGGCTCCAGCGGTTGGTAGATTAAATACCTTTATGAGCGGTTATCTTCTACCCGCACCATTTGCGCTTCTAACTTCGGAAACAATATAATTGACAATTGATTCTGAAGTACTATGAGGAGTAAAAACCTCGGCCACACCTTTTTCCTTTAATCTTGGTATCTGCTGTTTTGGAATGGTTCCGCCACAAATAACTAAAATGTCGTTCAGGTCTTTTTTCCTGAGCAAATCCATCAGTTCTTCGATCTGACTATAATTTGATGCATGGGAACTTATCCCGATCACGTCCACACCCTCTTGAATGGCCGCCTCAACAATCATCTCCGGTGTCTGATAGGTCCCCAGATATACCACTTCCATACCTGCATCCCTCAGAATCTTTGATACAACCTCACCGCCAGTACTATGGCCGTCAAGACCTATCATAGAAACGACAACCTTAATTCCCTGTCCTTTATCCATATCCCCTACCTCATTATTTTATATAGAATGATACCGCCAGTTGAGATGAAAATATCTCATTCTAACTTAAAGGGACAATCAATCATTTTGAACGGGTCATAACTCAGGCCGCGGGCCTCCCGAATCACCCCTATTATCTCACCCGCTGTGGCATAAGCCTTGACCGCCTCAATAATGGACGGCATCAGATTATATCTATCCTCCTTTTTTGCATCCTCATATAGCTGAGACAGGCTTTTTTCTATCAAACCCATATCTCTTTTCTTCTTCCACTCCTCCATACGTCTCGCTATTTTTTCAGAATCCTGAGCCTTTACCTCCTGTATGGGGATCTCGAAGTCTTCTTCAGGTGGGATGGCCAGTTCGTTGACCCCAACGATCAATCGATCTTTGTCATTCATCTCTCTGTGTTTTTCCATAGCGGACTCTCTCAACATTTCCGGGACATATCCGTTCTTTAGAGCTTTAATTATCCCGCCCATATCTTCTATCTTGTTCCAGATCTTATAAGCCTCTTCCTCTACCCTATTTGTAAGGTATTCAACAAAATAAGAACCGGCAAGGGGATCCACCACGTCCGTTACCCCGGTCTCGTCCGCCACGATGTGTTGGGTATTCAGAGACATCCTCGCTGCCAGTGGTGAAGGCTCCGCATGGGCGTTATCCAGGCACGCATTGTCTAATGCCGTGCAACCGCCTATGGCACCGGCGAGGGTTTGTATGCTGGTTCGTACGATATTGTTAAGAGGCTGCTGATAGGTCGTCGTCCGACCCGATGTATGGACCGCTATAAGCAGGTGGCAGGATTTATCTTTCTTTGCTTTAAAGTGCTCCTTTGCTAATTTTGCCCACATCCTTCGAAGCGCCCGCACTTTCGCTATCTCCTCGAAGAAACGGGTTCCAACGGTTACAAGTTCATACGGGAGTTTAGCGACATCATCAAAATCAAGGCCCCGCTCATTTACCAACAAGCCACAAAGCTCCTTGAGCCCAGCTAGCTCTATCGCGATTGCCTGCGCGTTGTTGCCGCCGGACTCCTGAAAGTGCTGGCTGATGATAGCCGACCGCATACGTATTTTGTTTCGTATAATGTACTCTGAAGAATCCAGCCACAGCTTCAGATTGAGATCCAAAGGCTGAGCGTCGGTCTGGCCATAATAGTTTTCAAAGGGTGATTCCGTGACACTGCCGTGTACCTCGCTTAGATTCACTCCGCGTTTCTCGACAAGGGCCACAATATAAGCCAATCTTAACGAAGACGGAGCGCATGAACCTAACAGGGTTATCGATTGTCCGGTCAGGGGAATGCCATCCATGAGCTCCTCGAATTCGAGCAGCGAAGACCCGCACCATCCCAAAACACCGGCCTCTTTCCGGCCCAACGGATGATCAGGATCAATGGGGGAAGCAAAAACCCTGTCGTTAATAACACACAGCCCACCCCTCTGACCCATGTCCCAGTATTTCTTAAGGGCCCGGTTGGTTTCAACAGAACTCCCAAGCCCTGCGGTCATTCTCTGTGTCCACATTCGGCTGATATATCCGTTTGGATGATAACCTCTGGTATAGGGGTATGAGCCGGGATCACCCAGATCTCTCTCGTAATCAAAGCCTTCAATATCTTTCGGCGTGTACACAGCCTTTATTGGATGCCCGTAGTCCGTCTCTCGTTTCATTTTCTCCTCCTTAAAAAGTAAACTTTCCCCGCGCTGAAAAGCGGGGTATTCTCCTGAGGTTCCATAAACGACTCTGACCCCACCCAGAGGACGGGGTTTTCCAAGTCTAAATAGAAGATAGGTGTGTCATCTTAAAGGTATCTCATATCTCACCGTTCGATCCACTATTTGCTTTTTTCACTTTGGAAACAAAATAATCGACACTTGATTCTGAAATGCTTTTGAAAAGAAATAATGAAGGAAAAATCTAAACTTATGTAAAATCGCATAACACATTGGATTTAAAGCAATTTGTTATTTAAAAAATCGCATAACTTCATATAATCGTATCTTATTGATATTTTACGTTTTTTCCGAATATTCAAATTCAAAAATGCTCAAGTTCAGTAAAAATCGCTCTTAGTGATGAAAAAGTACAATGGCATGCTATCATATTTCATTAAAATACATCAAGGGAATAGAAACATTGTGAACTGAACCATATTGACACGATCAGGGCCAATTCGCATCCGATATAGAAATACAAGATATTGTATTCCGTGATAACGGGTACAATGTATTGATAACTGCTATAATACTTGATTCTATATCAAATTAGTAGAATTGAATATTACTAGATCAAACCTTGCGTCCCGACACCACAGAATAGTTATGTTCTATTAAGTGTATACTTTCGCTGGCTGTTTCTTAACCCGATAAAATTTGTCCCTCCTTAATAGATCATGATATCTCCCATTGATGCCATTCTGATCACAGCCAAATCATAATAATTCATGAAAAAAGGTATGCTTGACAGACTCTCCCTCTATTTTCTAAAGTAAAAATGCTTCAACAAATTATCCTGACGAGTTGATTTCATTCAATAATAGGGTTTTAGACTCGTCACGAAGGACCCAATGG
>Ga0180009_10007750_pt1 | contig 10871 bp, 9 predicted proteins | sample OS_PC_MetaG_FD_123537 | JGI IMG/M metagenome (GOLD analysis project Ga0180009, IMG submission 123537) | Groundwater microbial communities from the Aspo Hard Rock Laboratory (HRL) deep subsurface site, Sweden - OS_PC_MetaG | ecosystem: Environmental > Aquatic > Deep subsurface > Groundwater... | reverse complement strand
AGGGGGACCGTAAGGATTCCTTCGTAAATGAGTAACATCCCTAATTTCGTTACATTTGGAACGTTACACCATAGTCAATCGGCTCCAAATCCCGTTCCCGCAGCTCATACATGCCGAAACGATTGGCGTGATGTGTCCGATATGGACTAAATGCAGCAGCCAATTCTGGCGTCAACTTCATCCCCTCCGCTTCCAGTTCCTTGAATGCCTGCGTCATTGTATGGCAGTTGTGGAAAATCATCAGATTGGCAATCAGGTGATTGTACTTGATTATCTTCAACTGATCCTCGCGCACATTTTCTTCAATGGTGTCCGAGCCGAAATACGCCCACTGAGCAAAGTTGTTGAAACCTTCGCACTTGTTTTGCGCCGCTTGGATGACCTGGCGTAGCGCATCGTCGCTGATATATTCCAGCAAAAATATGGTGCGGACAACTCGGCCCAACTCACGAAAGGCGAAATACAGTTTGTTTTTCCGGCTGGCAGTACCAAGCTTGCGCAAGATAGTCGATGGTTGAATACGCCCTGCACGAATCGATTGCGCCACTTGCAACATGTCCGGCAAATGACAGGCGATCAAATCCCAATCTATCGCATCCTTGGTAAACAGGTCATCAATGTGTTTAAACACTTCGTCGGCAGTCGGTCGGAACCATTTCAAATCTTTCCAGTTGCGAATACGCGGCATCAGTTTGATACCCAGCAAAAAAGCCAAGCCATAAACCGGTGCGCTTTGCGCCTGGGTATCTCCATGCAATGTGTCGGGCTGGATATCCGACTTGTTTTTTGTCAGCCCATCCAGGATATACACGGCTTCCCAGACACCGCAGGGAATGAAATGCGAAAACAGCGCAATATACGTGTCGCTGATATGGTAGTAAGCAATGCCACCATAACCGCCGTAACGGATATGACTTTCTGACAACAGATTGTTTTCATATAGATTCCATTGGGTACCGTCTGCCGCCGCGCGTTTTGTGTCACCCCAATAACGAGGCAATTGAAATTGATTGTACGCATTGATCGTCGTACAAATAGCTGCTTCCAGCTTCTCCGTCGTAACTTGGCGTTGATTGACGAACGACACTTGACGCGCACTGACATCGGCAATGTTCTTGGCAATTTGTGTCGGTCCCAAACCGGTGCCATAAGCAAACACCGTCAGAATCTTGCGCCGGTCTTCCTCCTGCAACTTGCCTTGGTGACCACTCAACGGACCAAAATGCTTGCCCCACCCAATCCATTTCATGGTATCGGCAAGCACGTCCAGCAACGAAAGGCCCATGCCATCGAGTTTGCGCCTTAATGCGTCATCCAACTGCTTGAATCCAGGTGGTGTCTCTTTTTTCTCTTGCTTACTCAGCTTCGGTCTGCCATCAACGATCTTGAAATAAGGATTGTCTTGATAAGTCTTATCAGCCTTCTGTGCCGCCTCAGTCAGCAGGGTGCGAATATGCTTGATAAATGCCGCATTCTCGACTGGTAAACCTACTTTCTCGCCATAATCCGCGCGTGTACGTTCGCATTCCTCCATTGGCACCAGTTCATTCCGGTGATCTGAATACGCATCGCTGCCGATCACGCAAAGGTCGCCAGATTTCAGTTCCCTAACCATTTGCAAGCAGACGCATGCCTCGAACTGGCGGCGGTTGATTCGGGTCGGAACAGCATCGCGCTTGACCTCGCCAGTCACCAACTTCCACCATTTTTCGGGAATCCAGTCCAGATCGTCCTCAGTTAATATTATCTTACCTTTGCCATTGAGTGCTAGCCACTGGCTCTGCCGATGGCTGTTCTCCAACATAAAAGCCAATGACCGCTCAAAACTGGCGTCCTGGCTGGTGGACTCTAGCTTTAACTTGCTCAAAATCCGTAGCATCTCGGCCCGTCGTGGTTTGAAGAATTGCCAGACAAAACGAAACTCGTTCTTCCCACCGTATTCTGAATGCAAGCGCGAGAATTCGCATAAATCGGGGCGAGCCGTCACAGCGTGGCGAACGCCTTTCAATTGTTCGTCTGCCGATTGGGTGGAGTTCAAAAGCGTTTCCAGCATCGCAAACCGACGCAAAATCTCATCGGTCTTCTCTTGGTTGTCTTCCAGATATTTTTCGAGGGCTTCTTCGGCGCTGTGTAACGCTTTCTTCATCTGCCTGCAAAAGATATTGCATAGATCATCGATCACTATTGCCAGACGTTGTCGAATCAAGGCCAAGGCAACGGCGTAGCGTTTAGCAGCAGCCATATCCACCATGCTGGCGGCATCGAGACTGTTGCCTTCTAGCGCCCATTGTTTGATTTTGATGACCGGTATAGTTTTTAACAGGTCTGCGTGACAAGCCAACTCGGTCAATCGGTCATAGCGTTCGACCAAATCGCGCATGCCGTCTATTGTAGGTTTGGCAGCATCTTGCTTGATATCGTTCCAAGGACTCACGCGGCGCGGATCATCACCAACGACGAAGAGATTGTCGAGAAAAATCCGGCCAGCGTCTCCAAGTGCATCGTGAATTTGCGTGTGAAGCGCCTGATTCGTTGCAATCCGCTCGACGCGAGCTTCCCGCAGCAAGGTATCGAATGCCGGCAACTCATATCGATGACGCACCAAGGTTTCGATACCGATATTGATAATATCAATGACATCTTCCTTGGTTAACGCCGCTTCGGCAAAAGTTTGTCGCATCAGCGCCTTGCCATCGTCGCCGAATGGTTTGACCGCCAAAAACTCCCGCACCGCCGACAAGTGTTTGCGTCTGGCCTGGGAAACATCGTACTGCCGCAAATTCTCCCGATCATAGGGTTCGCCCATGCTGGAGGCGACATGTTCGGCAATGGCATTCGGTACTTGCTCGGAGGTTACAAAATAGCCCAGCCGTTGATAGGTTTTTAAAAGCAAGGCAAATCCCAAGCGCGTGGTGCTTGATCGAGTGGCAGTATCGCAACATGCCAGCTCGACATCGGTCACCGTGTAGAAGCGTTCCAATTCTGATTGCACAAGTCGGCTTTTGAATCGGGGATAGGCTGTATCGCTGGGTTGCAATTTTAAAAACCGGAAAGTGATTTAGTACAAGAAAAACGTCCGTTTATCTTGCATTAAAGAAAACGTCCAAATAAGATAAATAATCTACAAGAAAACTCATTGAGAAAATCTACACAATATTGTACCCTTACTTCTATCTTTTCTTGCACATTGAAACTCATTATGCTTGTTGGTTATGTCCGTGTATCCAAGAACGATGGTACTCAGACTCTATCGCCGCAGCTTGACGCTATGCTGGAAGCAGGGGTTGAATCGAACCGGATTTACGAAGACTTGGCATCAGGTCGCAAAGACGACAGACCAGGACTAAATGCCTGTCTCAAAGCGCTTCAACCTGGCAACACACTAGTCGTTTGGAAATTGGATCGACTAGGCCGCGATTTGAAACATTTGGTAAAGACACTAGACGATCTGCGTTCTCGTAACGTTGGATTGAAAGTGTTGGCAGGTGCCGGAGCCCAAATCGATACCACTACCTCAAACGGGCGGTTGTTCTTTGGGATTTTTGCAGTGCTGGCTGAATTTGAACGGGAATTGATTGTTGAGCGCACTCAGGCTGGACTTGCTGCGGCAAGAGCACGAGGTCGAAAAGGCGGGCGGCCCCGAAAGATGGATAGATCAACTTTGATGATGGCGATGTCGGCTTTGTCCGATCCCAAAGCTAATGCTTCTGAAGTAGCCAAAAGGCTTGGGATCACGACTACGACACTTTATATGTACCTCAACGGCGATGGATCGTTAAAAGAGGCGGGGCAATCCATCATTAGATAAATTGATTTTTGACAAAATCGGTCATTGAATTATTGAAGAATATTGTAGCCATCGACCCATTCCGGCCTATCATCCAAAATTTTCACAATCTCAATAGCTGCCGTTCGATTTTTTTGATTTTTCTAAAAATTAAGAATCAATATTTGATACCCACGTTCCTATTCCTTTATGAATACTACAAGCCCGGTAGCAACAAAGGCGAATAGGCCGGATGCTATAAATGCCAGAGTATAATTTCCAGCTATGCTATGAAGGTAGCCTGCACCATAAGACGCTATTGCCGCACCAACCTGATGGGCGAAGCAAATCCACCCGAACACCACGCCGACATTCTGCTTACCGAACAAATCGGCGGTGAGCGCCGAGGTAGCGGGTATAGTTGACAACCAGTTCAGCCCATAAACCACAGAAAATGCCATCAGTTGCCCGGTCGATTCGACATAAGGCAACAGCAGCAAGGTTGCCCCCACGAAGCAGGTAATAAACTGCCAACGGCCAGCGTTTGCCGAAGCGGTCGCAGAGCCAGCCGGATAAAATGGTGCCAAAGACATCCGTGGCTCCCATCAAGCCCAGTGAGACCGCCATTGTCATTTCGGGGAAGCCATGTTCGTTGCCGTGAGTGATTAAATGGGTCTGGAACAAGCCAGAGGTGGTCAGGCCGCAGATACCGAAACTCATGGTCAGTAACCAGAATTGCGGGTTAGCCATCGCCTTACGCATTGGGTTCGGGTCAGGGCTAAGGTTTATATCCCTATAGCCGTTTGCGCCATAAGGCCGCAGCCCTTTTAAACCTGGGTTATCGGCCATTAGCCACAGCACTAATGGGAGCACCAGCAAGGCCAGCAATAAGACGATGAACCTTGTGCGGCATTGAGTTAATGCACATGCTCAAAAAAGGGCAAATGCGCTAGAACAATTCTATCTGTTAGCTGCCTAAGAAGGAGATAATACAATTCTGTTCACCTTTTGAAAACTAACGCAACAGAACCATCTGTGCGGGGGGCTGGTAACAGCCATCTCTACCGCGACCGGTCGACGTCCTCGATTCCGCTGAGCTGCATCATGGCTACGTTGTTGTAAAAAGCGTGACAGCTCGTACTAAAGAATTTGTTGAAGTGTACTCACTAGCGTTCTGCATTCTGCTGATGTGCCGATGGTGATGCGCAGATAGTTTTCGGTTCTAGGGCCTGGCAGGCGTCTAACCAGGATTTTTTGCTCGCGCAGCTGATTTTGCAAGTCCTGGCCGTGCCGTGTTGGGTGTTGAACGAACAGGAAGTTGGCCATGGAGTCTAATACTTGGAACTCTAGGGTTTTGAGCTGGCCGGTTAGCCAATCTCGATTTGCTATTATCAGATTTCGGGTGGTTTCGAAGTACTCTGTGTCGCGCAATGCGGTTTCTGCGCCTGCCAGCGCCAGCCTATCAAGCGGGTAGGAATTGAAGCACCCTTTGACAAGGTTAAGCGCAGCAATGAGCCCTGGATCGCCGAGCGCAAATCCGACACGCAGGCCTGCGAGGGAACGTGATTTTGATAGTGTTTGGATGACGAGTAGGTTTGGATATTCATGGATAAGCGGAACCGCACTTTCTGCGCCAAAATCGACGTAGGCTTCATCAATAACGATAACCGAACCGGGGTGCATCTCTAATAAGGTCCGCAGCTGTGGAAGGTTGACGCTTATTCCGGTTGGGGCGTTGGGATTGGGCAGTACGATACCGCCGTTAAAAGCGGCGAAATCCTGAATATTGACCTGAAATGTGTCGTCAAGCGGGATTGGCTGGTATTGAATGCCATACAAGGCGCAGTAAATCTGATAAAAACTGTAAGTGATGTCCGGAAACAGGATGGGCTGCTCATGCTTGAGCAAAGCGAGAAAGGCATGGGCCAATACTTCGTCGGAGCCGTTTCCAAGAAAGACATTGGCCTGGGTTAGCCCATACATTTCCGCAATGGTCTGTTTGAGGGCCTTGCCGTCAGGGTCTGGATAGAGTCTAAGATCGGCATTGACCGCTTCCTGCAGGGCAGTTAAGACAGCAGGCGATGGAGGATAAGGGTTTTCGTTGGTGTTGAGCTTGATCAACTCAGCAATAGCGGGTTGCTCACCGGGGGTGTAAGGTTCTAGACTGCGGATGCAGTCGCTCCATAATTTATTCATAGATTTCGATCAATGTTTTATTAGTATATAGTTTAGTCGCAAACGACTCTATTACTTATTTTTGTGTTGCTGCTGTGGAGGTTCTGTTGCGTTAACCGCTCAGGCCCACCTAATGGTAAACTGCGCGGCTCAAATTAACCACCGTGAAAACTCGTCATTATCTGCTTCAAAGGCCTCCGTTTCGAAAAATCATTCATTCTGATTACGGTTTTTCAAAAAGGCGATAGGCTTACACGGTCGGCTGGAGAAGGTCACGATCGACAAAAGTGGATCAAACCTGGCGGCCCTGGAATCGACCCAGGCAGAATCCGGCTTGACCATCGAAATTCGCCAAATCAAATATTTGAACAATATCGTCGAACAGGATCACCGGGCCATCAAGCGGATTGTCCAGCCGATGCTTGGATTTAAGAGTTTTAATTCTGCCCGACGAACCTTGTGCGGCATTGAGTTAATGCACATGCTCAAAAAAGGGCAAATGCGCTCTGCGAATACGCAAGAATTGGCAGCCGCAGAACAATTCTATCTGTTAGCTGCCTAAGAAGGAAATAATACAATTGTGTTCACCTTTTGAAAACTAACGCAACAGAACCGTTGTGGATATGACGTTGCTGTTGATGGCATGGATGCTTATGAATAACAAAAACAATTTATCCTTTTCTTTTTTGGACGTAGGCGATTTTGTTATCAGCACAAATATCATTATTAATAAGTTCTAACCCACATTTATCCATGTACGATAAAATATCCTGAAAAACTTCGTTATCCGCACAAATTACCCGAACAATTATATTATCATCGCAAGTTCGCATCATTTTCTTTAAGGAGATTACTGGTAAAGGACAGGTCTGCCCTCTTGTATCTAAGGTACGGTCATATCTCATATTGTGAATTACCTGTACTAAGCAGTTTTAATGGATTAAACTCAGAGACTGAACTGGTTAATGGTATGCTGGACGAAATATAATTATTTAGAAAATTAGTTTTATTTTGGACAATTATGCTAATAGCTTTTGCTAGAGCGTCTATATCCTGTTTGCTGGTATAAACCCCAAAACTTGCTCTTACCATGCCTTTGAACGAATCAATACGGTTAATATCATCTGGATTTTCGGGATCGGCATCTAATTCCCATAATTCTTCTTGCAATAATGATCTAACATAGGGGTGGGCGCAAAAACACCCATTTCGGACAGCAATACCATAATGATCATTTAATATGCGTCCGACCAGCTCGTGTGGTAAATCCAGAATATTAAATGTGATGCAACCGCTATTCGCACCCGCTGAATTATCTATACAACCGTAACAAGTTACTTCTGGGATTTGAGTTAGTAATTTACGAGCGTAATCACACAAATTCTGTTCATGTTCCTCGATATAATCCATGCCATATTCAATTAATGAATGCATAGCATACGCTAGCAATATAGCGCCGTAAATATTAGGCGTACCAGGCTGATGCCGCTCTCTAAGTTTGGATGAAAGTATGTAATTTGATGTTGTAACATCGTCTACTATGCCGCCGCCGACGCAGATTGGCGAAAGCTGTTCTAATAGGTTTTTTTTTATGGCAAGTACGCCTGGCGATCCTGGGGCGTAGAGTTTATGACCGGAGAATGCAAATGCATCCACGCCAAGAGCGGTTAAATCAACCCGAGTTCTGGAAACCATTTGAGCGCCATCAACCAGAACAACTGTATCATGTCGATGCGCAATTTCGCAGATTTGTTGTAATGGCGTTCTGACACCGGTTACATTACTCAGGCCAGTAACGGCAACATAGGCAACTCGACCTTGGTTTTCTTCAAGGATGTTATTAAAAAAATCAAGATCTATGCCACCTGCTGATTTTCCTTTACTGCTTAATGGTACAAATACGGCTTCACTAAAATTTTGTCTATGCGGCAGATCATTAGAATGATGTTCCATGCTCGAGATTACAACCATGCGCCGAGAGGGAAAGTTAAATCTCATTAGCTGTGCAAACCCGTTGATTGCGGCTGTTGCACCGCTACCCATAAATAATGCTTCATGTGTTTCTGGACATTTTAGAAATTCAGTTACTTTTTGATAAGCCCACTCAAGGCAGATCCCACTAATTTTGGCTTTGTTGTGCGCATTAGTATGAACATTTGAATAATATTCGAGAAAGCGATCTGCGGCTTCTTTGGCGTTTATCATCATTAGTGTGGTTGCGGCAGAATCAAGATAAATGCAGCCGCCTTTGTTAAAACGTGCGGCTTCTAGCCCATAAAACCTTAAGCATTTTTTATTATTTTGTTGGGTTATAGTCATGTTTTTAATCTTTTAGTAACTGATCGAAAATAGTTTTGGCGCCATGACCAAGAAAATCATCAACTGAACTAAATTTCTTGAATTCGTCACTACGGTAAAATCCAATTCCCAGCCCAAAAAGTCCAACAATAGGCAAGCCGTTTTCATCTAAGATACGGTAATTCTGGTCAATGACATAACAATCGTTAAGCCGATTAAGCCTGATCTGTTCTCCATTTTCTCGGATTAGATTGACTGGATGCGGTTGATAGCCTGTAGCGTTAACGACAAGCGAGTCGTTAATACAATACGGTATATTGGGCGCAATAATGGTTAAATCCTGCTCAAGGCCAGTCATTACATCTAATGCTAATTTAGCGGCTTTACCTCTTAAGCCAGCGGATTCATTTATAGTTCCATTGGGCAATATTTGATCTTCGTCATCGAGGATATAGTTTGAGTTTATTGCGCTCTCGATATTTTCAAAATAAATTTTTGGTTTTTTGCGAGCAATGATGTTTACTTTAGCTGAGATTTGATATTGTTTTTTTAAGTACAACACCCGTAATGCGCAACTAAAAGCGCTATGGGATGCGCCAATGATAGTGATACTACCGATGTTTGTTAATTTTTCAAAAATATATTCATCAATTTTACCTCGCAAAATATCTGAGGAATTGATGTAGTTTCCGTAAGCAGATAGATTGGCTTCTAAAGAACCAGTACAAAACAACAAAGTTTTAGAGGTGCATTTCACTCCCATTTCATTTGTTGTGTGATATAGGCCGTTATCATCAAGGACTATTTGTTTAATGTGGCTATTAAAAAAAATATCAGAATTATTAATGCTATTAATATAGCCCTCAGAAAGTAAAGCCATTTCTGAAAGGAATTTGTTGGCAGAGGATAAAAGGCAGTTTGACGCGCCATGTGACTCTAGATTATTGAACAAATCGGTGCCGAAAGCAGGTTTAAATATTCCTGATCTATTGAAGTGTGAAATAAAAAAATTGGCCGGCGTGTTTGATTCAATATCCAGATCTAAATGAAAGTTGTTCCAGCTATTGTTAATTTTTTTTTCATGAATAGCTAAGCCTATTTTGTTTAAATCAGTAAGCCGACCTTCTCTATCGGCTACTGCTATTATCCCTAAACCTGCAGGCCCGAATCCAATTTGCTGAATTCCGTAGACTAATGGGGGTTTCATTTTTTATCACTCAAATCTAAAAGCACCTCCAGAATGCGTTTAGGTTCCATTCTTTTAGTATGATCAGGACATGTATCGCATTCTATGATGACGCCATCACTACCGACTATATATGTCGCGGTAATTGGCAAACGCCAATCATTAGTACCATTAATTTGTGGCACATTTATACAAAATTTATCGCGATAGGCTTCATGTAAACTACTATCCATTTCAACAGCCAATCCAAATGCTTCTGCTGTGGCGTTATTATCATCGATTAGTATTGGGAAATCGATGTTATACAACTCGACTACATCAGCAATGCCACCGTCGATTTGGGGTGATATTGCCACTAAGCTGGCGCCCAACGACTTGATATGTTGATTTATTTTAGCCAAGGCCTCTAATTCGATGTTGCAATAACCACACCATGAACCTCGAAAAAAAGAAATGACTAAGGGGCCTTTTTGTAATTCCGACTGGGAATTCAATTCTTTCTGACTTAGAGCGTTTATCAATATAAATTTGGGGATGATCTGTCCGATTTTGAGGGCACGCTCTTCTACTTTACTTTCCAATAATCGCTTGGTTGCAGCCTCTTTTAATTCTTGAACGCTCTTAGGCGCATCTCTAAGATATTTTTGGTAAAATTTTTCGGTTTTTTCACTCAATATTTCTATTGAATTAAGTTCGCATCTGTCCATTCCGCTTTCCTAAATATCAGATTTAGTGAATATATGCACACCCAGAGACCATGGCATCTCATATTTGCCGTTATTCTTTATCGGGGTGAGATTTTGATTGATGAGCTGCCTAATATCAGGTTGATTTGTGGTAAGACAAAAGATACCCTGAGCATATAGTTCCATTTCTTCTCTGCTATCAAAGCGCCATGGCGTACATTCTATGTAGGATCGTTCATGCCGTAAACCTGATCGGTTGCTAAGCACTCTTGAAAAATCCTCATCAAGAAAATCAGCTTCATGTCTTGAAGGACAATGGGGATTAACCACAAAATCGAACCATTTTTGGGCTTCTGTACCGTGATTTACATCAATGATAATCAGAGTACCGCCTTCGCGCAAAATAGAGCGACATTCTAAAAAGGTTTGATATTTGTTGGGGATATGGTGGAACGCGGCAACACTAACAATTAAGTCCACGCTGTCTTTTGGTATTTGTGCTGAGGTAAGTGCGCATATTTTTTTTGTAAGCCTATGATCATCTGGAAGATGCGCGGCCATATGGGATGAAGGCTCGATACAAATCAGTGTGGCTGCACTTGGTAAGAGTTTTAACAACAAGGCTGTTACAAAGCCCTGTTGCATATTCTGGCCCAACCTGAACACCCATTCTGGAGCAATCTGAACACCCATTCTGATTCAAGTTGAACACTGATTCTGGTTTCAAGCTGAACACTTTTCTGGATTTTCCAGAATCGGT
>Ga0180009_10007749_pt1 | contig 10871 bp, 11 predicted proteins | sample OS_PC_MetaG_FD_123537 | JGI IMG/M metagenome (GOLD analysis project Ga0180009, IMG submission 123537) | Groundwater microbial communities from the Aspo Hard Rock Laboratory (HRL) deep subsurface site, Sweden - OS_PC_MetaG | ecosystem: Environmental > Aquatic > Deep subsurface > Groundwater... | reverse complement strand
TTAGATGAGCCGTGTTACTGTTGAGCCGCATGATGGTGGCTAGGTATAATGCGAGATTTTTTTTGGATTGCTTTTAGCTAACTTTCAGGTTTGAAAGATAACGAAATTGACGGCAAATAAGGGCGTCATGGCCATCTGCACTTATGGGTCTGGCGAGGATGCCTTCCGCAGTCTGAGAGCAGAGACCGCGCGTATTGGGGTGGCTGGGGAGTCACTTGAATTAGTCGTGCCCTCTGCGTTTCGTGGATGCTTCCATTCTGTTTGTTGACGCTATATCTTTGAAGACCTTGACCGCCTTGGTGGGCGTTCTCTCCTTCGACTCTCTATCCACCCTGTATAGGCCGAAGTGTATCTTGTACCCGTCGCTCCACTCGAAGTTGTCCATAAGGGTCCAGTAGTAGTAACCCTTGACCGGGACGCGGTCAAGGGATATGGCCTTATGCAGCTCCTCCAGATGACCCGTCAGGTACCTGGCTCTCAGCTTGTCCTCGGCATCGGCGACACCGTTCTCGGTGACGTGTATGGGCCTCCGGTACCGCCTATAAGCCCAGTCCACCACCTTCCTAAGCCCCCACGGGTAGTTCTCCCACCCGTAGTCGCTACGCTCACCTCTCCCGGGGGCGAACATGAAGTCCAGGAGGGGGTCCCCGCCCTTGCCCCTGCTTCTCACCCTCCACTTGGTGTAGTAGTTGACGCCTATATAGTCGCAACCCTTCACCAGCCAAGGGTGCTGCTCCCCCGGCTGAATCACCATGTCAGCGTTCATATCGTAGTCGCCGTGGAACACGGCGTTCAGGTTCCACTCGTTGAACATGTACTCCACCAGCCTAGAGGCCGCGACATCCTCAGGCTTCTTAGGGTCGTCCGGCTCGAAGGCCTGGAGGACGACTACGACTCCAACAGTCGCCGGGCCTAGAGGCGAGGCCTTCTCCTTGTCCCACCTCTTCACCTGCTGGTAGGCTACGCCGTGGGCTATGGATAGGTGCTTCATGCACTGGATGAAGAGGTGGGGCTTGTTGAGGCCCGGCGGGAACTCCCCCCTCTCGGTGAGGTACCCGTGCTCGGCCACGATCCTGGCCTCGTTCACTGTGGCGTAGAGGTCGATGAGGTCCCCCATCTGGTCCGCCACGAACGCGCTGTACTTGGCGAACTCCACTATGGTCCCCTGGTTCAGCCAACCCCTCTGCTGGGCCTCGTCCAGGTTGTCCCTGCAGGCTATGGGGTCGTGGAGCCACAGGGGGATGGGCCAGTGGTAGAGGGTCACCATGGGTGTCAGGCTGTGGCTTTTAGCCGAGGCCAGTATCTCCCTGTAGCGCTCCACGGCGTCCATGTCTGCCAGCCTCTTCAGTTCAGCCATGGTCTCTCTGCTTAGCTCCACGTCCACCACGTTGCTCCGAGGGTCCCGAACAACCTTCACGTCCACCCCCCTGGTGGGCTCCGGAAATATTCTACCCCAGTCAATGGATAGCCGTACAGAGTTGCATCCCAGTTCTTCTCTTACTCGGCGTAGGTCATCGTCGTATAGCTCCCAGAACCCTGGGCCGTTGAGTGGCGTGTCTCCGCTCACTCGCTTCACATCTATGTTGGTGGAGTCGTGGACCCAGGCCCACCAGTCGGTGCCGTCGCTGGGCTCGCCGAGGCCCATCTCGGCCTGGAAGCTGGAGATGGCCGTGCCCCAGAGGAATCCATCAGGAAAGACCCGCTTGCTCAAGTTCACCACATCTAGTGTTGAGGAACCAGCAATATAACAGGTAGTGGCTCGCAGAGAAGTTCACACGTCGTCGGTTTCCAGTGAATCGATGATTCTATGAGTTAAGTAACCGAGTAGGTAAACTGGGTGAACGCTTTTCCTTTCCCGTCTAAGCCATTAGAGTCGCGGGGTGTGGCTGAGGCTGTCACATATTTCTATGGTAGGTGTCCGGCCTGGTAGGCTAGGTTCAGTGCCCAGACAAGCTGGCCCATGCATGTGGCTAGGGTTTTGGTGACCAGGTTCACGCACACCTCCTGGTCGCAGCAGACCTGGACCAAGGCGAAGTCGGTGACCATGTTCTTGCACGCCGCGAATCCCACCACCAGGTAGCAGCCCGGCGGCACCTCCACCTGACCGTGGACCATGCCGCTCCGGGGCCCGGGGTGCGTCAACGTGAGGAGGCCGTGCTGGACAGCCCCGAAGCGGAGAGGCTTGTAGTCGGCGGTTAGGATGCATGCCCTGAAGCTGTGGCCGGAGCTCTGGTACGGCAGTAGGGGACTGTAGGGGTCTCTCACCCAGATGCTCAGTCTCGACAAACCCATTGTCTGTCACCCCATGGGGGTGATGTAAGTTACCTCTAAACATTATTATCAATCTGTGTTACCCCGTGGACCAAACCACGGATACAGTGACTGGTGGCTGGTTGGTTAACGATAAAGGACTACCAGCATCCACCAGAGTAAACGCTTATCACAATTAGCTTGTAACAAATTGGGAAAAGACTATAAAGGGGCGCCCATATAGCTTGGAAGCCCAATGGGGAAACAGCAATGTCACTACGAGACCCAGTCAAGATCGAGATCGCCAGAGAGCACAGGATCAAGAAGAGCGTTTGCAGAGCCTGCGGAGCCACCAACCCCTGGAACGCCACCAAGTGCCGCAAGTGCCACAGCAAGAACCTGCGCCAGAAAAGGACCAAGGGCAAGGGCCGCTAGGCCACGTCGAAGCTGACCTCCAGCACACCCTTTCTACCCCTGTAACGCATCTTGCTTATGGTAACCTTCCCTATGTCGCCTGTGGTGCGGGTGTGCTCCTTGTTGCATGCGTTCACGTTCCAGCCCGGGAGGTGGAATACCTGGAGCCTCTGGATGCTCTCGGGCAGGAGGAACTTGTCGTATATAAAGTCCCCGAACCGTGCCTCGGCGTCCCGCCGTGTCATCTCCAGAACCTCTATGGGCGCGTCCTCACGTATCTTCTGGTCCACCAGCCGCTGGATAGCTGCCGTCTCCTCGTCCGTGGGCTTCCTGTCGAACTCGACGGCTATCCGTCCGTGGCCGCCCTCGGCGGCCGCGCTGGTGCTCCACTTGGCCCCCAGGACCTTGTAGATGGCGCCCTTCACCACATGGAGGGCCGTGTGGGTGCGGGTGTCAAGGCTCACCTGAACACTACTCCCAGCTTCCTGAGCCGCTCCTCGGTGGCGGCTGGGTTGGGCCTCTGTGTGACCTCGTCGGATGATGCCATCACCTCGTCCTCGTGGGCCCTGATCTCCTGGGCCCGGGCAATCACCTCGTCTGCCGAGTCCCGGGGCACCACCACCAGGCCGTCGTCGTCCCCCACAATGATGTCCCCGGGGTGCACCACCACGCCTCCGACGGTGACCGGCACGTTCACTGAGCCCGGCACGTCCTTGTGGGGGCCTCCGGGCTGCCACGCCCTGCAGTAGACGGGGAACCTGGCCTTGGTGATCTCGGCCCGGTCCCTCCAGGCGCCGTCCACGACCACTCCCTCGGCGCTCTTGCTCATCATCTTCCTGGACATGAGGAACCCGCCCACGGCTGTGCGCGTGTAGCCTCCGGCGTCCACTACCAGGACGTCGCCCCGCTCCATTAGGTCGATGGCGGCGTGGCTCATGAGGTTGGAGTCGGGGCGCTCCCGGACGGTGACGGCTGGGCCTACGAGGTTGATGCCTTCGAAGGCCGGGCGTATCTGGGGGTCCAGGGTGAACATGCAGGGCTTGCCCATGGTGTCGGCTATGTTGGCCACTGGGAGTGACCTGAGCTTGGAGATGGTTTGCTTGGAGGGGCGCTTCACCGCCCGGACTATGGTTGGCTTGTACGATGCCATAGGAATGAGGTGGGGCACCAGCCTAAAAGGTGGACGCTAGGGCTTCACCAGTCTGGTCAGCTCCTCCACGTCCTCTGGCTTGACCAGGGGGAACATCTTGCCCAGGTGCCAGGGGAAGACGAGGAAGAACCACCGGTTGAGGCAGTCCACGTAGTTGAACCAGCTCCACAGGAGGTCCTCCAGCTCCTCCTTTGTATTCACCGTGGGCAGGGCCTCGTCTATCATCCGGCTGAACCTGTATAGGTTGGGGACGTTCAGCCACGGGGCGGGGCAGTTGGGGGGAGCCTGGTCGCCCAGCATCTTGGCTATGTGGAGGGTGCTGTACCTCCACGTGCGTTTGCATTGCTCGAGGCTGAACTCGGGGTCCCTGAGGGCGGCCCTGACCGCCGGGGCGGCGCACTTCCAGCCCATGGCCTGGGTGTCGGCTATGAGGAAAACCATGTTGCCCAGGACCTGGCCACCTACGCTGGCTCCGCTGGGGTAGACGCCCCGCTTGCACATGGTGACCTCCTCCGGCTCGTCCCAGAAGATGCGGTCCAGGTCCCGCTCTATCTCGTCCTTGACCTCTCTCCAGTCCATCACATGTGCCTCCTGGCCACCATGATGATGGGCGTGTGCCTCATATAGTAGTGGTCCCAGACGACTTCTCCTGCCTTCTTCAGCTGGGGCAGCTCCCCGTCCGGGACCTTGGCTACCACAGCGCCGTTCACGGTTATGGGCTCGGTGCAGGGGCCGTAGTAGCAGCTGAGGCCCCCGTAGCCTCCGTGGACGCTGTAGTTGATGCTGCCCGGCTCTATCTCGCAGAACAAGCGTTTATGGCGGCCTATGATGTCCCCTGTCTTGACGGGGTGCCTTGGGGGCCTGGCCGCGGCGCTGAACTCCTCGCCGGTGGAGACGGGGTGCCTGCAGACCATCTTCAGCGGCTCCGTAAGGTTGCTCCACAAGAGCTCGCATAGCTCGGGCTCCTCATTCTCCAGCAGCGTGGCGGTGACCATGATCTTCTCTGTGGGCCACTCGAGAACAATTTTACGGGCCATGAACCAAAGCTGGGCTGGTGTTATATGAGGTTGGCTGTGGGGTTTCACATAAATGAAAAGTGCCCAGGCGTTCTTGCTCTGAGACGAAGGTTTTCATCGAGCCAAAGCCCGTTGATTCCCTGTGAAGCCCGTCTCTTTCGCTCCGCGTCCGCCGGTCTTTCGCTTCTTTGGCCGGGTTCCGCTTCCGTCTGGGCAGAACTATTCTATACTTGTTGCATATATTATGATTATGTTGTAGTCGTCAATCAAGTTCCGGGGCCTTTTTATAACCGGCGCCACCGTTTTTTGACTCTTCCACGTTAAGAACATCGCTTTAATGTGGGACAACCAATTCCTTGTGGCTAAAATGTTAAGAGATCGGCCCTGGGTTCACCTGATTTACCATAGGCGGGGACGGCGGCTGAGGCGGCCGGTCTGTCCGGCCTTAAGTGGCGCTATTTTTGGGTGAGGGCTACTCTTAAAAATGGGTGTTGTATAAAGGTGGTGCGTGAGCCCGTAGCTCAGCTCGGATAGAGCACCGACCTCCTAAGTCGGGGGTCGTGGGTTCAAATCCCACCGGGCTCGCCACAGCACCATGAAAACCATCGGATTCTCACTTTTATTTACAGACGCATTAAACCAAAGTAATCCTCAATGAAATATATATAAAACCCATAAGAAACGAGAGAAAAACCCTAAAAACATATATTTTCCGTCTTACTCATTTCTCCCCCAACTCCACCCAACATCAAGAGCTCCAGCTAAATTTCACATACAAACAGCCAAATGCAATCTAAAAAATATCACATTCTACCCAGCCCCCGTCATCAACGCCTAAAAACACGGAAATACAAGCCACTTGTAACAAACCCTGGAACCCCAATGAAACCGACGAAAAACAGGGAATTCCCACCCACTAGGAACAAACCCATCAACCTTAAGTAACCCCAACACAGACAACAACCCGAGGTGTAAAGACTCAAACAAGAAAGAGCCAACAAATACCCCAACGGCTCCAAGATTCTCGTGACATGCGGCCTACCCTACGCAAACGGGCCCATGCACATAGCACACCTAAGAACCTACGTCCCGGGCGACATCTTCGTCAGATACCTGAGGAAACTCGGACAGGACACCCTGTTCGTCTGCGGAAGCGACACCCACGGCACACCCATAACCATCAAAGCCGAGGAGCTGGGCCTAACCCCGGCCCAGGTCGCGGAGAAGTACCACCAACACTACAAGGACATCTTCCCCCGCCTCGGAATCCACTTTGACAACTACGGAAGCACGGACCACCCCCTAAACCACCGCAGAACCAGGGAGATAGCTGAGAAACTAGACGAGAACGGGTACATATACCCAAAGGAGGTAACCCAACCCTACTGCCCCACGTGCAGCAGGTTCCTGCCTGACAGGTACATGGTGGGCACGTGCCCCTACTGCGGTGCAGAGGCCAGGGGAGACGAGTGCGACCAGGGCTGCAGAAGATACCTGGAGCCCGGAGAGCTACAGGAGCCCAGGTGCAGTATATGCGGCACCAGAGCAGAGCAAAGGCGGACCCGCCACTACTTCCTCAAGCTCACAGACTTCAAAGACTTCCTGCGAGGCTTCCTCGACACACTGGAAGGGACCGAGAACGCCCGCAACTACGCCAAACAGTGGCTGGAACAGGGCCTCAAGGACTGGAACATAACCCGAAACATAGACTGGGGCGTAAAGTATCCCGGCGAGGAGAACCTGGTCCTATACGTGTGGTTCGACGCCCCCATAGGCTACATTCAGAGCACAGAGGAGTGGGCCCAGAAAACGGGAGGCGACTGGCAGCAGTACTGGAAGGAGCCAGCAAAGATCATCCACTTCATAGGCGGAGACATAGTGTACCACCACTGCCTCTTCTGGCCCGCCATGCTCAAAGGATCAGGCTATAACACGCCCCACGCAGTAGCAGCCTCAGGCATGGTTATGGTGGGCGGCCACGTCTTCAGCAAGAGCCGCGGATATGTGGTCTGGGTAGACCAGGACTACCTGGCCAGGGGACTAGACCCCGACGCCCTCAGATACTACATAGCCAGCTACACGGGCCACACCCGGGACCTGGACTTCAACTGGGCCAGCTACGCCGAGAAACTCAACAAGGACCTGGTAGGCAACATAGGTAACTTCATCTACCGGAGCCTCCTCTTCGCCCACCGCAACTATAAAAGAATCCCAGAAGGCAGCCCAGAGCCGAGCAACGTGGACCAGGTAAAGGTAGCCATCCACGCCATAAGGGAAGGACTGGACGAGTACGAGTTCAAGAAGATCAGCGACGCCGTCACAGGCCTAGCCAGCCACGGAAACAGGTACCTCCAAGCCAAGGAGCCCTGGAAACTCAGAGAAACCGACCCAGAGGCAGCCGCGGACGCGGTCCACAACTCCCTGTGGCTCACCAAGGCCCTAGCCGTCCTCATGGAGCCCCTTACACCCTTCAAGGCCGAGAAGGTGCTGCAGGCCTTCAACCTAGCCCCGTCACCAAAGATTGATGAAGCCCTAACACCATTAAACCCGGGGCAGCCCCTGCCGAGACCCGAGCCCCTGTTCAGGCAACTGCCTGAAGCCGAGGCTGAGGCCTTCTCAGAGGAGCTGACCACCCGCATACAGACGGCGAAAGGGTGAAACCGATGTTGAAGCTGAAGCTGGACCTCCACGTGCACACAGTGCACTCACCGGACGGCTTCAACACCCCCCAGGACATCACAAGGAGGCTCAAGGAGGAAGGCCTCGACGGCTACGCCGTCGCCGACCACGACACCCTCACCGGCATACCAGAAGCCCTGAAAAACAGCGAAGGCCTCGCTGTGGTGCCCGCCGTAGAGGTCACGGCGCGAGGAGCCCACATCCTCGCCCTCCAGCCCACAGAGCCCATACCCATGGGGCGAACCATAGCCGAGACCGTGGACACCATCCGCAGCCAGGGCGCCACAGCGGTGCTGGCCCACCCCTACGGACTGCCCAGAACCTGGATATCCATAAAAGGTGTGAGAGACGCTCGGCTAGACGCCATCGAGGTCGCCAACTCGGCCCAGATCCCCTACAACTACATCCGCGCCCTCAACGAAGACCTCGCCGACCGACTAGGCCTACCCCAGACAGGGGGCAGCGACTCCCACATCCCGGACACCATCGGCCGCGCCTACACCCTCGTGGAGACGCCGTCCCAAGACCCCGAGGACATAGTGAAATCAATACGCAGAGGCCTGACAACCGTCCACGGCACAGGGATCACACTAACGGAGAGAATCAGCAAAGCGTTAAGAAAAAAAGGGAAAAAAGAGGCTTAACTCTTCCAGCCAGACTCCATGTCGTAGAGGCTGACACCCAAGTCGTAGTGCGTCTCAGGGCCCGCGAAGGGCTCCATGTTGTAAAGCGGCACCTGCTCCAAGTCAAAGCCCCCCACGAGCTGCGAGGGCTTCACACCTATGACCATGAGCGCGCTGCGGCCGTCATCGCCCAGCACGGTGTGAGAGCGCTGCAGCCCCTCGATGTCCAGCTCTTCAAGGGTCCAGTTAATGGCCCTCTCCATTAGAACCATGTCTCCAATTACTCCCCCATTCCGCCAATTTTTCGTATCATCATACACACACCCGCTTTGTCTCAAATGGGTGTATGAATCGGCGTTGATATTGGAATATGTGATATTTCTAATAACATCTAGGAATGGCATTGCAATCTCTGTTAACAGAAAAAGGTCAAGTTGCCCTCACCATTTGAGCCTAAATTACATTACTCTAATCTGATGAGAGTAACTATAGAGAGTAAACCAGACAAACCCCGAACCAAACATGATTAAAAATGTTAAAAACCAAACCAACTAACGCGCCAAAATGACTAAAAAAGGTAAACAAAACTAGCCGCCGAGCTGCCTTAAATTTATAAAAATCGATAAAAGCCCGACACCGTTACGCCCTCAAGGCTCATCCCCATTTATAAGCACCCCAAATACGCACCTTTTAAAACCCCCCGAAACAATCTCACGAGGGAACACCCATGCCCAGCGTCTACGTGAAAGCCTACGGCTGCAGCGCCAACACAGCAGACGCGGAGATGGCCAAGGGGATGTTGGCTAACAGAGGATACACTATAGTGGGCTCACCGCGTCAGTCAGACATCAACGTGGTGCTGTCCTGTATTGTGAAGACGCCCACGGAGCAGAAGATCACCAAACAGGTGAGGCAGCTGGCCGCCACGGGTAAGCCCCTACTAGTGGCCGGGTGTATGCCTAAGGCCATGGAGGGCCACGTGGAGGCCGCGGCCCCCGGGGCGAGCATGGTGGGGCCCGATGACTTAGACAGGGTCGTGGAGGCCGTGGAGAGGGCCCTGAGGGGCGAGAGGGTGGTTTATGTGGACGGGGCCCCCTCAGACAGGACCTGTCTCCCCCGGGTCAGGGCGAACAGGCTCATACACATCGCCCCAATATGCACGGGGTGCCTGGGGGACTGCAGCTACTGTATAGTAAAGTTTGCCCGGGGGCGCCTCCACTCGTATCCGGCGGAGAGCATAGTGGAGGACGTGAAGACCGCAGTTGATGATGGCTGCAGGGAGGTGTGGGTCACAGCCGAGGACACCGCCGCCTACCAGGACGGGGACGTGAGGCTGCCCCAGCTACTGGACATGATCACAGAGGTACCCGGGGACTTCAAGGTGAGGGTGGGCATGATGACCCCCAACCAGGCGGCGCCACTGCTGAAAGACCTGGTGGAGGCCTACGCCAGCGACAAGGTCTACAAGTTCCTACACGTGCCCATCCAGTCCGGCAACGACGAGGTGCTACAGGCCATGAGGCGGAGGTACACGGTGGAGAAGTTCAAGGCCGTCGTGAGCAGGTTCCGTGAATCCTTCCCGGAGATGGGCGTATCCACCGACATCATATGCGGGTTCCCTGGCGAGACTCGTGAACAGTTCCAGGACTCCCTGGAGCTGATCCGGTGGCTCCGCCCCGACGTGCTTAACATATCCCGCTTCTGGGAGAGACCGGGGACCGAGGCCGCCAGCCTGCCTGGTAAGCTCCACGGCAGGGAGACCAAGGAGCGCTCCAGGGTTCTCACGGCCCTGTGGAGGGAGCTGGCCGTCGATGTGGGCCGCAGGTGGCTCGGCTGGGAGGGGACGGTGCTCTTGACGGAGCGGGGTAAGGGGTCGAGTAAGGTGGGCCGCAACTACGTGTACAAGGCGGTGGCCTTGGAGACCGGCGTAGGGCTGGGCGAGACAGTGAGAGTGAGGGTCACGGGGGTTGGCGTAGGGTTCCTGAAGGCCGTCCCAGTATAATTTATCCCCGCAGGCCCCTTAGTTCTATTGGTGTACCATATGAGGATAGCAGTAGCTTCTTTCAGTCACGAGACTTGCACGTTCTGCCCCAAGCCTACCACCGTCGAGGACTTCGAGGCTGGGGGCGTCCTATACGGGAAGGATGTCTTGGACTCTGTCCGGGGGATACCCAGCTACATCAACGGCTTCATAAAGGCGGCGGAGGAGAGCACGGGCGTGGAGCTCGTGGGCATCCTCTCGGCCTCGAGGAGCAGGGGAGGCTCCAGCGGCAGCTGGTTAACTGAGGAGTGTTTCGACAAGTACAGCATAGGGATAGCCGACGGCCTGAGGAGTGCCGGCAAGCTGGACGGGGTGCTCCTGGCCCTCCACGGAGCCATGGCTGCCTCCGGCTACATGAAGCCCGAGGCCGAGATCGTTAGGCGCGTCCGCGCCGTGGTGGGGAAGGTGCCCATCATGGTCACCTTGGATCTACACGCCAACGAGGATCATGAGCTCGTTGAGGCGGCGGACGCCGTCGTCATACTCAAGACCTACCCCCACGTGGACAAGGAGGAGGCCGGCATGGTCGCCGCCCGGTGGATGATCGACACGATCAAGGGCGAGAAGAAGCCCACCATGGCCATCAGGAAGCCCGGGGTCATCAGCCCCAGCGTCTTCCAGGGCACGGGCAGACACCCCGGGGAGACCATCATGGACCGATGCCGTGAGTGGGAGGCGAAGCACGACTGCTACGTCTC
>Ga0180009_10007748_pt1 | contig 10873 bp, 7 predicted proteins | sample OS_PC_MetaG_FD_123537 | JGI IMG/M metagenome (GOLD analysis project Ga0180009, IMG submission 123537) | Groundwater microbial communities from the Aspo Hard Rock Laboratory (HRL) deep subsurface site, Sweden - OS_PC_MetaG | ecosystem: Environmental > Aquatic > Deep subsurface > Groundwater... | reverse complement strand
CTCTGGACTCTCGACTGTCGACGCGAGGCGCCGACGACGACGGGCTACGATGAAACGCCGCGCCACGATGACATGCTGGACTGTGATAAAACTCGTCGGTCTGAGGCGGCGCCTCGTTAGCTGTTCAACCTCCGATGCGCGCCTCGATCAGCCTGCGCCGGGCCTCGTCGGGCGAGGCGACGTCGCGCCCCACCTCGCGGGCCATGCGGACCATGGCCTCGATCAGATCGCCGTTGCCCCGGGCCCGGGAGCCGTCGGGCAGGTAGAAGGTGTCCTCCAGGCCCGTGCGCAGCGCGCCTCCCAGCTCGGCGGCCCGACGCTGCACCTCCCAGATCTCCCGGCGGCCGATGGTGGTCACCTGCCAGGGTCGGCCGGGCTTGATATAGCGCAGTAGCAGCGGCAGCAGGTCGGGGTCGGCCGGCATGCCCGAGGCCACGCCCATGACGAAGTTGTAGGTCGGGTGGCGCGTCATGCCGCTGTCGACGTAGAGCCCAACGGAGCGCACGATGCCCAGGTCGAAGCACTCGAACTCGGGCAGCACGCCGTGCTGATCCATGGCCTCGATCATCCGCCTGACCTTCTCCACCGGGTTGTCGAACACCATGGGGGGCCAGGCCCACGAGCCATCGCTGCGCGTCTTGAGGTAGTTGAGGGTCCCGGCGTTGCAGGCCGCGATCTCCGGCCTGACCCGCGCCAGACAGGCGGTGGGGCCCGAGACGTCAAGGCCGATCACGCCGGTGCTCATGTTGATCATCACACCCGGACAGGCGTCGCGCACCGCCTGTGTGACGGCGAGGGCCACCTCGGGCTCCCAGGTGGGCAGGTGCCCCATCCCGGGGGTCTGGTCGCGGAAGTGCAGGTGCATGATCGAGGCGCCGGCCTCGAACGCCTCCCTGGCCGAGGCGGCCATCTGCTCCACCGTCACCGGGACCGGGTGTCGCTTGGGGTCGGTGAGCACGCCGGTGACCGCGCAGGTCACGATCGCCCTGTCAGCTGTCGTCATCGCTCTTCCCCTCGTCAGCCTCCAGCTCCACCAGCAGCTGCCGGGCGGCCACCTGCTCCCCCTGCTCCACCAGCACCCGCACCACGCGGCCGCTGGACGGGGCGATCACCCGGTGCTCCATCTTCATCGCCTCGAGCACGGCCACCCGCTGCCCGAGTTCGACGGTCTCACCCGGCTCGACGTCCAGCGCCAGCAGCTTGCCGGCGATCGGGGCGCAGACCCGTCCGCTCTGCTCCCCTTCCCGCCCGCGCTGGCGCACCACGGCCGGCTCGCGGAGCATGGCGTCCAGTCCCTCCAGTTGCAGGTGCAGTAGCTCGCCCTCCTGGACGAAGTCGGCCCGGCGGCGGACGCCGTCAAGCTCGCAGCACAGCTCGGTTCGGTCCACACGGAGCAGCTCCACCTGCACCGCCTCGTCGCCGGCGCCCTCGACGACGAACCGTCCCCCGTCCTGGTGTGTCACGTGCAGCTCCCGCCGCTGCTGCTCGAGCTCCAGGGTCACCGGCCAGCCGGTGCGACCCGCGCTGCGCCACAGATCTGCTGCGACGGGGCAGCCGCGCAGCACCGCAGCCAGGGCCCACATCCGGGATGTCGGCTCGGGCCGCGGGGGCGGATGCCGGTCCTCGCGCCCCTGCGGGGCGCTGCGGGGTGAAGCAGCGGCATCCCGCGCGAAGCGGGCGTCGATCGTGTCGGTGGTCACCTCCCCGGCGATGAACGCCGGGTCGCGCAGCAGCGAGGCGAGGAACTGCCGGTTGCTGCACAGGCCCAGCAACACGCTGTCCTCCACCGCCAGCAGCAGGCGGCGGCGGGCCTCCTCCCGGGTCGTTCCGCTCGCTATCATCTTTGCCAGCATCGGATCGTAGTGCACGCCGACCTGCTGCCCCTGCGCGATGCCGCTGTCGACCCGCGCGAGAGGAGCTGGACGCCAGCAGAGCACCGGGCCGGTCTGGGGCAGAAACCCGGCATATGGATCCTCGGCGTAGAGCCTGACCTCGATCGCGTGACCTCGCCTGACGATCTGCTCCTGCTCGAGGGGCAGCGGCTCCCCCGCCGCGACCCGCAGCTGCCACTCGACGAGGTCCAGCGACGTGACCATCTCGGTCACCGGGTGCTCGACCTGCAGCCTCGTGTTCATCTCGAGGAAGTAGAACTCACCGTCGGGCCCCAGCATGAACTCGACGGTGCCCGCGTTGACGTAGCCGATGGCGCGTGCCGCCGCCACCGCCGCCGCGCCCATGCGCTGGCGCAGATCCGCGTCCACCGCCGGCGATGGGGACTCCTCGATGATCTTCTGGTGCCGCCGCTGTACCGAGCACTCGCGCTCGCCGAGGTGGACCACCTCCCCGCGCGTGTCTGCGAAGATCTGGAGCTCAACGTGCCGCGCCCGCTCGAGCAGCCGCTCGAGCAGCAGGTCGCCGCTGCCGAAGGCAGAGTGGGCCTCGGAGCGAGCGCTGGCCAGCAGCGCCAGCAGCTGGTCCGGCTGCCGCACGACGCGCATGCCCCGACCCCCGCCGCCGGCGGCCGCCTTGACCAGTAGCGGGTAGCCGACCCGCTGTGCCTCGCGCGCCAGCGTGTCGTCATCCTGGGCGCCCGCCTGGTAGCCGGGGATCACCGGTACGCCGGCTTCGATCATGCGGCGCTTGGCCGCCGCCTTGTCGCCCATCAGACGCATGGCCTCGGCCGGAGGGCCGACGAATACGACACCGGCCTCGGCGCAGCGCAGGGGCAGCTCCGGGTTCTCGGCCAGGAAGCCGTAGCCCGGGTGGAGCGCGTCAGCGCCGGTGCGCCCTGCAGCCTGCAGCACGGCGTCGATGTCGAGGTAGGATTGCAGCGGCGCCGGCGGACCGATGCAGACCGCCTCGTCGGCCAGCCGCACATGGAGCGCGTCGGCGTCCGCCTCGCTGTGGACCGCGACGGTACGGTAGCCCATGGCCCGGGCCGTCCGCATCACCCGCACCGCGATCTCGCCGCGGTTGGCCACCAGCAGCTTCTCGAACGGTCGGGCTATCAGGCTCATCGGCCACTCCTTGACCAGTGCGGGCTGCGCTTCTGCAGAAAGGCGGTCATCCCCTCCACCCCCTCCTCTCCCCTGGCCGCCTCGCCGAACCGCAGGGCGGCCTCGTCCAGCACCTGCTCCAGCTCGCCCCGCTCCGACTGACGCATCAATGCCTTGGTCGTCGCGATGGCACCGGGGGCGCAGCGGTCGATCTGCGCCAGCACCGCCGCCAGGGTGGACTCCAGCGCCTCGGCGTCGCAGCACAGGTGCACCAGGCCGAACGACAGCGCCGTGGCGCCGTCGAAGCGCCCACCTGTCACCGCCAGCCGCCGCGCCTGGGACAGGCCGAGCCGGCGCACCAGGAAGGGCGCGATCTGGGCCGGAGGGAGGCCGAGGCTGGTCTCCGGCAGACGGAAGCTGGCGTCCGCGCAGGCGATCGCCACGTCGGCCACGCAGGCCAGGCCGATGCCGCCGCCCATCACCGCCCCCTCGAGCACCGCCACCACGGCCTGCGGCGCCCGGTCCATCCGCGTGATCATGGTGCCGAAGCGGCGGTTGATCCGGACCAGGGGATCTTGGTCCTCGCGCCCCTGCGGGGCGGCGCGCCGGTCCTCGCGCCCCTGTCGGGGCGCTCCGGGATGCAGCGCCGGCGCGTGGGGTGAAGCAGCGGGATCCGGCCCTTCGGTGGGGTCCCGCCGCCCGGTTGTCGGGGCACCATGCGCTGGCATGCCCCTGTCGCTCACAGGAAGCTCGCTGGCGGCGTTGGCGGGTCCGGGCCGTAGGCCCGCCGCGCGTGCGGCGGCCATGTCCTTGATGTCGCCGCCGGCGCAGAAGTGCCCGCCGGCGCCCCGCAACACCAGCGCGCGCACCTCCGGTGCGGTCCCAGAGTCGTGCGCCTGCACCGCGTCGAGCACCTGCTCCAGCTCCTGCACCATCTGAAGGCTCATGGCGTTTCGCACGTCGGGGCGATTGAGGGTCACGTGCAGCGTGGACCGATCCAGGCGCAGCGCCAGCGTCCCGCACTCGGGGAGATTGCGCTGCTTCATCCCGCCCGCCGCTTCCTGCCGGAGCGCCCCGCAGGGGCGCGAGGACCGGCGTGCCGCCCCGCAGGGGCGCGAGGAACGCAATCCACGTCGATCACTCCTTGCTGCGCGAGGGGAGGATCCCCTCGAGCTTGCAGATGATCCCCATCATGATCTCGTCGGGGCCGGCCCCGATCGAGGCCAGGCGCCCGTCGCGCAGCGCGCGGGAGACCTTCGATTCCCAGCTGTAGCCCATACCGCCCCAGAACTGGAGGCAGGTGTCGGCCAGCTCTCGCGACAGCAGACCCGCCTTGAGCTTGGCCATCGAGGCCAGCTTGGTCACGTTGGTGCCGTCCAGCATCTGCTCCACCGCCCCGTAGACCAGGTGCCTCAGCGCCTCGACCTCGGTCATCAGCCCGGCCAGCTTGTAGTGCACCCACTGGTTGTCCAGGATCGCCTTGCCGAACGCGCGACGCGTGCGGGTGTACTCGATCGTGTCCTTCAGCACCATGTCGAACGCGCCCACCGCGTTGGCCGCGCCCCACAGCCGCTCCTCCTGGAACTGCAGCATCTGCAGAAAGAACCCCATCCCCTCCTCGCCGATGCGGTGGCTCTGCGGCACTCGCACATCGTCGAGGAAGATCTGGGCCGTATCCGAGGACCACATGCCCAGCTTGCGGATCTTCTGCCGCTCCACCCCGGGGCCCGAGAGCGGCACGACGATCAGGCTCTTGTTGCGGTGGGGCGGTCCGTCGCCGGTGTTGGCCAGGCAGCACATCCAGTCGGCCTGCATGCCATTGGTGATCCACATCTTCGTGCCGCTGACGATGTAGTCGTCGCCGTCCTTGCGCGCCGCGGTGCGGATCCCCGCCACGTCGGAGCCGGCGTCGGGCTCGCTGACCCCGATGCAGCCGACCATTTCGCCGCTGATCGAGGGGGCCAGGAACTCGCGCTTGAGCTGATCCGAGCCATAGCGGGCCAGCACCGGGGTGCACATGTCGGTCTGCACGCCGATCGCCAGCGGCACGCCCCCGCAGTGGCAGCGCCCCAGCGCCTCGGCCACCACCATGGCGTAGGAGAAATCGAGATCCATCCCGCCGAATTCGACGGGCTTGTTCACGCCCAGCAGACCCTGCCGGCCCAGCTTGGGGAACAGCTCGTGGGCCGGAAAGCACTCGGCCTCCTCCCACTGCTCCACGTGGGGGTTGATCTCGCGGTCGATGAACGTGTGCACGGTCTTGCGCAGAAGCGCGTGCTCCTCGGTGAGCTTCATCCTGTCTCCCTCTGTCGCTACATCCGCCCCACGCCGAAGCTGTTGGGGCGCAGCCCGCGTCGACCGGCCTCGTCGCACACCGCGAGGCTGAACGCCAGCGCGCGCCGGGTGTCGCGGGGGTCGATGATGCCATCGTCCCAGATGCGGGCCGTGGCGTAGAGCGCGGTGGACTGTCGATCGAGCTTGTCGCGCAGCCCCTGGGACATCTGTTTCAGCGCCGCCGGGTCGACATCCATCCCCTGCCGTTTGAACTTGGCGGCGGTGATGATCTCCATCACCTTCGCCGCCTGCTCTCCCCCCATGACCGCGATCTGGCTGTTGGGCCAGGCGAAGATGAATCGCGGGTCGTAGGATCGACCGCACATGCCGTAGTTGCCCGCGCCGAAGGACGCGCCGATGATGATCGTGAACTGCGGCACGGTCGCATTGGAGACCGCCTGGATCATCTTGGACCCGTGCTTGACGATGCCCTGCTCCTCGGCCTCGCGCCCCACCATGTAGCCGGTGATGTTCTGCAGGTAGACCAGCGGGGTCCCCGACTGGCAGCAGGCCTGGATGAAGTGCGCCGCCTTCGAGGAGCCGGAGGGGTAGATCGGGCCGTTGTTGCCGATGATGCCGCAGGCCCGGCCCTCGATGCGGGCGTGGCCGCAGACCGTCTGCTGGCCGTAGAGCGGCTTGAACTCGAGGAAATCGGAGTCATCGACGATGCGCGCGATCACCTCGCGCACGTCGTAGGGCTGACGGTAGTCAACCGGCACGATGCCGAGCAGATCCTCGATATCGTGGCGCGGCGGCTTGAACGCCCGTGGAGCCTCCGCAGCGATCCCCTCGCCCCAGGGCAGCTTCGCCACCAGCTCCCGGGCGATGTCCAGCCCGCCGGCGTCATCGTCGGCCATGTACTCGGCGGTGCCGGTGATCGTCATGTGCATCTCGGCGCCCCCCAGCTCCTCGTCGGTGGCGTCCTCGCCGGTTGCCGCCTTCACCAGCGGAGGGCCGGCGAGGAAGATCTTGGACTGGCCCCGAACCACCACGACGTAGTCCGAGAGGCCGGGCAGATAGGCCCCGCCGGCCGTCGACGAGCCGTGGACCACGGTGATCTGGGGGATCCCCGCCGCGGAGAGGCGCGCCATGTTGCAGAACACACGGCCGCCCTCGACGAACAGCTCCGACTGGTAGAGCAGGTTGGCCCCACCGCTCTCGATCATGTTGATGCAGGGCAGCTTGTTGGTCAGCGCGATCTCCTGTGCCCGCAGGCTCTTGCGCAGACCCATGGGGCAGATCGATCCGCCCTTGATCGCGGCGTCGTTGGCGGTGACCAGCACCCGCCGTCCGCCGACCTGCCCCACGCCGATGATGTTCCCGCCGCCCATGATGTTCTTGCCACCATCGTCGTCGTGCATCTTGTAGCCGGCGAGGGTGGAGAGCTCGAGGAACGAGGTGCCACGGTCGAGCAGCCGCTCGATGCGCTCGCGGGGCAGGAGCTGACCACGCTTGTGGAAACGATCGGCCTGGCGGGCCGAGTTGTCTCGCACCTGCTGCTCCAGCCTCCTGAAGTTGTCGATCAGCTCCAGCATCCGCTCCCGGTTGGCCACGAAGGAGGGGGAGCGCAGGTCGGCGGTGGGTTCTAGGACCGGCATGTGGGGACTATAGCCGCTCCAGGGGCGGTTACTCCAGCACCTTGGGTGGACGGGCGAGGTGAAACCCCTCGAAGGGCCGGGACCGGTCGTGGTCCGGCATGGGCCATATGTGGCTGGCCAGGGGGGCGCCGCCATCCACCGGCAGCGTGATCCCGGTGATGAAGGACGCCGCCGGGCTGAGCAGGAAGCAGATGGCGGCGCTGATCTCGGCCTCGGTGCCGAGGCGTTTGAGCGGCACGCCCTCCCTCAGCCTGGGGATGATGGCCCGCACCGGACCGGAGTAGGTGTCCAGGCCGCTGGAGGCGACCCACCCCGGCGCCACCGCGTTGACGCGGACGCCCGACGGCGCCCACTCCACGGACGCGGTCATCGTCAGGTTGACCATCCCGGCGCGGGCCGCTCCGCTGTGCCCCATGCCCGGCATGCCGCGCCACATGTCGGCCACCAGGTTCACGACCGCCCCGCCGTGCTTCTGCATGGTCTGCATGTAGACCTCGCGGGCCATCAGAAAGCCGCCGACCAGGTTGGTGCGCACCACCGTCTCGAACCCCTTCTGGGTGATGCCGGCGAGGGCTGCGGGGAACTGCCCGCCGGCGTTGTTGACCAGTCCGTCGATCCGCCCCTCTCGCTCGACGATCGCTGCCACGCCCCGCCTGACCCCTTCCTCGTCGCGGATGTCCAGCACCTGCAGATCGGCGCGCCCTCCCTCCTGCTCGATCTCGGCCACCACCTGGCGCAGCTTCTCCTCCCTGCGGCCGATGATCGTGACGCTGGCCCCCAGCGAGGCCAGCTCGTGGGCGGTGCAGCGGCCGATGCCACTTCCTCCGCCGGTGACGATGATCGCCTGGTCCCAGAACAGACCGTCGCAATAGACCGATTCGTATGCCATGGCCAACCCTACAACGGCCCACAGGATTGACAACCCCCTGGATTGTGACACTCTCCGCCCAATCCGCGCCTTTCGGTTCCTTGATGGCTCGATCTGATTGCCCCTGAGCTGGGCCTCCCTGGACTACTCGTTCAAGGCCATACGCGAGCCCCAGCTCCTGGACAAGTGGCAGGTCCAGAACAACCTGCTGCTCTCCTTCGCCTACACCCTGGTCAGGGCCCAGGCAGCAGACCAGAAAGCCAAGTAGTCAGACCCGACGTACGGATCACTTTGATCTCGCACCCGTGTCGGGCGAGAATAGGTCCCAACCGAGGACTATGTGGCCCCATTTCAGCCCGTTCAGTTCGGCCGTTTCCTGCTAACCGAGCGCATCGCCATGGGGGGGATGGCCGAGATATTCACCGCCAAGCTCGTCGGGGCCATGGGCTTCGAGAAGCGGCTGGTGGTCAAGCGCATCCTGCCCGACTTCGCGGCGGACCGAAGCTTCGTGCGCATGCTCGCCACCGAGGCCAAGCTGGTCTGCAACCTCGAGCACCCCAACATCGTCCAGGTCTACGAGCTGGGCGAGGTGGATGGGCGCTACTACATCGCGATGGAGTACGTGAACGGCATCGACGCCCGCACCCTGTGGCGGACGCTGGCCCGCAGGGGCCTGCGGCTGCCGATCCCGCTCGCGATGTTCGTCGTGTCCGAGTTCCTCAAGGGCCTGGACTACGCCCACAACGCCATCGGCCCCGACGGCGGGCTGCTGGGAGTGGTGCACCGCGATGTCTCCCCCTCCAATATCCTGGTCTCCTTTCGCGGTGACGTGAAGATCGGCGACTTCGGCATCGCGCTGGTGCAGCAGCGCTCGCAAAGCCGCATCAGCTCGGTGAAGGGCAAGTTTGGCTACATGACCCCCGAGCAGCTACGCGGCAAACCGGTCGACCATCGGTCGGACATCTTCGCCAGCGGCATCGTGCTCGCCGAGCTTCTGATGGGGCGGCGGCTGTTTCGGGCCGAATCCGAGTACGAGACCATGCGACGGGTGGCCCACGTGGACCTGCGGGTGCTCGACGAGCACGAGACTGTCTTCCCGCCAGAGGTGCTGGGCCTCATCCGCCGCGCACTGTTGCCGGATCCCGACGCCCGCTACCCCTCGGCGACGGCGTTCCACGACGCGATCAACGACCACCTGCACCAGATCCCCATCACCGGCCGGGCCCTCGCGGCGTTCATCGCCAACCACGTGACGCCGTACATCGAGCAGGGCGGGATGGTTGGCCAGGATCCGGCAACCGTCACCCCCACCGCCAGTCTGGAACCGCAGACCGTCTCTCACGGCAACCGGGAGCTGACGCCTTCCTCGGACCTTGATGAATACGTGGGAGAGGACGACACCATCCCCGGAGAGGTGCCTGACGAGCCCACCTCGGAGGAACCGATCTCGGAGGAACCCATCTCGGAGGTACCCAGCTCCGAGGGCCAGGTGGTCGACTGGAGCATGCTCGAGCTGGTCTACCTCGACGGAACGGCCCCCGAGCAGAAGAGCACCGACGACAAGCCGGACGACACGAAGATACTGGACGGAATCTGGCCGGACAGCAGCCAATGGCAGGCCCGGGAGAAGATGTCCAGGGTCGGTAGCCCGGCTGAGGATCCAGCGAGCCCGGGTCAGGCGCCACCGGATGCCGCTGCCTCCGACGAGCTCCGCTGCCTCATCCCGGAGCGCCCCGCAGGGGCGCGAGGACCGGAGCTCCCCTTCGGGTTCAACTTCGGCGAGATGGAGTTCGATTTCTCCGACGCGACCGAGACACCGCTCAAGACCGCGGACGAGGAACGCGCGGAGAAGCGGGCGCGGCTCGAGGCGGAGCTGAACCGCCCGGCCCCCGTCGTAGAGGCCGCAAGCGACGAGCAGCAGGTCAGCCGCCGGCTGGAGCCCGCATCCGCGGACGAGGGCGCGGCGTTCCATGGAGCCCTCGCCACCCACTCGGTCGCGAGGGTGCTGTTTCGGCTGTGGATGGCACAGGAGAGCGGCTTGCTCGTGCTCACCGGTCCCGGGTGCGGCGGTCGGCAGGCCGAGATCCAGCGCTGGCTGGCGGGATTCCAGGCCGAGATCGGTTCCGCCGCGGACGCCGCGGACGTGACGCACCAGACCTGCCAGATCGAGCTGAATCGGGGCCAGGCGCAGCGAGTCTGCGCCGAGCGCACGGAGGAGGCGTTGGCGGCCCACCTCGTTCGGGCAGGCGTGTTGACGCAGGCCCGGCTGGCCGATGCCCTCCGCGCCCGACCCGACCTCACGCCGGTGGCGGCGCTGGTGGCGAGCAACACCATCCTGCCGCTTCAGATCACCCGCCAGCTCACACCCTTCGTCCAGTGGTCGGTCCTCGAGGCCTTCGCCTGGAGCTCCGGCGACTATGCGTTCCATCACCGACGAGGCTGCGATGAGCCCCACACCACCACCTCCCGCGGCCTCGAGCTCCTGTTCAAGGGGGTGAGCCACCTGGACCAGCTGGCCCTCGATCGGTATCTCCAGCCCCTGTCAGGCCAGGCCCTGCAGACCAGCCCCGCGCCTGTCCCCCCCGACCAGCTCGCGCTGGCAGGGCCGGTGGCGGAGGTCTACGAGGCGCTCCGGTCCCCCGCCGCGCCCGAGCAGGTCCTCACACGCTGCAGGAAGGTCGGGGCGCTGAAGGTCAAGCAGGCGCTCTATCTGCTGCTGGAGTGCGGGCTGGTGAGGACACTCCCCGCCTCATAGGAGCGCTACTTCTGGCACTGCAGGCCGGACGAGCTCTTGCAGAGGTCGGTCGGCTTGCAGTAGACGTAGGTCTTGTACGAGCCACTGTAGAAGTAGCCGCACTGCGGCCCGCCCGCATTCTGATAAGCGTGGTAAATCGACCCCGCCGGGCAGGTCGTCACCACCTTACACTGCATGCCCGAGGAGCTCTGACAGTAGTCGCCGCCCTTGCAGTAGACGTAGGTCTTGTACGAGCCGCTGTAGTAGTAGCCGCACTGGGGGCCGCCCGCATTCTTGTATGCGGTGTACGCCGCACCGCAGGCCGTACCGGCGAAGGCGCACT
>Ga0180009_10007747_pt1 | contig 10873 bp, 10 predicted proteins | sample OS_PC_MetaG_FD_123537 | JGI IMG/M metagenome (GOLD analysis project Ga0180009, IMG submission 123537) | Groundwater microbial communities from the Aspo Hard Rock Laboratory (HRL) deep subsurface site, Sweden - OS_PC_MetaG | ecosystem: Environmental > Aquatic > Deep subsurface > Groundwater... | reverse complement strand
TTTAAAGATTATATAGCTATTATATAATCAGTGCTTAAAAAGAACAACCCTTTAGAAATAAGACCCTAGTTTGCTCTGCTTCTTCGCTCCTGTAAGCTCTTCAGTTTCATAGCCGAAGACCTGGAATATGTTCTCAACAGCAGGGAGGACCTGGTTCTTGATGTAGTAGTCTGCGTCATAGTCGCCCTGCTTGACCTCTTCAGGCAGCTTTGCCCTGTCGCGGATGCGCTCCTTGCCTGCAGTCACGACATAACGGACAATCATGCCAGGAAAGACATCAGCACCCTTTGCCTTAAGGCGCTTTGCAGCAGCCACGTGCGGGCCGATGTTGTCATAAGACTCTATCGGGCGGGTGAGCTTTGTGGGTATAGCGAGGTCACCCACCTCGGCCTTCTTGTCCTTGAGCATATTGACCACTTCCTGCACATACTTGAACGCCTTCTTGGGATCATTCTCCTTCAGTATTATGCGGAGCACCTCCTTCTGCGTCCTCTTGGCGATGGCGCTCACGTTCCTCCTCACTGTCTCGAAGCCCTTGATCGTGATGTGGTCCTTGCCGTCTATCAGCGCGTACTTCTTCTTGGCGCCTGACTCGGCATCCTTTATGGCGACGAACAACGCGCGAGTGTAAGTGCCGTCATACTCAAGCTCCATCATGCCCGGCAGGGTGTTGTTTATCTCCTCGCAGAACTTCAGCGCGTCCTTCTCTGTCTTGTCTGTCAGGTGCAGGAACACCGAGTCTGTGTCAGAGTACAGCACCTCGAACCCCTTCTCCTTCGCAGTGTCTATCACCTTGTGGATGTAGAACCTCGCGTAAGCGGTCACGGACCGCGCGCAGTCCTTGGAGTACCAACGGGCAGCGAAGAACCCGAGATAGCCGTAGAAAGAATTCGACAGGACCTTGAGCGACTCCTGCCTGGCGTCGAGGAAGACCCTCTTCTTCTTATCAGCGGTCTTCATTATCTCCTTGACACGCATCCTCCTGGTGATTATCTCCTTCAGCACAGTCGAGAAGAACCCTTCCTTCTTCCTGCAGAACCAGAGATGCACCTTCTCATGAGGAACCTTGTCCTTGTCCTTGCAGCAGCTGCAGTTCAGGGTCTCGATGCTGATGTTGTGAGAGACGATTATCGACGGGTAAAGGCTCCTGAAGTCGAACACCATCACATTCTCGTAAAGGCCGGGCTTGGGCTCGTAGACAAAAGCCCCTTTTATGCGCTCGCCCATCCTCTCCTCAAGCTCGCCATGGTGCGGCTTGTTCGGGATGAACTGCCTGAACTCCTCTGCGCGCCGCATGATATACCACTCGACAAGCTGGGAGAAAGACATCCTGTTCAGGTCATTTATGGTCTGGCCGACGAGCTTCACCAGCTCTATCAGGTTCGGAAGGACCTTTTCGCAGAGCTCGAACGTCAGGCGTGAGTCCTTCAGGTTGTACTTGGCGAAAGACTCCAGCTCATCAGAGCCCTTGTCCCACACCTCTGCGAGGCGGGCGATGTCCACATCATCCTTGTTCTCGCCCAGCAGCTCAGAAGCGACATCATCAAGACGGAAAGAGTCAGTCTGCATCTTCCTGGAGATCACGCGGCGTATGAAGTTGATTATGTCGACGTGCACGATGCCTGTCGTGTCTATCGAGCGGATGTTCCCCCTCGGAAGCGATGCTGCCTCATAGTCGAGGCTGAGGTCCATCTTGATCTTGTACTTGCTGGCGCGCTTTATGATGAAAGGCATGTCAAACCCGTCAGAATAATACCCGGTCAGGATGTCCGGCGAGAAATCGTTCACCAGCTCCTTGAAACGCTCAAGCAGCTGCGCCTCGCCCTCGACAAACTCGATGTAGTCAAGGTCTGTCTTGAAACGCTTCCAGGTTATCACGCGCTTGAAACCGTTCCCGTACAACGAGACCATAAGTATCGGGTGCTTCTCAGGGACCGCGATCTTCCCATCAGGATTGTATGTCTCTATGTCAAAAGCGAGTATCTTCAGGTCATCAAGAGATTCGTTCGAGGTCTGGCTGATGCTGCTGGCCTTGAAGAGCGGCACCCGGCTGCGCTCAGCCCTTTCGCTGAGCGGCTCTGCCTCCACATCAGTGAGTATGAGCGGAGCGATCTTCTTGTCGATAAGGTAACGCCTTGTATAGAGTATGTCATATTCCAGGATGTCCTCAACATCCTTCATCGCCTTTATCTCCTCCCGCAGGATAGGCACTGCCTTAGGGATGTTCACAGTCACCTTCACTGCCTCGAGCTCCTTGCCGTTCAGGACCTTCTTTGCAGAAGATGTCTTCGTGACATCATATGTCTCGTCACCCTTCTCACCCTTGTCTGCCTTGCTTGACTTAATGCCATTGAGCTGGTCCTTTAGAGAGCTTATGCTGACGCCTTTCTTAGGCACCACATAGAAATAAGGCTCAAAATCCTCATCAACAACCCCTATCTGCTTCCCGTCCTTTGTGCGGCCGTACATGTAGACAGCTGCTCTGCCCCTCACAACCTTATAAGTGAGGTCTATAGGGTAAAACTGGAGCTTGGGCATGATGGTTGGGAAAAAGCCCGTATGATATATAAATTTAATTGGCTAAACAGGCAAAACCACCCTCTCAGGACCCTGACAAACCTTTTAAATCAAAACCTTTTTAAACCCTTTTCTAAACTTATTCAATAGTGGCTTAGAGTGGTGTATTCTATGGCAGAAAACAAGGATGATGCGTATGACATCGTAATCGTGGGCGCAGGGCCTGCAGGGCTGACCGCAGGCATCTACGCAGCAAGGTACAAGATGAGCGCAGTAGTCATAGGGCCGGACGTTGGAGGCACGGCCAACCTGGCGCACGACATAGAGAACTGGCCAGGGTTCAAAGGGCTGGGAATGGAGCTCATGGAAAAGTTCAGGGAGCACGCAAAATCATTCGAAGTCCCAATAGCTGAGGAGAATGTCAAGAGCATAGAGAAAAAAGACAGCCATTTCATAGTATCGACCGAGAAAAAGAAGTACACAGGACTGTCAGTCATACTCGCGATGGGCACAGAGAGGAGGAAGCTTGACGTGCCAGGAGAGGACGAGCTCTTCGGCAAGGGAGTCAGCTACTGCGCCACATGCGACTGCCACTTCTTCAAGGACAAGACAGTGGCTGTGATAGGAGGGGCGGACGCCGCAGCAATGGGAGCACAGATACTCAGCCAGCACGCGAAGAAAATCATCATAATCTACAGGAAATCACACATGAGGGCAGAGCCTACAAGGGTGGAAGAGCTCGAGAACGACCCCAAGGTAGAGTTCATCTACAACGCGAACGTCACAGAGATAGCGGGGGACAAGACAGTGGAGAAGGTCAAGCTCGACACAGGCCAGGAAGTGCAGGTCGATGGGGTCTTCATAGAGATAGGGGGCATACCACTCACATCTGTCGCGAAAGAGCTCGGCATAGGGCTCTCAGAGAGCGGACGGATAAAGGTGGACACAGGCATGAAGACAAACGTGCCAGGCGTGTTCGCCGCAGGCGACATAACCACAGGCAGCAACGAGTTCAACCAGATAGTCACAGCAGCCGCAGAAGGCAGCATAGCCGCGCTCAGCGCGTTCAACTTCGTGAGGAAATCGAGGATAAAATACAGGGAATAGACCATGGTGACCAAGAAGAAAGCGATCAAGAAGAGGAAAGCGGCCAAGAAGAAGGAAGAGAAGGTCGAGGACGACTTCTGGTCAGACGAGGACCTTGAGGAGGACATGGACGACGAAGCGCTCGAAGACATCGACGTCACAAAGCTCAAGTTCACAAAGATAAAAGACCTCAAGGAAGGGATGGAAGACGTCAACGTAGATGGCACGATAGACTTCATCGGCGATGTACAGGGGAAAGACTACGGCCAGGAGCCCTACGCAATAGGCTTCATCAAGGACAGCACAGGAGAGATAAAGCTCACATTCTGGGGAGACAACGTCGCCAAGGCCAAGGAAGGAAAGAAGGTCAGGATAGTCAAAGCGGCAGTCACATCATTCAGGGAACAGCTCCAGCTCAATCCCGACAGGAGAATAGGCATAGAGTTCGTATGACCATGGACAAGGAACTTCTCAAGCCGATAATAACCGCCCTTGTCCTCGTACTCTCGCTGAGCACTGCAGCGATGATATACTTCTCCAACATCAAGGCCATCGCGTTCGACCAGGACCTCTATGAGAAGGAATACCAGAAGTTTGACATAAGGTCGCAGTTCCCTCCCGAGACAAACCTGACGAGGGAGACAGCAATACTTCTCGACTATCTCGAGCACGGCACCGGGACGATAGATTCCGACTTCTTCAACGAAAGGGAGAAGACACACCTCGTCGAGGTCAGGGCGCTATTCAGGCTCGTCACGCAGATGCTCACGATAGCCGTCTGGATATCCATCATATCCATGATGCTCCTGATAACGTCTGTGAAGAGACATGCCTCGCACCTCCCGCACCAAGAGGGATTCGAATACTCAAAGAAGATAATATCCGGCATGCTCATAGGCATAGGTTCCGCGGTCGACGCCATAGCTGTCGCGTTCATGGCCCTGGCATTCACCTTTTCTGTCGCGTTCTACAAGTTCCACGAGATGTTCTTCAAGACAGACACCTGGCTGCTCAACCCTGCCACAGACAACCTCATACGCATGTTCCCTGAACCGTTCTTCTACGACCTGTTCGTCAGGATAGTGCTGACCAGCGTCATATTCGCCACGGTCATGCTCGTCATAGGGTTCCTGATGAGGCTGGGAAGGCCTACATTCCTTGACAGGATAAGAAAATAGCTCTAGCAGATGTCACTTTGCCACGACAGTCATGGTTGATAAGCAGCACTTTGCGCTTTTTCTTGCCGCAACGTCGAAGCCTGCCTCCGCTTGCTCACGCTGTTCGCAAGCTCCGGGACGCCACGCACGCTTGAGTACCTGATGTATCTTTCTTTGCCGAAGGCTTGATTCTTATTGTTCCGATGTATTACATAGAAAGCGTGCTGACAGGCGTCACCGGCTTCGACGTTGCTGAGTCTGGACGTGGCGTCAATACAAGAAATCACTTAGCTTCAAAGCCCATCTTCTCGAGCTTCTCCCGAGTGGTCTTGAGTTTCACATAACGGAGCAGGTCGTCGCGCTTCAGTATCCCGACCGCACCTTTCTTGCCAGAGACAGGGACAAATTCCATGCCTGCCTTCAGAATACCCATCAGCGCAGGGTACGCCCCTGTAGTGGGAGAGACCTTGGGTATCTTCTCCTTGTGCACCATCACATCCTTCACCTTCAGCCTTCTCCATTCTTTCTTGGCTATCTTCTGGACGTCATCTATGTTCAATACGCCCTGGAGCTCGTGGCCCTTCATCACGACAAAAGAGGACTCATCCTTCTTCAGGAAGTGATCGATGACCGCCTCACGCAAGCTGATGTCAGGGCCTATCCGCGGGAACCTGCGGACAATGAACTCCTCCACTTTCTTGCCGGACAGCGCGTCCTTGATCACGACCTGCTCATAGCTGAGAGTGGAGAGCGCCAAGAGGAAGAAACCTATCAACACCATCCAGAGGCCTCCGAAATTCCCTGCAAACACGCTCACCAGCCCCAAGAACACAAGAGTGTACGCCACGAGCTTGCCGCCAGCAGATGCGATGCGGGTGGCTCTCTTGAAATCCCTGGTCCAATACCAGATGATGGAGCGCAGCACCCTGCCGCCGTCAAGCGGGAAGCCAGGCACGAGATTGAATATCGCGAGTATGAGATTTATCCTGAAAAGATAGTTCGCGACAGCAGCGACATAGAAGAAGGAAGTGATGTTGTAGACTATGAGAGCGACCATCGAGATGAACAGGGACATCATCGGGCCTGCGATGGCCATCTGGAACTCCTTCTTCGGAGAGATATGCTCCTCATGCGTGCTGGCCATTCCGCCGAAGAAGAAAAGAGTGATGCGGTCGACCTTCATCCCGCCATGCCTCGCGACAACAGAGTGCGAGAGCTCGTGCAGCAGCACAGAGACGAAAAGCAGCAGCGAAGACAGAGCGCCCAGCACCCAGTATGCTGAAGAGGGCTGCCCAGGCCACCTCTGCGGGAAGAAACCAGTGGCCAAAGCCCATGCCAGCAGCAGGAATATGAAGAACCAGGAGTAATGCAGGTACACATCAATGCCAAGATACTTGCCAACGTGGATGTTGCGCTTCACATTACACCTCTTTCATGCCGTGTAATATGCCGGTACATTTTAATGTTTCTGTTTCTGAGCTGTTGACCAGGTCAGCTCTGTCTGTTTGCAGCTTGATAGCAGGTACCAAGCCAATCGCTGGACTGCTCATCGCCGAGCACGCAGCTTCAAAGCCTGCCTACGCTTTTGCTCCTTTTGTTTTCGTGCCGCAAAGTCCTGCCCTACTCCGCTTTTGCTATGCTACGCTTCGCAAAAGCTCCCGTGCCGCCGCGCACGCTTGATTAATGTAAAATTGAATTTCGCCGAAGGCGTTGATTAATATTGATTCGATGTAATGAGCTAAAAGCGTGCTAATTGGCGGCAACGGTCAGGACTTTGCTTTTGGCAGCACCGGCTTTGAAGCTGCTTGTGGCTGCTGCCATGACTTGGCTAATGCTTAGAAAATTATTTAAACAACAAGGGCGTCTGACTGGTTGATGGAGATATTCATCGAGAGGATCAAGGACCCTGTGGAGGGAAGAGAGGTCGAGTTCGTAGAGTCCAAAGGAATAGGACATCCTGATTCTATATGCGATGCTGTGTGCGAAGAATGCGGCCAGGCGCTTGCCGCGTATTACAGGAAGAGGTTCGGCAAAGTCCTGCATTACAACATCGATAAAGCGCTTCTCGTGGCAGGAGCAGCTAAGCCTAAGTTCAAAGGCGGCAGGATACTCTCACCCATCAAGCTCACCATCGCAGGAAGGGCGACAGACCGGCACGGCACAAAAAGGCTGCCTGTCAGGAAACTGATAAAAGACACAGCAGCAAGATACCTCAAGCGGTTCAGGCTCGCGAAGTTTGACGTCGCAGTGGATATCAAGTCAGCAGCAGCGAACCTTGAGGTCGTGTCGAGATCAAAGAAGGCTGTCGCGAACGACACAAGCTTCGGAGCATCACACTACCCATTCTCAAAGACAGAAAAGCTCGTGCTGGACGTTGTCGATCACCTCAACTCACAGCAGTTCAGGAAGATGTTCCCTGCAGCAGGGCCTGATGTCAAGGTCATGGGAGTGAGGAAGAAGGATGTGCTGGAGCTCACAGTCGCGATAGCATTCATAGGGAAGCATGTCAAGGACATGCATGACTACATCATCATCAATGACGGCATCGCAGAGCACCTCATAAGAAGATACGGCGTGAAGACAGGGATAAACACCCTCGACAACGTGACCGGCGACGAGAACTCAGTCTATCTCACAGTCTCAGGCCTCAGCGCAGAGATGGGGGACGACGGCCAAGTCGGAAGGGGCAACAGGCACAACGGCATCATAACACCTGGAAGGCCCATGTCGATAGAGGCAGTGGCCGGCAAGAACCCCCGCCACCCAGGCAGGAGCTACCAGATAGCAGCATACACCATAGCAAAAGAGCTGGTCGAGAAAGCAAATGTGAAGTCTGCAGAGGTCAGCCTGGTGACAGACATAGGATCTCCGCTGGAAACACCCAATGCAGTCTCAATAAGGACAACAGGCAATGTCAACAAGGAGACTGTGGAAAGAATAGTGAAGAAAAACATAAGGGATGCTGTGAACAGCTGAACCTATTTCTCGTCATCCTGCACAGCATGAGCCACAGGCCCCCTGACCCTTGTCCTGCCGAACACCCACAGCTCCTCTGTGGCGAAGATGACTGCGGACAGCATTATGCTGACAATGATTATCGAGATGAAGTAATGCATGCTGAAGAACTCCACAGAAGCTACCACAAATATCCAGTTGAACAAAGAGCTCGCAACAGCGACCAGAACGAACCTCTCCATCCTCACAGGCATGTTGCCCCTGACATGGAAAGTGTACTTCAGGTTGAATATGAAATTCAGGGACCAGGCGACCGCGAGACCTATCGCGTGCGAGAAGTAATAAGTCATGAGCACCACCTCTGTCAGCAGCACAGTCAAGAACAGCTGCATGGCAAAAGTGGTGGTGCCTACAAAAGAGAAATTCACGAACTTCACCGCTTTCTTGAAGATCCTCTCTTTCATCTTGAAACCAAAGATTATCAGCTCAGTCCTTCAGGCCTTTGCATTCCATCTTCTCGAGCTGGCAGTTCCTGCACTTCCAGATGGCATATTTAGAGTTGCCGCTGAGAATGTTGCCGCTCTGGACCATATCATCCTTGCACTGGGGGCATTTCATGTTCCACACCTCTTGCGCCAAATGAGCACGCAAATACCATTATCGAGCATGCATAAAAATGTATTGTTTTATTGCGAATAGCGCAAGACCTCTTCTTTAAAGATGAGCTGTAGCGCCGTTAGTCGCTAATTGCGCTATCCGCAATGCTCAAAATCGCGAAGCGATGTTGGCACGCCAAAATGCAAAGCATTTTGTGCGTTCCGCAGATTCGCCTGTTCAAAGCGAGTCCCGTAAAACTCAAAATCCTTGGAGGATTTTGGTACCAAAATCTCCGATTTTGTGTACCTCGCCCTTCAGGGCGAGGATACTCAAAAACGCTCTGCGTTTTTGGTACACAAAATCTAGGGATTTTGTTGTAGGGACGAGCGGCGAGCCTGCGTTATTCGAGTCGCATACGGAGCGCCTGCTTGGTTAATATGATTAACCAAAAGATTTAAATACTCTTTTCAAGTTAATGGTATTAACGTGGTTGAGAAGGGAATAATCGAAAAGAATCTCAATGAATATCTTGAAATAGCGGAATACGCATTCAGCAGGAAGAAGTTCAATACTGCGGTGACGCTATACTATAAGGCCCTGGTCGAGCTCTGCGACCTTGAACTGCTGAGAAAACTGAATAAGATCGGTGCCAACCACACAGAGCGTTTCGACCTTCTCAAGGAAGCGTCCCCATCACTTTATGATTCGGCATCTAAGCTGTTCAGGTTCTACAGGGATTCATACAACAAGGAGATAAGCGCGACAGTAGCGAAGCTCGTCAAGGAAGAGGTAGAAAATGCAAAAAGAACTGTCATCGGCAACAAGGGCCGTTAGGAAGTGGATCAAGGGGAGCAAGGCATTGGATGTAGTGCTCTTCGGATCCGCAGTCAGGGGAAAATCGATCCCGAATGACATAGACCTCTGCATACTCATAAGAGATGATGATGAAAAGAGAAGCCTTGACCTTGTCGACTCACTAGGCCGCGCGACAGATGGCCTGGGATTCAAGTTCCACATAAATGTCCTGACGTCCGGGTCCTTCCTGGCCGGCAATCCCCTCGCCAAGACACTCCTCAACGAAGGATACAGCATAAAGAAGGGTAGGATGCTGTCTGCGGTCTTAGGGTTCCAGAACAAGAGCCTCTTCATATATACACTGAAACATTTCTCCCCCTCTGGACGGGTCAAGTTCCATTACCTGCTCAAGGGCAGGTACGGCTCTGAAGGGATACTGAAGGAAGCAGAAGGGGAGTTCCTCGGCACCGGTTCAATACTTGTGCCTACATCGAAAGAGGACCTGCTGAAAGAGGTTTTCGACAAGTGGGGTGTGAAATACAGGATAGAGAGGATGCTCATTGGTTAATTATGTTAACTAAAAACGCTTAAAAAACTATTTCGGTTAATAGTGTTAACGTGATTGTGAAAATGCAGAAAAAGAGGCGCATGAAGGGCAGGAAAGCCCAGCTTACCCTATTCTTCCTGATAGGGCTGCTGATGATAGCAGCATTCTCGTTCTTATGGTATCTCAACACAAGGCTTGCGCAGGAGCAGCTGCAGGCGCCGACAGAGAAACTGATTGCGGACCTGATGAAGACAGGCGCGATACCTTACTATGTCGGCGTGTGCCTTGAGAACGTCAGCAAGGAAGGGGTGCTGCTCGTCGGACAGCAGGGAGGAGACATCTTCATGGACCAGGGAGGCCCGGCGCCGAGCCCGACAAGGTTCATACCTCTCGGAAGCAGGGTGACATACGGCATATCAGCTCCGTTCCTTGTGAACAAGACAGTATACCCTTACCCTCCAGGCTATCCTGGCGGAGAGAGCAGGCTGCTGCAGGTGCCATACCTCAACTTCAATACAGAAGGAAGGTTCGGAGAGGTGACATTACGGAGGCTCTGTGACACATACGGACCTAACTCGGCTCTCGCACAGTACGTATTCGCGGGAGGGATAGAAGGGCTGACGCACGTATTCTGCCAGGCACCATACATCTACGCAGACGTACTGTCCACACAATGGCAGCTGGAGCAGTTCATACAGAAAAGGGTCGTGAACTGCACAGACTGGGAAGCGATCAACAAGGAGACAGGATACAACGTGACACCGACGGGAGATCCGAACGTCACGTTCAGGCTCGGCGTCAATGATGTCTCTATAGATGCATTCATACCGCTCGAGATCAAGGTCGGAGGCAGGGAGCCAGTCTACACAATCGGAGACTTCCACACAAAGCTCCCGCTGCGGCTGAAAAGGATAGTCGAGCTCGCATCATTCCTGGCGACGTATGACTCCTATCGGCTGAGCTTCAACCTCAGCGCAGACAACATGAGGACATTCGACTACCTCTGGGACACCAACATATTCGTCAAGGTCCTGACACCCCTCAAGGCAGCAGGCATATGGGAGGATGTAGTCACGATAGAGGACACAGCATCAGTCATAGACGGCAAGAACTACTTCTACACATTCGCAAGGCAGAACAGGTACCCTGCGCTGGACTGGATACACCAGCTCACCAACTGGACAGAATTCGACATCGTGGTCATGGAGAATGATACCAT
>Ga0180009_10007746_pt1 | contig 10874 bp, 13 predicted proteins | sample OS_PC_MetaG_FD_123537 | JGI IMG/M metagenome (GOLD analysis project Ga0180009, IMG submission 123537) | Groundwater microbial communities from the Aspo Hard Rock Laboratory (HRL) deep subsurface site, Sweden - OS_PC_MetaG | ecosystem: Environmental > Aquatic > Deep subsurface > Groundwater... | reverse complement strand
TCCTCGCCTGATAGCTTGATTTGCCCTCGTTTTTCAGCCTTAAGGTTTCAATCAAGCTCTTTTTATTGAATTTCATGGGCTGATTAACATCAGCCTTGAGAACTAATTTTCGGATAACACAAAAGGATTCTGATTGATTAAATTTATAAACCTCTTTCTTTTGATAAAAAACATGAAATGCTCAAGCTGTAAAATAGATTTTAGTGCGGGCGTTAAATTCAAATGCCCTTCCTGCAGAAAGGAAACCATTGCAAGATGTGGGAAATGCAAGAAGATGAATGTAAAATATGATTGCAAGTGCGGATTTGAGGGACCTTGAGTATGGCCGGTGGATTGAATATTCTTACAATAAGGCTAATGCCTGATTCCCCTTCTACTGATTTGGTAAAGGTTAAGGAAGATGTTGCTGAAATTGTCAAAAAGCTTGATGGAATTTTCCACAGTTCTAAGGAAGAACCAATTGCATTTGGATTGAAGGCACTTATAATTATTGTTGCCATAAAAGAAGAACAATCGCCTGATGCACTTGAGACAGATCTGGGAAAAATAGAGCATGTACAATCTATAGAGGTTACAGACGTCAGAAGGGCATTTGGATAAACCAAAGTTTAAATAGCTCTTGCAGTATATATTTTTAAATGATAGTGAGGCTGAAATGACATTAAATCCTGAACAAGTTGAACAGATAAGGCAGCAATTTCTTGCGCAAATAGAAAAGTTTCCAGAGGATCAAAGAGAACAATTAAAGCAACAGATCATTAATGCCACTTCGGAGCAACTTGAAGCAGCCATGGGTCCAAGAGAAGGAAAGGAAGAAGAATGTTTGTTCTGCGGGATTGCCAATGGAACAGTAGCTACGATGAAAGTTTATGAAGATAATTCAGTTGTCGCATTTCTTGATATAACTCCTTCGGTTGCAGGACAAGTAATTGTGATTCCAAAAGAACACCAGCAGTTTATTTTTCAAATCTCCGATCAGACATTGTGGAATTTATTCAAGGTAGTCAAGATGCTAGAACCATTAATTGTCAATATTACCAAGGCGGGGGGATTGAGCATTTTCATTAGTCAGGGGAATGCAGCAGGACAACATTTCAAACATCTTGCAATAAATATGGTTCCAAGAGCCGATGGAGACAATGCATCTTTCCATTGGCCAAGAAATGAGGTCAAAAAAGAGGATCTTGAAGATGCTGCAAAATTCATAAAAGATGGGATAGACAAAATGGTAACGGAAGAAAAAGCAAGAATGGAAAAATTGATGAAGGAGAGACATAAGGTTGAAAGCAAACCTGCTGAGAAGATTCAAGAGTTACCAAGAAGGGCAGCTTAGTTCTATAATTAGAAGGAAATTTCCAGCATTATAAAAACATAAATTTTAGGGTATGTTTCTTATCAAATAAAAATCATAAAAATGTTTCCAAAGAATACTGTTATTAATAAAGCCATCAAAAATACGGGGATGAATGGGATCCCATACTTCACAAACACTTTCTTTCCAGAAGCTTTTATCATCGCAATCTCCTTTCTTGTAAGGCCCTCAAAGCTTGCTTTTACTACATTTCCCCTTACTTTCACATCTTTCAGAAGCCAATCCCCTTCTGTGAGCTTTGATGGATTTACCTTTTTTATCAAACATGACTTTTCAACGGAGTTAACAAAAATTAAAATCAAAGTTATTGCAAGTGCTGAAACAAGAATCAGAAGAATGAAAATATTTGAAGTAATGGCATATCCTGCAAAAAAGAGCAGCGACAGAAGCAATGAAATCAAAAACAATTTTTTATTTTTTCTCAATTCAGAATAAAAATCTTTGAAGTTTATCAAAGCAAGAACAAGACTATATACTAGGCCATATACGCTTCCTGCGATAAGGATATTTGACAGGAATGAAAAAGAAGGAATTACTGCACCAAGAGCTGTAAGAAGTTTTACATCTCCACCCGCAAACAATTTTCCATAATACATTGCCATTGCAATTATAAAAAATACAACCAATCCAGAAAGACTTGTCAATATCGGGACAGGATCCCATTGGATGATGCTTTCTGCAGATCTTATTGATAGGGCAATTGCAATCAAACTGAAACTTAGCCAGTCAGAAACTTCTCTTTTTTTTAAATCAGTAAATGAAGCGGCAAAAAGCCAAACTACTGCAACTACAATAAGAATATCAATCACCATTGATTATTCAAAAGAAACAAATTTATAAGTCTTTTTACTGAAAAATCTTTGATTTCCCACCGTGACAGAAACTATATCTATCCTTGCTCCTTGCCGACTCAAATTGGGATCCATCGGTATTCTATCTTTTAGGGATATTTTGGGTTCTCTGTGATCCGCCTTTCTTGTAAACTCTGAAGGCTCTTTTTCTTTTCAGGTCCTTCTTAGTTTTCCTTCTGTGCGGCATTTCGTAATCATCGCTCATTTACTATGAAGCAATACTCAATTAATAAGCTTTTTGTCCTCGTAGAAAGGTTTATATTTATCTTTTTGATATTTAACACATGGATAAGAGGGGATATGCAGTTTCTGCCCCAATCGTGGCAGTAGGAATCGGGATTTTAATACTAACTTATTTGTATTTTCTTCCACTAAATGACAAATGCAATTTGATTCCAGGGTTGCCATCTTGTGAACAATCTTCTGCAGAAACTCTTTTTTCTGCAAATCCAGGAATCCTTGTTCCCCAAGAAGTTTCAAAGAGATATTCAATTCCAAGTACAGAACTTTTCAGAATAAATGATCTGGAGCTTGCCACGATATTTAATGAGATTAAGGTGGAGAGAGGTTGGTTTTACTCTAATGCGGGGGATGCTGAATTTTCATTAAATGAGGGAGCAAAGGAAGCTAAACTTTTCATAGTAATCGGAGATGCCAAGGGTAGTCTTAATGTCGTTGTAAATGGCAGAACAGTGTCAAGGATTAGCGGAGAGGGAGTAAGGGAAGTAAACATCCCGATAGGAATCACTGAAAAAACTAATAGTCTGAAGCTTGTTCCAACAGTCCCATTCATGCCTTGGAGTTCAAACAGATACGGCATAGCAAAAGTAACTCTTAAGGAAAGATACACCAAAACAACTAACAAGGCCACATACAATATTGAAATAAAGCAAGATCCAAATGATGTTGTCAGAGGAATGCTTAACTTCAATTCTGAATGCTTATCCACAGATAATCTTATAGTGACCCTAAATGATAATGAGCTGATTGATGACATTGTTTGTAGTGGGATGAAAAGAGATATCAAAGAATATCTCAAAAAGAATAACACTATGACTTTCATGACAGAAGGAAATTATATTATCAATAGCGCATACCTTGATATTACAATAAAAGATAATGTGTGGCCAACATATTATTTTGACATATCTTCATCAAGATTGAAAAGCAATGTTCCAATAATGCTAAATCTTTATTTCAATGAAACTGGAAGCAAAGAACTTTCAGTATACCTTAATGGAATCTCAATTTCAGCACAGACAAGCAAGATGGATTGGAAAACAACAATAAACAAATTTTTAGTTGAAGGACAAAATTCCATTATGTTTGTACCCCGAACGGATGTAACTATATCAAAAGCAGAGGTTAAGTAAGATGCCAATACCCGGACAGTATCGTTATTCTGAAAACGAGCTTCCTCAAAGACCTCAAAAAATAAAGAGGGTAATGCCAGGCCATAAACTTAAGACAATTTTGTATATCCTTCTTTTAGCAGCGATAATATTCGGGGTATATTCTTACGGGCCACAGATCGCAAATGCTTATGGGTCTGTAAAGAATAGTACAAACACTGCCATCAAACCAATAATCCAGATATTCAATCCCCAAGAAACAATAAAACAATATCAAGATATATGGGGATCTCCGACCGTAAAAGAGCAAGCAAAAAAGATTTTGGGTATAGAATTTGTGAATCCTAAAAATCAAACTCCTTTTAGCACAATTGCAAAAATAAATGTTAATACTAAGGAAGACATTGTTCTAAGCCCTAAATGCTATCTTGATGAAAAAGAAATAGAAACAGAGCCTCAAGAACTTAGTTTTTTGAAAAGTGATCTGGAGCAGCACTCTTCAATAAAATGTTCTAATAGTGTTGGTGGAAAATCCCTAAGCCTCAAAATTGAAAACCCATCGAATGTAAAATCTGTTCTTACTGTTTGGTATGCTGCAGGGGATTGCGCAAGCATGGGGGGAAGTTGTGATTTTTCCTGTTTCCCTGGGGAAGAAAAAGCAGCCTATCCATGCCCTTCTGGATTGGCCTGTTGCATTGAGCCAGGATATAACAAGGGAACCCTAAAATCTGAAATGGATCATTCATCTGCTTATTCGCTATTGCTGACCACTTCAGATGATCAGCCTCTTGCAAATGGAGATTATCCCTTAATTGTGAAAATAAAAAGGGAAAATGCCGAATCTACACTCAAAAGAATAAGTTCGTTCAAGATTTCAACATGGAGTAGCAGCATGTCTATTAATTGTCCAACGATTTCGGGAGAGAGGGAAGCATTATCTAAATATCTTGTGGACAAAAACAGCGATACCTATGTTGTAGAGTGCCAACTTGAGGTAAATGGTGAGGCATTATTGCAACGGGCATTTATTGAATCCGAAATGGATTATACTGTTGAGGAAGAATTTAAAACAACACTTGCATAATAATAATCATAAAAGATGGCTAAACAAAAGGGGATGAATTTGATTCTGTTGACAATCATACTAGCCTCGCTTCTTTTGACGGGACAGACCGGATGTCCACAACAGGCAGGAATTGGAACAACAACCTCTTCTGATCAACAATATCAATCCACATCTGCGTCAAGTTATGGGTTAGATTACTCTTTAATTAAGGGGGTTGGAATGCTAAGCGAGGGATCAAAAGTAACTCTTGGAGAAACATTTAATGTAGGGTTACATATTGAAAATTATGATTCTAAACCCCGATCCGGGAGAGCATGCATAAGGGATGATATGGATGATGCCTATGGCGGAGTAGAAACTGCTTGTAATATGGTTCTATTCAATGTAAGGGAGGCACAGTTTGATGAAAAGGGGAATGTGGTTAAAGCGGGAAGCTTCGATTTACAATTCCCTGCATCTGGTTACTATTCTTACATTAAAGAATTTCCATTGGCCCAATCTACTGCCAAACTATTCATTAATTCTGAATATGTTCAAAGTTCTTCAGTACAAACAAGCGTTTCAGTTCCACAACCAACTTCAGGATCATTATCAATAACACAAGATCCATCTCCGGTTAAAATAAGCATAGAAAAAACCATCCTTTCAGAGGAAAACAATTACAAGGTGAATCTTGGAATAAACTTCAACAATCAATTATCTAACTCGGAAATATGGACTCCCGATTTTAAGAAGAAGGGAATAACATTTAATATCCAGATGGGTAACTATCCAATTGAATGCAAATCACAAGGGGTTTTAATTGGGGATTATATTGAGATGGAAAACAAAAAATTTATAACCTGCTCAGCACTTGTTCCGAAGGAGCAGATAACTCATCCATTATTGGTAAATATCAATTATGGAGTCAAGTTGAATAAGGAGTTTTCATTCACCATACAAAAAGAGGCAACAGCATGAAAAAAATAATATTTGGATTAATCCTGATTTCATTAATTCTTTTGAGCGGGGCTACTGGATGCACGACCAAAACTGAACCTGCCACAACCTCCTCAAGCGGCCTTGATGTTCAATTTTCAAAAGATGCCCCCCCAGTTAGTGTGAATGTCAATCAAGAATTTCCAATTTATATTGATGTGTTAAACAGTGGTGGGGGCTACATCCCTAAGGGAGATGCCAAATTCTATCTTACAAGTGTATCTAACCTTGAGAATGTACAAACTTCTCTTGTTAATAGCCGGACATTAAACAAGGAAAGCATTTCTCCTGATAAATTAGTTTTTGCAGAGAAGGCCAGATTCCCATTCGCGCTCCAGAGTCTTTTTGTAATGAGTATGGGTATTACTTCATGCTACAAATATGGGACATCTACCCAGGCAACAGTGTGTATCATATCATCAAATGAAAGCGCAATATGTAGCATTGAAGGGGAAAAGATTACAAGTGATTCAAACAGTGTGGCACCTGTTCAAATATCCAGCCTTACAGAAGAAATAGTTTCAAATAAACTGAGAATCACCATGGTAATCTCCAATAATTTGGGAACAGGCCAAGTATACTTAAGGGATTCTGATTGCGATAAAATCGTTCAGAAAGATTATGCTGAATCATCATCAAAGAAAGATAAAGTAAATATAGAATTGAGAACTCCGGAGAAAGGATTAACCTGTAAACTTCAGGAAGCATCATTCCCATATAATACTATTGACTCATTAACCGGGGTTGCAGATCTTGGAAGAGTTGTGTGCGAGAAACCACTATCTTCAGAAGAGACCGTATCTCCACTTCACATAGTTTTAAGATATACATATGTTTCGTCAATAATAAAGAATTTGAATATTCTTCCTTAATTCTCTGCTGAAACAAAATGGGGTAAAGAGATATTCCAGAAATCACTAAATCTACTTTAGCCACTTCAATTTGAATTTGTATTTCTTATCAATAGTTTTTTTTCTACAAGAACAAACATCTTTTATAGTATATTTCTTACATTTATCACAGAATTTCATGTTTAATCCTTCTTCTTAACTTCTACCTTAACCCCGCTCTTTTTTGCAAGATTCATTATTGAATTTATTGCAGTCTCAATTTTTTTATTTGCAATTTTTGGGTTTTCATCTTCTACAATCATAAGATAATTTGGAGCGCCAATGTAGGTTATTGCCACATCTTTCTGTTTGGACAATATATCTTTTATGAGAACAAGACCATTTGGAGCACTGCTTGATATTTCAAGCATGGTTTTTAGAACAATCTTTTTGGGCTTCATCTTTTCTCTTATTATGTCGAGAATCTTTTTTGCATCCTCTTTTGAAAGATAAGCATTTAGGGCAGATGGGTCTAAAATTGAAGATTCAAAGAAATCATGAATAAATGGATGGTCTTTCTTTATCTCCCCCGCAACCTTTTCAGCATTCTCTTTAATTACGATTCTGAGAATTTTCAGAGCAATATCCTCATTTTCATATTTCTGAAACTCTTCTTTAGTTTCTTTTTGAGAAACTCTTCTCAGTGAAAGGTCTATATGCCCGGTATTCCTATCCACTCTAAGAACTTTGCATATAATTCTCTTATTTATAACTACATAGTCTCTGATGTTTCTTATTCTTCCAGGAGCGATTTCAGAAGTAGGGATTACTCCTGTTTTTCCATATTTTTCTAAATTAACAAAAACCGTAGTCTTCATTATCTCCTTTACCCTGCATAAAACTAGCTCTCCAGGTTCTGGAAATTTCTTTTCTTCATATGCCATAGGACCATTTAGAAATGTCTATTTTTAAACTATACTACTCAACGGAAAACCTGTTTTTGGCATGCTCGAAAGCAAAGCTTTTTGGTACACCGGAGATTTATTATGCTAAAAAAGAAAACCTCTGACTTTAGTCCGAGGAGTGTTCCTTATCATTTTTCAGTGTGACAGAAACTATCTTTCTTATCATCAGATTAATGTTTTAGAATAAGGCCCATATCCCTTTGGATGAGTTCTATAAACTCTTCAGATTTATCTTTTGGGATTATTCCTCCAGCAGAGCGGTTATTTCCGCTTCCTTCACCATTAACCAGTTTTAGAAGGGGCTCGATAACCTTTCGTAAATCTATATCATTGCATTCACCGCATATTCTTGAGGAAATCTTTATATTTCCATCATTTCTATCCGCCATTCCAACTATTATTTTCCCATTGGAGTATACAAATGAGGAGGACATTATAGAAACAATGACGCTTAAGAGATTGTCATTTATCCTTTTACCAGAATTTATGATTACATAATTTTCCGTCTCTATTTTTTCTATGGATACTGCGGTCTTTAGGCTGGAAATTATCAAATGTTTGTATTCTCCATATATGCTCTCTGCAATAGATTTTGCCCTTTTGCTTCCAAGACACATTTCAAGGGCAATATATCCGCGATCCATTCTTCCACAGGCGTTTATTAAGGTGCTCAACTCTCTTGCATCTTCGAATTGGTTGAAAAATTTCATTAAATAGATATTTCCAAATGCGGTCTCATCTTCTTTTCTTATGCAAAGTACTTCAAGAAGTTTGGTAGTTTCTTCCTCATTCAAATCTAATAATGTTCTATGATTTTCATCTTCTTTGAGTTTTATCCCAGCATTATTCAGCAATTGGGATACGCCTTCTGATGAGCCAGTTATGCCCGGTAGAAAGATATTAGAGAATTCCAGGGCCTTGTGCAGTGGTCTGGTTGCAGGAAATAGCAATATGCTCTTTCTTATTTTCAGATCTTCAGAATCTTTTAATATTTCTTCTCCAATCTTAAAACTTTTTGCCTCTCTGGATTCACTAATCATTCCGATTATTGCAAGGTGGGCAAGATCGATGTTAAGTTCATTCATTTCTTTTGCAAAAAGATAGGTTAATGCTGATGCGCAAATATTTTGTGCCTCATTGAACATCAAAGGGTTGATAACTGAAACTTCGTGGGGGATATTCTTTACATTTATTTCATGATGATCAATTATAAACACATTTGATCGACCTATGAATTTACCAACATGTCCGGAACCAAAATCTAAAAGAAAGATTATTTTTGAGGCATCTTTCATTAATCCCCTTACAACATCATTATTTATCCCCTTCAAAATTCTAACATTAAATTTTCTTTCTTCCCTTTGTAATGCCTTTGTCAAAATTGCTGCAGATGTTATCCCATCAGTGTCGTGGTGGGCAATGATCTCGATGTCTCCAGAAAGAGTTTTCAAATGTGTAACAGCCGCTTTTATTGAGTTTATCATGTTCAAACCACCTATTTTTGAAAATCCACTAAACTTGGGAAAATCTTTGGGATGCTCAATAACTGAAAAGTTCTTGGACACAGAAAACTCGTGAGGTTTTCTTGTGCCAAAAATCCTCGGGATTTTTGTAGCATGATTATTTGCTAAAATTCTTATTTGGGCGTCCAATCTTGTGGAATGACCTTCTTTTTCTTATAATATGTAGCAAGCCTTCTTATTCTCCCTTCAGTAATATGGACACTTCTTGATACTTTTTTATCATTTCTGTTTTTTGCAACATGGGCTTTCAAAATCTTCATTTTTTCAACAACATTTTTCAAATCTTCTGGGAATTGCTTTGCATTGTTTTTTGCAAGAAGCTTTCCAACTTTCCCAGTCATTGCTTTGATAGTTACCCCATATTCCCTCTTTATTTTATTGCCTATTTCAGAAGGAGACATTGTTTTGGCCATCTCAAGGATGAGCTTTTCAAGCTCTGCATTGCCTATGTTTTTCTTCTCAGCTTTCACTTTCTTCTTAGCCATGGAAAATTTAAAATTGAGCGATTTATAAACCTTTGTTATGCTCGGAAAGGCGTAGCTTTCCTGCACACTGGAAAACTTCCCCATTTGGCCAAAAATAGTTCCTCACCATTAATTCATAGATTGACAAGGATTTGGATAATTTGGGGTAAAACATTTAAAAATAAAGCAACATCCCATTATTCATAGCCCCGTAGTGTAGTGGTCAAGCATTGAGCCCTTTGGAGGCTCGGACCCCGGTTCGAATCCGGGCGGGGCTATTTCTATTTTCTTGAATTCAATGCTTTCCCTTATATCTTCCACGGGATTCTACTTTTTTGAATTGGCTGAGAACTTTTTCAGAATTATTACATTCACTCTTATAACTTTTTATAACTTCGCTAAAATATAATTCCCATTTTTTGAAATGCTTCGATTCTAAAGCCTGTTTAAGAAGATGGAGATCAACAGCCTTGTCTTCTACTCTTTCAGAATGGAATCCCAAGCCAAAATCAATGAAATACAATTTTTTTTCTTTTTGCTTAAAAATTCCCTTGGAATTTTTGGCACTTAGAAATTTGCAATTTCTTGTGTCCAGAAATGTTTTACATTTCTGAGCATGGCAAAAATCTTTTTGAGATTTTTCACCATTTAAATAAATCATATTGGATGTTGTAAGATCTCCATGCACAAGATGGTGATTATGCAGTCTTGCTGTGTTCTCCCCCATCATTCTACAAATTTTAAGGGCATCATTTTCCTTAAATTCATCAAGATGGTCACTCAATTTCTTACCTTCAACATAATCCATCTCTATTTCTGAAGTTTTTTCATTGACAGAAATTATCTTTGGAACTGGAATGATTTTATATGCTTTATCCAAAATCTTTGCTTCCCTTCTTGTTCTTCCCAGTCTTATTTTTTTATCAAGGACGGGACTCCTATATCCTTTATTATATCTTCTTTTGATGAGCCTTCCATTTTTATGTATCAAACTTGCTTCTGCCCCTTGCGCTATTATCTTTTCCATGCATAGCTAACAAAAAACCTGATTATAAATTTTGTTAAAGAATCAGTTGTACTTGATATCTTCTATTTTCTTCTTTTGCATCTGGATAGTATACCTTCGAATCATTCCATCCATTGGAGGCATGTCCAATGTTAAGGTATGGTTGTCTCTCGAAACAACAGCGGCAGTGTAGCTCATTCCTTCACTGGAGGGAGCATTTCTTACTTTTCCACCGATTATTTCAATTCCAGGTTTCAGGAAAACTATCCCCTTTTCCCCTAATTTTATTTTTTGGTCTAGTGACGTTGTAAATGAATAATTCAAAATGAGTTTAAAAAGCTTTCATGCTGAGAAATAAAGCAGGCATGGCAGAAACCTTTGGTGTTTCTTATCAGAAGGAGCATACTTTTCCAATGCATGTTCCGCCAGTGAATTCCATCTCTGCATGAGTCATTTTCTTTCCCTTT
>Ga0180009_10007743_pt1 | contig 10876 bp, 4 predicted proteins | sample OS_PC_MetaG_FD_123537 | JGI IMG/M metagenome (GOLD analysis project Ga0180009, IMG submission 123537) | Groundwater microbial communities from the Aspo Hard Rock Laboratory (HRL) deep subsurface site, Sweden - OS_PC_MetaG | ecosystem: Environmental > Aquatic > Deep subsurface > Groundwater... | reverse complement strand
TATCTGGTCTGTGCTTATTAGGTATAGCTGTGGTTATTGCTATAATTGAATTTATTATTAGAATGATAATATGACCATCACCGACATAATCAATACGACCATCTGCGGCGACGCTCTTGAAGTTTTAAAAGATATACCACCCGGATCTATTGACTGCGTCATCAGCTCGCCGCCCTACTGGTCCTTACGTGATTACAATATCAAAGGACAACTCGGACTGGAAGATACATTCCAAGAATATATTGACAATCTCTGCAATATCTTCGATGAAGTCCAAAGAGTATTGAAAAAAGAAGGCACCTGCTGGGTCGTGATTGGCGACACTTATAGTGGTTCTAATTGTGGGAGTAACGATTACCGTGTTCTCGGTGGATTAAATCCGAAAAGAAATAAAAATATTTATTTAGGACAAAAAGCAGGTAAAACTAATTTGCCCAATAAATGTCTCCTCCAAATCCCTTCCCGCTTCGCTATCGAAATGACCAATCGTGGCTGGATTTTAAGGTCTGAAATTATCTGGGAGAAACCTTCCTGTATGCCATCATCGGCAAAAGATCGCTTTACCAACAGCACAGAAAAAGTATTCTTCTTTGTTAAGAATAAAAAATATTACTTTGAACAGCAATTTGAGAAACTACAAGACCCTGGCAGACTCCATTCCCGACCATCGAACCCCAAAACTTTCCATAAATTTAATGTTGAAACAGCAGATAAGCATATCAACGCTACCAATAGAAAAACCATGCAGCAAAGCTATGATCGGATATTAGCAAAAGGCGGTCGCAACATGCGTAATGTCTGGCGAATAACCTCCGAGCCATCCCAAGAAGATAAGCATTATGCAAAATTTCCAGAAAAATTAATATTAACGCCAGTCAAGGCAGGATGTCCCGAAAACGGAATTATTTTGGATCCATTCATGGGATCTGGTACCACAGCAGTAGTGGCATTAAAATCTCATCGGCAATTTATCGGTATCGAATTAAATCCTGACTATGTTAAAGCAAGTGAAAAACGAACTGCACCAATATTCGCACTCCTAAACCACGCTAAATTATTCTAAAGAATATTATATCTACCTTCAGCCTTCTACCTAAAAACCTAATCCCCTAATTCCTCCCTCAACTCCCCCGCATACTCTTCTGCCCAGCCTATACCAGGCTGATGAATAAATGACGGCTGGACTTCCCTGCTTCCCATCTGTATATATTTCTTCTTACTCTTCAATTCCGGTAATGCTATACTATAAAACACTATCAAGCCCTCGATAAAATTCCTCACGCTTACTTGGAATGTAGATTTATGATTACCGAGAAACATACTGACCTTATCTACATCACTTCTCCGTAGCGATAGTGTGATATGATCTGTCGCTATCCGTGTTTTATAATGCGTTATTTCTTTAGATAATTCAATTGGTATGTGCTTGATTGAATGGATCGCAGCACTAGCAGCTTGCGATCTGTTGATCTTTATTCCGTAGGCCCTCTTAAACCATTTCTGTGTTTTCTTTATATAAGGCACTACCCACTTACCTACAGACTTTTGCATTTTACCTTGCATTTACAAATCCGTCAAATGCCTTCTCTATCGTTAATGCGTAGCCAGCATAAAGCAAAGCTATCTTCTGTAGGTCTGGCGGGACTTTCTCTTCTATACAATCTTGGCAGACCGGATATTGTAATTTATCATTAGTCCAATTATCTATCGCCACTAATTTGAATCCCTCTTCAGGCGGCGGGTATTTACCACAGCAGCAGCATTCGGCATATTTAAGATATTCTTTATCGGTTACATAATATTTCTTCGGTAAATATCTATCTATTGTGTTCCTAACCAAATCAAATGCTTTATATAAACTTATCTCAATATCCGTACCCCTTTCAGTTTTATGTGCAATAAGATAGTCCCTTATCTTCGCATATAGCTTCTTAATTGCAGCTTCCGGTATAATACCAGGCGGTTTTACACCGTATGCCATCTTTGCCTTCTGTGAAAAATTAGTATAAGTCTTACAGCCATTTTCCACATAAAACTTCTTCATCGCAACAGTATCGCCATCAAAGAATCTACCGGTAGCCTTCATCTCCCATAGTCCGGCATTCGACAATCCCGTCACATTAGCCAATTCCAAATCCGTCATTCTAATATCGCCTTTGGCAAGCAACGCAGCCAATTCAATCGTAGCAAAATCCCTATCCTGCCCCTTCGCCTTCTGCACGCCCATCTGCTCGATCAGACCATTAATCACCTGCCCGCTATGCGTATAATCGATCTCCCGCACATCGACAGGCGGCTCCCTCAGCACCATCTCATCCTCATCAATATCCTCAATAGGAAAAGCAAGATTATAATCAGCAAATCTATTATTAGCCATTATCCCCCCCCCTGTGATTTTCTTTTCTTTTTAATTTCTTTAATCCTTTCCTTGAGTTTTTCAATTGCATAATAAAATCCTTGCTCTCCGAATGACATATCTTTTATCTGCTTATTTTTAAAATCATCCCATGCGTCAATATATCGGTTTTCCAAAGTAAAGTCAGCTTCTTTCAATCCTAACCTATTATGCACATATTTTATTACTACTGATGCCGTATAGTAATTCTGTATATCTTTAGATAGAGCATCCATGATTTTTGAGAACCCTGTTTTCTTTGCCGTTGCAACCGCCTGTATAGTGTCATTATAGTTACTTTTAAATAGTTTTAATCTATTTTCACTCTTTTCTATTGCGTTTTGTATCCTATCGCCTCTATACTCATATACCATATCTAAATTAGCCCTTACTAATTTATTATATACCCTTTTTTTCTTTTTCTCATCCCCCATTATTTCTCCAAACGCTTTATCTTTACTTTCATACCCACTAACATAATTTATTCCAGTTACTCCCATCATCTTTTGAATAAATTCATCCTTCTGCTTATCACTCCTTAATGGATTGTAGTGTTTCCATTCTCCTTCTTTTTCAAAATGAGTTCTTGCTGTTGTTCCGAGTAAAACATATTCAAAAAATTGTAACGGTCCAAATTTCTTTTTATCTTCAGGTATTATATCTAAATTCTTATCAAGGTATCTACCTTCTTTTAATTGAATGCCTCCTTTCAGTATCCTACCTGGTGTAGTAAACATATGTTCCATTGTAGTTACAAGACCAGCGAACCCTTTTTCTTTTATTGTTCCGGCATCCTTATAAGATTGGATTAATTTTGATATTAAAAATGGTGTGAACATTTCAAAAGGTGAATCAAACCAAGCCAAATACTGTCCAGTTATCGCAGATAATACACCCTGTTCCGTTGCTAATACATAATTCATAGCATCTTCTTCTGATGCACCTTGACTTTTTACCCATTCTCTAAATTCTTTTTTCCATCCCTCGATTCTTGTCATTGACATAAGATCAGATTGCTTATCATCCAATTCTTCAAATGATTCTATATTATTTAATATACTAACAGCAGCATTGACAAAAGATAATGCAATTGCTCCTCCAAATAAAGCTGCCGCCTGTGTCATAGCCATTACACCAGCCAATGCTCTTCTTTTTTCATATGCAGGAGTATTGGGATGGACTACCCTTGTGACCTTACTACCCCATAAGCTCAACTGATTGATTTGGGGACTCATTAATGTCAACAAATCTTTTGCAAAAGGAAAGGTTTTAAATGTCCATTGCTCAATACTCGACCGCATAGGAATATCAAATACTCCTTGTGTCTTATTGACTATTCGGTGCATATCCAAGAAACATTTTTTCTTCCATTGTTCTTTACTAATACCTCTTTTCAATGCTTCTTCTAACGGATTGTCAGTAAGATATTTTTTAGCATAAGCTGCCATCGTTTGGACCCTATTAAATATTTCACCAGCCTTTTGTGCAAAGAATACCAAATCTCGCTTACTCTTCGTTAATCCCATATGCTTCGTTTGCCATCCCTCTAAATGACTTATAGAAATATCCGTTGCAATCCCCCTTTCTATCCCTTCATTCATTATTTCACTTAACAATGGCTGTTTCTTATATATCGCTATATTACTTTTCGCTACATCATTTAATACATCCCTTAATCTACTTACATCCGTTGTTGTAATCTTTGTTTTCCTCCTTAAATCTTGCAATACAGCACTAAACGCTTCTTTAGGACCGCTTGGTTGAAATAAATATTTCAACCCACCCTTTTCCGTGAATTCACCTATATTCGCTACGAGACCAGCCGCCACATTTGTCCATGTAGCATGCCCACTCGCAAATAGAACACCTCCGGCGAAATATGAATTTATCTTATTGACAATTTTACTTAAAGATATTTCCGCATCTCCTAATTTTAGCGTTTGTTCCGATTTTGCCTGATTAATTGCAAGTGTTTCCCTTAATCCGATTAAATAATCAGTGTAACTATTTTTTATTCCCCAGTCGAAATTCTCTTGAATCTGTCTGTCGATTTCTGCCACTGCCTTACCTGTTACCAAACCATTCCTCCCCCTACTAAATTGCACTTCCATAGTCCCTTCGTAATATTCCTTCCATTCCTTAGTAGTTTCTGGTCGCCAACCAGCAACATTCCTACGATAACGACTTTTCGGAGAATAGGTTTGTTCGCTTAACTCTAATATTCGTTGCATCGCCCTTATTTGCTCTGCTGCCCCAATATCAACTTCTGTGGCACTTAATAATTCTTCTGATATATCCCGAGCCCTAATCAATTCATCACTTAATAAATCGTCGGGATGGGAATCTATTTCTTTTATATAATTTTTTGCGACTTTTCTAACCTTAGCCCTTACATTTTCAACTTCTATAGGAAGAACCGCCATATTCCCTTGTAATAATCTTATATGCTGCTTTATATTAGCTAATTTTGTATTCAAATACTTCTTTTGGTCCCTCGTATCTATATCACCCTTTATTTGTACTGTTACATCTTCCACCTTACCCGTTGCATCATTTAACATTTTAATCTCATATAAATCGCCGCCAATTGCTTTTGGTCTATACGTATCATCCCATTCCTGCCTTGCTTTAGCTAATTTTACTAAGTTCCTGAAATTCTTAAAATATTTTACCTTCGAGTCAATCCGCCCTGCTTTTACATAATTCCCGTCCTCCGTTTTCCTCATCTCTTCTATACTCAAAGCGTAAGGATTATTCTGTCTCCCATAGCTTCTTTCATCCATATAATGTATTCTTTTACTATCAGCTAACCAAAATAAATATTTAGTTAAATCCCTTATTTTTTTCTCCTTATTTAATATTTCCTTGCTCACCATTGACTTCATTGCACGTGAACCATCTATATAATCAGCGATTTTTTCTTTTTCATACTCTGTCATTTTATTTTCATATTCTGTTTTTGCCGCCTCTATCCTATTTTCTTCTTTCTTTGTTAATTTTTCGCCTCTTGCCTTCTTTCCCTGTGCAGCTTTTGTTTCTTTTTCTATTCTTGCTTTTTCTTTTTCAGTATAACCACCCCTCGTACCTTTTATTTCATTCCGCTTTGCCTTGTATTCTCTTGCCTCTTTAATTAGCTCTTGGAACGATTCAATCATATCGCTTTCTCTCACCTTTGCATCGGCTACTTCGTTTTTAAGCCTCTGTATTTCCGCTCTCGCCATTTGGGGTGAATCTATACCATCCATATTTGCCGCCATTTCACCACAAATATCAACTTCATTTGCCAGATCTGTTATTTCACGCATTTCATTATATCTATTATTTAATTCCGCTGCTGTCGATTTTTTAAATTCAGAACCAATGTATTTCTTTCCGTATAACTTAATTAATCTTTGTATATTGTCTGGAGAAGTAATCTCCCGTACAGCATCCATAACGTCATAACCAGAGACAATGTCAGAATTATTTGGGTCAGTCCTTTTAAATTTTACTACCTGACAAGCATTGTAAATATCGCCATTAACTTCTAATAATACAGACAATTTCCTAAAATCATCTAAACCTGTATAAAGTTTCTGCATCGCTTCCGTAGCTTTTGTTTGTCCCAGATTCGCTATCTGTTTTCCTTCATTAAAAGCGTTGCTTACTTTTGATATGTATTTTGCACTATTTACTTGTTCTCTTGTTGCATGTGTAGCCCCTGGTACCGATGTAAATTTCTGGTCAATTATCTTTTGCTTTCTTATTTTACTCATCTTCTGTTTCTCTGTTGCCAGCATTTCAGGTGTTGCCCCTTTATGTAACATAGCAGTTCTTTTATGCTGCCATAGTCTTGAGTGTTCTATCGTTGGTAAATATTCTGGTGCAAGAATTCTTACCAACGGATTAAATGCTTTATATGGAGGCAGAGAACCTATGACTTTATTTCGCCATATTATCATTGCCTTTCCCTTAGGCACACCGGCAAAAATAAGGATAGCCGCCAATTTCTTGTTTTTATCTTCATCGTCTCCTTTTAATGCTTCATAAAGACCATATCCGATCAATGTTCTTGCCGTTATATTTCTGGCATATTTTAGAGCATCTGCCTTCTGTTGCTCTGTCTTAATTTTCCATTTTCCTCCTGTTAAATCTTGAGCTATATCACTTATTTTCTTTATGTCTGTTAAACCTTTTACTTTATCTAAAAATTTATTTAACATTTCGGTGCCATACTCGTCCCATAATGGATTCAGCACCTTAGTTTTTACTCCTTTATATCGACTATATTCTTTAGCTTCAATAATATCTTTTTTTATGCTTTCTGATACTTCTTTAGAAACTAATATTTTCGCTTTTTCATGTGAATATTCTTTTATATTATTTTCGGACGTACCAAAGTCCTCAAACAAGTAATCGGCTATTGGTTTCGAATTATTCTCATTGTATCCTTCGGCATATCTAAATGTATAACCATCTTTATCTACTGATACCAGCTTAATTGTAGGTGGTATTTCATCTTCTGGGGAACCTTCTTTCAATAACTTATTTATATACTTATCGACATTCTCAATCTTCGTTGATTTCTTCTTTAAATTATAAAGAATATCTTTGTGATATTCCGCTTCTACATCTGCCATTACATAAGTTTCTTCTTTTTTCTTTTTACTGTGAAACTCTTCGTTTATAATTTCTTCAGCCCAATCTCTTTGTTCTATTTTCTTAACAGAAGCATCATACTTATCATACGCTTCTTCAGCATTATCTTTATTAAATCCTTCAAATATATCTTCGACTTCCTTCTCTATTTCTTTTTTTATTTTTATTGGCTTCGCCACCTTTTCCATTTTCTTTTTAATAACTTCCTTCGGTTTAACTTCTTCTCCTTTTATTGCCTTCGGCTTAATCTCTTCCCCAAACATTAATTTTTCCATTCTATCCATACTCTCATTTAAATCTTTCTTTATAGCTGCTTTCTTAGTAGCTACCACTATCTTCTCTTTCAATTCTACTTTAGGTTTAGGTTTAGGTTTTCCTTCAGCCTTAACCCCTTCTACCTTCTTACCTATCTTTGCCTGCTCCACCATAGCATTATAAAACCTTTTAGTTTGTTCCTTATCCGCTTTTACCTTTTGACCAAAACTATCCTCTTCTATTTTCCCTTCCCTCGTTTTCCAATAATCTTCAAATGTCGGATATTCTTTAATGAATTTTTCCTTACTCAATCGTGACTTTTCTATTCTTTCAGCTTCCGTTTCCACTACCTTCTTTTTACCTTCAGCCTTCAGCCCTCTACCTTCAGCCTTCTTCCTCATCTTCGCCTTCATCTTCGCTTCCGCTTCCTTAATGAAAGGCAACTCTTTTTCCGCTGGCTTCTCAACTAATGCCTCCTCCTTCTTAATTCGTTCAACCATAACCTTTGTCTTTTCTGTTTTCTTTTTATTCAGTAATCCCTTCATCTGTTTGGTATAATCATCATAACTTATCAAACGATTATCAAAGTCTTTATTTAATTTCGCCCATTCCTCTGGGTTAGTTTTCCTTGCCTCTGCTAATGTTTTTTCCCATTCCGTCGGCTCTTTAACTGGCTTCTCAGGTTCCTTCACGGGTTCACCCTTCTTCGCCGTTGGTTTTTCTTTAACAGCCTCTGCTGCTTCTGCATAATGATCTAATATTTCCTTTGCCCTTGCTGCTGCCATTTCTTCTTTTACTCTCGGCACTTCCGCCTCTCCCACTATCCTCTTCAACACCCCTTCCGATACCTCTAAACCACCTTCCTTTATCTTTGCAATTATCTCATTTTGTGCCATATCCTTAAAATCATCAATGAACTTATCCTTTGCATCTACTTGCTTCTTTACTTTTATATCAAGTTTATCAGCTATATATCTATCTACATTACCCCTATCGGTTATTTTGTTTTTAATTAGATCGTCCTTAATATTTTCATAAAGCAAAGCTCTTTCGTTTTCCGCTATTAACCTTATATGGTCATTATCTACTTTACTATTCTTTGCTTCCCATCCTGTCTCCGACATAATCTTCTGGTATTTCATTCCATACTGTTTGTAATAATGTGGAGATACATGCCCATCCGCTTCTATTAATAAATTTAAATTATCTGTGATTTCCTTTGGATTCAATCCATCGACAGGACCTAATGCTTTTTCATGCAGTTTTAATAAATCCATAGTAGCAACATCTCTTGCTACATTATAATCTTCCCCTGCAAATTTTTCTGGCTCGATAAATACATTTTCATATTTTTCTCCTAAGTATTTTTTTAATTTATACCCCTCGTTAGTTTTTGTTTTAGCAAGAAAAGCCTTTTTTGCAATTGTTCTTGCTATTGGCAATAATGTTTCGGTATGTATGCCAATCTCACCTTTATCATTTACAACTTTTTCTACTGGTGTATCACCTGTTTCAGGCTTTGTTTTTATCTCTGCCGTTTTCTGTTCCACTGTTTTTATCCTTCCACTACCCTTATAACCTATAACTTCGCCTTTCTTGTTAATACTCACTAATGCGTCATAAACACCCGTTTGTGTTTCACCCCCAACATTCAATTCCTTTGTATTTAATATAGTATATTGTTCCGGTAGCACTCCCCTCTTATCTTGAATTTCCCTTAAATACCTAGCCGTCTCAATCAAATCTTCTGCCATCTGCACATCTTTTGGCACATTCTCGCCCTTACCTAATACTATTACGCCATCCTCGACCTTTGGTAATGTCTCTATCAATCCTGTCTCATTTAGCCCTTTCATTATCTGGTCATTACTATATCCTTCAGCTATACTCTTATTAACATAATTAAATACTTTCTTTGTATTATATATATTCCTTATGCTTCTATAAGCTGGTATGCCTAATCCCTTCGCATTAAATGCTAATTCAAAAGCAGCCGCCATTAACATCTGCTTTAAACTGATCTCTAATATAGAACCATATAAATCTATTTTTGTGTCACCGCCATATCTCTCTTTATCTACATATATATGGGACATAACGGTACCAGTTCCTAATGCTGTTTGGAGACCTACATCTGTTCCTAATGTAGCAGCCGATCTCCCTAAAAAAGGTAATACTTTTCCTGTTTTAGTTAGTTCACTAAATGCCTTTCCAAAACCCTTACGTAATATTTTACTACCAGCACCTACACCTATCATACCCGAAGCGAGTTCTGGAACAATCTTTTTTAAAGCCGATTCTGGACTTTCTCTTTCCTGTAAAACTTCTGTCCCGTATCTTGGCAATGCCTCAACCCCTGTACCAATTAGCCCCGCCAAATAGGGTCCAGCCCCTAAACCGCCAGCTCCAACCATTCCACCGATTGCCGATAGCATCCCCTTCCCCGTTTCTCCCCATTCTTTTCCTGATTCATAGGATGATTGTTCTACTTGTAGGTTACCTTTAGCATCTCTTTTATATTCTGGTTCTGTGTATTTATTTCTCTCCATAAAAGAACGAATATCATATTTGTTTCCTGTTATCGCATTAATAATACTAGGAGGAAGATTTAACGATCCTTCGGGTAATATACGAGACGAAAATGGCATACCAGGCAACCCCATTAGCATAGAAGATACTCCCTTTTCTATAATACCACCTACACCTTTACCTCCAGCGAGCCTGCTTATTATTCCACCCCAGAATCCTTTATCTTTTAATTCTTTCCCTGTCTCTTCTCCGGCAATTTTTGTAAATGACTTATTGTCCATAGAGAACATATCACCTACATAAATTATTGGTTTAACGCCACCTCTGTCATTTATAGATGCAATAGGTACAGTCTCTAATCCACCATTCTTTTTATATCGGAACACTTGGTTGTCGATTACCTTAATCAACCCCTGTCTCTCACCTGCACCTAATTCAAACGTAGAAAATTCTTTTTTCGGTTGGAAATAATTTTTTGCTACATTACCAAGAGTGTATCCCTCTCGCCATCTCTTTTGATTAGTATATAAGTCAGCATCTTGTCGTCTTTCTTCTTGTTCTTTTTGTGGTAATGCGCCCAAACCGGTAGGAGAAGCCGAAGGCGGAGATACCTCACCAAAGCCCTCGAAATTACTTGGGCTAGTATATAATGGATATTCTTCGTCTGGTAATATTGGCTTCATTGTTTATTCTTCTTCAAGATTTAATTTATTTATATTAGGTGTCTTTTTAGTACCAAGTCTTTGTGGATTATATCCCGGAGATTCTTTGTTAGTCTTTCCTTTAGATTTTTTATTAGGTGCCGTCTGTGCCGCCCCCCCATGCTCCCATAGATTACGAGTTGAATATTGTTTTAGATTTTGATATTGTGTATGATCATTATGCTTAAACGCACTTTTCTCGCCCATACAATAAGGTTCAGGTAATTCATTTCCTTTAGCATCATAATTCATATATATACTTCTATATAAAATATGCCCTGCTAATAATCCTATTGCCTCCTCTAATCTATCATTTTCGCTTTGCCCATATTCTACCTGGTTCCAATATGTCGTGGGT
>Ga0180009_10007742_pt1 | contig 10877 bp, 5 predicted proteins | sample OS_PC_MetaG_FD_123537 | JGI IMG/M metagenome (GOLD analysis project Ga0180009, IMG submission 123537) | Groundwater microbial communities from the Aspo Hard Rock Laboratory (HRL) deep subsurface site, Sweden - OS_PC_MetaG | ecosystem: Environmental > Aquatic > Deep subsurface > Groundwater... | reverse complement strand
TGGGCGGCGAGAGCAAGGCGCGAGGAGGAAGTCATACTTGCGGTATTTCGACGACGAGCAACGCAGCTATCGCCGTTCAGGACCAGCGAGAGGGTATTGGAACTCCCGCCGGGCAGGTCTAGTCCCAGGTCACCTTCAGCTCGTACTTGGCAGGGTCGGTCGAGTAGCCGCGGACCATGATCTCGAGCGTCGCTCCCGTGGCCTGGTCATGCTTGCAGGTCTCGTTGGAGGACGACTTGTAGGGCCGGCAGTCATAGTCGGACTTCGAGGGCGCGGTGTCGAAGCGCGTGTAGAGGTCGGAGTCCTCGGTGCCGGTCAGCTCGATCGTGACGTTCGTGGCGGTGGCGCCGACGTTGACGGTGTAGGTCTGCTCCTCGTCGCGCTTCACCTCCCCGCTGGCCGTGAAGGACTTCTCCGTCGGAGGCGTCGGCGGAGCCACGTTGCAGCTGAGCGTCGTGGGCACGCAGGCGCGGCCGCGGATGTAGCCGGTGGAGCTGGAGCCGAACTGGCGGCAGACCTGGTCGGCGGCGCAGCCCTTGTCGTGCAGACACTGGGCGGCGCAGACCTTCTCGTCCGAGTTGAGCCGGACGCAGACGTTGCCCGCCGCGCCGCAGTCGCTGTCCTGGGTGCAGACGGTGCAGGTCTTGGAGGGATCCGACAGCGGGTCGCGCAGCGGGTTGTCGTCGATGCCGTGCACGCCGTACATCGTGAAGTGGCCCCAGCCGTAGTCGTAGCTCGAGGGGTTGAGCTGCTTCATCACCTTGCCGTAGGAGGCGGAGAGCAGGGCGCTCTCGTTCCCCACCAGCGCCGTGATGAGGTCCTTGGTGTCGCCCACGTCGCCCGCGTTGGAGAAGCTGGTGGTGGTGACGACGTCGGCGTTGACCAGCCCCAGCTTGTTGGGGTTGTCCTTGAACGCCTGGGCCACGTGGTAGGTGTCGCAGCCCGACATGACGAAGAGCTGGCTCTTGTCCTTGGGCAGCTGCATCGTCTTGATCTCGGGGGGATCCAGATCGCCGGCGCTGGTCTGGTACCAGGAGGCCAGCGCGTAGCCGTAGGTGTAGCCCGAGTGGCCGGTGAAGATGATGGCGTCGCGCGTCTTCATGCTGGCCTTGAGGTCCTGCATCAGGTTGCCGGCGCCGGTCGAGGTGGTGGGGTTGGCGTTGGCCTTGGGGTCATCCCACTTCCAGTCGGGGCAGGAGCGTTTCTTCTTGCTCTCGTCGGCCTTCACCGCCGTGGCCCATGCACCGTAGGATCCATCCTCGTCCCAGGCCTCGCAGGGGTCGGGGCGGAAGATGGTGACGTTGGTGGTGATCTCGCGGCCGTTGACGTTCAGCTTGCGGGTCAGCGGGCCGCTGAGCCGGTTGTACTTCTCGTAGCTCTCGGCCGGGGACTTGAACTTCAGCGTATCGACGAGCCAGTTGTACAGCGTCCGCGAGTGGGTGATGTCGTAGCGGGCGTGGTAGTCCCATCCGACGTGGATGCTGACATCCACCACGTCGTCCTCGAGCAACCGGGCGTAGTCCAGATAGGCGTCGGGCGACTCCTCGATCGGCTCGAGCTTGATCGTCACCGACTCGATCTCGCAGCCACCGCACTTGTCGGGGGACCAGTCACCGGCGCCGTAGGCGCTGTGGGAGAAGCTCACGACCTGGCTGTTGGAGAGCTTGGCCATCTTGAGCACGAAGCTGTCAGCGTCGTCGGCCAGCCCCTGGTCGGTGCGGATCTTGTCCAGCAGGCTGCGCGAGCCGCCGACCTGGACGCGGAAGACATAGGAGAACTTCAGGACGTCGTCCTGGTCCTGCTTGAGGCCGTCGCTGTCGTAGGAGCCGTCGAGCACCATCGCCCTCAGGCCGCCATAGTCGCCCGCCTCGTCGTCGTGGGACTTGTCGATGAGGTAGACATGGAGGAACCAGCCGATCTGCTTGGTCTTGCCCTCCATCACCCGGCGCGCCCGGTCCAGGCGCTCGCTGTCGCTCTTGTCCTTGTAGGACGCGTCCAGCTCGATGGTCACGTCGCACTGGGCCAGGTACTCCCGGGCCACGTTGGAGAAGAAGTTGTCCTCCTTGCCGGGCGCAACGATGACGTTCTCGTCCTCTCCCTGTAGGTCCGCGCATCCGGGCAGAGCCATCAACAGGCCGAGCGCCGCGATGATGGGACAGACGATGTGACAGTGGTGCCAACGATGTACGAGCATTCCCTCTCCTTCTTCGAGTGCCAGGGGCTCTTCGAGCGAGCTTCTCCCGTCCCCGGACGAGGTTGGGGCGGTTGATCCCCGTTGCAAGGCGTGGACCAGGATCTGGTGGCAATGATTCCCGTCGGTTGCCTTGATCGTCGGGTCCAGACGGCTCCAGTTTCAGCCACTCAGGGGGCCAGCGGGCTGGCCAGCGCTGTGCCATCATCCATGGGGCCGCCAAGCGCGGTCAGGGTTCGACCGCAGCGGCGTCGCGAGTGCCGAACGGCGTTGGCAATAAGGAGATCCCGTTTGGCACGAGCGCCGAGCGAGGTGTGCGGCCGCCCCCCATCACGCATCTGAGGGCGGCCATTGCACGCCGAGCGTCCGCAAGGCCGAAGCCCTGACCGCGCCAAGGCCCCATGGCCGCTGATTCAGTACAGCTCGTCGGCGCCTGCCTTGGGAATGAAACAGGCCACCGGATTGACGCCCAGCGGCCCGAGGGTCAGTGGCCAGAGCACGCCGCGGGCATGGTCCGTGGCCAGCTCCACCGTCGCCCCCTCGATCGGCCGACCCTGGGCGTCGAACACGAGCTGGATCTCCGGGCGGTCGGGATCTGCACTCTCCTGACCGGTCACGACTCCGATCTCGCCGGTGTTCAACAGGACCGGTGACCCCACCGGAAAGAGCCCGACGGTGCGCAGCACCGCCGCAGCGACGGTCGGGTCCAGGTTGGGGCTCTGTCCGCCCGTGGCGGTCTGCAGCAGCGTCATCATGGCGTAGTGCGCGGTGCGCTGCCGCTTGCCCGGCCGGGTCCACCCGATGGTGTCGTAGAGGTCACAGACCGCGATGACGCGAGAAAAGAGCGAGAGCTGCTGCTGGTTGGGGAAGAGATCGGTGCGGGCGAACTCCAGCTGCGCCTCGTACAACGTCACCAGCCTGGCCAGCATGTCCTCGTTGAACCCACCCATGTCCACGACCCGGCGCAGGACCTTGAGCCACAGCCCCTCCACGCGCTTCCGGTCCTCCGGGGGCACCGCCGCGGGCTGCTCGAGCCGATTGAGGGCGTCGTCCTTGAGGCCCGCCTTGGGCAGGTCATGCAGCAGGGCTGCGGTTCCGAGCGTCATCAGCTCCGGGCGGCTCAGCTCCAGGCGGCGCCCCACCGCCAGGGACAGTATGGCCGTGCTCAGCAGGTGCCCGGCCAGCTCGCTGCGGAAGGCGGGAACGTTGCACAGCGCCAGCACGAGGTTCTCCTGCACCTCGAGCAAGTCCACCACCACCTGGAGCGTACGCTTGATGCGCAGCATCGGCGGCCGCTTGCCCGCTCGCACCCGCTCCACCATCTTGCGGGTCAGGGCCAGCAGCGCGCAGTAGGCCCGGATGGTGAACTCGTGGGGCGCCTGGCGCTCTCCGGGCCGGTCCTCGCCCACCACGGCGACCAGGCTCACTCCGCCAGGCTGGCGGGTGAACAGCGCGGGGCGCCGGTGAGGATCGGTCATCGCGCTGAACAGCAGCGTTGCGAACTCGGTCAGCCCCTCCAGCGTCGGCTGCTCCGGCAGTCGCATCTCGCTGATGCCGAACTGGTCCCAGAACTGCTTGAGCTGCTGGGCCCGGCGGTAGTCGGCGAAATCGAGTCGGACCAGGCGACGGTTGATGAAGACCGAGTAGCCCACCAGCGTCAGCACCATCGCCTCACCCGCCGCCTGCACGAATTTGGTGGCGGTGGCGAGCATGTCGTCGAGCAGCTTGCGGACCATGCTGTTGTTGATCTCGTACAGGCGACCGGCCTGCTCCAGCCCGCAGAGCAGGCTGATCAGCTCGACCGCCAGCTCCTGCTGCACCTCGCCCACCCGCTCTTCCGATGGGTTCATGCTCCCGGTCGGCGCACGTGTCATGGGCTGAGCTCCGCCTGACGCAGCGCCAGCTCGATCGCAGAACGCACCGACTTGGATGGGCGATACTCGAGGCAGGCCCTGAGCAGCTGCAGGCTCCGGCGTCCGCCGCTCTCGCCCAGCGCCCGTATCATCTCCATGCGCAGGGTCTCGACCCGCTTGCGCCGCAGCGGGTTGAGCGCAGTGACCGACTTGATGATGAACTCATCGCAGTCCTTCCCACCGGAGCGAACCAGCAGCTTCAGCAGCCGCGTGCGGTGGTCCGGTCCCCACTCCTCGAAGTCCTCCTGGCGCGCGAGCTGGACCATGTGCGACACGAGCTGACGGTCGGGCTGAAGTCGCTCCAGAAGCGTCAGCGACAGATCCCTCAGGTCCCGGTGCCCCTGGGTCAACGCGCTGACCAGCTGTGGCCCCATCGACGGGTCCAGATACTCGGTCAGCGCCCGCAGAGCCTCCAGACGCACTCTGGGGCTGGGATGCACCAGCACCTTGCGCAGGGTGGTGACGGCACGGGGTGTCCCCAGCTTCCTCAGATCCTCGACCGCCGCCAGCACGTGCATCAGATTCGCGCTGCTGAGGCGCTGGCCGAGAAAGTCCGTCAGATCGACACCGCGCTCCTTGAGCAGGGCCACCAGCTGCTCCTGGACCTCGCCTGGCGGCGCGTTGGAGACCAGGGTAGCGAGCTGCGGGTCGGCCTCCCGGGGCAGGATCCGCAGCAGCTCGGCCACCTGATGGAACTGGGGCAAGGTGCACGACACCAGCATGTTGTTCAGTGAGAGCAGGCGGTTGCCGGAGCAGAGATGCACCAGGGCTGCCCGCAGCCCCTCCATCGCCTCGGGGCTCCGCAGCTTCCCCTGTCGAATCACCTGGGCCAGCGCGCTGCACGAGGCCCCGAACATGTTCCAGCGGCCCTCGACCATCATCTCGCCGATCACCTGCACCAGTACCCTCGAGGTCTCGGCCCCGCGGCCCATCTCCATCATCCGCACCAGCACATGCATCGTGCGGTGCCACAGATCGATGGTCTGGCTCTCCTTGTCTCGCCCGGTGGACCAGTCGGCGGGATCGTGGTCCTTCAGCGCCGCCACGCTGGCGGCGCGCTGCTGCTGGGCCTGACCCAGTAGCTCTCTCGTGAGCTGGGACATCACCTGGCGCGCCACCTCGACCGGCTCGGTGGACTGATGCAGCGGTCGCGATGGCTCCTGCACCAGCTCCTCGATCATGTGCTGGAACTGCTCCGACTCGCCGATGATCATCCCCTCGAGGAAGAAGTCCACGGCCCTGTAGTGCAGCCCGGCGAAGTTGCGCTCCCACAGCTGCGTCACTGTGTCTTCCTCGCCGCCTTGCGCCCGGGTCGCCCGCAGGATCGCGAGCAGGTCGTTGAACTCCTCCTGCCCCAGGTGAGGCAGGATCTCGAGCTCGCGCACGCCGTCCCGGAACAGGCGGTAGGTGATGCCACGCCGCTCCTCATCCGTGGTGTAGACCGGTTCGCCCTCCATCAGGAACTCGTAGGGGGTGACGGTGAGCAGCAGGTTGCCAAAGGCGCGCAGCACCTCCACCAGATGGCTGTAGGCCGCCGCGATCTGACGCTCGCAAGATTCGCCCGATCCCTCGTAGAGGTTGAGCATCTTTACCGCCTTGTCGATCAGGCGGAACAGCTCCACCACGGCGGTGTGTCGCGCCCGCCCCTCCGCCGGCGCCGGAAACTCGCTCGAGATCCCGGAGGAGGCGTACTCGCCGGAGATCAGCGAGGCGTCCACCGGGCCGGTCGGGGTCAGGTCCAGGCGATGCTGACCGGCGGGCAGCGTCGGACCCGCGAGATCGGGAACCGATCCGTCGAACACCGTCCCACTGCTGTCGGCCGGCCGCACCGGGTCCATGGCCAGCTCGAGGTCCGGGGCGCCAGACAGATCGGGCGGCGCGGCCCGGGGGACCGCCGACTGCGGCGGATCGGGGTCGCCGAAATCGAGCTCCCGCGGACCTCTGGGCAGTGGCTCGGGCGCCGTCGGGCCGGGTCCGGCCAGCTCGAGCTCGCGCGCTCCCGTCGCCACCATCTCCGGCGCCGTGGGGGCCGGCTCCCAGGGCGTCGTCTCCATGGTCGACAGCCGGGGCATCGCGCCTGCCGGGGCTGGCTCCCAGGGCGTGGTCTCGAACACTCCTGAAGGCAGCGGATCGGCCACGACCCGATCGACCGCCAGATCGACCTCCGTGGTCTCGAACACCCCGGAGGGGATCCGGTCCTCTCTCGGCTGCGGGCCGGGCTCGGCACCAAACTCGAGCTCCCGCGCGTCCACCGCAGCGCCCGGATAGACCGTTCCCGGCAGGCGGCCTGGATCGTCCAGGTCGAGCCCGTCAGCCGAGGTGCCGCCCAGATCCAGCATCGGCTCGTCAACCGGCATGGCGAGGGAGGAAGGGTCAATGGGGCGCTGGGGGACCCGGGGCGAGGGGGACTGGACGGGCCGTGCAGGTGCAGTCGGTGCCCCGACTGGCTCGTCGTCCAGGTCCAGCTCCTCGCCGGCGTCGGGGTCGTAGCCCCTTCCTGGTGGCTGCCGCGACATGTTTCGTCAGAGAGGATACCAGGTTGCACGCCCGAACAACAGGACTGGTCAGAGCCGCGGCACCTCGGTGACCTGGTCCCCCTTCACCGTCACCTCGTAGCGCTTCTTGTCGTAGCGAAAGGGGTTGATGATCGTCACGACGTGACGGCCCTCGAAGACCTGGACGTCTGGCAGCGGGCTGCGCCCCACCATTCGACTGTCGACCTGGATCAGGAGGCCGGGCTTGAGCCGGAAGCGGATCCGTCCGTGCTTGAAGCGCAGCTGGCGTCGCACAACCTCCGCCTCCACCGTGCGCCTGGCCCTCAGCCCCAGCTCCCGGTTGACCAGCGTGAGCACCACGGGCCGACGCGGCAGATTGACCTTGAGCGGTGTCCGTCCCAGGAGGCGGCGTCCGAGGTAGACATCCACCACCGGGTCGCTGAGCAGCGCCAGCCCTCGCTCACCTGACTCACCCCGGGCGGGGCGGGGAGGCTGCCGGGACCCAGCTGCAGCGGGCCGGGCGACGCCCCGTCGTCCGGGCCGGCGGCGCGGCTTCGTCCGAGACGGCTTTGGGCGTTCCGGGACGGCCTTCGTCGCCGGCGGTTTGGGCTCCAGCTCCTCGCTCGAGGGCCTCACAGGGAGGTTGGGGTCGAGGGAAAGGCCCACGTGCGAGCTGGGCAGGTTCCGCATGACGAGGGGGTGCTCTGGGAGAGGCTGCCGGCCTCGTGCGGTGGGCGCAGGCAGCGCGGCCCGCGGGGGCGGAGGCGGGGGCGGGGGCTCGTCCACTCTGGCGATCCGGAGCAGGACCAACATCGACAGCAGAAAGACCAGCCCCGCGACACCGCCGACGAGCCAGATCTGGTGCTGCCGGAAACGCCGGAGCCGGTCGGTGCGCGCTCCCTCCGGCTGCACCTCGGGTGACGGGCTCGCCTGCTCCGGCCCGGTCCGCTCCTTCACCATCAGCTCTCGCACGAGGTCGCCCAGCCGCTCCGACGAGGCGGAGACGCCTCGCCGAACCAGCAGATCTGCCAGATCCCGCTGGAGATCCTGACCGCTCGGGTAGCGGTCCTCCGGGAAGTAGGACAGCGTCCGCAGCACCACGGCACGCAGGTCGTCGGGGTAGTCGGCGCGGATCTGCTCGGGCGGCGTGAAGACACCACTCTGCACCTGAGCCAGCACCTCGAGGTCCTGGCCCAGATAGGCTCGCCGGCCCGTGGTCATCTCGTATAGCACCAGCCCCAGCGAGTAGATGTCGCTGCGGTGGTCGATCGGATCGCCCCGTACCTGCTCCGGCGACAGGTAGCTGTACTTGCCCTTGATCACCCCGATCTGGCTCAGCGCGCTGGAGACGCGGAACTTGGCGATGCCGAAGTCGGTGATCTTCGCCGTGCCCCAGACCGAGAGCAGGATATTGGGAGGCGAGATGTCGCGGTGAATCAGATGGAGCGGCTGGCCCTTTTCGTCCTGCTTCTCGTGGACGAAGTGCAGCCCGGCCGCGACCTGGGCCGCGATCTGGACCGCCACCGGGATGGGGACCGGCTCTTCGTTGTCCTTGAGGTAGCGCGCGAGGCTGACCCCCTCCACCAGCTCCATCACCAGGTAGTACGCCCCGTCGTGCTCCAGCAGTTCGTGGGTCTGGACCACGTTCGGGTGGTCGAGCAGCGCCGCGATGCGGGCCTCCTGCAGGAACATCTGCACGTAGGCCTCGTCCCCGGCCAGGCGCGGAGAGATGCGCTTGATCGCCACCTCGCGCGCGAATCCCCGCACGCCATGGCGGGAGGCGCGATAGACCTCGCCCATCCCGCCCTCGGCCAGCTTGCTGACAATGGTGTAGTCGCCGAGCTGCATGCCCACCTACTACAATGGCAGATTCCATGCCATCGCTCCAGACGCCGCCCGGATCAGGACCACGCCGTCGCAGTCTCGATCCGTCGCATGCGCGACATGACCCCGGCCCACGATGGTTGCCAGGAGGTCGCAACTGACCGACAATTCGGCGGGCGAGGGCCGAGGGCCGCTGCCCTCGGCATGATCAGGAGGTCCTCATGCGAGCATGCCCCAAGTGCGGAGCCAGCTACGCCGACAATGTTCAGTTCTGTCCCACGGACGGCAGCAGCCTGGGGCCGACCCAGACCCAGGGCGATCCCCGCATCGGCACCCTCGTCGACCGCTACCGGCTGATCGATCAGCTGGGCGTCGGAGGCATGGGCGTGGTCTACCGGGCCGAGCACACCATGATCGGCAGACCGGTGGCGCTCAAGCTGCTCCACCCCGATCTGGCGCGGGTCTCGGAGGCGGTGGACCGCTTCTTCCGCGAGGCGCGTGCGGCCAACGAGATCGCCAGCGATCACATCGTCCAGGTCACCGACTTCGGTCGAACCGACGATGGAGCCAACTTCCTGGTGATGGAGTTCCTCGAGGGGGTCAACCTGGCCGAGCTGGTGACCGGCTTCCACGCGGTGGAGCCTCGGCGCGTGGTGAAGATCGCCCTGCAGATCACCGAGGGCCTGACCGCGGCTCACGCCAAGGGCGTGATCCATCGCGACCTCAAACCGGCCAACATCCAGCTGGTCCGGCGCGGTGCGGACGCTGACTTTGTCAAGATCATGGACTTCGGAATAGCCAAGATCGCCGAGAGCAACACCCAGCTGACCAAGACCGGCGCCATTCTCGGCTCGCCGGCCTACATGTCGCCGGAGCAGGCGTCTGGCAAACCGATCGACCACCGCACCGACATCTACGCCCTCGGCGTGATCCTGTTCGAGCTGCTCACCGGCAGGCCCCCCTTCATGGGCGACTCGCCGACGCAGATCCTGGTGGCCCACGTCACACAGCCGCCGCCCGCTCCACGTTCGCTGCAGGCCGATGTGCCCGAGGCGCTGGAGCGGCTGGTGCTGCAGTGCCTGGCCAAGGACGCGAAAGACCGACCCCAGAGCGTCCAGGAGGTCGGCAACCAGCTCCGTGCCTGGCTCGCCTCCCAGTCGGGTCAACCGATGGCCGCGGCGATGGCCGTGACAGCCGGCGACGCTCTGGCCGCCACGGCGTATGCCAGCGTCACCGATCCGTCCGGAGCGGGCATTCCTCCCACCGCCCACGCCAGCCCCACGGCTCCAGACGGCGCGAGCATGGCCCCCCCGGTGCAGGCGGTCGCCGCGCAGGCGGTTGCCGCCACCGGTCTGCCCGCCTCCACGGCGGTGTCCCGCACCGACGCCATCCACACCTCTGGCCGCGGCGGCGGCAAGGGGATGCTGTGGGCCAGCCTCGCCGCAGGCGTGGTGCTGATCGCCGGGGGCGCTGTCGCCGCCGTGCTCCTCCTCGGCAAGGGGGACAAGCCGGCCGCCGCAGGCGCGGGGAGCGGAACCGGCGTGGGACCGGTGCAGCTGGCGATGCACACACCCGGCGACGCCCGGCCTGCGCCCGCCGATCTCGCGAGCATCGCGACCCCGCCCGAGCCCAAGCCGGCCGCTCCCGGGGAGAAGCCGGGCGAGGCGCCCGCCAACACCGAGCCCGTCGTGACGCAGCCAACCTCGGCGGCAGGCACGAAGCCGCCGGTGACCCGCACGAGGCCGCAGAAGCCGCCGCCCAGGCCCCTCGATCAGCCCGCACCAAACAAGCCTGCGTTGGTACGCACGACGAAGGTATCGATCGGGTCCGTGCCCCCGAACGCGGCGATCTACAAGGGCAACAAGCTGCTGGGACAGACACCGTTCACCGTCACCGTCAAGGGCGCGCCGCTCAAGCTGGCCCTGGCGCTGCGGGGCTACAAGGCCCACTACCTCACCGTCCCGCCCGACAGCGGACCGATCATGGCCAGGATGGTGCAGGACCTGCCGGAGCACAAACGCACCCGCAGTCATCATCGCCTCAAGGAGCTGTACCACGGCGGGCAGATCAGCCGGCAGCAGCTCAAACAGCGACACAACACGCTCAAGCGCGAGATCAAGTACAAGATCGAGCTCATCGTCCGGCGCTTCAAGCGCGGCGAGATCTCGCGCGCCGAGCGGCGCGAGCTGGTCCGACAGATCAAGGAAACCTACCGCTGACTCACCCGACCGAAAACTGGAGGAGAGATGGACCCCGAGCTCGAGCTGCCAGAGAACCTGCAGCTGATCCTGACCACGGTACGCCGGTTCGTCCGCCAGGAGCTGGAGCCGGTCAGCCGGCAGGTGGAGCAGGAGGACAGCATCCCACAGGGGGTGGTGCAGAAGATGCGGGAGCTGGGCCTGTTCGGCCTGAGCATCCCCGAGGAGTACGGCGGCCTCGGGCTCGACACCCTGG
>Ga0180009_10007741_pt1 | contig 10878 bp, 17 predicted proteins | sample OS_PC_MetaG_FD_123537 | JGI IMG/M metagenome (GOLD analysis project Ga0180009, IMG submission 123537) | Groundwater microbial communities from the Aspo Hard Rock Laboratory (HRL) deep subsurface site, Sweden - OS_PC_MetaG | ecosystem: Environmental > Aquatic > Deep subsurface > Groundwater... | reverse complement strand
TCTTCGGATTTTAGGCGTGCTTTTGGGCTCTGACTTTTCTCAATCTTTCTTTGCTTCTTCAACCACTTTCTTGAGCTCATCAGGAGAAGGAAGGCTTAGCCGGTATTTTGTGGCAAATATCCTGTTGTTCATGTCTCCGAGTGTATATTTTACTTCAATCTCTTCCTTATCTCTTGCCATTATGATTCCTATTGGCAATGCATCTCCTGCCTTATTCATATTTTCTTTAAAATAATTTAGGTACAGGTTCATTTGGCCGGCATCCCGTGATGTCAATGCGCCTTTTTTTAAGTCTATAACCACATAACAGCGGAGAATCTTATGATAGAACACAAGGTCAGCATAGAATTTCTTATGGCTTATTGCCATTTTGAATTGCCTTGCGACAAATGCAAACCCCTGCCCTAATTCCAATAAAAACATTTGCAGGTTATCCATTATCCTTTCTTCTATTTGCTTTTCGGGATAAGTTAAACTTTCTGAAAAGTCCAGGAATTCAAAGACATAGGGGTCTTTTATTATATCTTCTGGCTTTTTTACAATGTGTTTTTTGTAAGATAGCTGCAAGAGCCCTCTTTGATTTTTGTGTGCTGAAATTCTATAGAATAATCCTGAAGCAATTTGTCTTCTTAGCTCCCTTATTCCCCACTGCTCTTCTACACATTGTGCCTCATAAAATCTTCTCTCATTAATATTAGCGACGCCTAATATCTCTACATAATGGCTCCAGCTTAATTTTCCAGACAGTGTCTGGAATTTTGGATAATTCAGGTAAAATAGCCGCATTGAATATATATTGCTTTTCCCAAAGCCTTTTCCATAGTTGAGTGTTAGGTCGATAGACAGTTCTTTCAGCAGTTTCGTGCCATAATCGGCTTTTACTTTGCCCTCCTGTTCAAATTCGACAATTCTTCTGCCTATTCCCCAGTATGTTTGCACAATAACGGCATTTACAGACTGCAATGCTCTTCTTCTTCCTTCTTCTAATAGCAATCCTATATCCGAAACAAGCCTGTTATAACCTTCTTTTTTCATGATTTTCATTGGCAGAACCAATTATTGCCAGCTATTCATAAAGTTTTCTGTTAAAAAACGATTGTATTTTCACAAAACCCGGAAAAGGGAGATACTGTATTGAAAAGATTGCAGAAATTAATGCAAAAACAGGTATTTTTCCGGAGTTGCCGGAAGGTAATTTTTATGTCCCTCGCCAAATCTGTAGCGGGGTTCTGGGGTGCCCCCTACCTCTTTTTATTTCAGAACAAAATAAACCCTTCTATTATTCTTACCCTTGTTTTCGCAGCTCAGGACTTCCATCTTTCCAATCTCAGAAGTGTTTTTTACATGGCAGCCTGCGCATGCCTGCTGGTCAACGCCTTCAACATCTATCACTCTTATCTCTGTTATTGATTCAGGCAAAAGCTTTGCAAGCTTTACAATGGCAGGTATCTCGAACGCATCATCCCTTTCCATAAGCCTTATCTTTACAGGAAGGCTTTTTGCAATTTCTTCATTTGCTTCTTTCACAAACTCATTCATCATTTCTGAATTGAAGTTTTCAAGGTTAAAGTCCAATCTTGCCTTTTCCTCTGCAATCTGGTTTCCTGTGATTAATGCTCCTGTATGCTTGTTGATTACTGCGCTTAGGATATGAGCTGCTGTGTGGTAGCGCATGAACAAGTGCCTTCTTTCCCAGTTGATTGTTCCTTTTAGCCTGTCTCCAATCTTCAAGCCTTCCTTGTCAACTTCATGCCTTATGTCATTGCCTACCTTGTTGACATATAATACATTGTATGTTTCACCGTTGCATTCAAATATTCCTTTATCAGTTGGCTGCCCGCCTGACTCTGGATAGAAAGCTGTCCTGTTCAGCATTACATATCTTCCTGCAACATCTATAACTTCTGCCTCAAACTCCTTTTCATAGCAGTCCTTAAGCCATAATTGCTCTGTCATTCTTGTTTTGTAAACGCTAATGGTATATAAAACTAACGCAAAAAGGCCGTTTTAAAGCTTCTTTATTAATTCACAATTCTCATTTACTTCAATGAAGTGCTTTGCTGTTCCTTCCCTGAATGCGCTGCATTGGTTTTCTACTTGATTGTCAATGTCTTGCCTTGGCATGTGCGCAACATCACATACCCATTCAGTGTTTTCTATTGGATTAAGAAGGCAGGGGCCATTGCCTAATGAAACAATTGCTTCATTGCATGCTTTTATGCAGGCTTCTTCAACAGTCATTGTTTCTGTTGTTATAACCACTTTTGGCGGCGGTGTCATCTTGGCTGTCATTGCAACGCATCCGCTGAGCAAAAGCAGTAATCCCAAAAGAGGCAGCCATGGTTTCATGCTATTATTGTGCGCATTATGTTTTATATGGTTTTCTGCCCAAAATGTTTATAAGATGCCCGCGCTTTCTTATTTTTATGAGGAGTATAAGTGATAAAAACATACTGGATGAGTTTTGCATTAAATTCTGCTCTGTTGTTGAAAAGCACTGCAAATATATAGTTGTTTCAGGCTTTGTTGCAATCAGCTCAGGCAGGACCAGGGCGACTGAAGACATTGACATGATAATTGAGAGGATTCCTATTGAGGAATTTAAGAAATTGCATTCTGACTTGCTTAAGAACGGCTTTAGCTGTATCCAGTCTGAATCAGCAGATGAAATATTTGATTATCTTATGCATAATACTGCTGTAAGATACATTATGAAAGACAGGGCTTTGCCTCAAATGGAAATGAAGTTTGCAAAGGATGCCCTGGATGATTACCAGCTAAAGACAAGGATAAAGCTGCCTTTGACAGGGCTTGGCATATGGTTCAGCAGCATTAATATGAATATTGCATTCAAGGAAGAAGCTTTGAAATCAGATAAGGATTTAAAGGACGCTGAGCATTTAAGAAAAGTGTACTCTGAGATGGTTGATGAGCAGGAGATATCAGAGATAAAGAAGATGATAAGGAAGCTGAGATTATGAGCGAAGAGATTGACAGATGGATAAAATTCATGCAAGAGAATCCTGACAAATGGAAAAAGCTTCACACTGAGTTCATCAATGCGCAGTTTGACAAGGCAGAGAGATTCTGGAAGGAATTGTTAAAGCAGCCAAATGGAAAGCAGAAACTGATAGATGTGTATGGAATAAAGAATCTGAAGGGGTATGAGGGATTGCTGAAGTAATTCTTACCGCCGAAGGCGGCTTGCTAAGAAGTGTAAGGGCATTGCGAAGTGAATGGCACTTGCGGGCTCAGGCTTCGCTTGATGCCCGCTCGGGTTGATAAGGGCGAAGCCATTATAGCCCCGAGCGGATTCGAACCGCTGTCACTGGCTTTCTTCCACTGGAAGCTTTTGCGCTTACCCACTGTGCTCCCTTGCTGCGGGCACCTCGCTTGCGCTGCGGCACCCTCGCTGTCGGTCGCCAGTGGCCAAAGGCCAGTATGATTGGCCGCTACACTACGGGGCTTTATGCGTTTTAAGAAGCTATATTCTATATTTAAATGTTTATGCGGCCTTACCTGAATGTGGAAAGCGCAAAAAGCATCAAAAGCGAAAGAAGCGCAGTAAGGAAAAGGAGCTTTGGCTTTTTTAGCACAAATGGGATGAGATTTAATACTATCACTCCAATTCCGATTGTGATATTTACTGCATCTGCCATTTTTCAAAACCCGAATTTCACAACTATCTTAATGCCCTCTATCAGCAGCCCTATGCCCCCAAGCACCACTCCCAGGTTCACCATGCCTAATATTGTGACAATGCCGGCAAGCATCAATATAGTCCCTGCTATAATATCAATTGGGCTCACTGCAAAACCTTTCTTTGAAAGCATATATTCTATATTGCTCTACTCATTTATAAAGCTTTATGCGGCCTTTTGCTGTCAGGGGATATATTTTAATACCTCAGCCAGATTATCAGAATCAACAACATGCGTTGCCGCCTTTTCCAATCCTTCTGACTTTGGGTTAAACGCTATTGACAGCCCTGCTTCCTTAAAAGCTGCAATATCAGTGTCGCTGTCTCCAATATAAATGCATTCTTTGGTTGATATGCCCAAGTCCTTGCAAAGGCTTTTCATGATTTCCGCTTTCTTTCCTTTGCCTGCGCCTATCGGCCATAAAAATTCCCCGCTTATCTTGTTGTTTTTTATGACTAATTCATTTGCAAATATATGGTCAATTCCCAAATCCTTCTGCGCCCTTCTTGCAGCATGAATGCTTCCTGCGCTTATTATAGCCGTGATATACCCTCTTTTCTTTATTTCTTCAACTGCCTTTTTTGCGCCATCTATGTATTTTAATGAATCAACAAGCTTGTAGTATGGCTTTGCGTCTTTTCCTTTCCAAAGCTTTACGACGACTTCCTCAACTAATTTATCATAATCAGAATGCAAATATCTTTTTGTAAGCTCTTTTCCTGCTTCCAAAGTGCCGAATGCCCCATGCACTTCCATCCAGAAATTCTTCTTTTGGAATATCACGCCATCCATGTCAAAGCAGATTAGCTTGTATTTCATCATTTTCCTCTTATCACATAAAACACTTCATTCTCAACTTCAAACACTTTGTGCTCTCTCTTTTGTATTAGCCTTTCAAACCATGCTCTTTTTTCCATTTTGATCTTTTTCTTGCCGCCCAATGACTTTTTTGCAAAGCTTGCAATAATCCATTTTGCTTTTATCTTTGCTAAAAGTTCTGCTGTAACATCCCATTCAATTGCTTCCAGCGTGTCTATTACCTTGAACATAAAGCAGATGTCTGCTGGTGGAAGATTTTCAGCCCTTGTCAGATCCATCTGGAATGCTTTTCCTTTTATTTGAAATTTATCAAAGTATTTCTGCAGAAAATCAGCGTCTGCTTTCACAAGCTCTGCAGCATAATATGTAATATTGCTTAAATGCATGAATGGAATTGAAAAGGGATTTAGTCCGCAGCCCAAGTCTAAAATTGAAGATGGCTTTCCTGTTATTTGGAATATTTGTGAATAAACCTCTTCATAGAAAGGCAAACGCTCTCTTGTTGACAAGTGCAATCCTAATATTCTCTTATGTGCTTCTACATCATTCAAGTCTTTAATAGCATTCAAAAACTTCTCTCTCTGGAAGTATTTTGGAGATAAAAAGGCGCCGTACACTTCCCTTAATTTGGCTCTTGTTTCTTTTACAGCTGATTCAATGTCTTTCTTCTTAAGCAGTTCACTCTTTTCTTTTAAGGAAGAGGCAAGCATTCGCTCAACAAATAGTGAATCAATGTCCCTGTATTCTCTTTTTTGCCTGATTAAAGCGATTAATTCCTGCTTGTCCATGCGAATAAATAATTGCTTTTAGATTATAAATGTTTGGAGAAAGGAGGTTGGGGGAACCCCAAACCCTGTCGTTCCTCAGAACGATGGGGTCTGGAATTTCGTTCCAATACCTCTTCGTAAGAATTTAATCTCTTTTAAAATCTTTTTATATTCTCCGGAAATCTGCATATCCACTTGCCATTTGACACGTACGCGCAGGGCTTATAAAGGGAATTAACATTCTGTTTTATGGGGTGATATATATGGAGCAAAACAATTCACTGGCGGTATTTGAAGGAAAAGAGATAAGAAAGGCATGGAATAACAATGAGTGGTGGTTTTCTGTTGTTGATATTGTTGGGATTTTGACCAACAGCGATGACCCGAGAAATTACTGGAAAGTGCTTAAACACAGGCTGAATGAGGAAGGCGCAAATGAAACGGTTACAAATTGTAACCAGTTGAAGCTTATTGCAGAAGATGGTAAATTGAGGGAAACTGACTGCGTAAATACAGAAGGAGCATTTCGTATAATTCAGTCAGTTCCATCTCCTAGAGCAGAGCCAATGAAGCTCTGGCTGGCAAAAGTCGGCTATGAAAGGGTAAAGGAGATACAGAATCCTGAGATTGCAATGCAGAGGATGAGAGAAATATACAAGGCAAAGGGATATTCTGATGATTGGATTGAGAAAAGAGTGAGGGGGATTGCAATACGTGATGAATTGACAGACGAATGGGATAAAAGGGGCGTTAAAAAAGAGAAAGAGTTTGCAATCCTTACTGCTGAAATATCAAAAGCCACATTCGGCATGACGCCTTCAGAATATAAAGAGTTCAAGGGACTAAAGCATGAGAACCTGCGCGACCACATGAATGATTTTGAGCTTATATTCAATATGCTTGGAGAGAAGGTTTCTACTGAGCTTACAAAGCAGGAAGATGCGCATGGGTATAATCAGGTTGAGAGCGCAGCCAAAAGGGGAGGAAGGGCTGCTGGCAATGCAAGAAAGGATACTGAGAAAGAGCTTGGGCGTTCTGTAATGTCCAAAGAGAATTACCTTGCAGAGCCTGAAAAGAGGAAGAGGATTGCGCTTAAGGGAAAGTGAGGAGGTATATTGCCCAAACGCCTTCTTAAGACTTCTTTTTTCATTCTGATAGGTATTTGATAGGTTTTCTGTTATTTAAAACTATCTTTGAGAAGGAGGGGTTGCAATAAATAAACAACTAATGTCGCCAAAGCACAAAAAATTCACGCCGGAGGCCCGCCTGTTTAAGCCTTTGCCAAGGCCTCAACTCTTCTCCTATGGAACTCTCTGCGTTTATTCTCAAGCATCCTGTAAACAGCTCCGTGCGGAGCTCCTGACAAAAGCATGTCAACTGCGCTCCTTGCGATTGCAGCCATCTCTATCTCTCCGATAATCGCAACTGTCTTGCCATAAACAGAAATGTCTGTTTCTGTCAGATCTTCAACAGACCTTCTAGCCCTTCCATTCTCTCCAATGACTCTTCCTCTTAATCTGTCAAGCTTTTTCCTGGATTTTCCTGCATACCCGGTTATATCTATAAGTTCAAGCGCTGTCTCTTCATGGAAGAGGCGCGTGGCTTTTTCAGGGGCAAACCCGCGGCCAATAGCCTGCACCACAATCTTCACATCAAAAATCATCACATTGTCCTTCCCGGAAATAATCACATCCCCTTCCTTACTTATAATCAGCTTGACATCCGCTTTCCGCTCTATCCATCTTTTCACTTCGCCTTTCTTGCCAACAAGAACCCCAACCCTGTCTTTTGGGATTTTAAGCTCCTGTGTAAAGATTACAGGCTCTGAAACAGCCGGTAAAATGGCTTTCACAACTGCCTTAACAGCCGGCTTTGCCTTCAGAGCCGCCTTCTTCACAGGGGCCTTTTTCTTAGCCACCTTGCTTGCTTCTTTCTTTGCTTTCATTTTGCAATAATCCTCTCAACTTCTTCCTTATAATCCTTTTTAACGCCCATCTTCTTAAAGTATTCGCACATTATCCTGATATCCCTCTCAAGCATCTGGTTTGCATTCGGATACCTTAAGTCAACTGCATGCGACAAGTCAATGATAACAGGCCTTTCATTGTGGTTAAGTATGTTAAAGGCTGACAAGTCAGCATGCACAAGCTTTGCCTTCTGATAAAGCGTTCTTACATTGCTTATAAGCGTTTCGCAGAACTTCTCAGGGTTTGAAGGACTTGAATTGTTCAATTGAGGAGCAGGCTCCTTGTTGCCTATGAACTCCATGACAAGCACGTTCTTGAACACATGGATTGGCTTTGGCACTTTTACGCCTGCTTCCCTTGCCCTTAATAGATTCCTGTACTCTTTTATTGCCCATGTGTATATGATTGACATCTTGTTCCTTTTCAAGCCAGTGTATCTTGGGTCAGAAGCCATGTACTCATACATTTTCTTGAAGTTGGCGGCAATCCTGTAAACCTTGACACACCTTAACTCATCGCCTTTAACTGCTGTAAACACATTTGCCTCCTTTCCAATCTTTATAGGGCTCTGCAGGGCTTCAAAGCTGCCTATTGAGGATTCCTTGTGTATTGCCCTTAATGTTCCTTCATCAAACACGTGGGAGAAAGCCTTGAATCTTTCCCTTTGCGTGTCTTCCTTTTGTTCTGCCATGGAATAGAAGATAAGGATTAGCCTTAAATATATTGTGCCTGGGGAAAGGCGGCTGGGGAATAACCGCCTGCTCGATTCTTCCCTGTTTTGTCCCCAGACCCTCGAACAGAAAGCTATTTAAACAAGCCTGTAACCTTAATTCATAGAAGGGTACTCCAGTGTATCGCCTGAGTAGGGCTTGCCCCAAAACGGCGTTGCTGGGCTCGGAGCTTTGGCTCGACCCTTCAACTTTTTTCAATTAAACTTCATCTTTTGGTAATTGCTTCGTATAAATCCTTTAAGTTCCCTTATATCCTCTTTTGTAACAGAATAATTAGGATTTAACTTTTTCCGCAATGTCCTGCGCGCAGTCTGGTTAGCCATTGAGCGCGGGGCTTTTACAAGCAAGCCGTCTTTTTTGCAGCTTTTCCTGAAGCTGACCTTTATTCTTTTTTCAATGCCACTCCCAAAATGCCTGCAGGCGCGATAAAAATATTTCTCTACTTTTTCCTTTGGCCTGGCATCGGGGCAGACAATTAATGTACCTTCCATTTCAGGGTTAAGCGCTGCAATTTTATGAATAAGATAAGCATGGATAATGGTTATTACAATGCTGTTGGCATTCCTCTCTTTATGGAACTCATGATAGGGCGTGCCTTTCGGGATATTATGGCAGAATTCATTCTTAAGGCTCATCTTATCCTCTCCATTCAGTTTTATTGTAAACCTGAATGCCCTGTCGCGGCTTATTATTGCAAGAATGGTTTCCTTATTCCATGGGTTTTCAATCTGGTTTGAGATATCCGCTTCGTATACATTTGCCCCTATTCCTCCTTTCATGCCTTTTTGGATATGGTTGCTGTTTTTAAGCGTTTCTTTGATTTTTGGCGATGGGGAAGCTAAATGTGTAAAATCTTCAAAAATTCCGAAGATCATCCAATTTATATGGAAACTTTACAGAAAAACCGGATTATTTTGCAACTTTCAAATATCCTTTACTTGCTCAGCCTGCATAAATAAGCAATATTCACTTTAGTCATGTCTTCAATCTTTAACTGTACTTTGGAGAAAATTTTCTCTAATTCCTCCCTGCTGAATTGTTCAGAGGTGTTGTCTCCAAGCTCTTCATCAAAAATAACCTTGCCTCCTTTGATTTCCTTGATTTTTGTGCCGCTTGCGCTGTAAACCTTTATCCTTTCCTCAAATGCGTCTTCTGAATAAACGCTGATTATAATTTTTCCTGTTTTCTTAAGAACCCTCTTCATTTCTTCAAGAACTGCAAACTTCTTGTCTGCAAAGTTCGCGAATGTGCCCATGCAAATCACAAAATCAAACTCTTCATCTTTAAAAGGCAGCTTGTCCGCGTCTGCTTTTAAAAATTTTACAGAAGGATATTCTGCGAACTTCCTTCTTGCATCGTCAACAGCCTTTTGGTCATGGTCAATGCCGACAGCATCCTGTGTTGTTTCTATAATGTCAAATATGCTTCTCCCGTCGCCGCAGCCAACATCAAGGACTTTTGCATTTGGGGTGATTATTTTTTGCAGATATTTCTTCTCCTCTTCAAACCATTTGCGGTAGGATGCAGGCTGGTTTGCAAGAACATCCTCCCAAAAGTCTATGTTCTTTTTGTTCATAGGTCTTGGGATGAAAGGGGTGAATATAAGCTTTTCCCAAAGGCGGCAATTAACGTATTAACCAAAAAGCTTAAAAACAAGTTATTCCATTAATACATTAATGGAAGAGCTTTTGCAGAACGCGGATGAATTCCTTGAGTCAGGAAAGGAGGATATGAAAAAGCATAGATTTAATGCCGCTGTATCTGATTTTTTCAAGGCAATTGTCATCCTGTCTGACTACTTGCTCTACACTGAAATAAAGATAATGCCGAAGAACCATAACGAAAGATTTGCGCTGCTAAAAACTCATTTCCCTGAAATTTACAGCAGGGTCTCCTCACTCTTCAGCACTTATACTGATTCTTACAATTTAAGGCTTGGGGAGGCCAAGGCAAAAATCCTTCAGGAGTATGCAGATGGGCTTAGAAAGCATGTCATTAATAAAAAGTAAGCTGAAATCTTATCTTGCAGACAAGAATATAATCGATATAATTGTTTTCGGCTCTTTTGCAAAAGGAAAAGCAGCGCCGAATGACATAGATATTGCAGTGATAAAGGCAGGGGAAGGAAAAATTGAGATTCCGGGATTTCACGTAAGCATGCTGAAGCCTGAAGAATTTTTTATCCATCCTCCTACAATTGTGCATACGCTATTAAGAGAAGGATACAGCCTGAAAAATAATAAGCCCCTTGCAGAGCTTTACAGGTTCTCCGGCAAAGCCTTGTTCAATTATGAGCTGTCAGGGCTGAAGCCCTCTGTTAAAGTGATGGCTGTCAACATGCTGAGGGGAAAAGAGGGGATGGTTGAAAAAGAAGGCGGGGAATGGCTGGCAAACGGCGTGTTTTTGCTGCCAACAGAAAAAGACTCTGCTTTTGAACGGTTTTTCAAGGCCCAGGGGATAAAATATAAAAAGCACTATATGTTAATACATTAATAAAAAATGGCAAAAACTATGAAAAAGCATAATGCATTAATAAAGAGCTCAGGCCTGCTTGCGCTTATGAACAAGGCAGGGATAGAACGGGTAAGCGAGGAAGCGCTTTCTGCCTTTGAAGAAACCATTGAGGGGAATGTAAGGGCTGCACTTCCTGCCATGAAGGAAGAAATGTTTGTGCAGGGAAGAAAAACCCTTAAGGCAGAGGATGTAAAAGCTGTTCTTGAAAAGAAAGAGAAGTCATGGGAAGTGTAGCTTCTTTTTTTTGTTGCCTTTCCGGGTATTGATAAATAATCGTCATCTTTAAATATTAGATAGTCTTATCTATTTCTAATCCAAAGGAGGTATTTATATGGGAAAAAATAAGAAAGGAATTATCTGCCCGAATTGCAATTCAGGC
>Ga0180009_10007740_pt1 | contig 10881 bp, 7 predicted proteins | sample OS_PC_MetaG_FD_123537 | JGI IMG/M metagenome (GOLD analysis project Ga0180009, IMG submission 123537) | Groundwater microbial communities from the Aspo Hard Rock Laboratory (HRL) deep subsurface site, Sweden - OS_PC_MetaG | ecosystem: Environmental > Aquatic > Deep subsurface > Groundwater... | reverse complement strand
TTGAGGGACTTGGAACTATTGAAAAGCCTCATCCTATTCAAGAAGCTTATGTTGAGGCGGGAGCTGTACAATGCGGTTATTGCACGCCGGGTATGATTATTGTTACCAAACATCTTTTGGATAAAAAATCATCGCCGACAGAAGAGGAAATAAAAAAAGAATTGGATGGCAATCTTTGCAGATGTACCGGTTATGTAACACAGATAAAAGCGGTTAAAATAGCGGCAAAGAAAATGAAGAATAAAAGCAAGAAATAAAGAAGAGGTATAGTTTTTTCTTATTGGTGACTGTTATTTTAGGAGATGATTTATGGATACTAAAAATTTAAAAGTGGTTAATAAAAGAGTTGTTAAAAATGATGCTTTGGGTTTGGCTTGCGGAATGCCTGAATTTACCGACGATGTTGATATAAACGGCCTTTTGCATTGCAAAATGTTATGGAGTCCTCATGCTCACGCTATGATAAAAAATATTGATACCATCGAAGCGATGAAAGTGCCGGGTGTTAAGGCTATTTTGACACATAAAGATGTTCCTAGAATTTGCCATACTAAAGCTGGACAAGGTTATCCTGAACCATCGCCGTATGATACTTATGTTTTGGACAATAAAGTTAGATTTGTCGGTGATAGAGTAGCTGCAGTTTGCGCTGAAACCCTTGAAGCATGTGATGAAGCTCTTAAGAAAATCAAAGTCGATTATAAGGTTCTTAAACCTGTTTTTGATCCTCTTGAAGCAATAAAAGATGGAGCGCCGGTTATTCATGATGAAAAAGATTCCAAAAATATTCCAGATGCTGCGCGCAATATAGCGGCAAAATTTTATTTTGAGGTTAGAGACGGAGAGTGGTTTAAAGATGCCGACTTTGTAATTGAAAATACTTATACCATGCCTTATATTCAGCATTGCGCCATAGAGCCGCATATTGCAATAAGTTATTTGGATGCTAAAAATAGAATTGTAATAAGAACCGCCACGCAGGTTCCTTTTCATGTTCGCAGAATTGTTGCTCAGGCTCTTAATATTCCCATAAAAAGCATAAGAGTTATAAAGCCCCGCATAGGCGGCGGATTTGGCTCAAAGCAAGAGGTTTTGATAGAAGATATTTGCGCGGCTTTAACGCTTAAAACAGGCAAACCTGTTAAGTTTGAATATACGCGCAGAGAAACTTTTATCTCCTCAAGGACCCGTCATCCTTCGATAGTTCGTCTTAAAACAGGTGTAAAAAAAGACGGTACTATAACGGATGCTGAAATGGATATTATTTTAAATACCGGCGCAAATGGTTCCCATGCTTTAACCGTTATGATGTGCGCGGGCTCTCATACAATTCCCATGTACAAAATAAAAAAGAATATTAAATTTATAGGCAAAAGTGTTTATACCAATTTGCCGGTAGCGGGAGCTTTTAGGGGTTATGGCGCTACTCAAGCGTTTTATGCTTGGGAAAGTCAAATGGATATTATGGCTGAGAAAATTGGCATGAGCCCCTTGGAATTTAGGAAAAATAACTACATTAAACTCGGCGAAGGTTCTCCTGTTTTTAAGGCCATGGGAGAAGGCGGTGAAGGCGTAGAACAAGTTATAACTTCAATTGGTTTGGACGAAGGAATTAAAAAAGGTTTGAAAGCTATTGATTGGCATAATAAGCGTAAAAAATATGCTAATCAAAAAGGGCCGCTCATCCGCGGTCTTGGAATGTGTTGTCTTATGCAGGGATCCGGTATTCCCGAAGTAGATATGGCATCTGCCACCATAAAAATGAATGAAGACGGCTCTTTCAATTTATTGATGGGAGCTACCGATTTGGGCACAGGTTCAGATACTATTTTAGCTCAAATAGCCGCCGAAGTTCTTTGCGTTACGACCGAGGATATTCTTACTTATTCATCGGACACTGATTTAACGCCTTTTGATGTTGGCGCTTATGCTTCTTCTACTACCTTTATATCCGGCGGAGCAATTAAAAAAACAGCCGAAAAAGTCAGGAAGATGATAATTGAAGTCGCGGCAGATATAATGAAAGAGAAAAAGGAAAATCTTTTTTTAAAAGACAAAAAAGTTATGTCTAAAAAAGGAGCTTCTTGTTCATTTGGTGAAATTGCCATTTATTCTCTTTATGCTCGCAATCAACATCAAATAATAGCGTCGGCTTCTCATTATGCCCATAGTTCTCCTCCTCCTTTTGCCGCTCATTTCGCTGAGGTTGAGGTGGATACTGAAACGGGAAGAATAAATGTTTTGGATTATGTAGCTTGCGTTGATTGCGGAACGGCTATAAATCCAACTTTGGCGGAAGGTCAAAATGACGGAGCCGTGCTTCAGGGCATTGGTCATACCTTAAGTGAAGAAATGGAATTTTCTTCAAACGGCACGATGCTTAATGCCAGTTTCAGGCGTTATAAAATATACAATACTGCTGATACGCCGCCGATAAAAACGATTCTTATTCCGACTTATGAGCCTAATGGTCCTTTTGGAGCAAAATCGGTTTCGGAAATTGGGATAAACGGACCTTTGCCGGCCATAGCTAATGCTGTTTATAATGCTGTTGGCATAAGACTTTACAATCCGCCGTTTACGCCGGATAAAGTCCTTAAAGAAATAAAAAGAAAAGTTTTTGATTGAGGTTTTGTAAAATTTAGTGAATTATTAGTATTTAGAAGAAGTGGAGCTTTCATAATTTACGCTGTTTTGCTACTCACTGATTTCTAATAACTGTTCACTATTTAAAGGGAGAGTTTTTAATGAAAAATGATAAAAAAATCAAAGAGATTTTGAGTATTGTCAGCAAGAAAAAGATTAGGTTTATAAAACTTTGTTTTGTGGATATTCTCGGACAATTAAAATCTTTTTCCATTACTTCAAGAGAGCTTGAGCATGTTCTTAAGGAAGGCATGGGCTTTGACGGCTCTTCCGTAGAAGGTTTTGCCAGAATTTATGAGTCGGACTTGCTTTTAATGCCGGATCCGAAAACATTTAAAATTATGCCTGTAAGTTTTTCTCACGCGCCCAGCGCCTTGATGTTTGGCGATATCTATACTCCCGATGGGGAGCATTATGAGGGGGACACCAGATATATATTGAAAAAAAATCTCGCCCTTGCCAAGAAGATGGGTTTTGATGAATTTATGGTCGGCCCCGAACTTGAATATTTTTATTTTGCGGATGATAAAACCCCAAAGACTCTTGATAATGGCGGTTACTTTGACAGTGTCCCTTTAGATGAATCAAATGATTTGAGAAAGGAAACCATTTTGGCTCTTGAAGAGCTTGGCGTGCATGTGGAATATTCCCATCATGAAGTAGCGCCCAGTCAGCATGAAATTGACTTGCGTTACGCAGATGCTTTATATATGGCCGATACGGTAATGCTTTATAAACTTGTGGTTAAACAAGTAGCGGCTAAACATGGGGTATATGCTTCATTCATGCCCAAACCTCTAAGCACAGAAAATGGAAACGGCATGCATGTTCATCAATCTCTTTTTAAAAATGGCAGAAATATGTTTTTTGATAAAAAAGACGATGCGTATTTATCCAAAGATGCCCGTCATTATATGGCAGGAATACTTCATCATGTAAAAGAATTGTGCATTGTCACCAATCAATGGGTTAATTCCTATAAAAGACTGGTTCCTGGTTTTGAAGCGCCTGTCTATATCGCCTGGGCAAGAAGAAACCGTTCCGCTTTGATTAGGGTTCCTCAGGCAAAATATGGTCAAGAAAAATCAACAAGAATAGAATGCCGATTTCCTGATCCTGCCGCTAATCCTTATTTGGCTTTTTCCGTCATGCTTGCCGCCGGTTTAAATGGCATAAAAAAGAAAATGACGCTTGCAAAGCCTGTGGAAGCAGATATTTATGAGATGAGCTCTATTGTAAGAAAAGCTGAGAAAATTCATACCTTACCGGGCTCTTTGATAGAGGCTTTGGAAGAAATGGAAAATTCAAAGTTTTTGAAAGAGGCTTTAGGCGCTCATGTTTTTGATAAATTTATTGAGAATAAAAGAATAGAGTGGAAAAATTATCGCGTGCAAGTTTCTGATTATGAAATTAAACGCTATCTCAGCATTCTTTAAAATAGTTAAAAAAGAATCAGAAAAATAGCAGGAAGTAAAACAACTCTTTGCTTCTGTAAATTTGTATACTAATGGGTGTCCTGCAAACACAGAAAACGAAGCTATGCTTTGGAGCAACGAACCTTTTGGTTCATCAGATGTCATAAGTTATACGAATGACCATAAAGTGTCGGAAGCTTTGCGAACGACCACGACACGATAGCGTAGTCCACTTGAACACTAATGGGTGTCCAAAGCAGTCCTTTGAAAGCCCAGTCCACTTGAACACTAATGGGTGTCCAAAGCAGTCCTTTGAAAGCCCAGTCCACTCTCCGACTCGATTTCTATTACTTCATTTCCCAAAAGCCGGGGCCCTCAAGAATACTTTTAAGATTAATATCTCCAGCCTCTTTTTCTTTATTAAGAAGCAATTCTTCATGCGAAGGTTTTTCAACATTTTTCAATATGCCGATAGGAACCGGCATATCGGGATAGAAAAAAGCGCTTAAAACATAGGCCAAATCACCATTGGTCTCATCATAAATAACCACTTCCGGCGGAATTTTTCCGTGCTCAAATTCTACTATCTCCGGCTTGTAATTCTTTATGGCTATGCCTTTGTTTTTATTTTTGCCAAAGATAAGTGGCTTACCATGTTCGGCATGAAGCACAATATCTTCTTTTTTTGTTTTATCTTTAAAGTGATCAAATTCAACATTTGAAAATGCCAAACATCTCTGAAGAACCTCAACAAAAGCCGTACCTTTATGTTTTGCCGCCGCCTCAAAAACATGCGCCATCATGGTCATATCAGTATCTAATACCCTAGCGACAAAAGTACAATCAAGCCCTATCGCAAATCTAAGCGGGGTCAAAGGATAATCTATGGTTCCCGAAGGAGAACTTTTGGTTATCACATTTATTTTAGTTGTTGGAGAAGATTGTCCTTTGGTAAGAGCATAAATTCTGTTATTAAGCAGGATTATTTTAAGCCCTATATTTTTTCTTATGGCATGCAAAGTATGATTGCCGCCTATTGAAAGAGCATCGCCATCACCGGTAACTACCCAAACAGAAAGGTCCGCATTGGCAAGCTTTACGCCCGAAGCAACTGCCGGCGCTCTACCATGAATCGTGTGAAACCCATAAGTATTTAAATAATATGGCAAGCGGCTTGAACAACCTATGCCTGAAATGACTGCGAATTTCTCATGAGGCATATCCATGTGCGCAAAAGTTCTTTGCATTTGCGCGAGCACGGCAAAATCACCGCAACCCGGACACCATTTTACCGGACATTTTGAAGCAAAATCTTTAGCTGTGCGTTTTAAAGTTGAGTTTTCCATCATTACCTCGCAAAAAGTTTTTTAATTTTTCTTAAGACATATTCAGAACTTAAAGGCTGTCCTTCGGTCTTATTTAAACCGATTGGGTCAATGAGATAATTGGCTTTTACAAGCATTCTGAATTGCCCTAAATTTTCTTCAGGTATTAGAATTTTTCCAAATCTCCTCATTATGGTTCCCAAGTCGGAAGGCAAGGGATTAATATATTTTATGTGAATGGAAGAAACATTTAAGCCCAGTTTCCTGGCTTCATTTACAGCTGTGGCTATAGCGCCAAAAGTTGACCCCCAACCTACAACTAAAACTTCCCCTTCCTGATCACCGTATATCTTAGTTGGAGGTATTTCTTTAACAACTCTGGCTATTTTTTCAGCCCGCAATTTTGTCATTTTGGCATGGTTTAAGGGTTTATAGTTTATCCAGCCTGTTTCCACATCTTTTTCAAGGCCGCCTATGATATGTTCATAACCGGCTTTACCCGCTTCGGCCCAGGGACGAGCGAGCGTTTGTTCATCTCTCCTATAAGGCTGAAAATCTTCTTTCGGCGGAAGCTTGGCATATTTAAGGGCTGGAAGATTACAAGCCTTTGTAACATTGAATGGCTCTGAACCATTGGCAATAAAAGCATTGGTTAAAACCACTACAGGAGTCATATATTTTACCGCTATCCTTGCGGCCTCTACAGTTGTATCAAAACAATCCGCCGAACTTGTGGCCGCCATAACAACTAAAGGTGATTCTCCATGTCTGCCATATAAAGCTTGATTAAGATCTGATTGTTCAGTCTTGGTCGGTAACCCGGTTGAAGGCCCGCCACGCTGAACATCCACAACTACTACAGGCAACTCACATATAACAGCAAGCCCCAAGGCTTCAGACTTAAGTGAAAAACCCGGACCGCTTGTCCCTGTCGCGGCAAAACATCCCGCAAAAGAAGCTCCGATGCTGGAAGCTATGGCCGCTATTTCATCTTCAGCCTGAAAAACTCTTATATTTTTGCTTCTATATTTGGCCAAAACATGCAAAATATCGCTAGCAGGCGTAATGGGATAAGCGCCGTAAAAAAGCTTCTTATTTAACATTTCAGAAGCGGCAATCAAGGCATAAGCCACGGCCTCATTGCCGGTAACATTTCTATATTTTCCCGGCATCACAATAGATTTTTTTACCTGAAATCTGGCTTCAAAAATCTGCGTAGCTTCAGCATAAGATCTTCCGGCGGTTATCGCCTTGATATTTGCATGCTGAACTTGCAGATTTTTTTTGAACTTTATTTTCATCCATTCAATAGTGGGTTTTATTGATAAACCGTACATCCAACAGACGACACCCAGCATATAGAAATTTTTACATTTCAGTATTTGAGCTTTGGTGAGGCCCGAATCTTTTAAAGTGGCTTCAACCAGCGTATTTACGGGAATTTTGACAATTCTGTAATTTGAAAGAGTGCCGTCATCCAAAGGATTGGAAGAATATCCCGCTTTTTCCAGTGACTGCGGCGTGAAAGTATCTGAATTCAATATTATAATGGAACCGGTTTCAATATTTTCAATATTTACGGCCAATGCGGCAGGGTTCATCGCCACCAGGACATCGGGTTTTGAACCTGGCGTCATGACATTATCGTCGCCAAAACTCATCTGGAATCCGCTAACGCCGCCAAGAGAACCGGCGGGAGCGCGCATTTCCGACGGATAATCAGGTAACGTGCTTAAATCATTTCCGGCTATGGCCGTGGTATCGGCAAATTGATGGCCAAGGAGTTGAATACCGTCACCGGAATCTCCGGCAAACATTATAGTTGAAGAATCAATATGACTGACTTTTTCCTTTTTGCTTAAGACAGGTTTTTCCATTTTTTTTGGCCTCTTTATTTTGTTAAGTTGAACGGTTTAAAAACAAAAAAACAACCACTTTACAACATTGACTTACCAACAGGAATTATACTACAAATTATATTAGGCAAAGACAAATGGCCCAAAAACGGCGTATTATAACCCGAATAAAAAAGGTAAACTATAAAACAATCAAATTTTCAATTTCCATTCTGCCATAAAAAACAGGAGGATAAATGAAGCTTCTTGAATACGAGGGAAAAGACATTTTCGAAAAATATCAAATACCGATAGCAAAACGTTTCGGTGTTATTAAACTTGGCGATAACCTAAAATCAATTGACCTTAAAGGCAAACAATGGGTTATAAAGGCTCAAGTGTTAGCCGGAGGCAGAGGAAAAGCCGGAGGCGTAAAACTGGCAAAATCCAAAGAAGAAGCTTATAAAATAATCGAGAAAATGTTGGGCATGGAAATAAAAACTCATCAAACTCAAGGCCGGGCATTAAAAGTTAAAGAAGCGCTTATTGAAGAAGCAAATGACATAAAGAGAGAAATTTACCTTTCAGTAGTTCTCGACAGAGCGCATTGCTCCGCCATGTTAATCGCTTCAGCAGAAGGCGGCATGAGCATAGAAGAACTGGCAAAAGATCATCCTGAAAAAATAATAAAAATTCCCGTTGATTTAAGCGAAGGATTGCAAGATTTTCAAGTGAGAGAGCTTTTCTTCCGCTTGGGTTTTGATAAAAAACTTTATAAGGAATTTTCAGCCTTAGCAAAAAATCTCTGCCGTCTTTTTAAAGATATAGACGCTAATCTTGTTGAAATAAACCCGCTGGCAATAACCGGAGATGGCAAGCTTCTTGCGATAGATTCTAAAATAGTTACCGACGACAATGCCCTTTTCCGGCATAAAGATTTACAAGCTAAAGAAGATCATGAAGCCTCTGCAATAGAAAAAGAAGCCAAAGAAATAGGCATCAACTATATCGGCCTTGACGGAAATATTGGCTGTATGGTAAACGGAGCGGGGCTTGCTATGGCAACTCTTGATACGGTAAAACTTGCAGGCGGAAACGCGGCAAACTTTCTTGATGTGGGCGGTGGCGCAACGGTTGACCAAATAACAAAAGCTTTTCAGATTATATTGAAAGATAAAAAAGTTAAAGCCGTTCTTGTTAATATTTTTGGCGGCATAATGAAATGTGACGATATAGCAAATGGCGTAGTTGAGGCCACAAAAAAAATCAACCTTAATGTTCCCTTAATTGTCAGACTTGAAGGAACACGGGTAAAGGAAGGAAAACAAATTCTTCTTGATTCCAGCATTAAACTAGAGCAAGCCGATTCCCTATGGGAAGCAGCTCAAAAAGCGGTAAAAAGCATATAAAAATATTCAAGGAGATATTATGTCCATACTCTTAAATAAAGATTCAAAGATGATAGTTCAAGGATTTACCGGCGCTCAGGGGACTTTCCATGCCAAGCTTTGTATGGAATATCACAAAAACATAGTCGCTGGCGTTACACCTGGAAAAGGTGGCACAAAACATTTGGGCATACCGGTCTTCAATACGGTAAAAGAAGCGCTGAAAGAAGTATCTGCCAATTCATCACTAATTTTCGTTCCGCCGCCATTTGCCGCAGATTCAATTTTGGAAGCCGCTCATGCCGGTATTGAAGTAATTATCTGTATAACGGAAGGTATTCCTGTTCTTGATATGATAAGAGTAAAAAAACAATTAACCGCTATGAAAGCTGAGGGCAAAAAAGTTAATCTTATCGGGCCGAATTGTCCCGGAGTAATAACCCCCGAAGAATGTAAAGCGGGAATAATGCCCGCTTATATACATAAAAAAGGACCTGTTGGCATAATATCGCGTTCGGGAACCTTGACTTATGAAGCCGTCTGGCAATTAACTCAAGAAAATATCGGACAATCTACTGTGGTAGGAATAGGCGGCGATCCTATTCAGGGAATGAATTTTGATGATACCTTAAAAATGTTTCATAAAGACCCTGAAACCAAAGCTATTGTAATGATAGGAGAGATTGGAGGGAGCGCGGAAGAAGATGCCGCTAAATTCATCAAAGAAAAAATGGATAAACCCGTTTTCTCTTTTATAGCCGGAAAAACAGCCCCTCCGGGAAGAACTATGGGTCATGCCGGCGCTATCGTGGAAGGCAATTCGGGAACTCATGCCATGAAAATTGAAACACTGAAAAATGCAGGTGTAACAATAGTGGAAAATTTATCTGAAATAGGAAAAGTGGTAAAAGAAAATCTAAAGATTGCAACCAAATAGTAAGGCTCAATTGAGGAATTTATGATAAAAAACTACAAATTGGAAAATAATCAGCTCTCAGAAACTGAAGATATCGATTGCCCCGTTATAGTGGCTTTAAATCCGGATAAAGATGAGCGGGAATCTTTGGCTAAAAAGCATAATATTATTTCCGCCCTAGACCCGGAAGAGCCCTCCCGCATTGAATTTGACGAAGGGCATTTGGCTTTCATTTTTAAAAGACCAAAAAATTATTCCTCAAAAGATCACTTTGTCTTTAAAGTTTCCTCTATGGGATTATTTCTATTTGATAAAAAATTGATAATAATCGTTTCTGAAGATATTCCCTTATTCACAAGCAAGAACTTTAAAAGCGTAAAAAATATAAAAGAAATATTTTTAAAACTTATTTACAATTCCATATTTCATTTTCTTGAACATTTAAGAATCATAAATATGATTGCTGATGAAATTGAAAAAAAACTCAGCAAATCCATGGAAAACAAATATCTCTTAAACATGTTTAGCTTAGAAAAAAGTCTTGTCTACTATCTCAATGCCATTAGTTCCAATGGCGCCGTGGTCACAAGAATTAAATTAAATGCTCTAAAAATAGGCTTTTCTGAAGAGAATATTGAATTCATAGATGATATGGCAATCGAAAACAATCAATGCTATCGTCAGGCTGAAATCTATTCAAATATTTTCGCTTCAATGATGGACGCTAGGGCCTCTGTAGTTAATAATAATCTCAATGTCTTGATGAAAAACTTAACCGTTATGATGATAGGTTTAATGGTGCCGACCATGGTGGTCAGCATATTTTCAATGAATGTGCCTCTGCCTTTCCAGAAAGATATCCACGGTTTTATTATAGTGCTTGGTTTGTGCGCAGTCGCTTTAGGCGTTTTCACTTTATGGTGGAAAAACAAAAAGTGGTAAAAAAAAACAGTTAAGAGCTGAGGGTTTTAGAGTGGACTGGGCTATCGGAAGGACTGCTATGGACACAAGTTCTCGCATTCCTATCTTGCAGTGTGGACTGGGCTATCGGAAGGACTGCTTTGGACACCCATTAGTGTTCAAGTGGACTGGGCTAACAGAGGTTTGCGAAGCCTGTGGCGCCTATGGCGCCAGACACCTGGCAATTTCGCAAAGCGAAAGCTGGCTGAGTGGACTACACTATCGTGTCATGGTCGTTCGCACAAGCCTATGGCAGTGCCGCATCAGAGGCTATGCCTATCAAGCGGCGAAGCTTCCGACAAGGCTATGTCGGGTTCCCGCCCCAGGCGGGACACTTTATGGCCGTTCGGCACAAGGCTATGCCAGTGCCGCACTGCCCTCACGGGGTAGATTTCG
>Ga0180009_10007739_pt1 | contig 10881 bp, 7 predicted proteins | sample OS_PC_MetaG_FD_123537 | JGI IMG/M metagenome (GOLD analysis project Ga0180009, IMG submission 123537) | Groundwater microbial communities from the Aspo Hard Rock Laboratory (HRL) deep subsurface site, Sweden - OS_PC_MetaG | ecosystem: Environmental > Aquatic > Deep subsurface > Groundwater... | reverse complement strand
GTTTTCACGCTCTAGCGATTGCCGTTATACACATCTCTTTGAAACACGCTGTCGGCCGTCCAGCGCGACGGCAACATCACGCACTCGCCGGAACTTTGTAGGGTAACGCTGCGCGTACCATGGGGACCATGAGTTTACTCCATAATCTGATCAAGCTGGCGCTTCTTAAACTTCATCGAACCCGGCTTAAAACACTCATGACGACCGTAGAGGGCGGCTTGAAAAGTATCTCGGTGTCGCTGACGGACTTAGGGCGAGCACTTCCCGGGCCGGCCTATCACAAACACAAAATCAAGCGCATCGACCATCTCCTCGGCAATCCCACTTTCTCGAGCGCAAATGCTGTTTATCAACTGGTGGACGTCGTGTTATGCAAGCTGGCAGGTTGATTAAAGATACCGGTTGAGGCGACCATCGGCCAATTAGAAACCCTTAATCATCGGTTACGGGCACGCATCTGGCGTAAAACGCAACGCGCCGGTGTCAGCCGGTATTGACCGGAAAATATAGGCGTGGAATCGCATGCCAAGCAACTATCCTGTACTGACTTAACGTCTGTTTCGCCCTCATTTTTTGGGCTTTCAGGATTTAGGTGCTATATAATTTGTTCATAGCCAGACCCTATTAGAATCGAATTTTTAGGAGCGTTCTATTATGTGACTTCCCGTGGTGTCCGCCGTCAAAACATTTATACCTTTCGTATTTCAAATTTCGGCTGCGCCTAAGGATGCGCCGGGGGCTTGATCCCTCACCTAACGCTAGGTGACACTGCCATTAAGTTAAGGTCCTGGAGTTTTACTCCCCTCTTTGAAAAAGAGGGGCTGGGGGAGATTTTTCTAATAAATCCCCCTCAATCCCCCTTTTTCAAAGGGGGAAGAAGGCTTAACTTAATGGCAGTGAACGCTAGGTGAGGGACCAGCATGGATGCTGGCACAGAGCCTACCGGGATGTATTCACCCAGCACCTAAATTCCATAGCCCATTGGCTATGGTTTACTACCTTGGATAATTTAGGTGCTGGGTTCACGGCGTCCTTTGACGAGTACCCCGGCGCAGAATTTTGATCTGCGATGGATATATGAAGATGATGAAGACAGGGTTCAATATCTTGATGTTTTGAAGCGTGTTGTAGAGGATTTTAAGTGGGTTTGTCATGCTTATTATTTGATGACTAACCATTATCTATTCGGTTATAAAAACGCCTGGCGCCAATTTTTTGTCAACAGATAGCGGATTTTTTTTGAGCTACGTTTTACAACCGTCGGTAAAATTAGCAGGGCAGTTGGATCCGCGAAGCTATGAATGTTGACCTGCCCCTTATTCCGAAACCCAATGCTACAGACAGGCGATAGGCATGTTAAGATCTTTGAGCTCCGCTGCCGTAACAAAATTTTGCGCCCCAAAATTACGATCGAACATCGCGCCTCGTTCCATTTTGTTAGGTAGGCTAAATTCACTCATCCAAAATCGCCGTGTAGCCTTAGTACAAGCTCCTGCCGGCTTTGGAAAAAGTACATTACTAGCCCAATACTACGCTCAAATAAGAAGTCGTCCTCTTACGGAAACGATTTGGTTATCATTAGACGAAGATGACAATGACCCCAATAGGCTTTTCATTTCCCTAGTTTTGGCGATACGCAATATTCAGCTAACGTGGTCGGAAGAACCTCACATATTGGTTTCCCGCATGGACAATGCCCACGGGATTAGGGTCGCTGTCAATGGGCTAGTGAATGCGGTATCTACCTATCAAGGACAACATTTGGTACTGATTATGGACGACTTGCACCGTGTTAATGACACGGGTGCTTTGAATCTACTGGACAACCTAATCAATCAATTACCGGTTAACTGTACATTCATTATTGGTTCAAGAACTCCGCCGAATTTATCTTTGCCCCGTTGGCGAGCAAATGGAGAGCTGGGAGAATTATTGGCAACCGATCTGCAATTTGATGAGCTCGACGCGTTAGCTTTCGGTGCCTCATTATTTGGAAAACCAATTTCTGAAGAGTTAGCACGGCAGGCATTAAAACACACTAAAGGCTGGGCAGCTGGCCTTAATTTAGTGTTTTCCACAGCTTTTAATCAAGCCAAATTGGATTTCACTGTGAACAGAGCAAACCGACATCTGTTCGACTACTTTGCAGCGGAAGTATTGGCGGATTTGCCCTCAGAACTGCGTGAATTTTTATTACATTGCTCTATTCTCCCCGAACTCGACCCGCAACGATGTAAGGCTGTCACCGGCCTCAACGATACTCAATTTATACTGAATGAATTGTATCGGCGTAATTTGTTTTTGACTGCCTTAGATGACATGGCGCCTATCCTAAAGCTTCACGATCTTTTTCGTGATTACCTCAAATGCGAATTGGAGTTACGTTATCCAGGACTGAAGGAAGATCTGCATGCCAAAGCCGCAGTTGCCGAACCGGTTTTGCCCCTCGCCATCATGCACTGGCTTAAGGCAAAGCGATGGGATGAAGCCGTCACCTTGATTCAGAGCTGCTCGGCATCGTTGATGGCCGAAGGCGGTTATGCGTTACTGGAACGCTGGCTCAATCAGCTACCCGAACACATACAAAATGACCGGCCGGAAGTGGCGCAATTAAAAGGAATATGCAAGTGGGCGCGTTATGACTTTTTAGGTATGCGCGCGCCCTTGGAACTGGCCTGTGCGGGTTATCGACGCCAAGGCGATACGGCCAGTTTAGCGTACACATTATTTATGCTAAGCCGCAGCCTGCATTCCGTCGGCGATCTAAAAAGCTGTAGCCGAGTGTGGCAAGAGGTCAATACCCTCAAAACCGAATTAGACCTACAAATGTCCGCTGCTCTCCATTCAGTGGGCGCCTTGCAGGCTTTGGCGATCGGTTGGCCGACGCATGTGGCGCCGCACCTTGAAGCCATGGTAGCCGCCGCCGAACAAGACCTTGCCAACTTGTTTCCGGCCATCAGCGATGCCTTCAATAGTTTTTATTATGGCATGCCCAATACACTAAAGCCCTTACGCCATCTACGAATGTTATGCTCCGCTTGGTGCGAATGGCAAAACGTGCATTGGATGGTAGAAGCCATGGCCAATACCGCATGGCCGGAATTCTGGTACGGTGATTACACAACAACGATGCAGGCCATGGAAAGGCAATCTCGCTTCCAGCAACGGATGGCGGCAGTCCCCGCTCTTTGGTTGGATTTTCATCAGCTCAACAGTCGGGTATTAGCCGCAAAAGGCGATTTCGAACAGGCGGTAGCGGCAGAACACAGCAACCTGCAAATCGTGGGCTCCGACGAATTTGGCGCGACGGCACGGGCATGGCGCAGACCCATTTTATTCAATTTGGCCTGTGTCTATTGGATGGCGCAAAACCAACAAGGCTTAGCCGAATTGATGCCGCATATGCAGCTTAAACGGCAACCGGAAGAATGGCCTTTCGTTGCCACCGGTCTGGCATTAGTCAAAGGCCGGCATGCCTTATTGTCAGGAAATTTACCTGAAGCCGAAATAGAACTGGTGCGCGCACAAAAGCTTTACCGGCATTGGCGTTATCCGGGCTTCATCGGCAATCCGTCAATCAGCTTGGCCTATTTACGGGTCGTCCAAGGTCAACTGGAAACCGCCTGGACCGAATTCAAGCCAGTGCTTGAGGAAGCCATCAATGAAGATAGCATTGGCCCGTTGTTGATGGAGCCACGCCGGTTGCTCACCGAATTGTTCGCACTAATCCCGCCGGACGAGCAGGCACGTTACCTTGATATACAGCACAGACTCGAAGGCTGGCAGCAGACATCGCCGTCATACAGCGCCAACCTGAACGAAAAAACACCGCACAACTTATCTGAACGGGAACTGGAAGTGCTTGAACGGATAGCCGCCGGCGACTGCAACAAGCAAATTGCCAAAATTTTCAATCTAAGTCCCCACACCGTGAAACGCCACGTTTCCAATATCCTCAACAAACTAGACCTTTCAACCCGCGGGCAGGCTGCCGCCTGGTGGCGGGAACATATCGGCCGCACTGATTAACTCGGCACATCTTCTCCGTCGTCAACAGCACTAAATCGGGTCTAATGGCCCATTTTTTTTGTGGTGTATGGCTCTTTTGGGCCATGTCTCATCTAACTTTCAAGCTTAGACTCAACATACGGTCGGTTAGAGCTCTGGAAAATTTATTCATTCACACGTTAATAATCTGAAACATTAATTAGAAAAAGACATACGTTTTTAATTTTTTGCCACCTAAAAGGCCTAAGAAAAACTTCATCGGATTGTTGTGGCATTAAATGGAATACAAGCTGATGTGTCTCAAACGTTTACACAGCATAAGCTTGAACGCGCCGTTAAGGAAATAGTTCAAGCGTATTAACTCTAAATACACGTTAACTTTTGGAAAGGCTTAATAATATGTTTACGTTAAGAAATCTATTATTTGTATTACTTTCAGTGGGTTCAATCAGTGCAAACTCCGCAATCATTGATATTAACTTAAACACTTTTTACCAAGACCCAAGCGTTCAAGTTAATTTCAATGGCACGATAGCTGATTTACAAGAAGATCCTAGTCTTTCTACCGTTCTTTTATCAATCGATCCCTTTTTTGGAGATCCTGGAATTTCTGTCCCTGCAAACACATCCACAATAAATTTCACGTATGATTTTTTTGTATCAACTAATAATGTGTAAGTATTCAGACCCCGTTGGCAAATTACCGCAATTCAGGCGTAATTGTTGGCCTCCCCCTTTGAAAAAGGGGGATTGAGGAAGATTTATTTAAAAAATCTCCCCTAGCCCCTCTTTTTCAAAGAGGGGGGACTGAATACTTACGATTAACTTAATATTCTCAAAGGTGAAGCAATATCTGGTATTGACGATCAAGATGTAGAAATAACAATATTTGAAACATTAATGTCTAATTGGGGTATACGTGGAATGCCAGGAGATGAGCTTGCATTAAATTACAAAGTTAAAGTTTAAATAATATAACAATACAAATTAACTCGGACATTTTGTTACGCCGCGCTTCACAAAAATTCCGGTTATTTGCGGCGTTAGTATTCTGCATCGTATGGGAATGTCAACTTCGTTGATCATCATGGAATAAAAAAAATATCCAGTTTTCAGGAAAGCTTTTCTCTCCCGGCAATCACATTGGAAAAGAAGCAGCTTAAAGCGGGTATTTTATTCGCAATGTTAAAACAACAATAAACCGAGGTGGATATATGAATACAAAATCTGTATTAGTAATACTTTTAACAAGTCTTTATTTAACTGGCTGCTGCGTTACTACATCACCCCGTCTTGAAAGAGATACATTTGAATCATGTGATGATCTAAAAAAAAGCGATTTAAAATATGATCCAAAAACAGCGTTCTTAACAAGTGACTGTAAAGGTTATGAGATTAATGAAGTCGAAGGAGTATTAGATGAATTGTTTGAAACTGAAAAGCCCTTAATTTTATTTGTACATGGAAGAGGTAAAGAACCTTAAAAAAGTTTAAAGGGAGGCCTTGTTGTAACTGGACTTGCAGTACATAAACTTGAAAGTCAATATGATGCTAAGGTATTAATGTTTAGTTGGGACTCTGAAAGAGGTGGTTGGGGACTTTTTGATATTGATGATCGTGAAAGACCGCTGGAAAATATTCCCGAAGCTACTAGGAAATTAAATGAGCTTCTAACAAGAATAAAACAATATCGTGCAAATAAAAACTCGAAAAAACCATTTGTATTATTGGCTCACAGTATGGGAACTATAGTTTTACAAAAATTAGTTGAGAATGAGGAACTGAAAAGTTGGCCTAGCACTGAGGGGGCAATTTTTTCTAATGTTGTTATAAGTAGTTCAGATGCTAATAACCTTGGACATGAGGAATGGGTTCAACAAATTGCTGCAACTGAAAGAACTTATGTAACCTTTAATAATGATGATGGTACTCTAAAAAATTCCACTGAAGCACGACCAGAAGGTGCCGTAGCTCTTGGTCTTAACCCAGGAAATAAATTTGCAAACGATGCTAACTACATTAATTTAACTGGGTTAGGAATGTCGATTAGTGACCAGAATGAAGAAGACAATGATCATCATGAAATGTTTAATAAATGTTCAATGTTTAATCAGGTGAATATGTGTCAATTTTATGATTCAGCTTTAAAAGGTAATGAACCAACATTAAACTCAAATATTGCTGAAAAAAATGGGTGGGTTTATAGCCTGAAACAGAAAATTGACAAGAATGATGCATGCTTTACAAATAAATGTGACTTCAAAAAATCACAATAGTTTTAGATGCTAACAATCGCATTCACTCAGGCCGTCAAAAGCGCTGCTTCGCTCTGTTTTTGACGATTCATGATGCGAAGCTTTCTCAGGGTGCTCCGCTGCGCTACGCACCCTGAGAATGGCCGAGTTGACTGGAAACCTGTCGAACGAATGGCCCTCAGTCCGCTTCGCTCCCTGAGAACCAATCGTTCGACAGGACGACTTATGCCTGATAACCCGATACTCCGTATCCATTATCAAGCATGGATCGGGGTCTTTTATTTTGCAAACGCTGAAAATCTTGGAAACGGAGCGCCAGCGAAGTGAAGATTTTTAGTCCCCGATAGCCGAAGCGCCGGGTGTTTTGCCGGAGTCTGCGCGAATAGCGCGGGCGGAGGCAAAATACAAGACATCGCGACACGGCGTAAAGCCATTTGTGGGAGTGCTACGGAGCCGCATCGAGTTTAAGGTGATGTGGCGTAGTGGCACGGACGCAGGGCGAATCGGGGCCGCCGAAGGCAATAATCGCCAAGTCATTTTTCGCTGCTGAAATCGGACGGACCACATTTCAGCTTTCGCGAAAAATCTTGGCGCGCTTGAGCCATCATTGACACGACAGAGGTCACCCATTAGTCTGTCGTAGTTAATAAGCCAAAACAATCCCTCAAGCAAATTTTGGCTTGTTGAATTCACCGTCTTTGTGAGCCAATGTCTTCAACCGATTACCGGTTTAGTCGTGGTTTCGACTGGCTAATGGGTGAATCGTATCGTTCGCTATTGGCTTAGCGGCTCATCTGAATCAGCTCTATATCCTTTTTCAGCAATTCATTCACGAATGTGGAGAGATCGACGCCTTTGGCATTGGCTAACGCTGCGAGGGTGTTTTGCACGCTGGTCTCCGGGTGAATCGGCTGTTGCAGTTGCGCGTTTTTACGGTATAAGCTTTCGAGTGTGCCTCCGGAAAAGTCGATTTCCTTCGGCTTGTCGTCGTGTATCTGTGTTGACATCATTTTCTCCTTATCTGGGTTCGTTCTCATATTGTTGATGTTTCCAGCGAGTTGCTTCAATTGCCGAGATCAGACGGATTTTTGCCGTAGATGTCTATCATTCGATAGGGTATGGGTCCCGCCAATATTAACTCAAGCCTATATGGTTAATCTGGGTAGGGTTTCGGACCTTAGGCACACGTAGCGTACCCTACAATTTATGTATAACAATGAGCACAGAGCTTGGGAATGCAGCCTGAGATGCTTTAGCGTCTCGTAACGCTGGAGCGGTACTCAGGCATTCCCACGCAGAGCACTCATCGTTATACATAAGTCAAGAATTACCGTTTTGCAATCTTAGCCAATGAGGCCTCGATACCATTTTTTGTCGCCCAACGTTCCCGACTTCGAAATTGCGATCTGGGGATCGCTCCCACAGAGCACATCCGGCCCCTTGTGGGAGCGACGCCTTCGTCGTCCCTCACCTAATGCTAGGTGAGGGAAAGCCACTGATGTTCAATATCCGCAGATTTATCAAACAGCACCGCTTCCAAGTATACGGCGACCTCTGTTTAGCAAATTTACCGATACTTGTGTATAACGGCGAGCGCAGAGCATGGGAACGAGAATGCCTTGGGACTGAATACATATACAGGCGCAGTTCAAAAACGCAGAATAGTTTTCTTATTTGTTGTTCACAGACTATCCTATGCGACGAAAAACTGTGTAATATGCCGGCTTGAATATAATTAATAAAATTGACGATGAACATGAGGATAATTAGCGTTTCATGAAAATTGCATTGCTTTCCAGAAATCCTAAGTTGTATTCCACGCGGAGACTGATAGAAGCGGCGGAAGCAAGGGGCCATCAAATTGAAGTTATTGACGTGTTGCGCTGTTATATGGAAATTACGTCGACAAAACCGGGCATTCATTATAAAGGTACGGTATTGGAGGGATTCGATGCGGTGATTCCTAGAATCGGCGCGTCGGTAACATTTTATGGTACAGCGGTGCTTCGTCAGTTTGAAATGATGGGGACTTATCCGCTCAATGAATCGGTTGCGATTTCAAGGTCTAGGGACAAGCTGCGTTCATTGCAATTATTATCCCGCAAAGGTATCGGTTTGCCGGTGACCGGTTTTGCACATAAACCGGACGATATCGAAGATTTGATCAAAATGGTCGGCGGGGCTCCGGTCGTTATTAAGCTTCTCGAAGGGACTCAGGGCATTGGCGTCGTATTGGCCGAAACGAAAAAAGCGGCGGAAAGCGTTATCGAAGCTTTTATGGGCTTGAAAGCCGATATTTTGGTTCAGGAGTTCATCAAGGAAGCTGCCGGCGCCGATATCCGTTGTTTCGTAATCGGCGATAAAGTCGTAGCGACGATGAAACGACAAGGTGGCGAGGGCGAGTTTCGTTCGAATCTACATCGAGGCGGGACTTCATCGTTAGTTCGAATTACGCCGGAAGAGCGCTCGATCGCGGTTCGCGCGGCCAAGACGATGGGATTGAATGTCGCGGGCGTCGATATGTTGCGTTCGAATCATGGACCTGTCGTGATGGAAGTTAACTCCTCGCCGGGGTTGGAAGGCATCGAAACGGCAACAGGCAAAGACATTGCAGGCATGATTATCAGTTTTATCGAAAAGGATAGCCTCGGCAAATCCACTCGGACCAAAGGTAAGGGCTGACATGGCGGAATTGTTCATCGGCGGTCAGAAAATTAAAGCCGGCGAACGCAGAACGCTGGATATACCGCTGCCGAATCTTTATACACATACCGTTGTTCCCATGACGGTACATGTGATTAACGGCCGGCAAAGCGGTCCAAAGATTTTTGTTTGCGCGGCGATACACGGCGACGAGATCAATGGCATCGAAATCATTCGCCGTTTGTTGCAATCGCCGGCGTTGCGGAGTATCAAAGGCACTTTGATTGCGGTGCCGATCGTCAATATCTATGGCTTTGTTCGGCACTCGCGCTATTTACCCGACCGCCGCGACTTGAATCGAGTTTTTCCCGGATCCGATAAAGGCTCCTTGGCCGGTAGGTTGGCATCGCTTTTTTTTTCATGAAATTGTCGAGCAATGCACGCATGGTATCGATTTGCATACCGGAGCAATTCATCGCGATAATTTACCGCAAATTCGTGCCGATTTGAATGAAGGCGAAGAGACCGAGACTTTAGCGAGGGCATTTGCCGCTCCGGTTATTTTAAATTCGGATGTGCGGGATGGTTCGTTACGGGCTATCGCCGCGGAACATAAAATTCCATTATTGGTATACGAAGCCGGCGAAGCCTTACGCTATGACGAACTGTCGATCAGAATCGGGCTGCGCGGCATCATCCGCGTAATGAGGCAATTAGGCATGATTCGCCAAGAAACAGCCAAGCGAAAAAGCAGACTTCCGGAACCTGTCATTGCGCGTTCGAGCTATTGGGCTAGATCTTCTAAAAGCGGCTTGTTAAGGGCGATGGTCTCGTTGGGTGCTAAAGTCAATAAAGGCGAAACGCTCGGTGCGGTTAGCGATCCGTTTTATCTTGAAGACGATAATATTACCGCTCAAAATTCCGGCATTATTATCGGCAAGACTAATCTGCCGATTGTTACCGAAGGCGAAGCGTTGTTTCATATAGCCAGATTCGGTAAAGCCGACAATGCCGCCGACGTCGTTGAGCAATATCAGCATGAATTCGATCCGATGAATGAAGCTTATGAGTGGTCTGAAGCTCCGATTGTTTAAATTTGGAAAATGTCATAATTAAGAAGATCGATTTTAGCGCTTTGATGAAACAAGCTAAGTTGATCAACAAGGGGGGTATTTCAAGTGATACCAATATATTATTGTATTACAACCATTTCTTTCGCCGGAAGAAAATCAACAAGCCAACTGCTGTAGCGATGCTAATCGACCAGAATACCGGATAAGACCATGCCCACTTTAGTTCCGGCATGTAGTCGAAATTCATGCCGTAAACGCCGGCCAGAAAGGTTAGCGGTATAAAAATCGTCGCAAAAACGGTCAATACTTTCATGACTTCATTCATTTTATTGCTGAGACTGGACAAATAGATTTCCAGCAATCCGGCGATCAAATCCCGGTAAGTGTCCAGTCCCTCGGCGACGCGAATCGTATGGTCGTAAACGTCGCGCAGATATACCTTGGTCGTATCGCGTATTAGGTCGGATTCCGAACGAAGTAGGCCGTTCAAAACCTCTCTAAGCGGTGAAACCGCTCGTCGAACGAAAATCATGCCTCGTTTCAACTTTTGAATCGTATTCAGCATATCGGGCGAGGGCGAAAGAAGCAATTGATCTTCGAGGTCTTCGACAATTTCATCCAGGCTGTCTTCGATCAAAAAATAGTGATCCACGACCAAGTCGATGATGCTGTAACTCAAATAATCCGCCCCCTGACTACGAAACCTTCCCCGGCTGTTTTGTATTCTGCGGATTATCGGGTGTAACAGATCCGACTCCGATTCTTCAAAGGTCAAGATAAAATGTAACTACTCGCGCCCTATAGCCGCGTTCCCAGCAAGAGCCATTTGAATCGCGATGAGCGGATTATAGCCCCGATTAGCCATGGTTTGCAGATAGCTGGATATTCGACAATAAGCATGG
>Ga0180009_10007738_pt1 | contig 10883 bp, 6 predicted proteins | sample OS_PC_MetaG_FD_123537 | JGI IMG/M metagenome (GOLD analysis project Ga0180009, IMG submission 123537) | Groundwater microbial communities from the Aspo Hard Rock Laboratory (HRL) deep subsurface site, Sweden - OS_PC_MetaG | ecosystem: Environmental > Aquatic > Deep subsurface > Groundwater... | reverse complement strand
CAGCCCTTGCAGCCCTTGCAGCCCTTGCAGCCCTTGCAGCCCTTGCAGCCCTTGCAGCCCTCGCAGCCCTTGTGCCCCTTGGACGTGCGGACCTTCTTCCATTGGTCGGCGGTCAAGATCTTCTGGATGGCCAGCTTGAGGGCCAGCTTACCCAGGAGCCCCGCCCGGACCTGGTTCCACAGGGCCTGACCCTGGGTCCCGAGCTTGGCCTGGTCGGGCTGGTCGGCGAGCCACTCGAGCTTGAGCTGCAGGTAGGCGCGCTTGGCGGTCAGCCGCCCCGGGCCCATCTTCATCATCGTCCCCATGAACAGCGCCTTGAGTCTGGCGCGCTGGTCCGCGGTGATGCCCAGCACTTCGGCGTGCCACATGAGCTTCATGGGGCACAGCAGCTTGGGCGCGCCCATCTTCATGACCTTCTTCATCATGCAGCCCTTGCCACAGCCCCCGCGGCGGCCCTTGCCCGCGTGGTGTTTGCGTTTGCATTCGGCCGTACAGGGGCCCTTGCAGCCGCAGGGCTTCTTGCCGTGGAACCCGCGCTTGCCGTGGAACCCGCGCTTGCCGTGGAACCCGCGCTTGTCGTGGAACCCGCGCTTGCCGTGGAACCCGCGCTTGCCGTGGAACCCACCCTTGCCGCCCATCACGCGGACCTTCATCCACTGTTCGGCCGTGAGCAGCTTCTGCACCTGGATACTGGCCATCATCTTGGCCTTGATCTTCTTTTCCACCAGGGACAGCAACGTCGCCGCGAGCTGCTCGATCTTCGCCGCGTCGGGCTGGTCCTTGAGCCACTCGCCCTTCAGCGCCACGACGGTCTGCTTGACCTTGAGCTGCATGTCGGTCCTGCCCGCGCGGAAGGCCTTCATGACGTCGTCGATCTTGGTGAGCTGATCCGCCGAGAGGCCGAGCATCTTGGCGTGGCGCCGCAGCTTCTTGGCGCACAGCATCTTGGGCGCGCCCATGCCCTTGATCTTCTTCATCATCTTGTAGCGCTTGGCGCCCTTTTGCCCACAGCCCGCCTTACCCTTACAGCCGCCCTTGCGACCGTGGTAGCCGCCCTTGCAATCCTCCGTGCAGGGTCCCTTGTGCCCGCAAGGCGAGGCCTGGTTTCCGGCGTGGTTCACATGAGCTAGCTTGCAGGGGCAGCCGGCGGCCAGCAGTCCCAAAGTGCCCACGAAAGCCAGTGGCAACATCAATCGAGATACGTTCCGCATGCTGGTTTCCTCCTGAAAATTACTGCCCACAGTGAGGGGCGAAAGTGCATTCTTGGGGTCAAAGTATAGTTAGTCAAGGGAAATGGAGGAACGGGGCCAGCCCTAGCCTCCCGGGTGTCCGTCAACCCGGGGAAGTGCAATCTGCCATCTGGGGTGACAACAGGTTCCGGGTGTGGCACTTGTTCTACACTCTCACGAATGGACTGGACCGGGTCTGAGACCGCCTCGGATACAAAGACACATGGAACGCCCCCAAGATCCGCACGAACCACGTGGGCTGCTCGATCCGAGCGAACCGGGTGATCCGAGCCTCGCCGCGGACGTGCACCAGCTCGTGATCGAACCGGGCGGGCCGCTGCCGCCGGTGCCGCGTTCGCCGCTTTTGGACTACGCCCTCTTCCTGTGCTTTTTGGCGCCCTTCATCGGCTGGCAGACAGGGCACCTGATCTGGGGCGTCGTGGCCATGCCAATCTTGTTCGTGCTGCTGGCGTACTTCGGCGGGCGTCACCTGCTCGGCCGCATCCACCGTGTCTGTGCCCAGCTCGTCGCCGAGGGACGCCCCTTGGACGTCGTACCCTTTTTGTACCAGTGCCACGCGGCCAACCCGAAGAACCCGGCGATCCTTGCGCTGCTGGATAGAGCAGCCCACGAGCTGGTGACCGCCCGCGGGCTTGCCGAAGCGTCCCAGGATGCGGCGCCAACGGCGGGTGTGGGCGGCCCCCCCGGCACTACCTACGAGCTGCTCGCCGCCGACACGGGCCCGGACTTGCCCCCGGCGCCGGTGGACAAGGTCGCATCCGGCGCGGCCCTGGCCGTCTGGATCCTGGCCTCCTTCGCGTTCGTTCCGTTCCTCGGGGTGTTGCCCGCGGTGGCCCTGGTGGTGCTCGGGATCCTGCTGCTGGCGAGCCCCACCCGGCTCCTGGATCGCAAGGTGGGTGTCGCGGCGCTGGTCATCGCGGCGCTTTCGATTGGCGTGGCGGTGGTGACCCTGGTGCAGGCGGTGGGCGAACATTTTACCGCGCCGCCGGATCTATCTCTCACGGTCAAATCGGTCCCGTGGACGGTCACGGCCGTGTCCCTGGTGGTCCTCATCGCCTCCATTGTGTTGCACGAATGCGCCCACGGGCTGGCCGCCTGGTGGGCCGGAGACACCACCGCCCGGGACGAGGGACGGCTCACCCTCAACCCGCTGCCCCACGTGGACCTGTTCGGCAGCATCATCTTGCCGGCCATCATGGCCTTTGTCCCCGGAGGGCTCATCTTCGGCTGGGCCAAGCCGGTTCCCGTGGACCCCCAGCGCTACCGCCGCGCGCGCCTGGGCAACATCGGCGTCTCCCTGGCGGGAGTGAGCGTCAACATGTTCCTCGCCGCGCTGTGCGCCGCGGCCCTGGTGGCCTTGGGCGTCGGCCTGCGGGCAGCCTACCCGAGCCTCACGGTGGACGGCTTCGGCCAGCCTTTCCAAGCCACCCACTTCTCGGGCATCCCCATGCCCGGCTTCTTCGCCCTGGCCGTCGACGCGCTCAAAGCGGGAGTCCTCATCAATGCCCTGCTGGCCAACCTGAACGCGCTGCCCATTCCCCCCCTGGACGGCTTCCACGTCCTGCTGTCCATCCTGCCCGAAAGCTGGGCCGCCAAGCTGGGCAAGATCAACGCCTACGGCTTCATGATCTTCCTGGCGCTGCTCTTTTTCCGGGTGATCGACTACCTCCTCCTCCCGGGCCTGCTCGTGGCGATCGCCCTGATCGGCTTCGCCGCGTCCGCCAGCGCCATGTGGTAGCCCTCGGCTGGGGAGGGCCGGCCGTTGGCCTCCACCGTCAACATGGTTGACGCCGCGCTCTTCCCGCCGCAGGCTTGGTTGTCAGCCCATTCGTTGTGGGGGCGTGATTCCGGCCATTTGCGAGCGTGCAGCTCTGGCCTTGAAATTGCACAGGGTGATGGCTGCCCAGGAGGACCCCATGCGCGCGCGCATTCTCCCGCTCATCACCGCGGTGGTGCACCTGTCCGGGTGTATCGCCCCGGCTCAGAGCCCCGTCGACGTCGACGCCTTCGTGCCGCCCTCGGGCACGACGCTGACCAAAGGGATTCGAAGTGTGGATCTGCTCGTGGTAGTCGACAACTCCGGCGGCATGGGCGCGGAGCAACAGGGGCTTCGGGCAGAATTCCCCGCGCTCCTCGCCGCGCTGAGGCGCCTCCCCGAGGGGTTTCCCGATCTGCACCTCGGGGTGACTACCACCGACCTGGGCACGGGCAGGTTTCCGATCCCGCATTGCGAGGAACCCGGCGGGGACGCCGGCCTGTTGGTCACGGGCAGTTGCTCCAATCCGATGGGCGGGAGCCCCTATCTCATCGACGTGCAAGCGCGCGGCTGTGAGATCACGCGGGAGGTCGGCAGCAACCACTGCGTCTCCCACGGCTGTGGCCCGCAACATTGTGAGCACGAGCCGACGTCGTTTTTTGTACAGGACGCTGTCACCGGTTGTCCGCGGTGTCGAAACTATGACACACAAACCCTGGCGGACGCCTTCTCCTGCCTGGCCGACGTGGGCGAGGACGGATACGGCTTCGAGCAGCCACTCGAGGCCATGTTCAAGGCCCTGGATGATCAGAGCGGGGCCAACGCGGGATTTGTACGGCCTGACGCCAGCCTGACAGTGCTCCTGCTGGTGGATGAGGACGACTGCTCTGCGTCGAATCCGGAGCTGTACAACGATACACAGACCGACATGAGCTCCCCCCTGGGCCCGCTGCAATCCTATCGCTGCTTCGAATTCGGTGTCACCTGTGACATCAACGATCGCACCCATGTGGGGACACGCCACAACTGCGTGCCCCGGGAGGACAACGCCGCCCTGCTCGTTTCTCTGGATCGATATGAGCAGGACCTGCGAGCGCTCAAGGAGCCACGCATGCTCTTTGTCGCGGCCATCGCCGGTCCGGTGACGGACAGCGCCAACGGTGTCGGCTTCGACGTCGAGGTCGTGCGGGACAGCCAGGACCATCCCGTGCTCGGCAATGCTTGCTCGGGCCCCGGGGAGGATGGCGCCACCGCGGGGATCCGCATCCACAGCTTCGTGAGCAGATTCCAGACGCCCGATGACCTCGCGAGCTGGGCGTTTTCGTCAAGCTGCGCCAACAGCTTCGTGCCGCCCCTGGCGGCGCTGGGCGGTCGCCTCGCCGAGGAGGCCACCATCGGCTGCGTCGGCGCCCCTCTGGCGGGCTGCGTCGACCCGGGCGTGGTGTCGGGCACACCCCAGGCGCCCCAGCGCTGTGAAACCAACAGCCGATGCCAGCCCCGGTGTGTGGTGACGCGCATCCACGGCGGCGGCCTGATCGAAACCACCTACGAAGCCGCGCCGCCCTGTCTGGAGGTCTGCGTCGACGGGCCGTGTCCAGGCAACGCGGACACCACTCTGGCTTACGCCGCAGGTCATCCCCAACCGCTGGATCCCTCGCTGCCGGTGAGCGCCTGCTGGCACATCGAATACAACCCCCTGTGCGCAAGATCCAACGGCGCGCGACTCCTGCTGGCCCGCCAAAGCGGGGGCACACACGTCGCCGTATCCTGTGATCACATCCCCCGGCGCGAAGAAAACTGCGCCGATGCTGCCGACAACGACGAGGACTGCCTGGTGGATCTCGAAGATCCGGACTGTGAATGAGGCTTTGGGGCGTCGCGAATCGGGATGTTCCTGCGCAGATAGTCTTCAGCCCAATTTCCAACTCTCTGTGTAGGGCATTGGATTTGGCTCGCCCGGGAGCTCGAGTGATCCACGACAGATGCGCACCGAGAGCAATTGTCACGAAGAATTCGAAAATTCGAATACCGTCCCCGTTGCTGGCCGCCCTTGCTCGTTGCGTAGAGCGGCAACAACCCATGGACTTCATCTTCAAGTGGGGCAGTTGTTGCCGGTTTGACGGGCGAAATGGCAACAACTGGGGGACTTGGCTGGGCCAAGTGTCGCCAAGGTTGCCGTTCGGGCCCAGAAAGCGGCAACAACCCACGGACTTCAGTTTCAAGTGGGGCGGTTGTTGCCGGTACTGAGATTCGCCGACGAGACGTGTCGCGGCGCCCCAGAACGCGAAATCCCGCGAAACCGGGATCCGGCCCTGGGCACCCCACGGGATCTGCACCCTCGCTTCCATGGGGCTGGAAAAGGCGGGCGGATGGGACTATGGTGCGCGGTCGTGGAGCCGTGTGCTCCCGCTGGAGGTCGCCATGGGTCTCACTGATATTCCTGACAGCCCCGCGGATCTGGACCGGTACGAGGTCGAGCATCTGTTTCACTCCTGGTCCTATCAGCCGAGCGTGGCGCCGCCGCGGGTGGTGTCGGCCAAGGGCGTGCGGTTTACGACCGAGGATGGGCGCGAGCGGCTGGACTTCAGCTCGTGTTTTGTGAGCCACAACCTGGGGCATCAGGATCCGCGGGTGGTGGCGGCCATTCAGCAGCAGGCCGGGGAGCTGGCTTCCTTTGCGCCGGCCATGTCCACGCGGCCCCGGGCGGTGTTGGCGCGGATGTTGGCGCAGGTGACGCCGGGGGACCTGGAGCGGTCGTTCATTACCCTGGGCGGGGCCGAGGCCAACGAGGCGGCCATCAAGATCGCCCACCAGTTCACGGGGCGGCGGAAGATTCTGTCGCGGTATCGCACGTACCATGGGGGCAGCGCGGCGGCCATGAGCCTGTCGGCGGGGGACGCGCGGAGCTGGGCGCAGGTGCTGGGGGGGACCGAGCTGGTGCGCGTCCCGCAGCCCTACTGCTATCGCTGCGCGTTGGGGCAGGAGTATCCGGGCTGCGATCTGGCCTGCGTGAAGTACGTGGACGAGGTGCTGGAGCTCGAGGGCAGCGGCGAGCTGGTGGCGGCGATTATCCTGGAGCCGGTGGTGGGGGCCAACGGCATCATCGTGCCGCCGCCGGAGTACATGCCGGCCCTGCGGCGCATCTGCGACAAACACGGGGTGCTGCTCATTGCCGACGAGGTGATGACGGGCTTCGGGCGCACGGGCAAGTGGTTCGCCATGGACCACTGGGACGTGGTGCCCGACATCATGACCCTGGCCAAGGGGCTCACGGGGGCCTATGTGCCGCTCGGGGCCACGGTGGTTCGCAAGCACATCGGGGACCACTTCAAAGAGCATTTTTTCAGCCACGGGGCGACGTATGCCGGCCATGCCCTGGGCTGCGCCACGGCCAACGCGGTGATTCCGATCTATGAACAGGACGGGCTCATCGATAACTCTGCGGTACAGGGGGCGTACCTGCTCGAGCGCGCCCGGGAGCTCGCCGAGCGCCATCCCAGCGTGGGCGATGTGCGCGGGCTGGGGCTCTTTGTGGGGCTGGAGCTGGTGAAGAACAAAAAGCACAAGGTGCCGCTGACGACCACCGACGCCAAGATCCGGCCGGGAGCCAATCCCAAGCTGGCGGTGGGCAAGCGCTTGTTCGAGCTGGGCATGATCGCCATGGCCGCCAATCCGAGCAACGTCCTGGCCCTGGCGCCGCCGCTCATCGTCACCAAAGACGAGATCGACGAGGGCATTGCCATGCTGGACCAGGCCCTCTGCGTGGCCGACGACTTCGTGGATGAGTAGGTTTCACCCAAAGCCGTCAGCGCATTTCCCTTGGCAGAATCCCGCAGATTGACGTAAAAATCCTGGCCATGTCCAGACGTATGTTGATGCTGCTGTGCTTGGTCCCCATGCTCGGGTGCTCCGCGCCCCAGCTCGATCGCTCCCGACCGAAAAAATTGAACGCTGGCGCCGATCACAACGCGTCGCCGGCGGGACCCGCGGGACCGGCGGTCCAGGGTGTGTGGCCCAAGAAGTTCCCCTTCCGGGTGCTGTACCTGGTCCGTCACTCGAACACGGTTTTTAACCGCTACTCGCAGATCGGCGGGCAGATCAAATACGATCCGCTGGACTCTCTGGGCTTCAAGGAGCGGGTGGGGATCTTCCTGCTGCTGCGCAACGAGCCCATCCGGGCGATCTACACGTCCATGCAGCGGCGGAGCGAGATGACCGCCGCGCCCCTGGCCGCGCACCTGAAGTTAAAAATTATCAAGACCCCGGGGCTCAACGAGTTCTCAGGCGGCGTCAGCGAGGGCATTTGTTACAGCCTCATGGGCAAGGCGCAAACCACCGACGAGGGCGTCGCCTGCGACCAGACCTCCGATGATCCGCTCGTGAAACGCGCCGAGGAGTTTCTGAAAAAGGAGAACAAGCGGCGCTTCAAGGTGGGCATCAACTATCGTTGGCCCGGGGGCGGCGAGTCCATCGTGGATGTGGACAAGCGGCTGGACAAGTGGCTGCGCACGATCCCCCCGGCACTCGAGGACCAGACGGTGGCTTTTTTCGGGCACAGCGGCACCAACCGGTTCCTCCTGGCCAAGCTCATGGGCTGGGATTTACTGTCCGCCGCGAGGGTGCGCCAGGGCCACACCCAGATCTGGCGCATTGAGCGCAAAGGCGCGGGAACGCTCGAGCTGCGCATGTACCTGGGGGGCAAGTGGGTGGACTGCCCCGGGCCGCCGATTCTGCACAAGGGACTGCCCTGTCTGCGCAAATACGGGCGCACAAAGCCCAAGCCGGCGCCGGCCAAGACGGAGGTCAGGGACCTCGACCAGCCCGCCAAGCCCGCCAAGCCCGTCCAGCCCGCTCAGGACGGCAAGAATCCTCCATCCAAGGGCGGCATGTTGGGGAAAAAACCCTACAAGTAGAGCCGCTGCACGCGACCGCGGGATTGGGCCTCGGCCACCAGGCGCTCCTGGAAGGCGAGCATGGTCTTTTTTGTGGGGGCGTCCGCGTGGTCGTGTCCGAGCAGGTGGAGCAGGCCGTGGGCCAGGAGGGTCACGAGATCCTGCTCAAACTGCTGGGGCGTCGGGGAGCGGCGGCGGACCTGCTCGAGTGAGATCACCAGGTCCCCGAGCACCCGCTCCGGCTCGTCCTTTGCCGCATCAGGCGGGCTTGCCGTCCAGGCGGCGAGCAGCTCCGGCGTGGCCTGGGGGAACGAGAGCACGTCCGTGCTGCCCTTTTTTTTGCGCCAGGTCTCGTTGAGGCGAGCCACGGTGGCGTCGCCGGCGAGCAGCACCGACAGCTCCGCGCCGCTCTGGCCCAAGGCGGTTAGCATCCGCTGACACCGACGTTGCAACCGGCGGTGGAGGGAGCGATCAACCTCCCTGCGGACGTCCGGCTCGACGCGCAGCGCGATGGTGGAGCGGGCCGTCATCCCTTGAGCACGACCTTGTACACTTCGGCCTCCACGAAGACCTTGTACAGGTCAGCGTCGCACTTGCCGTCGTTGACCTCCCACTGCAGGATCTGCAGGGCCTTCTCCACGGGTACGGCCTTTTTATACGGCCGGTCGCTCGCGGTGAGGGCGTCGAAGATGTCGCTGATGGTCATCATGCGCGACTGAATGGGGATCTTTTCGGCCGGGATGCCGCGCGGGTAGCCCTTGCCGTCCAGCTTCTCGTGGTGCTTCCAGGCGATGCCGGGCACGTCCTGCAGCGCCCGCGTCCAGGGGATGAGCTTCAGAAACTCGTAGGTGTGGGTCACGTGGCTGTTGATCTGCTCGCGCTCCGCGTCGGTCAGGCTGCCCCGCGGGATCTTGAGCGCCTGCACCTCGGCGGGCGTGATCCAGGGCATGACCTTCCCCTCCCAATTCGCGTACTGCAACCGGGCGATTTCGTCCAGGGCTTCGAAGCCGGAGGAGTCGAGCACCGTGGGCTCGTTCACCTTGAGGAGGAACTCCTCGACGTCCTGCACCTTGGCGAGCTGTCCGGCGAGCTCCTCATCCATGGACTGGATCTTCGCCAAGGCCTCGGCCCGGTCCATGTTGAGCAGGGTCGCCACCTGGGCCGCCAGGATCTCGGACTCCTTGGCCTTGCGGATGTATTCGAAGCGCTGCAGGATCAGATCCCGCTGGGGGTGGTACAGCTTCTTGGCCTTGACCAGCACCTCTTCGCGCACGCCGACCTTCCCGAAGTCGTGCAACAGCGAGGCGTACTCCACCTCCTTGAGCTGCGCCCGGCTGAACTTCACGTCGGCGAACAGGCCGCTGTCCACGCGATCGACCTGGCGGCCGAGGTTCACCGTGAGCTCCGCCACCCGCGTGGAGTGACCCGAGGTGGTGGGATCCCGGGACTCGATGGCGCGCACCGAGGCTTTGACGAAGCCGTCAAAGAGGTTCTGCACCTCCCGGTACAACAGCGCGTTCTCCAGCGAGACGCCCGCCTGGGAGGCCAGGCTCATGGCCAGATCCTCGGAGCGCTTGTCAAAGGGGATGACCCGATCCTCGAAGTCCTGCTTGGTATTGAGCCGCTCCTTGGGCTTGCGCTTTTTGTTGATGAGCTGGATCACCCCGATGACGTAATCCCGCTGGTTGATCATCGGCACCGTGAGCATGGAGTGGGACTCGTAGCCCATCTTCTCGTCCCAGGAGCTGTCGTGGGTGACCCCCCAGGGGTTGTCCGGCTGCAGCCGGTACAGGTCCGGGATGTTGATGGACTCCTTGCGGAGCACCGCGTTGCCCACGATGGACTTGTCCGAGACGGGAATGGTGAACTCGGTGAAATCAGCCTTTACAGACTCGTTGTGCGTGATCTTGAAGCGCAGGTTCGGGGGCGCCTCGGGATCGTCGGTCTCCTCCATGACGTAGACCGAGCCCGCGTCAGCGCCGGTGATATAGCGCGTTTTTTGGAGGATGAGGTCCAGCAGGCGGTCCCGGTCGCGTTCGGAGCTGATGGCCCGCGAGATGGACATGAGCTCTTCGAGCTCGTACTTGAGGCGGTTGGCCCAGAAGTGGTCCTTGGCGGTGGTGGCGTCCGTCGCGCTGAGCCGCGCCAGCTCGGGCATGTTGACGCGCAACCGCTCCTCGGACATGGGCAGGGTGAGGCACCACATCTTGGAGCTCTCGTATTCGGGGAGCGCGGAAAAATCCTCCTCCTTGCCCAGCAGCAGCAGCACCGGAGGGGTGAGCATGAGCTGGATCTGCTCTCTTAGCCGGGGCCCGTCTTTCCACAGGCCCGGCATGGCCAGCAGGAGCGTCGTGCCGCCCAGCTCGAACTGAACGTGATCCTCTGTTTCGTAGATGACGTTGCCGTAGTGGGTCTCCGGCAGGTCAAACAGCCCGTCGACGATATCGCTCAGCGTCTCGAGCATACGCGGCGGCTTCGAGGACATCAGCCCGCTCCTTGGCGCCCCCGACCCTCGTAGGCCAGGATGATCTTTTGTACCAGCGGGTGGCGTACCACGTCCACCTCCGTGAAGTGGCACATGGCGATGCCCTCGACGTGATGGAGGAGCTCCCGGGCCTCCACGAGGCCGCTGGTGCAGCCGTTGGGCAGGTCCATCTGGGTGACGTCGCCGGTAATCACCGCCTTGGAGTCGTAGCCGAGGCGGGTCAGGAACATCTTCATCTGCTCGGAGGTCGTGTTCTGAGCCTCGTCCAGGATCACGAAGGAGTCGTTGAGGGTGCGACCGCGCATGAAGGCCAGCGGGGCGATCTCGATATAACCCTGCTCCACCAGCTCCGAGACCTTATCAAAGCTGAGGATGTCGTGGAGCGCGTCGTACAGCGGCCGCACATAGGGATTGACCTTGTCCTCCATGGTGCCGGGCAGAAAGCCCAGGCGCTCACCGGCCTCCACGGCGGGTCGGGTGAGCACGATGCGTCGCACCTT